>Ga0210247_101334_pt1 | contig 20110 bp, 18 predicted proteins | sample ChrtobMetP3_16mM_FD_155449 | JGI IMG/M metagenome (GOLD analysis project Ga0210247, IMG submission 155449) | Chrysochromulina tobin associated microbial communities from unialgal haptophyte culture, Seattle, Washington, United States - P3_16mM | ecosystem: Host-associated > Algae > Haptophytes >... | reverse complement strand
CCGACACGCCGAGAAACGGCCAGTTGGGTAGCGCACCGATGGCCGCAGCAGACACCACGCGCTCCGTTGGCGCGTCACCGTCGCCGAGCCGCTCGAGGCGGACGCGCCACCGCCCGTCGGAAGATCCGAGCTCCTCGAGGTTGGATGACTTGAGCGAGACAGTCTTGTTGTGCGGCGCATCGAGACGAACGAACACGCGCTCGTCCAGGGCAGGCCCTTCGACCTCACCGACGCTTCCGTTGAGCTCGGGCTTGCTCGCGAGTCCATGAACCCGCACCCGACTCCCAGCGAGCTTCTCGAGGAGTGTGACACCCTGTATGGCAAGCACAGAGGGACGCACGCGCGTTCAGCGCACATTGAATGCTGGTGTCCAATAAGGGAGTGGAGACTCTCGAACCTTGTCCACGCACCTGGCCGTTGAGCTCCGGCTCGTCTGTGACGCCCCACAGTGCGGCCGGGTCACCGGCGGAGAGCGCCCTCCGAGCTGCCGTCGCATCCTTATTCTCGGGCTCGAGCGAACCGATTCCGAGCCAGTTGGCCTTGCGCGCCACTAGCCGCAGCGGTGCCAGGCGCACCGCCTTCATCCACATGTCGCGGCCCACTCTCCACGAGTATGTGACGTCGGAAGCTGGCACTGTGATTTCCTCCACTGCCGCTGCCGCCTTAGCTGCCGCCTGCTGCATGTCAAACATGACTGCCTGGTGTGCCGCCGCGAGCCTCGGACAGCTTAGAAGTAACTCCTTTAGGCGATCCGGAACCGTGAGCCGGGAACCGTGTCCTTGTCGCCCGCCAGTCCTGGCTCGAACGACCCACTCGCCCGGCCGGCCCTCGCGCAGAAGGTCGCCCTCCAGGCCGACACCGGCGACGGTGGCGACGACAGGATCGCCTGGCTGCAGCGGCTGGTGGCGCCGCCGCTCCACCACGACGTGGACGAGCGAGGTCACGCCGTCGGACGCGAGGACGTTGAAGCCATCCTCGGTCGCCTCAACGAGTGTCTCAGCGAGCGGCACGCCGGGCAGGTACTCTTCCATGTCCTTTGCAGCCATGTAGGTGCGGCTCCAATCGTATGGCGGGGCGATTGCGAGGTGCCGCGTCGGGCAAGGACGGTCGGTCGGCACGCGCGCCGTCGCGATGGCGTCAATCAGCGGGTCCGCGAGGGAGTCCTCCATCTTGCGAGCGAGCTTTTTGCGAGCGAGGTGGTTTGAGGAGGTGACATGTGTGAACCCGTTTTTCTCACGGCGAGGGCCGCGCGTCCCCCCGCAGCTTCCTCACGCACCACGTTGCCGACATCTCCACCGCCATCCAAGCCGCCGACGCCCAAACCGTCCTCAACGCCGCCAGCGCGCGCATGCTCCGCGTCTCATTTGGGGTCATGTAAGGTGTGTGTATTCTGAGCGGGCAGTAACAGTGCCGTAGCACCGGTTGTCGCGTCTGTCGTGTTAACGTTCACGAAAAGCCAGGTCATCGCAAATCGTGTTAGAAGTCACACAGACAAATCGTGAGTGCGAACAGTCCACAGCTTGGCTCGTGCTAGAAAAGCTTGTCTTTTGACTTGACTTTTATGACAACGTGCATGCACCCGTTGGGCCCGCAACGGACAGAATTGCACTTAGGTGTGGTATCGCCTGACGTGGCACACTACGTGCTCATGTGGCGAACGAGTCGGGCGCTGGTGTCTGTAATCATTCTCAATGCGCTTCCGATCCGATCCATAACGTGCGGCGACGGCGACAAGCGCTGCCAGGAGTACGGCTGCTCCGCCTTCTGCAACAGATGGACGTGCATGCATCCCGAGTGTCCAGGCTGCGGTCCTGAAGTCGGCTGCCCGGCGCACTCTCCATCACTGCCACCGCCCCCGCCCCTGCCATCGCTGCCACCGTGGAACCGTGCACTCGGGACTGAGACCTTCCACGTCGCGGCAGTCGGCGCGCATCTGTTCGCCAACGGCGAAAGACTGCACATCAAGGGTGTCAATTGGTTCGGCTCCGAGGGCCGCTCTGGCCCGCCATTAGGGTTGGACAAACACCCTATTTCATGGTACATGGAGTTCCTCAAGCGCCACGGCTTTAATGCAATCCGCTTCCTGTTCAATCACGATTCCGTCTTGGGCGATGCTATGCTCGAGGCGCCCAACGAGAAGGTGTACGGCGTGGGAGCGCCTTGGGAGGCTCCGGAGCTTGCCCATTACTCGTACCTGGACATGTTCTTGAAACTCGCGCAGGTAGCGGCAGAGCATGGCATCCTCGTCATGATCGCCGCCCACCGTCTGCGCGCGGACGCGTGGCCTGGCGACGGCTTGTGGTTCGATGCTGCCACGCCGGAGGTGCGCGTCAAGACCTCATGGGAGAAGGTCGCGGCGAAGCTGTGCCCGCAGTGGAACGTGTTCGCCGCGGACCTGCAGAACGAGCCGCACGCCGCCTCCTGGGGCAAGGGTGATCCAGGCACGGACTGGGGCCAGGCGGCCGAGCGGCTGGGCAACCAAGTCCTCTCGAGTTGCTCACGATGGATGATCATGGTCGAAGGGGTGGGCTACAGCCCAGGGGCGCCCGGCATGGATAGTGGCGGCGCTGGGATCTGGTGGGGGGAGAACCTTGCCGGAGTGCACAAGCAGCCTGTGCGCCTCTCGGATCCGACGAAACTCGTGTACTCGCCGCATACATACGGGCCAGCTGTCTATGAGCAATGGTACTTTAAGGACGCGACGTTCCCTGCCAACATGGCAAGCATCTGGAGCGCTCGCTTTGCGTTCATCGCCCAGCAGCAGCTGGCACCCGTGGTGATCGGTGAGATGGGTGGCTTCTACGACACCCCGGGCAATCCGTCAGGGCACGACCCGCAGATGCGTGATAAGACCTGGCAGGACTGGGCGATTGCCTTCATGGCTGAGCACGAGATCGGCCTCTTCTATTTCGCTCTCAACCCAAACTCTGTCGACACCGGGGGTCTGCTGGAACAGGATTGGAACACTCCGGTCGCATCCAAGCTCGAGCTCCTCTCTCAGCTGCAGTCGACTGATATCCTTGCGGCGCGTGCACGGAGTTTAGGCGCGAGCCCGCCCACGCACCCGGCGCCAAGCAATCCCGTACCACAACCACCTCCGCCGCTGCCGGTGTCATCATCGCCACCGCCGTCCCCCTCACCGGCGCCGCCTCCGCCGTTGCCGCCGCCGCCATTGCCGCCGCCGTCGCCTCTCCCATCGCCGCTGCCGCCTCCCCCATCGCCGCTGCCACCGCTGGCCCCTCCGCCAGACCATCCGCTAGGGTTCGTAGCCCTCGCAATGTCCGGCCCCACCCTGATGGCGGCCGCTTCACTGAGTGCGGTAGGGCTCGCGCTCCTCGCCATCGTGCATCATGTCCGGCGTGGACGCTATACCTCCGTTCAGACCGAGCATCCCGACGTTGCGAAAGCTTCGACACGTGCCCTCAAGGCACCCAAGAAGTTTACAAAGCCGTCGATCCAGACGGAGTGGAGGCCAAAGAGCCCCGTGCAAACCGAGGGACACAACCTGGATGATGTGCTCGACGACGATGATTTCGATGTCTCGGAGATCTGAGACCTAAGGGAGATCGAGGTGCTTGCGTCTGTGAGTGGTCTTGCGGCGCATCGCGCGCCGCATTCCGTTATGTCAGAGAATCTTAATCGACTATAAGTAGACCGAACTGACGCGCAGCACACAGTCTCCGCAGCGTATTTGAGGAGATTATATACTGCGTACGCTCGGAACTGTAGCAACCACACACCCCTCACCCGGGGAGACGCAACGATGCGTGTGTCACCATCCTCCCGAGGACCGGCGGCCGCCTGTGCCTCGGTGCGGCTGGTGCTGCGGCTTGGCCATGACGTGCCGAGCTCGCGGAGGCCCACGGCCGCCCGTCTTTCCGGCTGGCCCACGGCTGCTGCATGCATCGAGTATGCGGCGCTCCCTCTCATCGAGACGCCGCGCGCTCACAGCCAAGGACGCCGCCGGGTTGCCTCCGTACTCATCGTCATCATCATCGTCCTCCTCCACGTCGTCGTCCTCGCCGTCCTCGCCGGCCACACCACTCGCCCCGTCCACCTCACCGGCTGCCACGCGCGAGAAGCGCGCGCCGTGCTCGCCGCAGCGGCTCAGCCGTCTGCCGAGCATGAGCACGCCGAGCATGAGCACGAGCAGCGCGGGCGCACCGACGGTTAGAAGCTCGTCGGGGCTCGCCGAGCCCAGCGCCGTGTTGAGCGTCGGGGGGAGGTGCGAGCGCGCCAAGGCGACTAGACTGCCGAAGCCGCGCGCCGCACCGCCCGAGCGCTCCGATGGCAACGTGGGGCCGCCGTCCTCTGCGTCGCTCGGCATGGCGCTCGGCACGGCGCTCGGCATGGCGCTCGGCACGGCGCTCGGCATGGCGCTCGGTACGGCGCTCGGCATGGCGCTCGGCACGGCGCTCGGAGAGCGCCCGAGCGGCGGGGGCGGTGGTGGCATCGGCTGTGGGGGCAGCGGTGGTGGGGGCAGCGGCGGTGGCGGCAGCGGCCGCGGCGGCGGCAGTGGCAGCGAGGGCGGCGGCGGAGGCGGCTGCGCAGGCGGCGGCGGCGGCGGCGGCGGCAGCGGCGGCAGCGACGGCGCATGCACTGTGTCGAAACCGCAAGCCCAGCCAGACGGGCAGCCCAATGCCGATGGCCGACAGTGTGCAACGGCCGGGAACTTGACGAAGCACGTGAACGCCGCGTCGTTGCAGCAGCGCTCCGCCCAACAGCTACTGCTCTCTGGAAGCGAGGTGGCGCAGCGCGATCGGCCGCCGGCGAGGGCTGCCTCAGTCACTTGTGGCCGGTTAGGCGGTGGCGCGAGCGGCGGCGGGCGCGATGGCGGCGGCGGCGGCGCCGGCGAAGGCTGCGGTGAGGGCGGCGGCGGCGGCGGCAACGGTGAGGGCGGCAAGTGGCTGGCAGTGAGGTGGCTGGCGGTGGGCTGCCTGGCCGCGCCTATGCTGACCGCGCTAGCTGCGCTAGCCGCGCTGACCGTACTGACAACCGTACTGACCAAGGTAGGCGCCGTCGTGAGTGGGAGGAGCCGGGGCGCACTGGTGGAGCGCCAGACGCGATCGAGCGTGCTCATGAGCTTCACGTCGACCGTCTCGCGCTGCGCCTCGTCCTCGTGCACGAGCTCAAAGCCCCACGTATCTTTGGAATAGGAGCGCCAGATCCACAGTGCCGAGTGCACGCCGTGTGCTTCGAAGAGCGTCGCCACATCCTCTGCGTACCGCAGCCGACCGCGCGCCTCCCCCACCGAGCGCTTGACCCCCCACTGGTTCGCCAGCACGGGCACGTTGTACTGACGCATCAGCTGCAGCGGGAAACGCTCGAGCAGGCCGAGTAACCACTGCTTGTCCACCATCACAGGCGCCTCAGCGCCGTGCGGGCAGAAGAGGGACGCCCACCCCTTGTGCGCGACGGCGCACGGGTAGAGGGCGGGGTACCCATCCGCGCTGAGCTGCTGCCCGTCCTCCGAGGTCACGTATTCCCACGGCTCGAAAAAGTCGAAGGTGTACACGATGTGCTCCATCAGACGACCGTCGGGCCAGTGCAGCAGCATCGACGAGTTCAGCTGCCAGACCTTGTAATACGGCGTCGGACCCACTATGCACGGCATGCGGTCGTCGACCGAGTACACCGCGCCGCACACGCCCTCATAAAAGCGAGCCACCTCCGTCTGCGCCACCTGCTTGTTGCGCGGCTCGGACATGGGCTCGATGCCCGCGAGCATCGGCAACGGCTTGAGAGCGCGCGCCACGTATCGCCAGAGCTCGCGGAAACGGCGCGCGAGCTCAGCGCTGTGGAAGACGTCGGGATGTACCTCCGGCTTCTCACCTGTGCGGCGCAAGGGGCGTACCAAATTCAGAAGGTGCTCGCCACGGCTTCGGGGACGCGTCGGGCTTTGTGTCCTCACCGGCAGCGTAGCGCGCTTTGGCCGCCACGACCACCCAGATGCCCCGGCTCGTGATCGCCCGCACAGCCGTCAGCAGTTTCTCGAGGCAGCTCGGTGCAAAATAGCCCTGCGGCACGTGCCATCCGTGCCCCGACACTCAATGCTGTCACGAGAGAGACAACCAGAGAGACAACCAGAGAGGCACTCGGCGGCACTCGGCGGCACTCGGCGTCACTCGGCGGCACTCTGCGGCACTCGGCGTCACTCGGCGGCGCAGGTGGCGCACCTGCGTGATGTCGTCCGTGCAGCACGTGCAGTCGGCGAGGCGCTCGGCATCGTGCCAGAAGATGCCGACGAGGCGCACCAGGTTGGCCGAGGGCAGCAGCTGCCGCATGAGCGCCATATCGTCGTAGTGCACGTAGTCCAGATAGATGTTCAAGCCGTGCAGCTGCAGCGCCGCACCGCTCGCTGAGTCGACCAGCTGTTGCCCCTGCACAATGGCGCGCCGAGGCAGCCCTATCGGGCCGAGCAGTGCCGCAGCGGGCGGCGGCGCGGCGGCGCTGCTACTGCTGCTACTGCTGCTACTGCTGCTAGTGCTGCCGCCGCCGCTCACGCTCCTCATCGGGATCTCGACGCGCCAGTAGGTGCTCCAGTCTTGCCGGTCGCAAAAGGAGAGTGGCTCGCCCCCGCTCCTCCACAGCTTGCAGCTCTTCAATGCACCACTATACGAAAATGAGCGACACGTGGCGGACGCCGCATCGCACGCCTCCTTGCATTGCTGGAGCGTCGTGCCGCCGCGTGGATTTTGATATGGCACGCTTATGCCTTCTGTGCAGGCGACCATGCGGACCCCAGCAGACGCATAGATGTGGGTAATCTCAGAGGTCGGCGTGCAAAAGGCGCACGCTTTGCACTTGCACCATGGGCAGTGGTGAGACGCCTCGGCGAAGCTGCAAAAGGGTTGGCACTCGGCGACCGTAGCGTCTTTCGGGAAGGACGTGACGCACGGCGAGCCTTCGCGGTGGCTCGCCATCGACGACGGCGCACAGCAAACAATTCGCTGGATGGATCTCGTCGTGAAACCCTTCTGCTACGAAAGAGCTCGAACAGCCGCGGTTCTCAGTTGCATGCAAATGGCAGTACATGTACTGCATGCAAATGGCCTCGACGCAATGAAACTTTCAAACACCGCGCCGCACTGGAGGCGTGGAGGGCGAGCCTCGGATGGAGCGACCTCCTTGGAAAGCCTACCTATCGCCTCCCGACGGGGCCAAGCTGAGCGTGTACCTTCGCACGAAGGCCACAGAGCATGCCATGCTGGATCAGACGCTCGCGAGGTGGCGGAACGAACGGCAACGCCGTGTGCAAGCTTGGGCTACTGGTGATGGTTCCGCTCCTGTTCCTGCTTCTCCAAACTCAACACTGCTGGATGATGGCAGTCGGACGAGGCGGATTGCACCCGATGGACTGCGTCTGCACCTGCTATCTGTGTCGCGGATGGCGCCCCATCACTACGTGTTTGCGACTTGGGCAAATTTGGCAAGTGGGCCGTCCGCATCCGCGGCGACAGTCGAGCTCAACCCTGGGCCTGGCTTCATCCGTGACGATACCCTTGTAGAGGCTGCATTGAGTGCGCTGCAGAGGGCGTACCCACGGGACGTACCCCGTGAGACAGCGCATGCCGATTACTCGGGGGCGGGGGGCACCTGCCGTCGCCGCGTGCGTACGATTCTCAGTTGCAATGGCAGCGTGCTCGATGTTGCAAAGCCCATCGGCGAGCTGTGCCGTGTGAGATGCTTCGTCAATGTTGCGTCGCCTCGATTGCACACTCGTTCGCCGCGGCCACCAGCTCACGCGCCACCTGTCGAAGAGAAGCCAGGCCAACCCCTGCATAGGCCGGCTCCGCCTCCCGGCAGAGCGAGCGTTCCAGCGGCGCCATCCCATCGTGCACCACCTGGCGCACCACGTCGGGATCAGCAGGGGCCAGTCTACAGCGCACGGGACAGCAGTGGCTCGTGACGGTTTGCTTTTCTCTGATGAAAACCGGCGCTTGGGAGAAACAAATCGAGCGACCGCTCGGTCCGAGGCCGCGCGCAACCGCACTGCGCACATGCGCCGGGGCATGATCGCAAAAGTCAGACACGGCCGAGCCCGCGGAACCAGCCACAGTCCTGGTTGTGGTTCAAGTGATTTATTTCCCTTTGATGCCATTCTTGTTTCTGCTCTACAAGTAGCCTGTTCTGTACCGGTACCTGCACCCTGTATACTATACTGCGTGCGCCCGCCCCGTGCACCGTGTACACGACAATCAACATGTACGAACCCGCAACCCCCGCCCGCGCGTGTGCCAACTAGCAACTTCCAACCGAACTACGCGCGCGCTGACTGGACCGGCGCTCAGCTTAAGACGGCTGTGCTACCTTCAACAAAGCGGCACACATAGTACCCGCTGCGCGTGTAAGCGAGACGGACTCATTTGTGTACGTGTCAGTCAGAGCAACCGCGCGGTGGCCGCCGCAACTCGTGTCTCATTCCAGCGCAGGCCCATCGCGAATGTGAGAAGAGACTTGGGCACGGTACGCTTCGTGGCCTCGAGGATCGACTTGAGGTTCTCCTCCGTTGCAATCGGGCACATGATCTCGTGAGCCACGTAGCGCGCGGGAAGGCGCTCAGGAAGGCGCAATGGTAGAAGGCGCTCCTGCCCCGGCTGCGGCTTAGGCTGCGGCTCGGCCGCGTGGTTGCCGTCGCACAGTGCCCGGCGCAGCGCAGCCGCACCTTGCCCTTGCCAGGGCGGCCACTGGGCAACAGCCATGCCGTCGTCCGGCTCGGCGGTGCCGCCTGGCCCAGCCAGGAGCAGCCCTGCCACGTGTCGCCGAAGAGCAATCAATGGCAATCAATGGCAATCAGTGGCAATCAGTGGCAATCCGTGGCAATCCGTGGCAATCAAGCACCGATGCCGAAGACAGGCCAGAAAGGCGCGCCTTGCCTCGTGAGCTCGACGACACGCGCGCTGCGCACGTGCGAACGTGCATGCGCCCAGAACATGGGCACGCCGCCTGCATACGTGCTGCCCGAGTCGAGCATGGTGGACGAGTCCTGGATGTCGTGGAACATGGCGATGCGGCAGTGCGGCGCGAGCTGCGCGTAGTCGCCCTTGACGCCGCTGTACGAATGATCACCATCGATGAAGCACACGTCGAATCGCGGCCGACCGCCCCCTGCCCCTTTGGCTTTGCCTTCGTCGAGAGCAAGGCGGCGATCAAAGGGCTGGCCAAGACGACGAGAATCGAACGTACGGGCCTCAGAAATGGCCTCATAGCGATCGGGGGCCTGACGCCTCGACGGATGGCCCTTGGATGGCCCTTGGGCGCGCGTGGGGGTCCCAATGGCGTCATGCTCCAGAGTTCAGTGTGCTTACGCACCGCGCGGCCCTCGAAGGACACATTGAGGCGGGTCATCAAGGCGAATGTGCCTTGATGGATGTTGACGCTCTTGACATCGACCGCGTGGCCAGCAAAGTGGCCAGCTGAGCCGATGAGGCGCTTCAGGTACGATGAGATGACCACGCACGTCCAGCACGTGTACACACCCACCTCAAGGTACTCGAAGTGAGAGAGTGACGTCGCTGGTCGCTGCCCGAGCGCCTTGCCGAGGGCGAGCAAGGCGGAACTTATTTGCCCCGGATCTTGCCAGAGACCTGCGCGCGACCCCATACGACGCATATGGATAGCTGCAGGTCCGTAGATGCGCTCGCGACGAAGGTCGCCCGCGAGGCCGATCGCCTCGATCAGATTGACAAGGAATCGGTGGTCGGCAAGCTGATCGCACGTCGCCCGCTCGAGGATGGTGGACACGGCGAAGCAAAGGCGCTCCGAGGATGTGCCCGCCGCACGTATGCTTGCGATGTGAGAGCAGGACAGCGGCGGCACCATTGGTGCCGGAGAAGCGCAAGATGCAGGCAACATTCACCCTCGGCCAATCCTTGCCACCACAGCTTTTGCACGGGACGTGCCAACAGTTGATGATCATCTTGCAAAAAGCTAGGACGCATCTCGGACGCATGCTATTTTTACTGCGTGAGACGCACGGACCTAAACTCTTGCACGGCTCGCACACTGCCCATATTGTGACGAACCACGAATCAAGTGCCTGAAACTAGCGTTTGAATCAACTATTGAATCCAAAGATTGGGAAGGGGAATGCAAGAAGACCGAAGTGCGAGCCCGCCGCGCCCGGCGGTAGTGCCGGCGCTCACCATCAAGCCGCCGAGCCTTCCGGTGCGCGTAGGAGGATTCGCTGGACAGTCGAAATTCAACATGACATCCTCGATGACGGTGGCAGCCTCGAGCACGGCGCCGCCGCATGCAGCATATCTGGGCTTTCCCGCGAGCTTGCGGTTGCAGGTGGATGCGCTGACCGACGTGCAGAGAAGCGCACTCTTGGCCTATCTCATGTCGAGCAGCAGTAAAAAGAAATTCTCGAACTCAGATGCTGCCGAGGAGCTTCACGCCAAGGGCAAAGCGCCTACTCTTTCATGCTGGCAGCAGCTCACAAGGTGCCTGGCACCGCCTACGCCGCAAGCAGCGCCGACAGCACATCCCGACCTTTCCACGGATCCAGCACCCGCGCAGCCGCCGACAGCGAGCATAGAGGGCCAGACTCCCGTGCTGCCTCCCGCGGTGAAGGCGGCTCTCGACGCCGCCGCCAAGGTAGCTGCACCGGATGCGGATGGCGAGTCGCCCGCCAGGCCGCCAACAGCGAGCACTGAGGAGGAGATCCCCGTGCTGCCTCCCGTGGTGCAGGCGGCATACGACGCCGCCGAAAAGGCAGCCGCGATGGAGTCGGTGCTTGAGCTGCTCGATGACGCAGATGCCGATCTGGCGCCTCCGGGTGCTCGCGAGTTGCAGCGCCAGTTCACCAGCCTGCCAGTGCCGACCAATGGAGCGCTCAAGGTTCTGCCTGGTCTGCCGGGCTCGACCAGGCCGCCGTTGCAAGGCGCCGGGCCTGCGCCCTCGCGGAGTGCAATGCCCGGCATGCCCGGGAGTATAATCGCCTCAGCACAGGTCGAGGATGAGGTCTGAGAGGGCAGCCGCTTGTTCTCTAGGCGCCGGCGGGCATCCGAGCGGCATTAAACGAGAGTCAGCGCCGCAGAACTCTCGGGCACAATCTACTACACTGTCCAAGATTGGATCCATGTGCTGTCTCGGCGCGTGTACACAACGTTAAACACGCAACGTCAGCTCACAGCTGTAGCCTGTACATCTACTGTTGTAGGTGGAATCCAACTTCATGAATCCCTTTGAAAGCTAAAAGGTGTACATGCGACGCGACTGCTCGTACCCGCACACGGGTGTGCGGGCTGCGTGACTGTATGGACAAGTATAAAACGCTCCTCAGAGTATACAGTATAAGAGTGCACTGTGGACCGTGAGATACACAGTTAAAACGTCGCGGATACCGGATTTTACTCCCTTCCGGATGCAACCTTAAACTTTCAGAAATGTGTTGGAAAACTGATTGGATTTCCAACGACTCCAACTGATTTCCACCTTCACAACAAACTCTGAAGATTCATGGCGGCGACCTGGCTCGGTGACGCGCTTCGATCTATCGTCGGTGTCGCGCCAGAGGCGGCAAAAGATTTGCCTCTGAACTCGTTCAGCACGCGCCGTGCTGCCATGCTGACCGAGGAGCTGCTGCTCGCGACCCCCGGAACGCTGCCGGATGACTTTGTGAATGGATTTAGTATGGATGAGCACCTCGAGGACGCCAAACAGCTGCTCGAGCATGAGCACATCGCGACGATCCGTTATACACTCGTGCCCGCGATGATGAATGAGGCCGAGTTTTGGAGACGTGCATTTTACGTTTTGGAACGATTGCCAGCGCGACAAGCGCCAGACAGGCTCCAGGACGGAGCACGATGATAAGGCCTCGAGAGTTGACAGTCTGGACTCGTCGGACCAATGGACTCGAGACCAAGCTACTTAGATCATGCGTGACACGTGTACAGTCCGCGCGTTTACATTTTTCGTTCATTTTTCCTGCGATCCAAGCACGAAGACTCGTCGTACACAAAGCTTTTTAGAGTGGGAGCGGCCCCTCCCGTGTGTGAGTCCCGGTTTGGCCGCTTGTGCTGGGCACGCGTCGATAGGGCGGCCAATGCCGTACCCAGTCACTGGTGATGGAAGCGGCGCACATCGAGGCCGACCCGGTGGACATGGCGTGCGACGGCGAAGAGCACTGCCGCTAGGAGGCTGGCCCACAGCCGACCCTCGAGGGTCAGCACGAGGGCCACCAGCCCGAGGCCGAGCACACTGCACAGGAGCCACTCGCCGCGAAAGCGCAGATGCTGTGAGCCGTAGACGAGCGCGGCGGCGGCGGCAGCGAGCGGAGAGCTGCACGCCGCGGTCGACGGGGCCGAGAGGTGCTCGAGTGCGGACGGGAGGTGCACAAAGAAGAGGAGTACATCACTCAGCGTCTCGATGCCGATGAGGACGCTGCGCGCGCCAAGCGAGGCTGCGCGCAGGCTCGGGCGCATCTGTCGGAAGAGCTCATCTTCCGTGGCAGCCGAAAGGTCGTGCGTGCCGTCGGCGACCGGGTTGATCGACAGCTGCTCGCGCTCCGAGCGCGCGTGCACCGAGCTCCACACAAGGCAGGCAAGCGCTGCGTAGCCTGTGCCGATGAGCGCCTCTCGGCTCGTCACGGGCAAGGCGAGGCCGCAGGACGTGGCCGTGCTGATGTCGGAGAGCGCCACCGGAACGGTGGCGCTGGCCGCCGCGAGGATGACCACTACGCGAAGAACCTGGCTCACGACAAGGCGCCGCTGTAGGAAGGCACTGTCGGCGGCAGCATCGGTGGCGTCAGCAGGCACCTCTGGTCCAGGTGCCTTCTTCATGAGCTTGCCCGCGATCAGGAAGAGCGGAGCTCGCGCATTTGACGTCAGAAACACGGCGACAATCGGCGCCAGCAGGTTGAAGTAGGCGGTGGTAGACGAGAAGAGTAGGGAGCAAAGAGCGTGCAGCCTCACGAGCGGCGCAGCGTAGTTCAGGGCTCCGTACAGGCCACCGAGTCGCTGGAAGTCATTGAGGGCGGTCCGTCGCGCGCGCAGCTGCTCGAGAGGGTCAGAGCGCGGGTCGTCGTCGTCGGGGGCAGCGGCCAGCGGCCGCTGTCGCATTTTTATCGCTGTGAATCGGCGCGTGTTCACGGGAGGAACCATCGAATCGACACTCACTAGGCAAAAGTGGAGGTGAGAGTCGACTTGCTTTGAGTGGACTTGACTCGACTCATCTAGACAATGTCGCTGTGAAAGAGAATGTGAACGGCGACTTTCTCTCTGGACACTTCCTCGCTCGCGTTTTCATCCGCCCTTCGCAGAAAAGGCGCGCATCAGCTTGGCCTGATCGCGTATGAGCCCTGCCCAGACCGCTGGCGCGCCTGCGGCTCGCACGCGTGCCTCGCCTCGCCGGGGGACGCCTGCGACACGGCCTGACCCAATCCAAAAGTGCACTGGGCGGACGCCCTGCGCGCGCGCGCACGTCACCTGTCTCTCTATCCCCCCGTTCTGACCGACCGCCCGTGCCCGCCCTCGCAGACAACACAGCACTCATGCAGATCTTTGTCAAGACGCTCACCGGCAAGACGATCACCCTCGAGGTCGAGCCGTCTGACTCGATCGACAACGTCAAGGCCAAGATCCAGGACAAGGAGGGCATCCCGCCCGACCAGCAGCGCCTGATCTTCGCGGGCAAGCAGCTCGAGGACGGCCGCACCCTCTCGGACTACAACATCCAGAAGGAGTCGACCCTCCACCTTGTGCTCCGCCTCCGCGGTGGCATGCAGATCTTTGTCAAGACGCTCACCGGCAAGACGATCACCCTCGAGGTCGAGCCGTCTGACTCGATCGACAACGTCAAGGCCAAGATCCAGGACAAGGAGGGCATCCCGCCCGACCAGCAGCGCCTGATCTTCGCGGGCAAGCAGCTCGAGGACGGCCGCACCCTCTCGGACTACAACATCCAGAAGGAGTCGACCCTCCACCTTGTGCTCCGCCTCCGCGGTGGCAACTGAGACTCTGAGAGGAACCCCTGCTGTTTTCGCCTCGCCCTGCGATCCTGAGGCTCGCTCCGTTTGATGAGCCTCCATGCAAGACCAATGTGTAGCGAAATGTGCTCTTTTGTAATGGAAAATCATACTATTAATGGATCCCCACCCATTTGGTTTCTTTTCTTTCCAAATAGGATAACTTTCTTCCGGCCCCTCCACGTGTCGAGCATCGCGATGGGCGTCCTCGCGGATGTCCTCCGCTGCTGGACGGCCGAGCCCAAAGGTCGCATCCTTCTCATCGGCTGGGCCGCCACATTTGCAGGCGTCACCATTCGTGCCGTTGTGCTCCAGCGGCGGCGTAAGAAGCAGCTGACTCTCGTAAAGAAGCAGCCATCCACCATCAGCAGTACGGAGACGGAGATCAGACCGGCCAAGGCGCTGACGCCGCTCCGCCGCATGCAACGCCTCGCCGTGCCGAAGTGGAGCTCCAAGCCCGTCGTGTGGTGTGCGCTCCTCACCACGGGGATCGGACTGCGCCTGGTGGTACAGGTGAAGACGTCGGCCGAGGTCGGTGCACTAGGCTCACTGCTGTCAAAGCAGGACTGGCCGGCGCTCTACCGGCGGCAGCTCTCGTATGCGCTGTACGCCTTGCCGGCCGCGGTCTTCTACGCACTCCAGAAGTTAGCCGCCGCCAACGCCGCGCTCGCCATGCGCGAGAACCTGACGGCTGCGCTGCACGAGAGGTACGAGCAGGCGGGCTCGTTGCCCGCCGCGCTCGCATCGGTCGAGGCGGTGGCGGGTGGCGACGAGGGTGTGCAGCGCGGCATGGCCGACCTCGACGCATACTGCGTCAACTCGGTCGCTCTCTTCGAGGCGCTCATCAAGCCCTCGACGGAGGTGATCCTCATCTCGATCAAGCTCGCCACCATGATGGGCGGGCGGCAGCTGCTCTCGATCGCCACCTTCTTCGGCGCGGCCGGCTCATGGGCACGGATGGTGGCGCCTGGGTTTGCGACGATGCAGGCCGACGTGCAGGCTGCCGAGGGCGCGCTGCTCTCCCACCGGGCCCGCTTGCATGCCTACGCGGAGGAGGTAACCATGCTGCAGGGCGCACCAGCGGAGCGACAGTTAATGGATCGGGCGGCCAGCGTGCACACACGCGCCTCGAGGACGCTCTCGCTGCAGCGCTTCGGCTCGGACGTGCTCGACACGTACGTTCTGCGTCATTTGGGCATCCTCGCTGCCTTCATCGCCATGATGCCCGCCATCATACAGGGCGCGTCGGGCTCCGCTGCACTCAAGGACCCGACCGAATACTTCTTGACGTGCCTGCACCTGCTCGTGCAGGTCGGGATGGCACTGAGGGATCTCGTGCTCTCCCACAAGAACCTGGCGACCACGCGCGGCCTTGCCGGGCGCGTGCACGAGCTCCTCGAGGCCCTCGAGCAGAAAGCTGCCGCCGCGCCTGCCCTCGAGCTCGCCTCCGCGCCCACCGCCTGCAGCGATACGGTCGCGCCGCCGCTGCTGCTGCAGCTGTCTGGCGTGCGCGTGAGCACGCCCGCTGGTCGCGAGCTCATTTCCGGCGTGACCCTCGAGGTGCGTGCGGGCATGCGCGTCCTCGTGAGCGGCCCCAACGGTGCCGGCAAGTCAGCCTTATTTCGCGTGCTCACGCGCGTCTGGCCCCTAGGCGACGCGGACGCTGACGGCGCGCTGTCCTGGTACGTGCCGCCCGCCTCGCGGCTCGTGCTGCCCCAGCGCTCGTACACGCTGCCGCAGCTCTCTCTCAAGGCAAACTTGGCGTATCCCGACGTCGACGCCGCGGGTGAGTCCACGCTCGTTGGTGGGCTGCCATCCGACGACGAGTTGCTCGCGCTCTTCCATCGCGTCGGGCTGCACCGACTTGTACCCAATGGGATCGCCGATCTCGGGCGCGCGCACGGCGCCGACGGCCTCTCCGCCGGGGAGAAGCAGCGGCTCGCCCTCGCGCGGCTGCTTCTCCGAAAGCCAGCGATTGCCATCCTCGACGAGCCCTGCTCTGCCGTTGAGCCCGACTTCGAGTTGGCCTTCTTCGCCGAGTGTGCGGCCGCGGGCATGAGCCTGGTCACGGCCGCGCACCGAACGCAGCTCGCGCAGTTCCACACGCACGAGCTGCGCCTTGACGGGCAGGGGCGCGCCACTCTCCGAGAGCTCCACGGCTCCGAGGCGTCCGACGAGTCCTGAGAAGGTCAGCCCTCTCAAGAGCCAGAGAAGCCAAAAGAAGCGAGTACAGGTCATGGCACCGCTTTCGAGTGAGACGTACAGAGCGCGGCTGGCATCGTTCGCTTGGCACGAGGCCATGTGAGCGCGCCCGGTCGCCGTGGCGCACTACAGCAGAGCCCAGTGACTCCCACATATTGGCCTCGGCACACTGAGCAAGCCGGGTGCAGTGCAACGCGCAATGGCCCCCTTTTTGGCACGGGGGCTGCGGCTCGAGCTGAGCGACGGGAAAGCCGTAAGCTGGCGCGAGCGCGGCGGACGGGCGTTCGGACGGGCGCGACGTGAAGATTGTTGACGGAACGGATCGCAATCGGTCGGGCGGGGATGCCATGTGTGGTCGAGACTCGAATCCGTGCAATCTCAGGCAGGGATCGCGGCGTAGAATTCACGTCAGATATCCAGTCACACGAGAATTTGAGAACCGAGCCGGAAAAGAGGAATCCACTAGAAACGTACTGTACCGTATCATTACACTCGGATGTGTATTGGAGTCTTCGATTAGGTTCAATGCTCAGAGGCTCCACCTCGCCTGCGTCTATCGGTCGAGGACCACACGTCGAGCCTTCCGCGTTCCGGTGTGGGGCCTGGGTGCGGCGAAATCATGCGACTGTCTCCTCTGCCAGTACCTCCGCCGCCAAGGAGTACTTGAGTGGCGTGCTGGGCTTGCCATCTCGCAGGTCGACCTGGAAGCTTGCGCTGATCCTCTGCGACGGCATGACCGTTGCGGGTCGGGCCGCCACCAGGGGGAGGACCGTCTGCCAGTGGGACTTGGAGTGCTCGCCTTTGGGACCGCGGCTCTCGACGACTATCGTGCCCTCTGGATCGAGTATAAGGCGCGGCCACCTGATGAGGGAGGAAATCAAGTGGCACTCAGAGGACATCAGCGGGCTGAGCACCTGATGAGGGAGGCAATCAAGTGGCACTCAGAGGACATCAGCGGGCTGAGCACCTGATGAGGGAGGCAATCAAGTGGCACTCAGAGGACATCAGCGGGCTGAGCACCTGATGAGGGAGGCAATCTCTGGCCATCAGGGGGCAATCAACAGCGTTCATGCCTAAATCGATTCTGAGGCGCGCCCACATTGCAAGCCCCGAAAAGGAGCGGCTTACGCCGTCCGACAATGCGATCGCCTCTGCGCCGGTGACGCCCTCACGCTTCAGCTCCTCGTAAAACACTCTGGCATTGCTTGCGACGCGCTCGCCGTCAACCGTCCACGTGAGCGGCGGTTGCGCTGGGAGCAATCCGGCGGAGGGCAATTGAGGGTCTGCAAACGCAATCGACTCGAGCAGCTGGGGAGATGCGAGCAGCTGCATGCTCTCGTCGCGGCAGTTGAGGCGCACCGGTTCCTTGAGCTTCGTCCAGTCGAACGCGGGCGGGCCGAGGGCATAGTGGATCGCATACGAGCACGGCGCAGCGAGTGTCTCGATACGGGTGGGGATGTACGAGGCAGAGTCGTTCGGCCGCTTGAGGAAGCGTGCCTGCGCATCGCAGATGGTCGCGTACGCGCCCTCCTCACTCGCGATGCTGCCGGCGATCTCGGCCACCAGCAGATCCACCTTCTCGGGCAGCGAGATCGCCGTTGAGAAGCCCTCGATCACCTCAACATTCGTCACCTTTGCTTTCTCCAGAGCTTCACGTGCCCGGTTGGCGGCCTCCTTATTGGCCTCAATGGTGTACACCTTTTTGGCGCCGGCCCGCGCAGCCACCAGTGCGAGCAGTGCAAACGGCCCGGTGCCGAGATCGAGCACCGTCAGCGTGTTGGGAGGCGCCGCTGCCAGCCGCTGCTGAATGGCACGCTCGAAGAGTGGAGTGCGCTTCTCATCGTCGCGCATGGCTGCGTACGCACCCTCGTCGAATTGAATGAACGAGGCATCGCTGAAGCCGTCTGTTGCCGTCCACGATGCCCGCAGCAATTGTGTTGGCTTCGTCGTGGTCACATCGGCAGCGAGGACGGAAGCGGATGGCACCAAGCTGATCGCTGCCGTTGCCAATTTCAGCGCGTCGCGTCGCACCAGCTGTGTTGCCATCGCGGTCTCCGGCCTCGCAAGCAGCATCGGTTCTGGGCATCGGAGGTACGCGTTGTGCATCAAGCATGTGGGCGAAAAGGCAACAGTGTTCAACATCATGGAGATGACTTGTTTCATGCTGACTTCGTTGTTGGTATGAAATTCATAGTTGGAAAGCAGCTTCCGCGCAAGATTGCAAGATTGCGAGCTCCGAACGCAGTGCGGCTCAGCTCATGAAATAGAAACGCCGGTCCAACCTTGACCGGTCCCGTTTATCCGCGTTTTCTTTTCAGATGCGCAGATCGCGCCAAACTCACATCATCGCGCAGCGGTCCGCGAGAGCCGCGAGAGCCCGAGACCCTTTGAGTGATTATTGGAGTAATGTTCCGGCCTCCAGCGCGGCGCGCCGTGCCGACATCTACACCAGTTTCCTAGGCCGCGCTCGTTTCGGCGCTCGACGCCGGCGGCGGCTCGTCCTGGTCCATAGGGTGTCTCCAACGGTCCAGAGCCGCCTCAAGTCGCGCCGACCGCCGCGACGGGCCTGGCCACGTGTCGAACCCTGAAAAGGCTCGCGCGAGCGCCCATCCGGCATCAGAAATGACGCCGAGCACGCCGTCGGTCGCGGCAAGGTTGCGCCGCTTGGGACGCCACGCGTCACCCGGCGGCAGGCCGGTAAGGTCGGCAGCAGGGCGCAGCGCACGCAGGAGGTCAAAGGGGTCCGACCCGGCCCGCAGCATGCCGAACATGCGTACATTGAAGCCATTGCCAGCAAACGTTGGGAGCGCGCTGATGCGATGCCCGCTGGCGCTCAATTGCAACTCGAAGCGCGGCGTTATACCGAGGATCTGCATCACGTCGGGCGCGGCGCCCGGCCCGTCACCCGGAACGAGCTGGGAGCGGAAGGAACGCAGCACGCGGCCCGCAGGCGCACCGTCGACAAGCTCGTCACGCCACATTGCCCGGTACGCCTCGCCACCCCACTGCCCGAGCGAGTGCACCCCGGGCGGGGGCACGGGCGGTGGATTGAGGTACACGTAGTTCGTGAGGACCTCCAAGCCGACAGTGTGTGTAGCCACCGTCGGGTCTGCAAAGCGCATCAGCATCGCCTCCTTGTCCGAGGACGAGAGGCGCGCCGGCCACGCACGCAGCCAGAAGGCGAGCGTGTGAGTGCCATCGGGTATCGTTCCATCGGGTATCCCAGGTAGCGTCTCCTCGTAGAAGCCGACGTAGTCGAGCTCTCCGAGCAGCAGCGCCGCACGCGCGGCAAGCCGCAGCTCCCCAAATAGCTGGCGCGCTGCCGACGGTGCCTTCAGCGAGGGCACTGGCGGTCGCTCACGTCCGTGCTCGTTGGCCACGTGGTGGCGCCACAGCACGCCGTCGCCTGCTAAGAGGCGCCAAGCATGGCTGACGCTCACGCATGAGGCGAGGTCCTCGGGAGTGAGCGTGCTGAAAATCTCCAGAAGGAGCTCATCTGAAAAGATGCCGAAGAGTGGCGTCGCACGCTCGCGCAGACTGCGGGCGCGTTTGCGAGTCATGCGGCCTGTTTGCGGGTCCATGGCAGCTCTCGGCAGGAAAAACTGGTGAGGGACTGATCGAGGGACTCTCCTCCTCGGACGCCTCCCAGGGCGCACTAAAAGTCGCTCGAAACGTCTTTTCAGTCGTGAAAGACAATTACCGGTATGACGGCAGAAGTCCGGCCTCCAACCGTCATCCCGCACCAAAGAAAACCCCCGCTCCCCCTTTAGACTCCCTTTACGTAGACCCATGTTTGTGCTCTGTCGAGTAAACACCTCTCTTTCCCCACAGCACGCTGTGACGCTCGGGCAATGCCGCTTCGCTTGTCAGTCGAGAGACATCCAGCCACCTGAGGGAGGTCTGGTCAGGGTGGCCGACACGCCGATCTGACCTGGC
>Ga0210247_101332_pt1 | contig 20142 bp, 16 predicted proteins | sample ChrtobMetP3_16mM_FD_155449 | JGI IMG/M metagenome (GOLD analysis project Ga0210247, IMG submission 155449) | Chrysochromulina tobin associated microbial communities from unialgal haptophyte culture, Seattle, Washington, United States - P3_16mM | ecosystem: Host-associated > Algae > Haptophytes >... | reverse complement strand
TCGATGGTGCCCGCGCCGTTCAAGCTGTTCAGCAGCGGGAAGGCGTCCGCGCCCAGGGTCCCCCCCAGCTCTCGAGCATTCGCTCTTTCGTCACTCGCGCTCGTGAGGAGGCGTTCCAATCGAGCAGCGCTGCTCGCGAGGTCTCTTTTCGGCTACTGCAGGATTGCCTCGCACGGGACGACGACGCATCCGCCGCGCTTGCACGAGCCAACGACGCTCGGGCGCTTGCTGACGACGCTCGGGCGTCTGCTGACGACGCTCTGGCGCTTGCTGATGCGCTCGGCGGGATCGACGAACTTTCTTCTACGCAAGCATGTGCAGATGCGGAGCGTGCACACGCAGACGCGGAGCGTGCACGTGCAGACGCGGAGCGGGCACTCGCTGCGCATCGCGCGGCCGCCGTCGAAGCCGCCAATGCTGCTCGACTCTCGAACGCGGCGGACGCCCGCTATCGTGACCTCAATTCGCACGCCCATCGTGTCTCGGACTTCACGTATTTCGCCGCCCAACATGTCTCCGGTATTATTCTTGACGGCCAACGTGCAGCGGTTCGATCACATCGGTCCCAGAAAGCGGCCGCGGCGGCGAGGGCGGCGGCAACGCCGCGCCTCACCCCTGCGGAACGCCGGGTGCTCACGGTCCAGCGTAAGCGGCGGCGAAGGGAGGAGCAGGAGGCAGACTCAACCGTCCAGTTTCTTCTCGCTAAACGACGCCTCGATGCGTGCCCGGGAGCCGCTGACATGGTCGATCGGGCTCGCGCTGCTGCGCGCAGGTGTCGCGCGAACGTCTTGAGCCTCGACGATCGACTACGGGCGACCCGCCGATCGGCGATCGTGGCCAGCTACATGGCTTTGCGCCGCGAGGTGGCGGCCGCTAGCCACGCGGTGCAGGAGATCGTGCTGCGTATGCGCACGGCTGCGCGCGACATGCGCAGAGGGGTGCTGGCTCGGAGACTTCACGGGCCCCCCCCTCGGATGGGGTACGAGTGGCGAGTGCAGATACGGCTCGCTGGAGTTACGGCGCCGCGACGGTCGCGAGTGCGTGCTGCCGCAGCCAAGGCTGCTGCAAACAGCGGCCCCATTGGCTCCTCTGGTATACATTCGGGGGAAGAGGGACACCAGGCTGGCGAAGATGCTAGCTCGGGGTTCTCTCTTCCCCCCAGCTTCGCCGATTAACGGCCTGTGTTAATACGGTTGTGTTAGCACGGGTTGTGTCGGCCACACCTCCGTCCATAGTGATAGTGGCTCTCGTGCTTGGGGGTCCGGAGCGTGTGCGCGTTGTGTTGAGCAGCAGCAGCAGCACATCGACGGACTCGCCTCGTCGGCCGGCGCGGGCGCGCGCGCGCGCATCGAATCACCCTGATCGCATGGCGCCGCACGACCTCTTCCCACCGCTTCCGTTCGTGACCTCGCTCGAGGGCATTGGCGGTTGCATCAAGGCGAGCGCGAGCGACTTTTGCGTCACCGAAGTTGGGGACCCGTCTGAGCCGTGTGCGGATGGCAAGCATGCTCACGTGACGCTTACGCGCTCGGATCTGAACACGCGCGACGTGCAGCAGCGCCTCGCCAAACTCTTTTCGGTGCAGGTCGACGAGATCGGCGTCGCGGGACTCAAGGACCGCACCGCGCGCGTCACGCAGACCTTCAGCCTGCCGCGAGAACGTTTACCCAAGGAGTTGCGCACGACCGAGTCGACGGCGCAGATCGCGGCGATGCTGAGGGAGAGCGCGGGCGCGAATGGATGGGTCGCCCCCGCCGAAGAGCCATCCTGGCACCGCTCCAAGCTCAAGAAAGGTCATCTGGTGGGCAACCGGTTCGAGATCATCATCTCGCAGGTGAGGGCCTCTGATGGCCTCGGATGACCTCTGATTTCCTGTGATGACCTCTGATGGCCTCCGATCGACTGCGAAATCCTCGTCTCGCAGTGCGCCGTGCCGCCCGAAGTGGCAGTGGCCCGCGCACACGCGATCGCCGACGAGCTACGATCTCGCGGCGGCTGGCCCAATTACTATGGGCCGCAGGCATGCTGCAAGCCTGATTGCGCCTGATTGAGCCTGATTGCGCCCAATTACTATGGGCCGCAGGCATGCTGCGAGCCTGATTGCGCCTGAGTGTGCCTGATTGCGCCTGATTGCGCCTGATTGCGCCTGAGTGTGCCTTCCCCAATTACTACGGGACGCAGCGCTTCGGGCATGGAGGCACCTCCGCCACTAATTGCCTCTAATTGCCACTGATTGCCGCAGCGCTTCGGGCATGGAGGCTCCTCCGCCACCCGAGGCCGTGGGATCCTATTTGAACGCTTGAGGGTGCGACCGCCGTGGGGTTGGGTCGAGGGCAGCGAAGGCGGCGGCGGCGGAAAGGCCGAGGGCGAGGGCGGCGAGGGCGCTGTGTTGGGCGGCGTGAGCGCTGTGTTGGGCGGCGGAGAGGCCGAGGGCGAGGGCGGCGAGGGCGGCGAGGGTGCCGAGGCCAAAGGCGGCGGTGGCGGCGGTGGCGGCGGCGGCGGCGGCGAGCGCCCCACCAAGCGCCAGAAACGGAAGCGGCGTGCGCCTTGGCTGGATGCGCTCTACCTCTCCGCGTTCCAGTCATCGATGTTCAACGCTTGGCTTGCGGAGAGGGTGTCTCGCGGGCTGCTGGGCACGTTGCTCTGTGGGGATCTGGTCTCGTTCCCACAGGTGAGCCTGATGGCAAGCATGCTGAAGAGTGCCTGCGCGAGTCCATGCTGATGGCCGCCCTGTGGGGATTTGGCCTCGTGCCCATGACGGCGCCTCCGCCCTGTGGGGATTTGGTCTCGTGCCCACAGTCTGCTGCCAAGCCACGCCTCATCAAGCCGCCAGCTGGCAAGGCTTCATCAAGCCTCATCAAGCCTCATCAGCAAGGCCATCAAGCCTCATCAAGCCTCATCCAGCCGCCAGCTGGCAAGCTGGCAGCGGGAGCTGACGCCGAGATTGCGGGAGCTGACGCCGAGACTGGCGGCAAGGGCGAAGCGGAGATTGAGGTGTTGGGGAGCAGCGCGGAGATCAAGGGAGATCAGGGGAGCAGCGCCGAGATCAGGTCTGAGGTCAAGGCTGCCGTTGCTACCGGTACCGGCACCTTCTCGAGTGCGGACTGGAGCGCTACACCGAGCGCGGAGGACTTGGCCGACTTCGCGAGGGGTCTCATCACGCTTACGGGGCCCATGTACTAGGGAGCATTGCCCTGATGGTCCTCTGATTGCTGTTCTCATCACGCTCACGGGGCCCATGTACTAGGGAGTCCCTGATGGTCCTCTGGTTGCTGTCTGACTGCGGTCTGATTGCGGTCTGGTTGCGGTCTGATGCTGTCTGATTGCCTCACTGAGTGCCTCAGGTACGGCGGCCAGATGGCACGGCCGTTTGGATCTCCCGCTGAGCTCGAGGCGGAGATTTGGGCGATCCACGCGCCCGGTCTGATGACCGACGCCATCAAGCCCTCGCTACTGCAAGGCGGTCGTCGTGTGGCGAAGCTACCAGTCCCTGAGGACCTGACCATCGAAGCTCACGTACCCTCCGGCGGCGTCCGGTTCACCTTCTCGCTACCTGCCGGCGCATACGCCACCACGTTCCTGCGTGAGTTCGTACGAGCCCAGGACGACGCTCTGCACGTAGGGATGGTTGGCGCTGAAGGCGCTGGAGGTGCGGGCGGGTCGGGCGGGTCGGGTGGGCAGGTGCCCGGCGGCGGCGATGGCGAGGCGGAGGACGACGAGGATGTGCTGTTCGCCAGCGCAGATGCATGCTGAACGCCCCTGAGCCCTGGGCCAACGTCACTCACCACAGTAGAGAGTCCCTACCTTTTGAACCTTTGGCGTTGCCAGCCTTAGTCTTGGTGGGACGTCGGGTGCCGTCGGGTCGCGTACACGTTGGCAACGTCACTTTCCTACAGATGGATACTCTTCGTGAACGATCCTCCACGCTCTGCCTCGTGTAACATTACATGCTGGACTGGCGCACTGGCCAGGAAAACGTATGAATCGTTATAGTACGTCGAGTATTCAATATTTAATTGAGCTAACGTCAAACGTGTTCGCGCGCAATGCCAATGGCGGTTGGCGCACAATCGCACAGTTGACAGTTCTTCCACCCACATGGTCTGCAAACCAGTAAACCAGGACTCTAGGAGGTAGGAGCCAATGAATGCGCCCCCGCACTGAGGCTTGTGAGGCAGGAATGCAGCTCTATTGATATCTTTGAGGAGCAGCCAGAGAAGGCACCATCACCTAGGCTCGTGAGGCCGGTGGGCAGCTCAATCGGCATAAACTGCCGGTACAAAGCAAAGGACGGCACTGGGAGGCACTTGGGCAAACCTGAGAATGCTTTCATCAAAGCCAGCAGGCAGCTCAATTGACATCAACGAGGAGCAGCCACCGAAGGCCCACTTACCGATGCTTGTGAGGCCGGCAGGCAGCGCGATTGATGCCAACGAGGAACAGCCACAGAAGGCGCTCTCACTGAGGCTCGTGAGGCCAGCGGGCAGCTCAATCGACGTCATCGAGGAGCAGCCAGAGAAGGCGCGCACACCGATGCTCGTGAGGCCGGCGGGAAGCTCGATCGACGTCAACGAGGAGCAGCCATAGAAGGCGTTCACACCGATGCTCGTGAGGCCAGCGGGCAGCTCAATTGACGTCAATGAGGAGCAGCCCTCGAAGGCGCCATTGCCAAGGCTTGTGAGGCCAGCGGGCAGCTCGATCGATGCCAACGAGGAGCAGCCACGGAAGGCGCTCACACCGAGGCTCGTGAGGCCGGCGGGAAGCTCGATCGACGTCAACGAGGAGCAGCCATAGAAGGCGTTCACACCGATGCTCGTGAGGCCGGCAGGCAGCTCGATTGACGTCATCGAGGAGCAGCTAGCAAAGGCGCTACTCCCGAGGCTCGTGAGGCCAGCGGGCAGCGCGATCGACATCATCGAGGAGCAGTGAACGAAGGCAAAAGCACCGAGGCTCGTGAGGCCGGCGGGCAGCTGGATCGACGTCATCGAGGAGCAGCCATAGAAGGCGCCCTTACCAAGGCTCGTGAGGCCGGCGGGCAGCTCGATCGACATCAATGAGGAGCAGTCATTGAAGGCGTACTCACCGATGCTCGTGAGGCCGGTGGGCAGCTCGATCGACGTCATCGAGGAGCAGCCCCAGAAGGCGTCATCACCGATGCTCGTGAGGCCGGCGGGCAGCGCGATCGACGTCATCGATGTGTCATCACGGAACGCGCCCGCCGGCACGCGCGCCTCACCGTTGCGCAGCGCGCACGCGGCGAGCAGCACCTCCATCGGCGCCTCGCCCTCGCCGCGGATGCACGCGCGCACCCCTGCCATCGGATACGGCTGCGTACCATCTTCATATTCTTCCGATACATCCGATGACGCCACGCGCCTCAGCGCGGCCACATCCACCTCGAAGCCGCCCAGCCCCGTCACCTTTGCCAGGCTGGGCAGCCAGCGCAATGCGTCGACCGCGTCCGCGAAGAGGCGACCGGCGGCGCGGCTGCCCGAGAGGTCGAGCTCAGTCACCTCGACGAGGTTGCTCGTGAGCGGCAGGCCGACGCGTGCGCACAGCCGCGCGCACAGGACGCGCCGCGCCCGCGCGCGCCACGCGAGGCTCACGCCCTTGAGCGCGCGAAGCGTCGGCACGTCGGCGTCCGCGAGGGCGTCCTCGAGGGCGTCCTCGTTGACGAGCTGTGTCGAGAGCCAGCACACGGGCGGTGCGGGTGCGTCGGCCGCTCGCGGTGCAGTGGCGTCGTGCTGAGCGTCTTGCGTGTACAGCGGCTCCTCCGTCGCCGCCTGCCGCTCCATCTCGGTGGGAAAGTCGCTCACGACACCAAGCAGCCGCCCGAGCTCCGCGCCACTCTTGCCAGCGAGGTGGCCGGTGCACAGGGAACGCGAGAGGAGGCGAAGAAGCTCGACGTCCACGTCGAGAAAGTGCGCGCCATGCAACAGCTGCGCGAGCTGCGCGAGCGAGCACCCCTCCAGCGCCCCGCCATCCTCCGCGCCGCCCTCGGCGACGCGCGAGAGCGTGCGGAGCGCAGCCGCAGGCACCAGAGTGGCGAACGCCCCCTCGGCGCCGCCCGTGTCGCTCACCCAGTTGGCGAGCGCGGCAAATCGCGCCGCGGCCGAACGGGACCACGCGACCTCCTCGCCCTCGGCGCTTCGCACCCTCACATCGCCGTTGACGCCGTCGCCGACGATGACGTCGCCGCCGCCGACGTCGCCGCCGCCGCCGACCCGACGTCGCTGCATGGAACCGAACACTTTCACGAACACAGGCAAGACCTTTTAGACAGCGAGTTGGTGCATTCTCGGGAGCCGCACTCAGAGCCGAGAGTTTCCTCACTTTCACGGCTCTCTCTCTTCTGCCCCGATTCGCCGGCCGTCATCGTCGGGCGACGCCATGCCGCCTGGTCGACTCTGGCTTGTGGTGCTGGCGATTCGCGTGCATGGCGTGCACTCTGCACCAAACCCCACGTCGGCTCTGAAAGGTGAACGCCCAACCGAGCGACGCCTCGCGCACACGTGCTCATGCAAAGCCCCGCTTGGCCCTGCGCCGGCACCGCCCCGCCTCCGGCACTCGGAGCGTGCAGGCCGCGGGCCGAGCCCGGAGAGCAGCGACCGCTCCATGCGCCTCGACTGCCCATCTGCCATGACAGCGCGCGACGCATCGAGGGAGCCCTCTCGCCGTGCCGCCACCCCCAAAGACGGAGTCTCCCCGCTATCCTCGCCCACGGGCTCACCTTGCCATGCCGTGTGCGCCCGTGCGTGTGTCTCTCTTGCGCGCAGCCGCGTCTGAAGAAGGTGCCCCACCGCCTCCGCCGCCTCCGCCGCCTCCGCCGCCTCCGCCTCCGCCTCCTCCGCCGCCGCCACCGCCGCCATCGCCACCACCCGCACCCCCGTCGATCATCTCTCCTGCATCCGAGCGAGTGACGCCGCCATTGCTGCTGCCCTCCTCCTCGCCACCATCTCCTGCAGACGAGCTTCACGGAAAGCGTCGGCTATTCTTCTTTCATTTTCACGTACCGTCTCCGTCTCCGCCATCGCCGCCTTCGCCGCCGCCGCTGCCGCCCCTGCCGCCGCCGCTGTCGCCGCCACCGCCCCTGCCGCCACTGCCGCCGCCGCTGTCGCCGCCACCGCCCCTGCCGCCGGCGCTCCCGGTGCACACGTCGGCGGAGCTTCGCGACGCAATCACCTCGGGCACGGCGAGCGCCCTCTTGCTCGACGGCGACGCGCCGTTTGTGTTTAGCACCTCCATCGCCTCCGCCGTTGGGCCGACGGCGCTGCTCGTCAATCGCTCGGTGGTCCTCGTGGGCCCAGTGGGCAGAGTCGCCGTGCTCGATGCGAACGCGAGTGCCGCCAACCCGCGGCGCGTGCTCACCATCTTCGGCACCGGCGGCGTCGTCGAGCTGCGCAGCGTGGAGCTCACCGGTGGTTTCTCCACCGAATGGGGCGGCGGCGCGCGCGTCGAGGCCGGGGCCGAGCTGCGGCTCGTGCGGAGCGCAGTGCACGGCTGCGTGGTGCGCACAGCGGGGACGGCGGTCGCGAGGGGCGGCGGCGTGCTCGTGAGCGGCGGCGCGAGGCTCACGGCGATCGGCGGCTCGCGCGTGAGCAACAACACCGCCGTCACCGTGAACGGGCAGGTGCAGGGCGGCGGGCTGCAGATCAGCAAGGGCGGCACGGCCGTGCTCTCGGCGAGCGCCGTAGACGGCAACACCGCGCGCGATGAGGGCAGCGGCGGCGCCTACGGCGGCGGCGTGGTCACCGAAGGCACCTTCACCGCGAGCGATGGCGCGTCCATCTCGAGCAACACCGCCGTCACCGTGAACGGGCAGGCGCAGGGCGGCGGGCTGCGCATCGCCCCCGGTGGCACGGCCGTGCTCTCGGCGAGCGCCGTAGACGGCAACACCGCGCGCGCCGAGGGCTTCGGCGGCAGCGCCGGCGGCGGCGTGCTCACCGACGGCACCCTCACCGCGAGCGACGGCGCGTCCATCTCAAACAACACCGCCGTCTCCGTGAACAGGACAGCGCAGGGCGGCGGGCTGCAGATCAACTTCGGCGGCACGGTCGTGCTCTCGGCGAGCGCCGTCGACGGCAATACTGCGCGCGCCGAGGGCAGCAACATCGCCTTTGGCGGCGGCGTGGACACCAAAGGCGCCCTCACCGCGCGCGACGGCACGTCCATCTCGCACAACACCGCCGTCACCGTGAACGGGCAGGCGCAGGGCGGCGGGCTGCAGATCGACCTCGGCGGCACGGCCGTGCTCTCGGCGAGCGCCGTCGACGGCAACACCGCGCGCGCCGAGGGCAGCGGTGCCGCCATCGGCGGCGGCGTGCTCGCCGTCGGCAACCTCAACGCGAGCGATGGCGCGTCCATCTCGCACAACACCGCCGTCTCCGTGAACGGGCAGGCGCAGGGTGGCGGGCTTCAGATCGAAACCCGCCGCACGGTCGTGCTCTCGGCGAGCGCCGTAGACGGCAACACCGCGCGCGCCGAGGGCAGCGGTGGCGCCGCTGCGGGCGGCGTGTACACCAAAGGCGCCCTCACCGCGCGCGACGGCACGTCCATCTCAAACAACACCGCCGTCTCCGTGAACGGGCAGGCGCAGGGTGGCGGGCTGCAGATCGACCTCGGCGGCACGGCCGTGCTCTCGGCGAGCGCCGTAGCCGGCAACACCGCGCGCGCCGAGGGCAGCGGTGCCGCCGCCGGCGGCGGCGTGGCCGCCGTCGGCACCCTCACGGCGCGCGATGGCGCGTCCATCTCGCACAACACCGCCGTCTCCGTGAACGGGCCGGCGCAGGGTGGCGGGCTGCAGATCGACCCCGGCGGCACGGTCGTGCTCTCGGCGAGCGCCGTAGCCGGCAACACCGCGCGCGCCGAGGGCAGCGGTGCCGCCATCGCCGGCGGCGTGGCCGCCGTCGGCACCCTCACGGCGCGCGATGGCGCGTCCATGTCGCACAACACCGCCGTCTCCGTGAACGGGCCGGCGCAGGGTGGCGGGCTGCAGATCAACCCCGGCGGCACGGTCGTGCTCTCGGCGAGCGCCGTAGACGGCAACACCGCGCGCGCCGAGGGCAGCGGTGCCGCCGCCGGCGGCGGCGTGCTCGCCGTCGGCACCCTCACGGCGCGCGATGGTGCGTCCATCTCGCACAACACCGCCGTCTCCCTCCGGGGCGGAGCGATCGGCGGCGGTGTCACTGCCACTAACATATCCTTCGGAGCCGCCTGCGCGGTCGCGCTGAACGATAGCTCCGTCCTCAACAACACGGCGCGCGCCGAGCGCGGCGCGGGCGCCGACGGCGGCGGCCTCGCGACCTTTTGCAACCTGACGGTGCGCAACGCGACGATCGTCGGCAACCGAGTGTTCGCTGCAAACGGCACCTGCCGCGGCGGCGGCCTCTTCCACGCCGGCCTACCTGCCCTCCTCCACGGCGGCGTCATCGACGGCAACGTGGCCGTCGGCCGCGTTGCGTCGGGCTCCCAGGTCCTCGTCGGCGCGCCGCTCGCCTATGTGCTGCCCGCGCCGCTCGGCCGTTGGCTCGACGGCGTGCGCCAGTGCAACCGCGCCATGTGCCCGGCAGGCATCCAAGGTGGCGAGGTGGAGTGCGCGCTGCAGCCGTGCGACTTTCACGTCTTTGGCGACGAGGTCGAGGGCCAGTGGATCGCCGTCGCGCTACCGGGGCCCGCCGACGGCGACGCCTACCCGCCGCGATGCCTCCCGGGCTCATATGCCGCGGGCGCCGACCCCGAGGCCGACCAGAGCGGCCGCACGTGCTCCGGCCTCTGCCCCGCCGGCCGTGCGTGCTTCATGCCGGGCACGATCGCAACCGGCGGCGATGCGAGCGCCCTGCCTGCAGCCCCCGCCGGCATGGCCACGGCGCTCGGTGACGCCACAGGCCGGCCGTGCGAGGCGGGCTTCTACTCCGAGGGCGGCGCCGCCGACCGTTGCCAAAAGTGCCCCTTCAACTCCACCTCGGCATCAGGCGGCTCCTCGATCGACGCCTGCTTCTGCGAGCCCGGCTTCTTCGGCGAGGCCGGGGCCTGCCGCCCCTGCCCGCCCGGCCTCGACTGCGCAGCTGGGGCGGACCCTGTGAATGTGAACGTGCTACCAGGCTCGTGGCGGCCGAGCCGACGCGCGGCAGAGGCGCACGTGTGCCCGGGTGGCAGCCTCACGTGCGCCGGTGGCTTGTCTGCGGCCGACTTCTCCGTCGACGACCCCAGCACGTGCGCCCCTGGCTTGGCGGGGCCATACTGCTCCGCCTGCACGGATGCACAGAGCTATCTCGATGCGAGCTCACGCACGTGCCGCACCTGCATGCAATCCTTCTCCTTCTTCGGAACCATCGTCGGCAGCGTGGTGGGCGTCGCCGTCGCGTGCCTCCTTCTCGCCGGCTTCATGCACGATCCCGCCCTCCCCCTTCGCGATCGCATCAAGGGAGCCTGTTCCAATGGGAAGCGCGCCCTCACCGCCTCTCTTCTGAAATGGGGGAGCCACCCGCGCATCGTCGCCCTCCGCGCCGCCTCCGACTCGATCACCCTCCTCGTCAAGGGCAAGCTCCTTCTCGGCTTCGCCCTCGTCATGGCGCAGATGGGCGACGTGTACCAGATCCGCTACCCTCCAGGCTTCCAGTCCCTCACCTCCACGCTGTTCAGCCCGCTGAGGCTGCAGCTCTTCGGGTGGATCCCTGGTCTCCACCTGAGCTGCCTTGGCATCCGCACACTCGAAGCGGAGCTGCTCCTCAACTCGCTGCTACCACTGTTGGTGATCCTCCTTTCGTTTGCCATCTCCTGGGGTCGAGCGAGAAGCTTTGCCCCGGCTCTCCCGTTTGTGCTTCGCCTGACCTACCTCCTCTACCCGTCCGTCGCATCGAAAGGTGCCTCCCACTCCGATGTCCACAGTGGGGCCTCTCCTGGGGCCTCTCCTTTACACGTGCTTACAGCTGGGGCCTCTCCTTCACACGTGTTCACAGCTGGGGCCTCTCCTTCACACGTGCGCGTGTGAACGTGTGTGGCAGGCTTCCAGACGCTCGGTGCCTGCGACTGCTTCCCACCCTTAGACGGATCCACGAGCATCTGCTTCCTGCCCGCCGACCCATCCGTCCTGTGCCCGAATGGGTATGCTGGCGCACCGGAGCAGCCCACGGCCGTGCTTGCCGTCGCTCTGTACGGGGTCGGCGTCCCCGTCCTGTACGCCGCGCTCCTCTTCGTCTCGCGAACGGCGATTCGCGACGAGAATCCGACGCCGCTCTCCACCGCCCTCTCCTTCTTGCATGAGTCGCTCCATCCTTGGGCGCTCTACTGGCCGCTGGTGGAGGCGGCGCGCGCCATCTTTCTCACCGGCTTCCTCGCGCTCGTCACTCCAGGTTTGCCAATCAGTGAGTGGCGCTGATTGGCTCTGATGACCACTGATTGGCTCCCTCGCGATCGTCACTCCAGGCGAGATCTTCCAGCTCCTGTGTGGGCTGCTCGTTGCTAACATCTTCTCGATTCTTCAGCTCTGGTGCGCTCCCTACCGAACGGCATCCAACAACTTCCTCGCGATGGCGATCAACTTCTCGCTCGTCCTCAACTTCGTGAGCTCGATCGGAGTGCAGGTAGCTGCCAAGTATGGCATCGCAGCTGTTGACCCAGTGCTCCTCTCGATCGCGCTCTACACCGCCGCCTTCGCCGTCTTCCCGATCACCCTCTTCACCCTCCTCCTTGCCATCCGCAAGCCTACCGTCACACCGGAGCAGCTGCGCGCCTACCTTCTTGACGATCCGGACGACGAGCCAAACACGAGCGGACCCTCGGCAGGAGTCCAACTCCCGCCTCTCGTCGCTCGGTTCGGCCAGTTCTCGATCAACGTCGCAGACGTGACGAAAGCCCTCAACGCGCCCCTCCTCTCCGACCACGAGCGACGCATCCTTACCGAGACGGTGTCGCGGGTCGCGGACGGGTCCCGCTTCGCCTCCGACCCGGCCGCCCTCGTCTTCGGCCAGCCACGCGAGGCTGCGCTCGGGATCGACCCATTCCTCTGCGTCCCCCCCAACCAGATCCGAGCGGGCATGTCGGAGGGAGTCGTCGCCATCCGAAGAGAGATTGAGGCGGCTGCTTCCACTGGGGAGCTGATGGCGCTGGACACGCTCGACTCCACTGGGAAGCTCCACACTGGGAAGCAAAAGGCGCTGGACACGCTCGAGTGCCTCGACTACGTCCAGCTCTCCCGTGCAGGCTCGTCGGCCAAGGTGTGCGCTGCCCGTGTGCGCTCACTCGCACACGTGTTGAGCGTGCTGCATGCATGCTCATCACCCCAGCGCATGCATGCAGCTCATCACCCCACCTCTTCCTCTCGTTTCTTTGGTCAGACGTTCCCCAGCACCTCGCCCCACCCTCGGGACTGCGACGAGAACGGACTTCGATCCGACCGCCGCACGGCATCGGGGGACGGGATGACGCTCGCCGACTTTGTGGCCGCCCCAAACTCCCGAGAGGCGGAGCTGGAAGAGGCGCACGTCCTCGCCCTCCGCCTCTACACGACGAGGGCCTACCTCCTCATCAACATCCCTCTCCGAGACCTCGGCCGCCACGAGAGGGGAGAGGCCCATCCCCTCCCTGTGACGGTCGCCTTCCTCGCCGAGGCGATCCGCCGCTTGCGTGCGGTCGGCGCCAAGCAGGCGAACGCGCGCTCGCCGGTCGTCCTTTACCGTGGGCTCAAAAACTCGACTGTCCCCCCTGCGTTCCTCAAGGAGGGCGGCACCGAGTATGCCCCCATGTCGACGACGAACGACCTGTCTGTCGCGGTGCGGTACAGCGCGAGCCGGAGCAGTGTGTTGCTCCGCATGGTCACCAAGTCCTTCATCGAGCGAGGCGCAGACATCTCGTACCTGAGCGCCTTCCCTGACGAAGCGGAGGTCCTCTTCCCGGTACGATTCGACTCGCATCTTTGCCGTGCCTCCACCTGTCTTCAACTCTCTCACTCACACGCCACTGCTCCTCCCCCCCGTGTATCGGTTGCAGCCACTCACGTACTTGAAGCCGAGCGGCAGGACGGAGGAGGTGGACACCGGGGACGCTTCGTTCACCATCATCGACGTCGTCCCACGGATGTAGGCATGTTGGTGACGCTGCTTCCTGTGCTACGTGACTGGGTGCGTACACGCACCCGCTGCATTAACATAGAGCAATAGTACCAAAGCATATCCGATTTCCAGCCCCGTGTGAGGGCCACATGCAGTTTCAGTGCATGTCTTACAGGTCAGTGGTCACGCCCACATCATTTGGGTAAGCATGCAGGTTCGGTACGGTATTGCAATACGGTATCGTATGCAATCGCTAAATTGAAAATTCCGAATCGCACAGCGATTTTCGCCCACCGATCATGGTCTGCCAACAGGTAAACTAGGACTCTAGGACTCTTGGAGCCAATGAAGTTGCCCCCGCACTGAGGCTCGTGAGGCCGGCGGGCAGCTCAGGCGGGCAGCTCAATCGATTGACTCAATCAACATCAACTATCGGTCCAAAGCAAAGGATGGCACTGGGTGGTACATGGGCGGACCTGAGAATGCTTTCATCGAAGCCGGCAGGCAGCGCGATCGACAACATAGAGGAGCAGCCATCGAAGGCGCCCTCACCAATGCTCGTGAGGCTGGCGGGCAGCGCTATTGACGTCATCGAGGAGCAGCCCCAGAAGGCGTACCCACCGAGGCTCGTGAGTCCGGCAGGCAGCTCGATCGACGTCAACGAGGAGCAGCCAGCGAAGGCGCGCTCACCGAGGCTCGTGAGGCTGGCGGGCAGCTCGATCGATGTCAACGAGGAGCAGCAAGTGAAGGCATAATCACCGATGCTCGTGAGGCCGGCGGGCAGCTCGATCGATGTCAACGAGGAGCAGCCGCGCAAGGCCCACTCACCGATGCTCGTGAGGCCGGCGGGCAGCTCGATCGATGTCAACGAGGAGCAGCCATGGAAGGTGAACCCACTAATGCTCGTGAGGCCGGCAGGCAGCTCGATTGACGTCATCGAGTAGCAGCCATAAAAGGCGTGCTCACCAATGCTCGTGAGGCTGGCGGGCAGCGCTATCGACGTCATCGAGGAGCAGCCCCAGAAGGCGTACCCACCGAGGCTCGTGAGTCCGGCAGGCAGCTCGATCGATGTCAACGAGGAGCAGCCATTGAAAGCGTTCACACCGATGCTCGTGAGGCCGGCGGGTAGCTCAATCGATGTCATCGAGGAGCAGCCATAGAAGGCGCACTCACTGGTGCTCGTGAGGCCGGCGGGCAGCTCGATCGACGTCATCGAGGAGCAGTAAGAGAAGGTGTACTCGCCGATGCTCATGAGGCCGGCGGGCAGCTCGATCGACGTCAACAAGGAGCAGCCAGAGAAGGCGTACCTACCGAGGCTCGTGAGGCCGGTGGGCAGCTCGATCGACGTCAACGAGGAGCATGCACAGAAGGCGAAACTGCCGATGCTTGTGAGGCCGGCGGGCAGCTCGATCGATGTCAATGAGGAGCAGCCACGGAAGGCGCCCTCACCAATGCTCGTGAGGCCCGGGGGCAGCGCGATCGATGTCATCGACCTGTACCCACGGAACGCGTACGCCGGCACGCGCGCCTCGCCGTGGCGCAGCGCGCACGCGGCGAGCAGCACCTCCATCGGCGCCTTGCCCTCGCCGCGGATGCACGCGCACACACCCGCCATCGGATACGAGTCTTCACCCGATGACGCCACGCTCCTCAGCGCGGCCACGCCCACCTCGAAGCCGCCCAGCCCCGTCACATTTGCCAGGTTGGGCAGCCCGCGCGACACGTCTGCCGCGTCGGCGATGAGGCGACCGGCGGCGCGGCTGCCCGAGAGGTCGAGCTCGGTCACCTCGACGAGGTTGCTCGTGAGCGGCAGGCCGACGCGTGCGCACAGCCGCGCGCACAGGACGCGCCGCGCCCGCGCACGCCACGCGAGGCTCACACCCTTGAGCACGCGCAGCGTCGGCACGTCGGCGTCCGCGAGGGCGTCCTCCAGGGCGTCCTCGTTGACGAGCTGCGTCGAGAGCCAGCACGCGGGCGGTGGCGGTTTGGGTGGTGCGTCGGCCGCTCGCGGTGCCGTGGCGTCGTGCTGAGCGTCTGGCGTGTACAGCGGCTCCTCCGTCGCCGCCTGCCGCTCCGCCTCGGTGGGGAAGTCGCTCGCGACGCCCAGCAGCCGCCCGAGCTCCGCGCCACTCTTGCTGGCGAGGTGGCCGGTGCACAGGGAACGGGAGAGGAGTCGGAGAAGCTCGACGTCCACGTCGAGAAAGTGCGCGCCGTACAACAGCTGCGCGAGCTGCGCGAGCGAGCACCCCTCCAGCGCCCTGCCATCCTCCGCACCGCCCTCGGCGACGCGCGCGAGCGCGCGGAGCGCAGCCGCAGGCACCAGAGTGGCGAACGCCCCCTCGGCTCCGCCCGTGTCGCTCACCCAGTTGGCGAGCGCCGCCGATCGCGCCGCGGCCAAACGGGACCACGGGACCTCCTCGCCCTCGGCGCTTCGCACCCTCACATCGCCGTTGACGCCGTCGCCGCCGATGTCATCGCCACCTCCGACGTCGCCATCCCGACGACGCTTCATGGAGGCACTTCCTGGAGTTCCTGATTGGTCACTGGACACTAGTGATTGGTCGGCACGACGACTAGACTTTCGGGGAAAATGAATTTCCCAACGAAAACGCGAGCGCCGAACGAAGCGGCTTTGGGAATGCACGATGTGCGACGACCTGGCTTTTCGTGTAAAAAAAAGGGTTCACACGAGTCAACTTCCTCATGAAGGAATTTTTAGTCTAGTATCCTCCAAAGAAGAAAGATCCTCCTCTCGCTCTTCTTTGAATCGAGCCGTACCATGCCTACAATGTTTTGTGTCTTCAAAGTTCAACATCCTACGTATCCTACCTGAATTGTAAACAGTGTGAGCGGCTGAGCGCTTCAGAATGAGCGCATCCGCGCACGCAGCGCTGTCCCTGGATGTCAACGTGAGGGCTGAAAGGCGGATGACGATGAGCCAGCACCGTAGCCTGTGCAACCTCCGATCAGCATGCATTTGCGCTCTTCTGCCTAGTGTGCTCAAAGAGGCGGAGCCGTCGAAGCATGCATTCACAGCTCTGGTAGACACGTGTACTCGGCGGAGGGAGCGGCGGAGGGATTGTGCTCAATGCTGGCGGGGGCCTCGGCGGAGGGAGACGGCGGCGGCTTGGGTGGCGGGAGGTGGCGCCGTAGTGAGCACTTGCATGCTGAGCACGAGCAGCAGGCGGGGTGTCGGAGTCGGCGCACGAGTCCTGATTAGGCAAGCCCGGCGCCTCGAGCGGCGGCGGGGTAGGGGGCGGGGGCAGTGGATGGCGGACAAGATGGTGCGCTGGATGGTGCGTCACTGAAGAGGGATGGGGCTCGGCAGCTGGCGATGGGACTGCTGCCGATCTCCTCACCGGAGATCCCTCCTTATTAGGCAAGTCCTCCTCGACTGCAAACTGGTGCTGATCTTGTTGGAACAGCCCATCTTGACTCCAATCGACGGTCCCGTTCAGGAGCCGGCCGAAGGGCGCCTGGCGCGGCGTCACGTACGTGCGGAGGAGGCCCGCGCTCGCCAGCGTCTCGAGGAACCAGTCCACGGGGCAGTCGCCCACCTCGCAGGGGTCGATCTGCGCGTCCGAGAGCTGCTGAGCAGCATGCTGGCTCAGGTAGTAGGCGGTGGTGCAAGAGGTGCCGTGGCAGTGGCCTATGAGCTGCCAGTCGTCGTCCCGGAGCTCGATACGACGGAGCTCGGCCGCCACGTCGCTCTCATTCTGCGCGCCTATCGACCAGTCGTCCTCGAGCAGCAGCGCCTTTGCGTCGGGCCGTCTGAGGAGCTCGCTCACCGTCTTCCACATGTGCACATGCACGGCGAAGACGCCCGCTTGCTTCGCAGTGAGCTTACAGCCCCTGCGCAGGTGCTCCTCCGCCGAAAGATAGACCGGGGCGACGCGCCTCGGCGCAAATCCCAGCCGGACCAGTTGGGCGGCCCTATCGTTCGTGTAGCGCCGTGCGGGCGAGGCGACGAAGGCATCGACGAGGCCGACTACGCCAGCCTCCTGCTGGCCGCGGCCCACATCGAAGACGGCCAAAAGGAGCGCGCACCTCTTTGAACACCCCATCGTCCTCGTATCCAACGTCCGGCCAAGGGCCCCAGCTCGGCGTTGCCCCACGCGAGCCGACCCGGGAGCGATTGTGTGAACAGGTGTTGTTGAGAAATTCCCAGTCAAACTTAAACTTTACCGCCGATTTCAATATTTAAGTCGCGTAAGTACATGTACATGTACAACTTGGTCCTTTCATGCCCATATCTCAAAACACCAATTGCAAAACACATCTTGGAGAGCTCAATTGGGAGAGCTGGAGGACACAGTCTAATCGAAAACGCAATTTCGCGCGCGGTGACGCTACAACGCCTTGGAGTCGCCACGCTCCCTCCGCACTTCCCTCCACATCAAGACGAGGTCGGCGGCTTGCCAGAGCGCAACGACCGACGCAACGCCGAAGATACCCGAGTAATATCCCGCGGCCGTCGGCCAGCCGCGGTGCTGCAGCAGTGCGCCCCCGAGCCGGCTGAGCGGGGTCGCGATGCATCCTTTAAGGAGCATATTCGACGCCAGCCGGTGAGATCGCATCCAGCCGCAGCGCGCGGTCAGCGGAATGGCGACGAGCCACGCGGCAAACGGCAGGGCGAAGAGCACCGAGAAAGTGTCGAAATTGGCAAAGGCGCTGTAGCGGCCCATGGCGTAGCCCGCGGCATCCATCACCGCGAGCGCCATCAGGCAGCCGTAGCCGAGCCGGCGGTGCAAACGCGCGCCCGAAGTCGCGAGACCAAGTGGCCGGCTTCCGTCCTTTGTCGGTGCGCGGAGCATGCCGGGCACCGTCTCCTTTTGAAGAAGCGTAAGCAGAACGAGGACGATCGCGCCGCATGAATGCGCGTGCAGCAGGGGCAGTGGCAGTGGGGCGACGAGATCCATTGCGAGGCCTTCACCGCTGATGCTCCTCGTGTCGGAGCGCTGGCCGCGAGATAGGAAAACCGAATGAAAGATGTACATCGCGAGCACCGGAACAAGAACCCACTTTGCGCGTCGGTTGTAAAAGTCGGTGGCGTCAAGCTCGATGAGGCGCTGCACCCTTACGTCGCGCTCGGTGGACGGTGGAGTCGGCATGACCCGTACGATACCTCCAGCCGGCAGTCCGGACGGTCCGCGCGTCTCCACCGCTCGCGTGCCGCAGCCAACCGTTTCGTTGACTCGTGTGAACCCGTTTTTTTCTAACAAAAGCCAGGGATGTCGCACACCGTGCCACGAGCGGCGACTTTGGGAAATTCATTTCCAAAAGTCTAGCACGAGCCAAACCGTTTCGAGCTTCGCCGCGACAGCGCGCGATGGCGGTTGTCGGCTGGCTGAGGGCCGCGACGGCGCGGCGCGAGGCCGTGTTCCGGCTCTCCTCGTCTCTTACGCTAGTCGCGGCTGCGTTCGCGCGAGGCCCGTGCGCTTTTTGCCATCATGTGCGCGTGCGTGCGCTTGGTGCCATCATGTGCGCGTGGCATTGCTTGCAAACCTTGATGTTGCCGTCAATCGGATCACCGTTCTCCGTCACCGCGTGCGCTTTGCAGGCGTGACGACAGCACGTGGAGCATCCCGCGACGGGCGCCATCTCGCCCGGCTTTTCATCGTACGCTTCAACATGCTACAGAACCTAACTTCACATTCGTACACGGTCTCCGGCACCGCTGTTCTGGCGGTTTCGTGATCGTGATCGCATCTCTGTTAACCGCCGCCACCGTCGCCGCCGCCACCGCCACCGCTGCCATCGCCGCCTCCGCCTCCGCCCAGAACCAAAACGCAACAGAGTCCGCGCGAGCCGCCGTCTGCGCCATGTGCGAACTGATATGCTGGTTCAGTTACGACATATCGGTACTAGTTAGAGTTAAGACATACGCCAAGGTACGCACTGTACGGCGAGGCCCGGTACGAAATATGCGAACCCTCTCAGCCGTACCGCGGACTCAGACGCTGTATTTTAATACTGCAACCGATACAGATGCATCCGACACGCGACACCAGCGACCAGGACAACTGCACACTGCTGTAGAGCTGGAGACGAGTCGTGAACCTGACGACACTCGGCGACAGAAATGCATGACACTGATTGCAAACTGGTGGATGGGCACCTTCAGAAGCGAAAACTGTCGATTCAATCTGCGAAGCCTGAGCCAGAACGCGCTGGTAAGGGCACGCGGAGGACCCTCCGCTCGCTCTCACTCCGCAGCACGCCCGAGCTGCCACGGCGTATCGGCACGGCCGAGCGTGCAGCACGCTACGCGTGCACGCCAAGCTAGCGATGGCTTCCTGCCCTGATGGTGGCCTCGAAATCTGGCCTGTGACAGGCAGCACAGTCACGTCGGCACGAGCGGTCACGGTGAGGAGGCTCTTGGGATAGGAAAAGGTGCGAGAAGCACGCGTGGCAGCGCGGCGTGGCAGCGGCACCTAAAGGGTAAGCACGCGCGCCTCGTCCACGGCGCGCTGCGCAGCCCAAGGCAGATCTTCCTTCTCTGTGAAGATCAGCCTCCGGAGTGATTGAGGTTTTACGGTGGCTGCACGGTGGCCATGGTGACTGCGCGAGCGCGCGCGCTGGCTATGGCGTGCGTCGGTGGGTCCGGCCGGCCGGGCGCGCGTCGGCGGGCGATTTACTGCGTTGCAGCGCGCGCGAGGGCGAGCGGAAGAGAGAAGCTTCGCCGCGACAACGAATTTTTGGCTGCGGCACGCGAACGGAAGAGACGCGAGAGGAGTCGGCTCCACACCTCAGAGTGCTGCAGGTGTGAACGAGCTGACTGAGGGGATACTATTATGTAGCGCCATATCGGTGCCTACCCGTCTCCTGAGAGACAGTTGCATGCAAGCCGACACATTAACCAATTAGGGAACACCTAGAATTGTGCGACCCGATTTAGGTTGAATCGAACTGAGACCAAGGCAGATCGTCCTCACCGACTCGTCCCAACTCGGCGCTATTTGGTAGCGGTGGGCAGCGTTTTGCACCCTCCAGACCAGCGCAAATACACCCGAGAAGCGCCAAGGATGTCGGCCCAAGAAGAAACACTGCGAAAGGCACAGTACACGACGAATGCGGACGCGCTGGATCCATT
>Ga0210247_101331_pt1 | contig 20165 bp, 9 predicted proteins | sample ChrtobMetP3_16mM_FD_155449 | JGI IMG/M metagenome (GOLD analysis project Ga0210247, IMG submission 155449) | Chrysochromulina tobin associated microbial communities from unialgal haptophyte culture, Seattle, Washington, United States - P3_16mM | ecosystem: Host-associated > Algae > Haptophytes >... | reverse complement strand
ACCGTTGCGCGCGCAGCTGAGCCTTGAGCTCGCGCGAGAGCTCGCGTATCTGCGCCTTGCCGTGGTCCTCAGCCTTGTCCAGCTCAGCCTGCAGCTGCGCGAGCGATGCGCTCGCCGACTGGAGCTCCGCGTGCATCTGCTCGAGCGTGCCCCCGAGCCCGCGGTACTTGTCGAGCATCTTCTCGATCAGGAGCGGCAGCGGCGGGGGGCGTCCGTCCCCGTGGAGCCCTTGGCGCACCGGCACGACGCTCGCCAGCCGCTCGGAGCATTTTGACATCGTGCTCCGATGGCTCTCCGCCTCCGCGCGCCATTTCGCTACCTGATGAGGGAGGCAATCACAGGCAATCAGAGGTAATCAGTGCTCCGATGGCTCTCCGCCTCCGCGCGCCATTTTGCTACCTGATGAGGGAGGCAATCACAGGCAATCAGAAGCATTTGGACATTGTGCTCCGATGGCTCTCCGCCTCCGCGCGCCATTTCGCTACCTGATGAGGGAGGCAATCACAGGCAATCAGAGGTAATCAGTGCTCCGATGGCTCTCCGCCTCCGCGCGCCATTTCGCTACCTGATGAGGGAGGCAATCACAGGCAATCAGAGTTAATCACAGGCAATCAGATGCAATCAGATGCAATCAGAGGTAATCAGAGGCAATCACATGCAATCAGAGGTGGCGCGCCATCTCGCTACCTCGGTCGCGACCGTATAGGTCAACAATCGCTCCTCGAGCTCTCGCTTCGCCTCGACCGCCGCGCGCCACTCACTCACGAGCGACCGGATCCGATCGGCGGCGCTCGAGCCGAGCGACTTGATGCGCACACTCACCGAAGAGGCGGCATCGTTCTCGGCGCTAGAGGCCGACGCCTCGTCGGTAATCTCGCCGATCTCGCCGTGCGTCGGGGTCGGTGGGCGCGCAACATCGGAAAGGAAGGCGTCGTCGTGCAACGCCAACCGTGGGCCCGCCCCGTCGCGCTCTGTCTGCATGCCCGCGAGCTCTGCGAAGGCCGCATCCAGCTCTGCATCGCACTGCTGACGCTCCAGCTCAAGGGTCGCAAGCCGCTCGCGCGCCGCGCGCAAGTCCTCGCCCGCCTCGAGCGCCGCAACGCGCTCGCGCAGCCGCTTGGCCTCGGCGTGGAGGGCCGCGTTCTCGTCGACGTGCGCTTGGGCCGCGCGCAGCCTCTGGACAATCGCCTGGACCTGCTCCGCCAGCGTTCGGTTCTCATCCACCGCCACGTCGAGTTCCAAGAGCGCGGTCGTGATGTGCACCTTTGCTCCCTCGAGCTCCGAATGCTGATGACGGGACGCGCGCGCGAGCTCGTACACGCGCTCCTCGAGCGTCGCAACCATCGGGGCATGCCCCTCGAGCTCGCGCAGTGCCATATCGAGCACCGCCTCGCACACGCTCCTCTCCTTTCGGAGCTCAGCCACCGCCGCCTCGCTCGCCTTGAGCTGCTCCTTACTCATGCCCACCGCATCCGCGAGCCCAGCCGCCTTGTACCGGGCCATCAGGAGCTCCTGGGCGGTCTCCTCTAGCCGCCGGTACGTGTCCGCGGCGCCCGCGCCGCTCATCTCCCGTAGGCGCTCCTGCACGCGGCTGCTGATGATGCCCTCCATCTCGGCACTCTGGTTGGCGAGGTCGACCTTGCCGGCCGTGCGTGAGGCGTGGAGCTTCTTCTCGAAGGCGGTCGCCGCAACGCGCATCTGCTGCCGGGAGAGCCACTGGTGCCCCTTGCTGAGCTCGCCGGCCAGCTCCGCCGTCTGCAAGCCCAGCCATTCGATCGTCATCTGAGCGGAGCGCTTCTGCTTGAGCGCCCCGTCCAATGATGAAGGCCCCGCGTCGAGGGTGTCGGCGAGCTCCTTGGCCGCCCTGGCGCACTTGGCCTTGAGCTCGGTCTGCGCCGTCTGCAGCTGCTCCGAGTAGGACTCGCCCGCGATGCCATCGTCCGCGATCCGAGGTTGCTTCCGGGACGGGGTCGGGGGTGGCTGGCGCTTTTCGTCACCCTCGGCTGGCGCGGGGTTGTTGGCGAGCAGCTCGGCCAACAAGTCCTTGCCGCCACCGCCCACGAGCGTGTTGCGTGAAGGAGACCGCCGCCCCTCTCCGGTATCCATGGACAATGCCCGGGGACGCCTGGTTCCAGTATCCATGCTCCGCTGGGCACCTTTCACCGCTGGTCGAACAGCCGCACGGACGTCCTCGAAGAACGACCTGCAAGGTGTGAACCTGTGAAGAGGGTTCCGCATGCATGCATAGTGGAGGGGGGAAAGGGGGGAAGAGGGGAATTTTGTGGGAATGTGCGGAATAGCAAGCAGGGCTGATGAGGAGCATAGGTGAAGCGATAGTCGACGGTCAACTGGCCGCTGTCGATCTTGGATCCATGGTGCTATGAGCACCTCACCTAAAATGGGTAAAATGGTCCCCCCGCGCCACACAAGCCAAATTGGGGAGGCGCTGCGCCGAAGCTACGCTTCCTGTTGTCGATTGCCTTTTGTTGATGTGCGATGGCGGCGAGCCGTTCGCACGCATTGTACTTCGAGTTGCCGTCGCCGACAAACGCGCCGCCCGTCTCGCTTCGAGCTCTGGTCAACGGAGCGCGGCGCGCGGCGCCTTCGAGCAGGCATGGCACCACGCGCACCACAAGGTAGCACAAGGTCGCCTCATCTGCGCCGCTCACGAAGCAGCCCAAGCTACATTTACGCACCGCGGAGGTAGGCCATAGTGGCCAGCTGGTTGGAATGGATCATCTCGTAGGCGACGGCCGGGTCCCCGGGTCCCCGAACTTGATGCCCGCGGCGGCTCCGGTCCGGTTCTTGCACTGGATCAGTTGCCCGGCCGGCACCCCGAGCTCCATGCGCAGATTTGGCGAGAAAGGGGACCTTGTCGAGCATCCTTAGCAGGCGACGATTGTGGGCGCGTTTCGACGAGCGGATCTTCTCTGCAGGGGAGGCTAGCTCGTCCGGGCCTCTGTCGACGACCCTGTGAGAACATTCAGCGCGAGGCACATCAGTCGCGCGCCGGCCGCCAGCGTCAGGCGCGCTGCCGCCGTCGTCGTCTTGTCGCGCTGGTTGTTTGACACCAGTACCGGGTGGTACGTCGTGGTGACAAAAACATTTGAGCGCGACGTAAGGGCCGAGAAGAGCTTGTTGCCAGCCTGAAGCCCGACAAGAAGGACCACAACGTCGAACCCTTGTTTGAGAAGAAAGTCCACGAAGTTGACATTCTGGATGAACCCAAAGTCCTTTTTTTCTTGGTTATGCTTGCAAGGCCGGCCCGGAACCCCATTGGGGTTCCGGGTTGCCTCGTTAATCACTCTCGCTTGCACCACAAAGCCACCAAACCTCGACGATTCTGGCAAATTGGATTTAATCTGTCTTGCCTCCAGGTTTCTGTTGAAAGTGACACCAAGGGAGTCCCACATACTAGCTTCGGCCAGCTTGAAAAGATATTGCGGCCGCAGACCATTCTCCAGTAGCTGAATAACCGCGGACCCTTGGACCAACACATTCAGCCGATTCGAACGTCCACTCACCTGCTTCAGGAGCTTGTCGAGTGTCTCCTTGGCCTGGTGGCGAATGTCGTTTTGCGCGAGCGCGGGCCAATGGCCCCGCAGCAAGTTGTGAACTCCCCAGGCTTTGATAATGGCGTCGCGATGATGAAGTTTACTCGGCGGTAAGAGGAGAGACAAAATGGCCTGGCTATTGGGGAGGTTGTTGACGGTGGTAAACGCGCTCAAAGGAAAATCTTTGGAGGGCTGGTGTGTCCCCACTGCCGCACTGGATCCTCACCGCAGCCCACAATCGACGAAAGTGCCTCGACCCACCGATCCTCCAGGATCCCTTGTAACGCCTTGCGGCAAGCCTTGGATACAAGTACGAGCGAGACCAGCGCTTGCAAAGGCATTGGCCGGTCGATTCCACAAAGAGGCGCCACGAAAATAGGATCCACAAGGTGCGTAACGAGGAAAGAAGGCGGAGGCGGCGGAGGCGGTGGTGTCGGAGGCGGAACGGGCGGCGGTGGAAGAGGCGGCGAAGGCGCTGCAGCCAAAGGCTCTCGGGCACCAAGGAGCTCAACCATCACCAGCATCATGTCGAGGATACTAGAGTCCGAAGACAGAAGCATCTCGTACACCGCACTGGCGGCCTCGCTCATCTCCTCCGGCGACTCCTCCTCACCACCTCCCACAGCGAGTCCAGCCGTAGGATTGTAGTAGACAAAGTCGTCGGCGTCCCCCATCTTCCCTCTGTCCCCTCTCTTTTCCACACCGGGTTTCCACACGAAAAAGGAGTTTTCCATGATGACCACAGAAAGACACGTGGATGGTGTGTCGGGAACTGAAGCGACTGTGGCTGTGTGCAAGGTGTTGCGCCTTTTGACTATTCCGATGGCGATAGATAAAGCATAAAGGCGGAGCGCGGCGCAGGCCCGTCGGGGAACATCGCGCACATCCCAGAGCGGGCTCCATCTCCTTAACACTATGCAATGTATTCAGAATGCAGTACAGCGTGCAGCCCGCGTCACTCTATTCAGGTCCCGCCGTGAAGAGCTCCTTGAACGACTTGAGGACCGACTGAGCCGTCCTCTTTGCGTCCGTTGGCCTTCATCTTGGTCTTGTGGAAGCGCGGCATGCCCTTGATGGTGCTGGCGAGCCACTGGAGGATCTTCACGGTGACCTCCGTCTTGTCGTTCACTGTGCACCACGTGACCACCGCATGTTCGCGCGCGGGGATCACGTAGCCGCGGCGCGCGGCCGTCCTTGTTGGCTCGCTCCTGATCCTGTCGAAGAGTGCCTGCGTCGCGTTCTCGAAGGCGCTCAGCGTCATGGGCATGGTCTTGGTCTTGTCGTTGGAAGACTCATCTGCGGTGTCGTTCGCGGCGGAGGTCGAGGCGGCCTTAGACTCGGATTCATGATCGGATAGGTGGAGACTCAGGTTCAGACAGCGTCAGGTGGATCTAGTCTTGCTGCTGAATTCCTGCTGAAATCTGATTTTGGCAGTGAGGCAGCTGTGAACAAGCTTCCGCGGGGTGAAAGGAACCCCGCAGCATTCACAATCAGAGAGCTGGAGATTCAGGTTCAGACAGGTGTACCAAGTCTTGGGCTCTGGAAGGAAACTGGACCGATCCTCGTCCTTGCGCCCTGCTGAATTCAGCAGGACGTAAGGACGTGGACGGTCTGGTTCACTTCCAGAGTATATTTAGAGGCCCAAGACTAGGTCCACCTGTCTGAACCTGAGTCTTCAATTTTAAATCAACTTTTTTTTTGACTTTCTGATCATGAATGCGTCACAAGGAAGCTTGTTCACAGCTGCCTCAGCCCAAATCCGGATTTCAGCAGGAATTCAGCAGGGGATAGAACATATTGGGAGTTTGGGAGATCTTTTGCTCAGGTTTCGAGGCCCAAGGCGGATTCTCGAAATCAGTCGATGCGCAACCTGATGAATCCCAACGGGAGATACACGTGGCAGGTTGTGTGCTACTCCGCATCTCTGCACCTGTTGGGGGAGATTCGAAGCGCAAAATGCGCAATTTGGTAAAGTACCATGATTGTCGAGCTCTCCGATGAGAGCTAAGTGGTCCCGCCCACCCACCGCAATGTAAGCCTGGTCTGCAGCTTTAGCAGAGACCGGGTTCGCGCTCACCAGGCTGTAGCTTTTCAGTTTTTTCACAGGGAAGTTCACAGCCGTCGCTCGGACGCTCGCTCGGGTGCACGAAGTGTCCGAAGTGTCACAAGACGTGACGCCCACTCGACCGCCTTGCGCCAAACATGCTCGCCCTTGGCTCGCCCGAGTACGCGGCCATGTTGCAGCGCGAGGAGGAGGAGGAGGCGCGACGCCGCCTGCAGATGGCCACCGCGCTCGTCGACGGCGCCGAGCGCTGGCGCGAGTCGCTTCGCGGCCTCCGGCATGCTCCTCTGCACCATGTGGTCGGCGCGTTGGCGTGCTTTGCAATGCTCGCTTACTACGTGGGGGAGCACCTCTCGCTGGGACTCGCCATACTGTGGGCGGGCGTGCAGTTCACCATCGGATGTCGCCCGTCGTGCTGCCGCACCACTGGGGCCATCGTCATGCTCCTTTTCTCTGCATCCGCGCTGGTCGCTCCGGGCGCCGGCGTGCTCGCCACGCCCTTCTTCGAGCTCACGCTTTGCCACAACACAAGCGGAGGGGCGGTCACCCTCTACGGCATGCGCAGTGCGAGTGTCGGGTCCTTGGAGAGCATCCCGACGGCCACGTGCGTGTCGACGCCCTCCGAGCCTCCGGTCATCACCGTGGCCCTGAAAGCGCCCGATCTGGACGCCGACCGCGACTACCGTCCAGTCTTCCTGGTGCCGTCGGATGCGCATGCATCGCTCACGCTGGCAGTCCACGACGCGACTGGGCAGGAGCTCTACATGCCCACACGCCTCGAGCTTGGAGCGGCCGACGAGTTCCCTTGGGCGCGTGTCAAGGCCGCCGCCACCGCCGCCGCCACCGCCGCCGCCGCCGCCGCCGCCACCGCCGCCGCCGCCGCCGCCACCGCCACCGCCGCCACCGCCGCCACCGCCACCACCGCCATCGCCGCCACCGCCGCCACGTTCGATGCGAGCACGCGCCGGTTGCGCCATCGGCGCCGTCTGCGCGGATTTCGAATGGGCAGCGGCGGCTTTGGAGGCGGCAGCTTCTCGCGCGGGACGGGCAGCTTCTTCTCGCCGAGGCGGGGCGTGTCGCAGGGGCCGTCGGTGGGTGGGCGCGGGCCCGTCCCTGCCTTTGGTCGCCCCGTGCATGGAGCGCCTGTGGCCGTTGGCCGGCCGGGGGCGCAATACTATACGGGCACTCCCTTTGTTGGAGGCGGCTTCCGGCCGACGGTTGGGTACCACCCGGCGCTCGGGTACGATATTGCAACCGGGGTCATGCTCGCCCACGTGCTGCGCCAGCCGTTACATCGGCGGCCCGTCGCAGTCCTGCACGCGCCGCATGCCCATGACGGCGCCGCATCGGAAGGGAGTCCCCTGCTTGCCGCCCCTACCTCACGCGACGGCTCCTTTTACTATGCCGCCGCCGCGCTGCACGCTGGCTCGCTCCTGCGCGTCGTGCCGCTCACAACAGCGCCGACGGTATCGGCTCCTCCGACGATCAAGAGCGCCGAGCTGAGCGCGCACAGGCCGGTGCTGCATGCACTCAATTCGAGCTATGACCGCTTCGCTGTCGTCGAGGGGCTACGTGTCCCCGCGGCCCCTGCCTGGCCCCTGCTGCTCACCCTCAGTCACGGCCGTGCCCACGTGCCCTCGCGCGCGCCGCATGGAGCCGCTGCGTCCGACTCGCTTTCCTCGGGCTCCACCGCCTCGGGCTCCACCGCCTCGGGCTCCACCGCCTCGGGCTCCACCGCCTCGGGCTCCACCGCCTCGGGCTCGTGGCCGCCTCCGCTGTACTTTGGGCTGCAAGCGGCGAGCCCAGCGCACCTTCGCTCGACGCGGCTCGCCCAGCGCGCCTCGGACGCCCTCGGCCTCGCGGCGGCCAGCCTGCTCATGCTGCTCGCCTCCCTCGCCCTCATGGGCGCCGTGTCGAATGCGAAACGATCGGGCGCTTGGGAGGGCGCTTGGGAGCGCGCGGACTCCTTCGATGGCGGCTCCGACAGCGAGGCAGAGACGGCAGGTGAGGCGGGCCGGGCCCCCGGGGGCGGACCGTATGTGGGCGCCGACGGCGAGATCCTTGCAGTCGGCAGTCGCGTGCAGACGCAGCACACGCGCGCACGCGGCGGCGACGACAGCTGGTACGCAGGCGCCGTGCTCGAGCTGCACGCGAATCGGCAAGCGACGATCATCTACGACGATGGCGTCGAGGAGGTGGCGCCCCTCGATGAAGTGTACACGCTGCAGGGCGCCAACGACGACGAGGAGGACGCGCGGCCGCTGGGTGCCGCCCGGGCGCAGCTCGTGGCGCAGCCCGTGGCGGTGGTGGTTGGCGTTCCAGTTGCCCCGTCGGAGGCCCAGACGGAGGCGTGGCGCCAGCGATAGCGACGCGGATGGGTTCGGTCTCGCCGGTTTCCACCCGCTCGTGCTCGGCTCTCTCGCGTCTCGGCCGCCGTCGGGAACCGTCGGGCACTATGTTTGCGAGCGGCAGAGGGTATTCCCCCAGGACGCGACGTAAAGAGAGAGGACGGACGAAACCTGTAATCATAACTTAGACCACGTAAGTATCCGTTTTTCCGTCGGTCTCTCGGGTGCGGGCGGGGTTTTCAGTGGCTGCGCGGGGTTGCGTGCGTCAGCCGTCACGGGAGTCCGGTGTCGCGCGGCATTTCTCGTGGCTTTGAGAGATCTTGGCCTCCCCTGGCAAGTCGCAAGATCTGGGCGCGGCGGGCGCTCAACCGTTACCGTAGCTACCTGCACGCTGCAGGCCGAGCGTCTTTCTCGCGAGGCACCTGGTTATTTTCGAGGTTAATTTAGCGTTGCTGCGTTGGCCGTTGAACAGCGCCGCGGACCCGCCACACGCCTCGGTCCCGGTTTGGCCGCGCCTGGCACCCCGACGGCGGCAAATTCCGGCACAATGCCTTTAAGCAGGTTGTCCTGGCTGGTTTTGTTCCTCTCGTGGGACTCGAACCCCGCGTGCCTGCAGTACCCCAGTACTGCACTAAGCCCTAACGGCCACTCCACACCGTCGCGCCATTATTGATTATACCGACCCGCCGCGCGGACCCGGACCGGACGGGACAATGTGAATATGGCCTTAGCGGTTTAGCGATACTAGCGGCCATTTCGACTTGCTTGCTTGCTTGCATGCATAATTGCCGTCCGGAAAAGAACCCGCCCGGAATACTCAAAATCTCGCGCAGCGGGCCGGGCGTGAGCGGGGCGGGCTCCGTTTCACGTACAGCTCGAACGCCCCCCTATTTCAGGCCGTTCACCACGCCCCTGTGCCCTCGCCCCTGCCCCTAAGCACCTCCGCCCCTTCGCCAAGACCTATGCCCTCACCCATACTTATGCCCTCACCCATGCTAGTTGCGCCTACCGCCTGTGCCTCGCGCCCACGCCCACACCAGCAGCAGCACGAGCATATGATCCACAGCATGCGCTATTGCTCCCGTGTCTGCTTCTGCGTCTGCTCCCGCGCCTATTCCGCGAGCCCGGCCCCAGATTCCAATCAGAAGCGGAGTTTTGGGTGTCTGATGACTTGGAGCAGGCCAGTGCCAAGAAATTTCTCATGTGCTGTATGCAGTATCGATGCGATGTACTACCGTATTTGTCGAGAGAATCTGCGTCACGTAATCGTTGAAAGTTATGATCTTAGGCAGCTGCATTTCTTTGTCTGACATGTTGGTCACCGTGATGTCAGGCTTTGCAAGGACTGCATATGCCTGTACTGGAGTCTTTGTCGACCACATTGAAATGAGATTCTCAGCCACGCCGGAGTCGGCGTTTGAAATTGGGACTATCTCGCAACGTCGCGAGGCCTCTGTGCTGGGCTTCAACCCTTCTTCCGACACAGTTTGCATGCTCAGCCAAGCCTCATACTGAGTCCAGAACCGCGAGATGTACGACAGGTCAAGGAGGATGAGAACTTTCATGCTCACATATAAGATGTTGATATTCGAAAGCATCCAGCCGAAGAGCTCCTTCTCTGCCGGTTTCTTGTCATCGCCCTGCGGCATACACCAATAGTCGAACCAGACATACTTGATCGACGGATGGGCTCGCAGGTGGTTGCATATGGCCGCCTGCTGTGAACCGTCGTCTGGCATGTGGGTGTAGAACCATCGGTGACTTACGATCAAATACTCATCGTCAAGCATGTAGTCGCCTCGAAATGCGTTCAAGAATGGCACGGTAGTGCGGTGCAGCACGCCATCAAGCAGGACTAGCTCTTGAAATCGGGGTATTAAAGAATCTCCGAACCCCTTGATGAAGGCGGCGTCCACAAAAAAATAAGAGCAGCTCTCTGCCGTTTTCTCATGCTCCTTAGTGGCTTGGGCGGCCTTCAGATCTGCTTGCTCCCGTGCCCTCTCCTGTGCGCGCTGGCGGCGTTCGGAGAAGAAGGATCGGAGCTGCTCCACATTGAGAACGATAAAGATTAAAGCCCACACTCCTACCCAGGAGTAAATGAATAATGCTCTTTGGCAGTCTCCGTAGCAACTACCTGGAAGCTCAATCGTTTCGCTGCCAGGCACGATGGGGTGAGGCTGCACCAGGAACGGTACTAGAATCAGGAACCGGCAGACTTGGTATACCTGAAGCCCATTGACAAATATCAGTAAAACCAGCGCAACAAGAACGTACGGCTTGAAGACCGAGTCTGTTCGATCTACCGGACTTGGTGACTCGGGAATAACTTTGTTGTGTGGTCTGCGTTTTCGTTTTTCGCTTAGCCGCTGTCCACCACGATAGAGCCAGATTATTCCTGCCATTAAGCCGATATGAACAAAGAAAGTGCTGCAACAAAGACCTACGGCAAAAGTAGCCTCTGAAAGCTGGATTGCACGGCACGCTACCTGCCAAGACTCGTACCCGCAGAAGGGTCTGTCCAAAGAGCCACATGCGATGTCGATAATAGACAGCACAGCTGTTTCGTTGGCACACGACAGATGTTCTACCTGATCGTATGGGAAAACCGACCCGCCAAAGGATACAAATTCTCCCGGTAAATCGTGATAATGCATTCCCATACTGGCATAAGTTGCCATGGCAAACATAAAGACGACTGGACCCATGAGCACCTGTGCTTGCCTCAGCACATACTGTTGAAAGCCGGCCGTAGTCAGGTTCTCCCTTGCTGTGTTCAGGACATTTTTCATCAAAGTGGCCAGAATCAAGCATCCTACGATTAGGAAACATAGGAATAGAATGATCGTGCCGGTTGTGAGGTTTGGCACAAACGCATTTGCTGTTGCAAGGCTCCCCGCCCACACAACCATTTCCGCTATAGCATCCCACGTGAAAATCCTGTCCGTGCCGACCACGCCGACCATGACATACTCGGATCGTTTGCCGTACGCCTGCAGCATTAGTGATACTACGAGCAAGCCGAAGCCACCAACTATGGCGCTGTAATAGAAGGGATCAATTGACTCAAGCGCTGAGAGTGACATGGGTCGAGCAAAACCTTTGACACGTGTTGGGTGCGCTGACATGAACAAGTAGACGAAGAAGATAACTGGGCCAGGGAGGGCTAGCAGGATGCGAGCCAGAATGAGTGCAGACTTGGACGAACCATCCAAATGTTGGTATTGCACCCAGTGCGAAGAGGAAGAGGGAGCAACCCACAAACGTGACACCCGCATTGATCAGAGCCGGATTGGGAGGCGTTGGAAGCTTGGGGCGAAGTCAACGAGGAAGTCAATCTGGGGAAACGCTTGTGAATGGCTGTGAAAAGGGGGTCCAGGGTCCCCGAGCTAGTGAGTGTTACGTGTTGCGTGAACGTTTAACACGACAGACGCGACAACCGGTGCTGCAACACTGTTACTGCCCGCTCAGAATACACACACCTTACACGACTAACACGACCCCATAAATGAGACACGGAGCATGTTGAGCCCTGGCCTCGACAACTCGACAGGAAACTCGACAGGAACTCGACAGGCTACTCGACAGGATAGCTCTTGATAGCTCGACAGCTACTTGACAGACCTCGACAGACCTCGACAGAAACCCCCCTGACTACATGTGCCGGCGTTACCGGCGGCGTCAAGTGTCAAGCTCGACAGCTCGACAGCTCGACAGACATCGACAGACCTCGACAGGCCTTGACACGAGGTCTGAGACTGGGTAAAGCCGGGTTACAAGAGCCCCACTCCTTCAAGGTGAAGGTTGATGGACCCACTCGTGGTCAACTACACAACTTCGTGGCTAGATGATGGATGTTCTGGTGGACCTTTCGTTCCACGTTCGTGCTCTTATCGTCGTGCTCTTTTCAACCTAATTCTCCTCAGAATTGCATAAAGGTTGCATTTTCTGGTCTTGAAACCAGTGGCTAGGTAGGGGTTTAGGGTGGGTATTACAAAAATAACAGTAAAGAAACCTGTGCCTATGTAGGGGTTAGGGGTCTCTCAGGGGTAAGGTTGTGTCGATAGGTTGTGACGTCCTGTCTCCGAGTTCTTTATCCGTTTGTAGACCTTGTAGTTTGGTTGGTGGTTTATGTGTGGGTCCTCTAGGCCTACTGCTGTGAGAGTCAGAGTGCTTCATGCAAAATAGCAAAGCTACATGCCATTCTCGAGCTTGACAGCACACTCGACATTTAACTCGACAGCCTTACGACAGCCTCGACATATGAAACTCGACAGCCCTCGACAGCCCTCGACAGCAACTCGACGCGCCGCCACATGTAGTCAGCCTCGACGGGGCTCGACAGGAACTCGACAGGCTCGACCTAAGGCTCGACAAGGCTCGACAGGCAAGGCCTCGACAACGGCCTCGACTCAACCGCTCGAGGCTCGACGGAGCCTCGACAGCTCGACAGCTCGACAGCCAGGGCTCAAGGAGCATGGACCATGGTACCACCGTGAAAGCAATACAGGACTATCGAAATGAGACATGACACATGCAGGCGGAGAATTGCGGAACAGCCTACAAAGAGAAAGAGTGGCGAGACCCATGTTATGTATGAACTCGGGAGGGAGCGCGCCTGCCGCCGACATGGGCGGTGAACCCCCAGATGGGCGAGCGCGCGAGCCAAGGCGCAAGGGGCAACGTAGAAATATCGTCGCCGCCCCCTGAAGAAACGCTGGCTCCGTCCGTCCAAGGGCGTCCGTCCTCGCAACAGGGCGTCCTCGCGCAAGGTACTTGTCATACTTGTCGACGTACTTGACATGACTTGAATGGACTTGACTTGACTTGACTTGACTTCTTATGTTCTGGACATGTGGATCCTCCTGATCCTCCTCTGGTTACCGGTCTAGTAAGGTATCCCGGCTCCCCCGGTGTCTTTTTACCGGTCTAGTATTGTGGAAATTGCTCCCCACGCAACCACATTTCCAGCATGACTGCGTTCGCTGCTGGCCCATGGTGCAGAAAAGTCCGTGTGTCTTTGAGCGATGAAGGCGCCCAACTTAGTACTCCATGCACATTCGCTCATGCCGACCAGCTTTCCATGCGCAATGCTGGCATTTGCCCCTCAGTAGAGGAACGCTTCCCTTTTTTCTTCAATGTACGCTGTGCCTGCAAGATATCTACACGGTTTCCACGGTTGCTCAGCTTGTCTGGCTCACTTTTTGCCATTCCCTCGGTGGTGCTGCTTTGCTATCCAAGCGATACCGTTGCACTTGTCCTCGGATTGTGCTGTGCACTTCTGACAACAACGTCTGTTCTATACCACTGGTTTCACCATCCTTGGCTCCGTGCAGCAGACATTGTTACATTGTGGAGCACAGTTCCTGTCTGCTTGACTGCCGTTATTTCTTGGTGGGGTACAGGTCTCAGCAATGCTCTTCTGATAGCTGCCTTATTTGCCCCGCTTTCTTCCCAAGTCATCAATGTGATGCCCATCTTCCACTTCAAAGACGATCGAGGAGAGTCTATCATCAAGCTGCAGTGGCACGTTGCGACACATTTTCTGAACGTTATTGGCATCGGTCTGCTAGGGCTACACAATCACCTGTTCATTTCGCTAAAGGCGCCGAGTTGAAAACCGGGTCCTGAGGATGCCCGGAGGGGCGGGAAGGGTACAAATTCGAAATGGAGGCCCGCGAGGGCGGGGCCGCGGGGCGGGCCCGAGCAGGGGCGCCCGGGGCGTGGACCGTGGTCCTCTCTCAACTCGATAGAAGTAAACGCTCTCGATAGAAGGAGCAAGGACGCGGGGTACGGGGCGGCGGAGGCGCGGCCGGGCGACTCCACGCACTCGCCCACTGTCTCCGGCCGCGCGGGCGTTGGGGTGCGTGTCTGGTTCTGGCCTTCTCGTCTGGGCACTCGGGTCCGCTGAACTCTGAAGTCTGAACGACGTTGTACACTGCTTCATCCATGGCTTCATCCTAACGGATAACGTGTTAATGTTATACAGTGAATACATGTGAGTGTCGTCCGTGTGAGCGCTGTGCCTCTTTGCATTGGGGTCTTTGAGCTGACAGTGACGATGTAGCATGTACGGTGAAGTCTGAAGATGTGAAGTCGCAGTGGTCTTCTCCACGCCGTCCTCACTCCAACACCTGCCTCGCCTTCAGGAAGGCGCTGACCTCCTCCGCGACGCGCTCCGGGTCCTCCTCTTGGGGGCAGTGGCCGCAGCCGGGCAGCTCGACGAGGGTGGCCAACGGGCCGAGCTGCTGCGCGAGTCGGCGCGAGTTGCTGAGCGGTACAAGGCGGTCGTCGGTGCCGTGCACGATCAGCACGGGTACCTCGGCCTCGCGCAGCGCACGCACCAGCTGCGCGTCCGTCATCGCGAGCGCAGCCGCCGCTCGCGCCTCAGCATCTCTGGCCTCGACGTCTCTGGCCTCGGGCGCGCCGACGCTTGTGAAGTCCGCTGTGCGGAGTTGACGCGCCCCGAGCAGCGCGCTGAGCACGAAGCATGCCACGCCCCGGTCGGCGCCGGCCACCTGCGCCGGCCAGCGATAGCGAGTGAGCATCGGCGGTGCCAGCCGCGCAGCATCCGCGTAGGCCGCCCCAACGCCCTGTTTCCAAAAGCGTGCGGACCAGAGGAGGGGGAGGATGATGGCGCGAACGAGGAGGAGGAGTGACGCTTGAGACGCCGTGCCGAGCGCCGCACCCATGCCCGCGACCAGCGCCGCTGCCCGAGGGCGGCGTCGAGCCGGCGACGGCGAGGCCGAGGGCGAGGGCGAGGGCGAGGGCGAGGGCGCGGGCGCCTCGACAACGCCTTCGGCTGGTGGCAGTGCCGAGGCTCCCGCGACGAGGGCGGGCGCGATGAGGACGATCGCGGCCGCCGCTGGCCGGAGAGGCGCGTGCGCCTCCCCGTCGCCCGTGCCCGTTGCGGCAAGGCCTGCGAGCTGCAGCAGCCGGCGCGGCGACACACGCGCACGCTCGAGCACGGCCATTCGGGCGCTCAGGCTGGCGCCGAGCGAGTGACCCACAAAGATGGTGCGGCATGCCGTGCGATCCGAAGCGTCGCCGAGGGGCAAGGCGTCGAGGAGCCCGAGGCCGAGTGCCGCACCGCACGCGACGCCGTACTCACGCGCCTCGCGCGGCCGGGACGAGAGCCCAAACCCGAGCCGGTCGTGCGCGCACAGCCAGAGCGGCGCGCCCGGCGGCGCACGCGCTCGCATGGCGGAGCCGAGCGACTCGATGAGCGGGTCGAGCGTGAACGCGTTGGCCCCAAAGCCGTGGTTGAGGTGGACGAGCAGCGGCGGAGCTCGCCGGCGCGTGGTGCCATCGGCCGGCAGCGGCGGCACATGCGGCGGCTCGGACAGCAAGTAGTGCACCCGAGCTCCCTCGGCGAGCTCCACAAAGTTGGAGCCTTCGACGGCCGCCTGGCGCTCCGACACGAGCACGCCGGCTTGCTTCTGCAAGCGCCGGCCGAGGCGCAACGCGGCGAAGACGAGCACAATGCGTGCCGCAGCCGCGAGCAGGGCAAGGCTCACCGTGAGTCGCCCTTGCAACGGCAGGCGGCGGGCGAGAGGGACTGCACCGACCGGAAGCGCCACGCATGCGGCGCCAAAGCGCTCCACACTGGAGAGCTTGGCGAGGTCGAGAGCGGCCGGAGGCTGAAGGAGCGACGGCCGCGAGCTCGCCCAGGTCGTCGTGTCGACCCGCATTGGATGTGATGGGACTAGCAATCAGGGATCGAGAGGCGTTTGTGAGGGACCTCGCTGAGTCTTGTAGCTCGAACTCCGCTGTTAGAGGCCGTCGGTGACAGACTTGATAAGGTTCCGAAGTTCGCCGGTTTCGCTTCGCAATGCCGCACGCGCCGCCGGCCGCATCCCAACCGCCCTCCAAGGCGTCGGCGGTCATGCTCGTGCGCGACGAGTCGGATGACTCGATGGCCGAGGTGCGACAGGCCAAGCGGTTTGCCAAGCGCGAGATGCTCGCCAGGCAGACGTCTGGTGCCAAGGCGCGGACCATGCTGCGACGCCTGGTGGCGGAGCGGCTCTCGCACCCGCTGCTCGAGCAGATCAAATCGTCCGGGTTCGATGACAATCCGCTGGAGGAGGAGGATGAGCCCGACTACCGGCCGCCATCGCTTGCCAAATGGATGGCCGAGGTCTCGCAGACCGACGCAGCCGAAGAGGCGCCGGCGCCGGCCGTGCCGGCCATGGGCAGCATCGGCGAGGGCGAGCAGGGCATCAGCGAGCTCGTCGCGCTCAAGCGCCACCTCGAGAACGACGTGGCGTACAGTGACGGCCTAACCGTTGGCGAGTTTGTGCGCGCGCTCTCGCAGGTCTGGACGTTGCGCTCGCCGCAGGAGCTGAGGCGGCTGTTCATGCAGATCGACGCCGACTCGGACGGGCGCGTCACCTGGGAGGAGCTGCTGACCTTTCTGCTGCAGCGCGACAAGGGCGGCGACGATGACTCCAATCGCTACCTGCCGAGCACGGACGCGCTTCCAAACCCGAGCACGGCGGCACACACGGCGCCCGTCTCGCACATCGTGCCGCTGCCCGACAAGGACAAGTACGTGACCCTTGGGCGGGACGCGACGCTGCGCCTGTGGTCACGCGGGCGGCTGGAGCACACGAAGACCCTCGCCCTCGCCGAGAAGGGCTGGGCGCATGCGGCGGTCTACTGCCCGGCGCACCGCCGGCTGGCCATCGTGACGGCGCACTCGCGCTTGCTGATGATGGACACGACGACGCTGCGCCCGCAGCGCGCGTGGCGGCTGCCGACCGTGGCGACCGCGCTGTGCCTGATCGAGCAGCCCGACGTGAGCAAGGACTGGGCCTGCTGCCTCGCCGTCGCCGACCAGAATGGGAATCTCGAGGTGCACGACTTGGACGAGCTCGTCGCGTCCCGCCTCCAAGCGCGCCTCGTGAGCAGCATTCATGACGAGTGGGTGCGCCGCCTCGCCTTCGTCAAGGAGGCGGGCGGCCTCGTGAGCTGCGCCGACGACGGCACCCTCCGCGTGCACACGCTCGGCGTGCACGGCGACCTGCGACCACGCTACCTGCTCACCTCTCCCACGCAGAAGCCGATGCACGCCTTCTGCTACTCGCAGAAGCACGCGGCGGTCGCCACTTGTGGGCTCGAGCGCCACGTGCACTGGTGGTCACTCTCGATCGCCGAGCCGATCTCCACCTTTTATGGGCACGCGGCCGCCGTCGTTGACGTCGCCATCGATGATGAGCATCATCAGCTCATTAGCGTCGATACGGACGCCTGCGTACGCATTTGGTGCGTGCGCCGCTTCGTGAGCGTTCAAGTCATCGACTCGCCCCACGGAGCGCCCGTGACGGCGCTGCTCTATGATGCCACGCTCCGCACATTGCTCATCGCGCACACCGCCCCGAGCGCCTTCGTCTCCATCGACGCCAAACCGGCCGGCAACGCCGCGCCCCGCCCGCCCTCGCCGCGCCCGCCCTCGCCGCGCCCGCCCTCGCCGAGCGGCGGCGGCGGTGGCGGCGACAAGCAGCGCATGCTCCTTTCCGCCGTCTCGTCGGCCAGCCTCGCGATCGCGTTGGCGGTCGATGACATCTCCACCGTCCGCTCCTTTCACTGTGCCGACGGCGACGTGTGCCATCGGTTCCAACTGATGGACACGACCGCTGCCGCGAGCAGCGTGGGCGGCGACGCGGCGAGCTGCATCGCCTTCGACCACTCTGGCCGTCGGCTGCTCGTCGGCCAGCGCAACGGCCGAGTCAAGATCCTCAACTTCAGCTCCGGCGCCGTCTTGGGCGAGTGCGAGCCGCCGCGAGCCGACGCGACGGGCGCTTGCGAGCTGACGGCGATCCAGGGGATGCTTGTGGCCAACCTCGCGTACATTGTCGCCGTCGGCTGGTCGCGCGAGGTGTGGGTGTGGGCCGACCAGCGCGACAACCAGAGCTTTGTCGTCAGCTGCTCGCGCGTGCTCCGCGGCCACCGCGCGGACGTGACGTGCCTCGACTTTGCCGCGCCCAACATGCTCGCGACCGGCTCGAACGATGCGTTCGTGATGCTCTGGAATTTCGGCTCGGGCCAAATCCGGAGCCAGCTGCACCACCAGCCGCTCACGCCGCAGCCGCGCGTCAACCCGTCCTCGGCCTCGGCGCACAAGTTCGTGACGACCACCACGTGCGTCGCGGTCGAGCGGCTCGCACTCATCAAGCTCGATGGCGAGACGGCCACGCCCCTCCTCGTCACGGCGGGCTCCGACGGCCGCCTGCGGCTCTGGTCGGCCTCTGCTGCCCAGCTGCTCCACGTGCTGCCGCTCACCCCCGCCCCAGGGTTGTACTCGTCTGCCGCGGCGCTCATCACGACGCTCCACTGGAACGCGCGCGCCGGGGTGCTCGTCGCGGGCGACAGCGAGGGGCGCGTGGGCTTGTGGGACGGGAGCGCCCTTCGCCCCGCCCTCTCCGGCCAACTCATCCCCATGACGACCGTCGCGCGCGTCACCGGCGACGCCTCCGCCGAGAACATGTCCGACGGCGACGCGAACGCGCTCTCGGCCAAGGAGAGGATCTATCGCTGCCTGCGACCGCTCGCGCGATGGCACGCCCACGGCGAGGCGGTGCTGAGCACCTCCATCCTCGCCGCCGCGTGGGAAGGTCTCGTGCCTCGCCTCGCGCCCGAAGCCGCCGGCACGGGCGGCGCGGATGGCGCGGGCGGAGGTGGAGCGGCGCCCACGACGGCGCCGCCGCCCAAGCCGATGCTGGAGATGGCGCTCGCTCAACACGGCGCCTCCGGTCCGGGTCCCGCCGCCCGGCGGCCCGCGCGCCGTGGCGAGCGACCGGTAGGCGAGAGGGCGGAGCCTTTTGGGACGGTGCTCGACTTCACGCCACTGCTGATGACGGGCGCGGGCGACGAGTGCCGCCTGTGGACGCTCGACGGGCAGCACGTGGGCAGGCTGGGCGCCGAGCGCTGGCGCGTCACCGAGCAGGACACGTACGCACCGCCGCCACCAACCGCGCTGCTCGAGCCGGCGTCGTCGTGGGCGCATCCTCCGAGCGACGGGAGCGCCTCCAACGAGCGCACTCCCAGGCGCGGCAGGTCCGGCGCCGGCTCGAGCGCCTTCCTCACCGCCCTTGCGGACGACGATCCCGTCGCTCCCATCCCCGCCGCTCCCTGCACGATGAGCGTTGAGGAACAGGCGCGCATCCGGCCGATGATCGACGTCATCGCCAAACACTTTCGGCGTGCGGGCATGCGCACGGCGGCACGCGCGCAGGCGCCCACCCACGGCGGGCACGGCGAGGGCGAGCGCTACGACAACCCTGCGAGCGAGCGCGACGCGCTGCTCACCCACGGCGCGCAGCAAGGCGTCTTCGCGCTCCTCTCGACCTCTCAATCGGCCGCGGGCTCCGGCCCACTCGCCTTCGGACGACGTCCCTCATCCGCCGCGCTCCGGCAGGCGGCCTCCGCGCCCGTGCTGCCGCCGCTCGGCGAGCGGCGCGCCGCGGGCGCCGGCGGCCTCGCTGGCGGCGCGCTCGACGACGCAACCATCCTTCGGCGAGCGGAGGAGCGCTCGCGCGCGTTGCTCCGCGCCCGTTTTCGCGAGTACCAGGAAGAGACAGGCCGAGGACCGGGGCTGACGACCTTTGCGACCGACCAATTCTTTCGGCAGCGCGAGGAGGCCAAGATCAACAAACCGCCGCCACGCGAGCCTATGAAAGTCCACCCGCTCGGCAAGATCACGCGCCGCGAGCGCGCCGAGAAGGGCGAGCGCATGGAGCGCATGCGCTTCATGTGAGACATGTGGAACGGCGCCCACGACGCGTCAGGCTGGCCTCAGGGAAGGCAGGTACTGGCCCAGGGACGGACCCCTTCAGGTAGATTGATGGGATGTGTTTGTCTCCTCTCTCTGTCGAGGGGGGGACCACGTCTCGTATAGTCTCGTACGAGATTGCCAATTGAGCTAAGGTGCGGTCGCTCGAAATTACACTTGATATCAAACTTCGCCTCCCCGTCCCGTGCCCCGGTTCTGACGTCCCTCTGCATCGTTAGGGAGGCGTGCCCACGCCGGCGTGGTCGCCTCCCTAAGGACGCGAGCTCGAAAGGGGATGTGGCTGTACGGTTGTCGCGCGAGCCGAGCTGCATGTGTATGCGGCCGGGGCGGTCTCGGTACACATGCCCATGCTTGGAGATCGCGAGGCTCATGCAGCTCCCCGGTTCTGACGTCCCTCTGCATCGTTAGGGAGG
>Ga0210247_101325_pt1 | contig 20208 bp, 12 predicted proteins | sample ChrtobMetP3_16mM_FD_155449 | JGI IMG/M metagenome (GOLD analysis project Ga0210247, IMG submission 155449) | Chrysochromulina tobin associated microbial communities from unialgal haptophyte culture, Seattle, Washington, United States - P3_16mM | ecosystem: Host-associated > Algae > Haptophytes >... | reverse complement strand
TCTCGGCAGCCGTCGTTCTCGCGGACGCAACTACCATACTCCTCGCCGCTCCCGCCATGAGCTTCAAGCTCACCCTGGGCATGTCGCCCTTCTAAACCGCCCCCGCGCGGTACCCGCCTTGGTGTGAATGTGTGTGTGTGAATGTGAATGTGTGTCTGTGTGACTTCTAACACACAATCGCACACGCAAAAGATGTCGTGATGTGCTGCAAGTCTGAGTAACGCCATTTTATACCGAAGCGTGCGCATGCATGCAACGCTCAATAAGGCAGCGTGGTGCCGGGAGAAGCATAGAACACCGATTGAAGGATACGGTGCACAAGGCGCCGTGATGGCAGATGAGATGTAACGTCCGCAAACGAAACGCAATGTCGACACCACTTCCGGCACCGACGCCGTCGACGGTGAAGCGCACCCCGTCTCGAAAAACGCAAGAAGGGCGGAGTCCATCGCTACGCTCACCGGCCATCAAGACACCCGAAGACCTCGCTAGGCACCGCTCCTTGCTCAAGGCGGCTGCGTATCGGATGGGCAGCCAGGAGAAGATTGCGAGAGCTCTGGTGGTGCACGCCAACGTTGACATTTGCCCGGTGGATTCTCAGGCGTCGCGGTTAGTGAAGCAGCTGCAGTGCACGCTGATACGCCAGATCTTTCGCCGCGGTGACGATCGCGCTTTGTGCCTGGCGTCATGGCGTGACTATTGTGAGCAGCATTCCCATCAGTGGAACGCTTTTGCTGCCGCAAGGCGCTTGCTAGTGCGCTCCCATTTGAGGAAGTGGTCGCGTGCTAGTGCACGGACGCTGGCCGAGATGTGGGTCATGGATGTGGCCGTCACTCGCCTCGGTCGCCTCAAGCTCTCTGCCGCTCTACATCATTGGCAGCACGGCTTGGAGGAGGATCGTCGAGTGACGCAAGCGACGGCACTCGAGGAGCTGAGTGAATCGCTGGCTGCGGCCCACCGGCGCGAGTCGGAGCTCGAGGAGCTGTGCCTCTCGATGCAGCAGCAGCTCGCCGCAGTTGAGAGCCGGCTTGAGCAGCAGCAAAAGCTCGTCGTCGCTCACAGCCCTTGTGCCTCACCGCTGGCCGGTTCAGCCTTCTGCCCCAGGGTCGAAATACCAAGCAGCACCAGTGCGGTGACGCCACGCGAAGCGCCGAGCGTCACGACGGACGTCGCGCCGAGCGCCACGCCGAGCGCTACGGTCGGCGTGGTGACGCCGAGCGCTACGTTCGGCGTGGCGGTCCCGGCGGCCGAGCTCGATGATATTGAGACGACCATCTCGCGCATCGAGATGACGCTCGAGCGGCGCGGCGCTTGGCGCGCGCCACTCGAGGACACGTTGATGATGGCCACGCCGCGGCCGAATCTGCCCACACCCAGTGCATCGGCGCTTCTCGAGCAGCTCGAGCAGCTTGAGATATCGATCTCGCCCTCACCTGATGTGATCTCGTCTACGCCGAACCTCGGCAATCAAGGCTACAAGAGTGGACGCTGCGCCGTCGGGGGCAGCTGCGCCGGCGCGTGCGCGAGCAGCAGTAGTGACGGTGGGGCCAGTGGCGGTGGCAGCAGCCGTGGACAACGCCGCGGAGGGAGAGGCGCCATGGTGGTCGCGGCCGCGGCTCTTCCTAAGGAGGCATCTCTTGAGCGTCGGGCAGCGCCGTACCCCGCGCCAAGAGATCTGGCATTTGCTTTGTGCGTGGGCGCCGGTTTGCTGGTGTGGCCAGGCTTCAGTGACGCACCATGGAACGGGCCAGCCACGCCGCCACCTGCAACGCCGCCGCATCAGCCGCCTCCGTCGGCGCCTCCGCCCCCGCCGTCGCCATTGCCGCCGCCGCCGCCGCCGTCGCCGCCACCGTTCCTGCCACCGTCGCCGTCTCTGCCGCCCTCACCACCGCCACTGCCGCCGCCGTTGCCGCCGTTGCCGCCGCCGATGTGGTGCAGCGACATATGCCAATTTGCACACAACGGTGCCTGCCAGGACGGTGGCCCAGATTCGCTCTCTGCTCGTTTTGGCGCGGCGGCACAGTGTGCCCTCGGCACGGATTGCACCGACTGCGGCGCACGCAATAAGTTGCCTCCGTCGTTGCCGCCGCCGTCCCCGCCACCGCCGTCTCCGCCGCCGCTGCCGTCGCCGCCGCCGTCGGCGCCGCCGCCGCCGCCGCCGCCGCCGCCGCTGCCACCACCGTCGCTACCGCCGTCGCCGCCACCGTCAAAACCGCCGATGCCGCCGCCGCTGCCACCGCCGTCGCTGCCGCCGTTGGAGCCGCCGCACTGTCCACCACCCTCACCGCTCCCACCGCTCCGCTTGCGTCACTTGCACTTCCCGCCCCCGCCCCGTCCACCTACAGAGCCACCACCACCGCAGCCGCCACGGTACCCGCCGCTCTCGCCCCCTCCGCCACGGCCCCCGCCGCGCTCGCCCCCGAGTCCCGATCCGCCGCTACCCTCGCCTCCACCACCCGCGCTGCCACCGGCGCTTCCCCCTAGGAGGCCGCCACCACCCTCATTGCCGCCGCCGTCGCCCACACAGCCACCACCATCACCGCCGCCACCGCCATCGCCCACACCACCACCACCGTCGATGCCTCCGCTAAGACCGCCGCCGTTATCGCCGCCACCGTCGTCGCCGCCTTCTCCTGAGCCATCGCCGCCTCCACCGCCGTTGCCCTCTCGACCGCCACCTCCGTCACCCTTGCCACCTGAACCATCTCCACCTCCATCCTCGCCGCCCGAGCCCCCCGTCATAGTGTGGACAGCCGTCTTCCTGCTGGTCGGCAGCCTGGGCGCCCTCATCACCGTGCTCTTCTTGGCACCTTTAAGTCAAGCGGCAATTGTCCTGCGGCGCTTTGCACTGCGTTATTTCCTATGCATCCCACAAGCGAAGACGTTCTCAGTCGAGGATGCATACCACGACCCACGGGCAGCAACGCCAACCAAGGTCACAGCAAAGTATATGATGTGAAGCTCGCCCACAGCGCGCTTTCTAGAACCAGTATGCAGTAAGCGCACAGGTCAATGCCGTGTGAATGCCCGGCCGCCCGCGGCACAAACGCCCAACCCGTACAAGAACCCGCTTTACATTTCGACAATAATTTAGTAAAATCAGCGCGAGCGCCTCTTACGATCACGTCCAATTTGACCGCTTAAGGCTCTGGCTCTCCCTCACGCCTCAGAACTCCCTCAGTCTGCCCTCTCTCACCGAGTCCGCACAGTCGCGTGCCCCACGCGTCGATAATCATCTCCAACCACAGTGTAGCACAAGCTCCATACGAGTACAGACTCCCGCAGACCACGCCCCGCGTGCCCCTCTCGGGTGGCATGACCTCTGCACAGATCGGTCGTTGGCCCTCGGAACCCCCCACCCCACGCTCTTCGTCAGTCGACTCACATCAATAGACGATGTGATGTACGCCCGAGTCGCCGCTCACTCCGATGGACGCAAGCCGGACGACCCAGACTTGATCGGCAGCCCACTCGATGGAAGGCGTCGCGCCTTCGTTCGACAGTGCGTCCATCGCGCTCACGGTGGGGCGGCGTTGGCCGTCCGAGATGGTGCCGGGCAGGTAGAGCCACACAAGAGGCGCCGTGACGGCGCGGCCCGTGCCAAGGGCAAACTCGAGGACGGAGGAGGAGGACGCGGCGGTGCTGGAAGTTTGGTGCCAGATGCGCACCTCGAGGCCGCACGAGCAGTGCACGTTACTCCCTATGTACTGTGCGCCAGCGCCGTCGGGCATGACGCGACGGATGGCGAGCAGCGAGCAGCATCGCGGCGGCACGGGCGGCGGCTGCAGCATCGCTGTCGCGTCATTATCGGAGAGGCGCGAGTAACTTCCCTCCCAGAAGTTGAAGACGTGCCACGTGGCGGCCGCTGCGGCCGGAATGGCTGGCTTGCGTACCGATACGGGCAGAGGCGCGTCGGTCGACTCGGCAGCCTCGAGCAGAAAGCCCAGTGCCGCGCCGCCCGAACCGGGCACCGCCTGCTGATTAGACCAGTTGAAGAATGCCACGAGCCACCACTCGCCTAGGGTCGTGCACCCGGGGAGGGGCAGGTCGGCTTGCGTGAGCGGCAGCACGAGCTGTGTGGGAACCTCGTGAAGAAGCAGGTCAGCGGCGACGGCGGCGCGTGGCAGCGGCGGCAGGAGCGCTTGCAGGATCGCAAGGCGCGCGCCGGTCAGGTCCTCAGGCCGGTCTGAGAAGATAAGCGCGCCCGCCGAGAGCACGGCCATCGTCGAGAGCGCCTGCGCCTGCCCCGTGGTGAAGTCGGCGCCCGCGTCGCGTAAGATCAGGCAATCGGGGTCATTGCGCCATAGCCGGCCGCCCAATTGCATGCGCACGGCCACGTTGCGCACCATGTTGCGCGCGGCGGGCATGTTGGTGCGGTCCGAGGTAAAGAGCGAGCGCACGAGGGGGAGGTCAGACACACGAGGATACCAATGCGGCGCGGCGTCGGCGGAGACTCGCATTGCGTCCACATGCCCGATGCATGGGCCGAGGGGAGCGCCGCACCCGAGGATGAAGACGTGCTCACCCACCTCGGCGCGGATCGCCGCCATGAGGCGCCCGAGCAACTCCGCGCGCGAGGTGCTCGGATCGTGGCGCACGCCGCCCGGCATGGCCGCTGCATGGAGGAAGTCCAACTTAAGGTACTCAAACCCCCATTCCCGAGTCGCGATCCCGACGACGCGCCGCACGTGCGCAAGGGCCCCTGGATGGGACACGTCGAGGGCGTGAAGCCAGATGCCCGGTGCGGTGTAGCCGCAGCGCAACGGTTTGGCGTTCGAATCCATGAGCACCCACTCCGGATGCTCCGCTAATAGTCGCGAGTCTGCTGTGAGGGCGGCAGGAGCCATCCATAGCCCGGGGGACATGCCAGCGGCCTTGATGGCCGCCGCAATCGGTGTGAGGCCATTGGGAAAGCGCTTCGAGTGTGGAAGGTCCCAATCGCCCCAGCACGACTGCCAGCCGTCATCGAGCTGCACGAGGTCGAGTGGTAGGGATCCGCTCGCTTTGGCTGCGCGCAGCTGAGCGACCGTATCGAGCATAAGGGAAGCACTCACGTTGGGCCCGTGGCAATACCACGAGCACCAGCCGCTCGGGGGGCGCCGAGGTGCAACGTAGGGCGGCAGAAGCGAGGTGGGGCGGCTGCCAAGACGGCTGAGGCGGCCGGCGGCACTCGCGCCGCTCCGAGCGGCGCTCACTCCGGAGAGCGCGGAGAGCGTGTCGAGGTACACCGCGCACTGGCGCAGGCCGATTAGGTGCGACGGATGCGCTTCGGACCCTTTAAAGGGCAGTATCATCGCCCAGTCGCTCGTGATGGTCGCACTGGCCTTCGTGCCGTCGCCGGCGCCGCCGCTACGTGAAGTGACCAACACGGCGCGGTGCTCGGAAAAGAGCTCGGCGCGGGGCGGGAGAGAGTGCACTGCGCGCACGCCGCCCGCTCCGCGCCGCGCGGTGACGAAGCCGAGCAGCACTCCCGTCCCCTTGCCATGCCGAGGCATCACCACGCTGTACAAGTCGCTCACGAGCTCGTTCCCACCGCCCTGCTGCGGCGGTGGCGGCGGCGTCGCGCCGGTGTGGAAGGCGGCTGAGAAGTACGGAAGAGGCGTGCGTGGTTGCGCTTCGAGCCCTGCAAGCGCGCCGCTAAACGAAAAGGTTTGCCAGCCATTGATGAGCACAGTGGTGAGGCTCTCGCACGACCGGCTCCGCCACCATAGCCCTCCCATCGCCGCGGAGAGTGCCGCGAGCGCCGTCGGCGCACGCGCGCACAGCGCAGCCACGCTGGAGACGGTCGGCGAGAGCTCTGCAAACGCGACGAGTCGCGCGAGGGCGGCCGGTGCGATGGCACCGGTGAGTGCCGCTGTCGCGGTCGACAGGGTGGCGAGGGCGAGGGCGGTGCGCACACTGGTGGTGGCGGGTTTGGTAGCTGGGGATGCGCCTGCCGCCGCGGCCGCAGCGGCGATGCAGTCGTCGAGGTCAACAGAGGCCAAAGAAAGGTGCTCAAGCACTGCGCCACTCTCCGCCGCCGCCGCCTCCGCCGCCGCGCCGCCGCCGCCGCCCACCCCTAATGGCGTCAGCTGCAGCTGTAACAGCGCGCCGCGCGCATACGGCACGATCAGCAGCACCCACTCTAGTGGCGGGCAGCCTCCCTCCGACGCGCCCAAACCCACTGTGCCACTGAGCGCAAGCGCAGCAGCCTCTTGGGAGGTGCTCCTGGTACTCGTGCTGCTGGTGCCCCCGGTGCTGCTGCCCCCGGCGAGCTCACCCGGGAGCTCAACGAGCCGCTCCTCCTGCTTCGCGGTGGCCAGCGACAGCCGGAGCGCCCACACCTTGCCGCGCGTCGTGCCGTGCAGCACGGGCGCGCGCACGAGGACAATGCCGCCCGAGTGCTTGAGGGTCCACGCGTCGTCCCGAGCGCCAACGCGCGACGAAACTCGAAGACCGAGATCGCGATCTCGCCCGGCCTCGAGGCCGAGATCGGGCTCCACTTTCTCGAGATCCACCACCGCGAGCGCGACGTCAAGATCCTCCTCCTCCTCCTCCTTCTCGAATTGGCCCAGGACCAAGAAGTCGTGCGCCACCACCCCGTCAGGTATCCGTCCCGGTGGACTCGCACCGGAAGGCATCCGTCCGGGCATCCGCGTGCCACTGCCACTGCGGCTGAGCTTGCTGCGGCCGCCGGCCGCGACAACACGCGTGCTTTCCGGCTCGGGCATCGCCGCCACCGCTACCGCATCTGCCACCGTTGCGGGCTTGCCCACACTTGCCGCCGCGCCAGCTGTCCCCTGCTCGAGCATCTCCTTGATGAGGCCTGCCTCGGGAGTGCGCGGTGGTGCCAAGGAGGCGACGACCGACATGAAGCCCTTGCCGAACCTCTCCACTTCCTTGCCGATGCTGTCGCCCGCGACGGCCAGGCCCTTGTCGAAGCCCTTGCCGAGCTTCTCCACTTCCTTGCCTAGCTTCTCCACCTCCTTGCCAATACCGCCCCCTGCGTCGGTCAGGCCCTTGTCAATCATATCGATGCCCTTCTCCACGGCATCGACCTGGCCGCGCACTCCTCTGGCCATCTCACGCAGCAAGTTGGCCATCGGGTCGGGGTCAACGTCCCAGGTCACCATGTCACCGTTGGCCCTTTTTTTGAGGCCAACGCTCTTGTAGTAATCGGCGGGAAGGAGGCTACCGTATGCGCCCTCCAGTCCAAAGTCTGCCATAATGCGGTGCGGTGCTGTGCGGTGAGGATGGTCCGAGCAAGAAAAGGTGTGCTGGTCGCGTTCGTGTGCTCTCTGACGTGAGTCCTGGCACCGCGCGAGGCTCACAAACTCGCGGGCCTCCTGGTGACCCTTTGTTGAGAGGTCTGCAGCGATCGCCTGCCAAATTTGGTCAGACAGTCGCTCACCACAAAGTTCAAGTCAAGTGAAGTCGTTGTATCAAGTGACTTGAACGTCCCGAAGGACGGCTCCGCCCCCGGTCTACTCAAGTACGGAGTTTGGTGCTCCTGTTTGCCGTGTCAAACCTCTTCACATTTTGCGGGCAACCCCCTTTGCGGGCAAACCCCATACAGAAGCAGCACGCACGCAAGCGCCGAGGCGAGCACGTGCACGCAAAGCAGATGCACCCAAACGGCCCGGGTGTAAGCCCAGCGCCGCGCAGCCGTCCCCGCCTTGGTCGGGGCCAAGCACCCGGACGAGCTCTCCGACAAAGGGCTGCTCTCAGAGTTGCTCATCATGCCACCCGTCGGCGTTCGCTGTAGCTGAAAATAGTACAGCGTCTCGTTCGTCGTAAAGATGATGCCGATCACAGCAAGTCCACCAAAGTACGTGACCGTCCATTCTGGGCTGCGCGTGGACACGATTGCCATCCAGCTGCCAATGGCAACTACAGAGGCTACGGCAGAGTAGTCGGCCTTGCGCCTCCACGAGGAGAATCGTGGCGAGTACCAGTGTAGCAGCGACGTGATCCAGCAAAAGATGGCGGCTCCGCCGAGTGGCCATGCGCCACGTGTAAAGGCGAGAGCCGCGGTTCCAATCATTAGATTCGACGAGACCAGCAGCGGCCGTGCGATGCTGTCAGGGATGATCACGTCGGGATCATCTTCCACATGGAGATGAAACAGCGGGATCATCCTCCACCACGAAGCGCGAGGTATCAGGAATCAGCACACCGAAGCGTCGGCACTAAACGTTGCGATCCCACAGGGGTGTTAACAGGGTGTGAGGGCACTATGCAAGTCAAGTCAAGTCAAGTCAAGTTTTGACACGCAGAGAGGGCCGTTTCAGAACTTGTTGAGGAATCCTATAAAGACTTCGCGTGTTCGATCTTAGAATCTAAGTCTTAGTTCGATCGAGGTACCCAGGGTCCCCGTCGAGTACTTTGCCCGGCATCCGGCCTAGCACCGGCACCCCACAGCGCGGCGCTCCGGCGGCCCCCGTCACGGCGGGGGGCCCGTCGCGTACATTGTCGTTACATTGACACGACTGCATGTGATCTTTCTTGGATTTTAACTTGGATTGTGATCTTTTCAACGAACAGAAATGCGAGCCTTAGATTCGACGCTCTTGTGGGGCTCAGCACCGTCCACGGCATGCAGCAGCCTGTCCAGCCAGAAGGGCAGATAGATCCTCGTCCACTCCAAGTTCGCATCGAGGTGTAGGCGCACCCACTCGGTCTCGAGGAAGGCGGGCGTTACATTGGCCCAGTCGCGCACGCGCACGACGGGCAGAGTCTCCCACATTTGTTCGAGCTCCGCGTGGTAGTCAACGAGCGGAACCGCGCCCGCCAGCAGCGCCTCCCAGTCTCGGTGATTGTTCATGCCCATGCCCTGTGGCGAGAAGACGAATTTGGACTCCAGCAGCCGGTCCATGTAGGCGGTCCGGGTGTTGCCGCACTCCTTGGCGTGCGTTTTGCATTCGAAGCCCTTCTGCGCAAGAAGGTCCATCTTTCGCTGCCGCCCCGGGCGCCGCGGGTGGAAGCACATGCACATCAGCAGCTGCGGCCGCTCTCTTCGGAGCTGCCGCATGCTGTTCCTCAGCACCTGCCACCAGCGCGGCGTGTTTTGAACTCCTCGAGGATAGGCGTGCACCTTCGGGTGCTGGATTCGTGGATTGTTCACGAACCAGGCGGCCACGGTGCCAGGCTGGTCGAGCACTGGGGTCGCCTTCGTCGTTGGCAGCGGCACATCCCCTACCTCGACGACTGTCATCGGCACGCGCAGCGACGACTTCGACTGTGCAAGCAGCGACAAGAGGGGAGGCTCTTGCTTGCCGTTGCCATGTAGCACCGCGAGCGTTGGACGCTGCGAGCCGCTCGTCGCTGCTGGCGTTGGCGGCGGAGTCTCGAGCGCCTCGCGGCCATGGAGCATTCCGACATCCGCAAACTGGAGATCCGTGTTGGCGCTGAGCAGCACGCCGGGCTCGGTCTCCAAGCCCAGTACCATTTCTTGCGACGAGTTCTTCATTTGCTCACGCCACCACTCGCTGCGTGTCGCTCGGCTGCTCCACGTTGCCTCCATGCAGCACCGGAAGCAGCCTTGGACCTGTTCGTGCGTGCTGGTCCACGCAGGCACTCTGCTGCGCAGACAGCCCGACCGGCGCCAGTGCGCAGCATGGCTTGCGGAGCAATCAGCCGGCGCGGTGAGCTCGCCACGAAGGCAGGCTTCAATCGCCGTCGTCGCGTGCACCACAGTCCTGACGGCCGGCGAGAGATTTGGCGCCATGCGACATCGCTTCACACAGGGCGAACTTTCGGGTTTGCCCCGACGTCGTTCTGGCTTTCAATTTTACCAGAGACAAACAGTTAAGGCCTAGAGTAGGGAGCCAGCGGGTGCAGGGAGCGCGCGCGCCTTAGGAGAACTATGCAGGGCGTTTAGGGAATGATGATTGTATAGAAGGGGTGGTGTTAAAAAACACCGGGTTTTGGTTGAAGCCACAGAAGTGGGCATGCTTAGGCGCGCTCGCCACGGATGCGGCGGGCGAGCTGGATGTCCTTGGGCATGATGGTCACGCGCTTGGCGTGGATGGCGCAGAGGTTGGTGTCCTCGAAGAGGCCAACGAGGTAGGCCTCCGAGGCCTCCTGGAGCGCGACGACGGCCGACGACTGGAAGCGGAGGTCGGTCTTGAAGTCCTGCGCGATCTCGCGGACGAGGCGCTGGAAGGGGAGCTTGCGGATGAGCAGCTCAGTCGACTTCTGGTAGCGGCGGATCTCGCGGAGCGCCACGGTGCCCGGGCGGTAGCGGTGGGGCTTCTTGACGCCGCCGGTGGCGGGGGCCGACTTGCGCGCCGCCTTGGTGGCGAGCTGCTTGCGGGGCGCCTTGCCACCGGTGGACTTGCGAGCGGTCTGCTTGGTACGAGCCATTTTTGGTTTGGATGTTTGAGTGTGGAAGAAACGACCTCGCCCTTTCTACCAAACCGCCGCCCACCCCCTCCTGGACTCCGCAAAACACACACCGAACGCTGGCTCGGCGAGCCTCCCTCGTCTGCCTTTGCCCCCCTCCTCCCATGCCTCGCCTCGACACCACGCTGCTCGTCGCGCTCGCGGCCCTTGGCGCGCGCGGCTGGCAATGGCGCATGGTGTCATCCGCGCCCTTTGACCGCTCCGTGGCCAACTTCTCCTCGTGTGGCGCCTCACCTCCTCCTGCGGCCGAGCGCACGGCCGACAGAACCTATCCCGTGTCGCCGCCTCCACTCTCGCCGAAGCCGCCTGCCCCGCCGCCGCCCGCTGCGAGCAGCGGTGGCGACCTCGTCGTCAGCTTCCAAACGCTTGCCACCGATGACGCTGAGCTCGTCCCCTCGCTCCGTGGTGGCAGGCGTGGCGCCGACGGCTGCCACGCCACGTTCACATGGATCGAGGAGCAACGCTGGACGGACGGTCTGCGCGCGCGGCTCGACATCGGCGGCGACGGCATCATCGAGGGGTACCTGCTGCAGCTAGTCTTCGCCCCCGAGGTCGCCGCGCGCCTGCGCGTCAAGAAGCTCGTCGCCGGCGCGGTCGTCTCGGCCGAGTTTGCTCCCGAGACGCTCGTGCAGCCGAGGCTCGCCTCCGGGCTAGGCACCATGATGTTCACGCTCGCGCTCGGTGGCGACGGCGGACGGGCCGGGCGCGTGCGCGCGCCCAAGCTCGCGTGCGTGCGCGCCCCGGCTCACATGCTCGTCGCGCAGCACGCCGCCGCCGACGGCGACGCGTGGCTTGCGACGGCCCACTCGGACTTTCTTTGGATGGCTGAGGAGTTCAACCGTCAGTACATCGTGTCGCACGGCAAGCCGCATCCCGAGTACGCGCCCTCGGCGGCCGACGACCCGCTCCAGATGCATTACCTCAACGGCCGCCTCTGGTGCTTCATGGGCGCCGTAAGCAACGCGACTCGCTCCCTGGAGGAAGCTACCAAGATCAACCCGCACCACGTGTACTCTCACTTGCTACTGGCCAAGATCCGGATCGGGCAGGGGCTGCACGAGAAGGCGCTCAAACCGCTCGACGAAGCGGCGCGTATCCAGCCGTCGCATTGGCAGACGCACCTGATGCGCCTCCATTGCTTGCGTGCGCTTGGGCGTCTCGAGGAGCCCTCCGCGGTCGTGTCGCACGAGTGGGTCTGTCGAAACCTCAAAGAGGCATGCTACGACGCGGGCCGGCCGCAGGCGTACCCGTACCTGTGCGACATGCGCGGGCGTGGCGGCACAGCGCGCGTGCGCCTGCTCGACGACGGCACTGCCTATGGTGGCGCCGAGCTGCCGGCACCGCCAGAGGCGGCGGGGACGAAGCCCAAGAAGCCAAAGCGTGGCGGCGGCAAGGGCGGCGCGAGCGCAGCCCTTGTCTCGGCGGACGACGAGCCCACGCCAGAGCCTGCGGGGCGCAGCCTGTACGGCACACACCTGCACTCAGCCGCGGCGCGTCGCAAGCTGCATGACGACCGATACGTCGTGCTACGCAACCTGCTGCCAGAGGCGTTGATCCAGCTGCTGAAGGGCTGGTACCTTCATCTGGACAAGACGGTGGAGAAGAACGCGGTCTTCCAGGAGAAGACGCAGCGGCACGAGTACCTGCCCGAGGTCCTTTCAACGTACCTCAACCTTGCACTCGTTCCCTTCGCCTCGTCCATGAGTTCAACGGTCGTGGCGCCAACCTACCCCTTTCCAATTACGTACATACCGGGCGGCAGCATCCATCCTCACCTCGATGTCTCTGACAATGAGCTCTCGCTCACGTTCCAGGTCCACCTGCGCGACGACCGCGCGGGCGACGGCTGGCCGCTCACCTTCCTCGATCCGCGTGGCCAGGAGCTCTCCAACCTGAACGCGTCCTACGCCAAGGAAGTGACGCTCAGCGACAACGACGGCGTGCTCTATTACGGGCCGGACATCGTGCACTGGCGCGAGCCGCTCGACGCGACGCTCACGCAGATCGTCTTCGCCTTCCGCGAGGAGGACGTCGCGCACTGCAACAACCAGTAGCTGGCATCCTACCTCATGCCGCGCCCATCGCAATGCCGCACGCAAAGACGCGATTCCGTCGGCGGTGACCCTGTCGCGTTCTGGTCGCGTTCTCGAGCGGATTGTTGCGACGCGATCGTCTGAGACTGTCCTGTAGTCTGCTGGCATCCGATCCTGGCGACGCACACACCGTCATTCGCAGCTCCACGACCGATAAGCCACGACGGGCGCGACCCGGCCGACGCGTTCGGCCTTCTCAACTTTCCGTACGGTAGAACGGTACGCGTCCCGGACCGCGCATGCGGAAAGTCATAGTGTAGAAACCCCTTAGCCCAAGCCCTTTTGATACTGTACATTATACCGTTACTGCGCTGCGCTACCGTACCGACACGCTCCAGGCGGAAGCTCCCGTGTTGAGCCGGCCACGGCAGCGACCAGCCGCAGTCTCGAGTCTCGAGGTCGGGTCGAGCGGGCCGGGGCGGTGACGGCGGACTCACACAGTGCCAGACTGCGGGTCAGACTCGCCCGGGCGGTGCCGAGACCTCGTGCCCTGCGCTAAGATGCCCCTCTTATTACATAGTATGACACGTCGAGTGTACCGAACACGCGCCACGGCTCGGCTCGGCGCGGCACCTTGAACTTTCTTGGATCTCCTTCGCCTGCGCTCTGCAGTTCTGGATGCGATGTGTGCGTGCAAGAAGGGATGCTGGGCCGTTTGCTCATCGGATGTGGCCTTCTCTCAGGCAAACGCTGGAGCTCAACGTGGTGACGCTGGGACCGAGCTCCGTCGAGAGGCCGACGCTGACGCTGGAGCTGGAGCTGCCGCTGGCGCGGCGGGGAGATCGACGGCAGCGCCTCCATCAGCGCCGGCTGCACCCGGCCCAACCTCGGGAATGCCGCCATCGCTTGCCGCCACCTCCCCCGCGCCGTCGGCCTCCACCAGCGGCTGCCCATCCTCCATGTGCTCCGGCGAGATCGTCGAGCTCGGTTGCAACAGCTCACGGATCGGCTGCAGGATCGCATTCCCGAGGCTGTCCACGGCTGCCGCCGCCGCCGCCGCCGCCGCCGCCGCCGCTGCCGCCGCCGCTGCTTCCTCGTCCTGGGTGCGCAGCAGCTCCGCAAGGCCTTCGGCGCCCTCGGCGGCACGCCGCTGCTGCTCCACCTGCAGGCTCGCCGAGCGCTCTTCGGCCTCGAGATCCTGAGCCACTACAGACGCCACGCCCGCGAATTCGGTCGCTGGCGGGGCGGCGGGGCTGGCCTGAGTCGCTTGGGTCGCCGTAGCTGAGGGGATGGCGTCGCCGAGCTCGTCGAGGGCGCTGGCGGTGATCTCCTCGACACGCTCCTCTAATTGGCGTAATTGCAAGCCATCAAGGAGCTGCGCGAGCATCCCATCCGTCGCGCTGAGCCCAAGCGCCGCGCCGAGCGCCGCGTTGGCGCCCGAGCCCGCCGACGCCATGCTGGGCAGCGGATAGCCGCCTGCAAATGGTCCGTTCGAGCCCCACGAGCCACCAAAGCCCTCGGCCGCGAGTCGTCCCTCGCGCGTGTCGCGCTCGTCGTCGGCGGCGCCCGAGGCGAGCACAGCCTCGAGCTGCGCCACCAGCCGCCGCTCGGCTCGCAGCTCGGCATACAGGGTCTGCATGACCCGAGCCTGCTCGAGCTGATGCTCGGGCTCGCACACCTCACGGAGCTCACGCAGCTCATCCTGCAGCCGAGCGACCAGCAGCTGCTGACCGCCGCCGAACCCGTCGCCGCCGCCGCCGCCCAGTAGCCCGCCGCCGCCGAGGAGCCCCGCGCGGTGCTGCTGCTGGTACTGGAGCACCAGCTGCTGCTGCTCGCGCAGCTCGATGGTCTGCTCGTGGCTTTGCCTCTCGAGCGCCTCGTTTCGCTCGCGAGCGGCCTTGAGCCGCTCGACGACGAATTCGGCGGCCTTGGCGCGTGCAGAGGCCTCGTCGGCTGTGCCGAGGCGCGCGAGCTCTCCCAGCCGCGCCTCGAGCTTCGCCCGCTCCTCATCAGCCACGCGCTTGCGTGCAAACGCCTCTTCGTTCGCCTGGCTCACGAGGCGCTTGGACGCGTCGGTCGCCTGACGAAGCACATCGACCTCGCGCCGGAGCGTGTCGCGCTCGCGCTCGAGGCTCGTCCATTGACGCTCTGCCGCCTGCACGCCTCGCGTCAGTCGGCCGAGCTGCTCCTTGAGCGTGGCAGTCTCGCGCGCTTTGTCGGCCACAAACTTGGCCAGGTCGGCCGGCAGCGACGAGAAGGAGGCAGGGGCGTCGCCCGTCCTCACCATGTCGTGGAGCAGCGCGGTGGCTCCCGCCATGCCGCCCGCGCCGCCGCCGTAGCTGCCGCTGCCGTAGCTGCCGCCGCCGAGGCTGCCGCCGCCGCCGTATAGGCTGAGCAGCCCGCCGCCGCCGCTGCCGCCGTCGAAGCGGCCGCCAAGTCGATCACGCGCGGCCCTATTGGCCGCTGTGAACTCGAGGGCGAGCAGCGAGCGTTGCAGCTCCTCGACTTCCGCCGCCTTGGCGCGGGCGTCCGTCTGCGCCGCCGCCGCCTCGTGCTCAGCCAAGATGAGAGCCTTGCCACCATCCCGCCCGCTCATCGCGAGCAGCTGGCGGTCGCGACGCGCGAGCCGAAGGCGCAGCGCCGCGTTTTGTTGCTGCTGCAGCCGGGCGAGGCGGGCGAGCTTCAACGAGCGGTTGGTGGCGGCGGTGGCCTGGTCTTTGAGCGCGTCACTCTCGCGCACCTGCCGCTGCTGGTCGAGCCGCTGCCGGCGCTCCTGCTCATAGGCGGCCGCCTTCGCCGTCTCGCCCTCTAGCAGCTCGTCGCACTCGCGCAACGTAGCGAGCACCTGCGTGGCCAGCCCCAACACACTCGCATCTTCGCCGCCCACCTTCGAGTCGAGCGCCCACGTCACCCCCGTCGGCGACGGCGTGCCAGTAGTGTCGCCGCTCCCGCCCGCCGCCCCTCGACCGAGCCGACTGTGCAGGCCACTCAGCACGCGCCTGGCCGTGGCGCGCGCCGTGCTGAGCAGCTTGTGCACGCCTCTCCCGCCTTCACTGTCCGCCCTCGCGTCGGGCGAGCGTGAGCGCGAGCTCGAGCTCAGCGGCGAGCGCGAGCCCGAACGACCGGTACGTGTCGGCGACGGCGACTTTTTTCGGGTGAGGCGGCCGCGGTGGTGGGCTTGTACTCGCGTAGCTGCCTTGTCCTCCGCAGACATCGGGGGGGTCGAGCGCGCGCGCGACGACGCCGGCGGCGACGACGGCGGCGACAACGGCACGTACGGTCGCGCGCGCTCCGCGGCGGGCGCCGCGGCGGGCGCCGCGGCGGCGGGCGCCGCGGCGGGCGCCGCGGCGGGCTCCGCGGCAGGCGCCGGCGGCAGGCGCGGCTCATCCGCTGCAGGCGCCACCGCGGGCGCAAGCGCAGCTGGCGCGGACGCGGGCGCGGGCGGCGCAGGCGGCTCGAACGGCGCCTCAGGTTCGAGCGCCTCAGACCCGAGCGCCTCCGACTCGAGCGCCTCCGACGCTGGGAAGACCGACGATTGAGCGATTGAGGCCTCATCGCCGTACGACGAGATATATGTGTCGGCCGCCGCGGACTTGGCCGCCAGGCTGCTCGCCTCATCGTCCTCGTAGCCCCGTGGCGGCGGGCTCATGCTGCCCTCGCGCAGCTCCATCAACTGCCGCTGCAGCGCCGCCGCTTCAGCGCGCCAGTCTTGATCTGCTTGCTCGAGTTGCGAGCGCTCCGCCTGTCGCGCAGCCGCTGTCTCCGCTTGCAGCTCGGCGAGCTTCGCCTGCAGCGCCGCCATCTCGTCGCGCCATGGCTCGGGCTGGGGCGGCTCGGGCTCCGGCTCGTCCTCCTGCAGCCCCGCCGCGTTGCTCCGGCTCGTGCGCAACTCCTCCTCGGGAGGAAATGGTGCGTCGTCGCCGCCAAAGCGGAGCGGCCGCTCCAGAGCGGTCGGCCGGTCGAAGAAGCCGGGAATGGGCACCGCGCCGCTGGGGAGCTGCGGCGGCGGCGGCTTGGGCTTGCGCCGCTGCTCGCTGACGCCCGCGCCCTCGGCCGAGTAGTTCCACCCTTCTCCGGCTCGCTTGCGCGGCGACGCTTGTTCCTTAGCCGACATGGCCTCCACAATCCAGATCCGCGAGTCGAAGCCAAAGCGGACGTTATCGCCGTGCATGAGCACCTCGCGCTGGCCCTTGAGCCGCACGTTGTTGATGAAGCATCCATTGAGCGATGCCAGGTCACGAAGCACGGCCTGCTTATCGTTGACATCGATCTCCGCGTGATCACCCGACACGCTCCGGCTCTTGAGCGAGAGATCGCAGTCCGGCCTACGGCCGATGCGGTGCGTGCGGCCCGAGATGAGCGGCAGTGCCTGCATGTCGTTGCGCAGGTAGCCCCATGTGGCCATGATGGCGGCCGGTCCCGCGCTCCAATGCGCCGTTGGAGAACGCGTGAACAGGAGAGCGCGCTTCGCGCGCGCGCTGCGCTGCGCTCTGGTCTTTCCTGAGGGGGGAACCGCCTCTCGACGTTGAGATCCGAGCCACAACGAGGCGGCACTGGCAATCGCCCGTTTTTATGATTGCAGGACAATCAACTGGACAATCCTTCCTTTTCGGTGTTCCCGCGCCCGAATGGCGACCAGCGGCGCGACACGCCTCTTCCTCACGCCGGCCGACCTCGGCGGCGCGACGCTTACGCGCGTGGCGCATCCTCGCACCGGCCACACCATCTCCATCATGAGGGCTGGCGACGCTCTGCTCGAGATCCAAAAGTGGTCTGGCGGGGACAAAGCCTCCTGGATGCTTGCGGGTGCTGAGCGGGTGCTGAGCGAGGGCGTCCTCTTCGTGGCGACGCCAATCGACCCGCTATTCCTGCTGCTGCCGCACCTTCAGGGCGATGTGCGCTACTTTCGCCCATTGAGTGACTGCCTCTCTGGCTCGGCCGACGAGGCTGCGCTGGAGCTCACGGCTCTTTCGCTGCCCTCCATCGGCAAGCGCCTGCGTGCGGTGTGCGACGTCAAGGACGACTACGACGAACCGATGGTGCGCCTCAACGAAGCCAAGCTGCTCGCTTGGCTCAGGCGCAAGACCGACGCCGTGCGCGCGCACCTTGCGAGCGACGCGCAGATCGCCAAGCTCGCCAAGGAGCGGCACCATGGGGCCATCGAGAGCCAATTCGAAGGTGGGAACGTGCCCTTTGGCGCGGGCGCGGCGAGCCACGACGCCGATGGGCCCGACCAGGAGTGGCTCGAGCACGCGATCGCGCTTGTCGCCGAGTACCTCGCACCAGCGCTGCAGACGACGCTGTGCAACGCGATGGCAGTTGCAGAGGTGCGCGTGGCGTCGCTCCGTGGAGATGCGAAGAAGGAGAAGGCGCCGGCAGAGCCCGCACTCCAACCAAGTGAGAGCTGGGCGAGCCAGGGCAGCAGCTCCGCCGCCAGCGGCGCCTCGACGAACCGCGACGACCGCAACGAGAACGAGGCGCCCGCGGCAAAGAAGCCAAAGATCGCGCCCATCGCCAAAGCGGCCAAGCTTGGCGCGCAGCCGCTCAAAAAGGGGCAGACAATGATGACGGGCTTCTTCGCAAAGCCCAAGTGAGGCAGGGGTGCTCGAAGCGCTTCAATTCAGGGGCTTCACCACGCCACCTCGTGATATACTCTCGTTGCCGGTTGTGGGACAGTTATACACCGAAACGGCTCGCAATCGCTGAGCGCTCCACTGGTCCGCACACATGCGCGATGCAACAATACACGTGCTCGTCGGCGTGTACGCCACGTAGAAAAGTTTGTCTTTTTTCTCACCGGACCGTACCTAACGAGGCGGGCGCGACCCGACCATCGGGCGGGCTCTAGAGACGAGCAACGCGCGTAGAGTTTGCTAACGTTAACGAAGAGGAAAACAGTGTTGAAGTGTTGAACAGTAACAACAGAACAACAACAGAAAGTCGGAACAACAGAATGTGAACAGAACGAAAATTATCTTAACGTTAACAGCAGAACGAGAGGAAATTCACACGAATTCACTTGGCGCGAACGTGCACGAACGTTGCCTCACGCGTTGAGCCATGGGCAAGCTCAACGTCAACGTCAACGTCAACTAGCCGGCGAGGGGCTGAGTTGTACCCCCGCTTAATTCACAGCCGTCGCCCTTCTGTTCATGTGTCTGAGCCTGTGTGAATGTGACTGTGAGTCTGTGTGGGAACACAGCCAGCTTTCGTTGCGGGTTGGCGGACGTGAACAACGTTTAAACAACGTTAACAACACTAACGGCTGCTGAACATTAAACAACATTAGGACTTAAAAAAAAACACTAAGCCAACGTTAGGAGTCAACATTAACGTTAGCAAACTCTAAACGCGCGTCGCCGCCGTCGCAGGTGCGGCACGCGACCGGCGGTTCGAAGAACCCGTATCGTTAAAATCGTATAGTCTATAGAACTCGATACTCGGTGCGGTTCGTGAACTCAGTTACCGCAAGAACTCCCGCCCGTCCGGTCCGGCGCGGCGTGGCGGCGCCGCGGGCTCCTCCTCGCTCCTGGGATCCAGGCCGCGCCGGCTCCGCCGTCCGCGGCGCGGCGACGCGCCGGGCGCGGGGCGGCCCGCCCGGGCCCGCGGCCGGGGCGGAGTCCGGTGCCGAGCCGAACCCCCCACCGCGCACCGGGAGACCGGGTACGAGCGGCCCGCCGGCCCCCACAAGTATAGACGTATAACGGCCAATACACGGCCCGCGCCACACGACTCACGAGACGACATACACGTCGCCGGGGGCGGGGGGCGCCGCGCGGCGCGGGCGCCGCGACCGACCGCGGGCTGGGGCTCACCGGGGGACAGTGCGGCTCGCGGTTGCACGACACCACACACACTCGTACGACTCAATTTTACATGTTGCACGAAACCACACACACTAGTACGACTCTTCACGACGGTGACGTACAGGCATAATACTCACATTTGGCACGCACAGGAGAATCGCGTGGCGCACAAGTCGCCACTGTAGATCCAGCTGGCAAGTAATGCCTCATGCAACATGGGGCCATGCTCGATTCTGTCTTCTCCGACCGGCGCCTGCAGACGATCCCAGCCTCCCTCTTCTCCCATTCCAGCCTGTTGGGCTGGCCTCATGCAGTACGAGACCCGTAGCATCGCATGGGTGGCTCAGTCACATCGGTGTGACTGCCACCCCTCCCGTTCTCCGCCTTGAATACAACGCCAAGGCCACATGGGTGTGACTCCCTCAGCCCCAAGGCCACATGGGTGTGACTCCCTCAGCCCCAAGGCCAAATGGGTGTGACGCCCTCAGCCCCAAAATTGGAGCTGGCCAAAAGGAGGGTGGTTACACGAGGCTCTCAGGCTTGCCGGCCGCGCCGGCACCGGCCATGTCGAACTTGCCGCCCAGGTCCTTGCCCTTGCCGTTGCCGCCTGTAGACGTGGGCGACAAGAACGCCCCCGGCGTCTCGGGGCGGCTACGGGTGGGGCTGGCGCTGCGGGACGCTTTCCTCCCAAATGAGTCCTTTCGAAGACCTGCCGCGCGCGGCGACTGCGAACTCGCCGGCTTCACGATGTCGTAGTTTGCATCGTAGAGGCGATCGTAGCGGCCACCTGTGCAGCAGGTGCAGGTGGCCGCTGACACAATGAAACGCGTCGTGCCGGCCGGGTGGACGGTGAAGGCAAACGAGAAGGCGGTGATGGTGAGGAAGAGAATCGCGAGCGGCAAGCGTTGCATCGTGGGCGAGTGCTGCAGAACGTAGACCTGCACCTCAAAACTCGGGTAGCTCGGGGGTGGAGAGGGCGGGGGCGG
>Ga0210247_101324_pt1 | contig 20231 bp, 23 predicted proteins | sample ChrtobMetP3_16mM_FD_155449 | JGI IMG/M metagenome (GOLD analysis project Ga0210247, IMG submission 155449) | Chrysochromulina tobin associated microbial communities from unialgal haptophyte culture, Seattle, Washington, United States - P3_16mM | ecosystem: Host-associated > Algae > Haptophytes >... | reverse complement strand
CCACGCACGCGGCGCGCACCATCGACAACTCGGTATGCCCGATATAGCGCGGCCACGGAGCGGGCTCAGCGGACGAGGCGAGCGAGAGGAACGCGATCGACTGGCGCACGCACTCGCACGTGACCAGGCCCACCCAGCGAAAGGGCGGCGAGGCGCGCCGTGGGTCCTCGGAGGGTTTCGGCTTCACGTCGCGCATCATCCACCAAAAATTCTCAGAAGCTATCCCCGAGAGGTTGACGAAGCTCTCGTCTTCCTCCTCCGTGCCATCGCCGCCGCCGCTGGTGCCGCCGCCGTCGACGCCGCCTCGCCGCCGCCCTCGCCGGCGGCCGTGTCGGCCGCGCGTCGAGCATGCGGGCATGGTGGGTACGTCGCACGCTGCGCCCGTGTACGTGGGAGGACACGCGCACTGCCCGCTGAGCTCGTCACAGTTGCCGTGGCGTGTGCAACCGGCTGGGCATGTGCGCCCAGCCCGTGCGCTGCTGGTGCTGGTGCTGCTAGTGAGGCTGTCAGCAGCGAGGAGACGCACCGTGCGCTGCGGTGGTCCTGCGCTGCTGCGTTCCCTTAACGTGTGCAGGCACATCACAATGACGGCGCCGCAGCAGAATCCCAATAGGTTCTTCGCGCCGATGGCCATGACGGGACGAGCGAGGTGACGAGACGCAGCGGCCAGCACCGGGTCCTTCACATGTAATGGCTGTGAATAGAGACTTTTTCGGATATTCACTAAGGCGTAGTAACACGCCCGCGTCGGCATCAGATCAGGGGAGCTCACGTGTGTGGTCGGCCTGCCCGATGGCGGCATGAACCAGATCGTTATCGGCGAGCGTGTGGGCGGAGAAGCGCCAGTCGGGGTCGCTCTCGATGCGGCGCGTGCCGAAGCCGCTGAGGTGGTATTGAAGCAATAAATCGCTCATGGTGTCGCCGCGTTAGGTGTTGTGCAGCCAATTATCGAGGCTAGCGTAACTACGGACGTGTCGTCTGCAGCCACTGCGCGAGGTAGTCGCAAGCGAGATTCTCGGCACAGCGCCGTGCCAGCACGCAACGAAGAATTCCCAATCAACGAGTGCGAGGTTTACGTGCCTCACGGCCGTGCAGGCAAGATTACACACCATACATGGGAATTGGTCATTGGTCACACGTGCCGAGAAGAAGACTCTCTACTGTGGCCAGTACCGCGTCGCCGACGACGACGAGGTGACCAGTCATCTGTACCTCAGAAATCTCCCGTCGTGCACACAAGAGTGTATCTGCGAGCTAGACGCCCGCCGTGAGCTTGGACATGGAAAAGGCGAGGCGGCACGAGCACAGCGTGAGCGCCGCGCCAGCGAAAATATCATGGCCGAGCGGTACGTTGCAGGCGAATAAATTCTACACCCTGTATGGTGTCGAGTTTGTCGACTACGACAAGAAGCTCTACAGGGCGCTGGTCGCCTCTGGGGCGAGCAACGGCCGTGTGGACATTGACGACGTCAAGCTGGGGCCCCTTTGACGCATTGTCATGCCTGAACGAAGGCCAAGGCGCAGTCGCGCAGCTGCAGAGTGCAGGGTATGCAGAGCATGGTGCAGACCCAGGGCCAGGCCCACGGCCCGTCGGATGCCGCACGTCCGCCCGTCCGGTCGGAAGGCTCGGAGACGGAGTCGGAACAGACAACTGTGCATACAAAAGCTTAGGCATTTGCGCCATTCTTAGAGTGCGACTATTACGCCGTGATGGGCCATCTGGAGGCGCGCACGCTGATTGTGATTCAGAGAGGCACAGAGCGCGATGGCCGTTATCGGCTATGCCTTCGAAGGTTCGTGGATTATTTTCGCCCCTATTTTGCTTGGGGCGCAGTCGCCGCTGCAGGCTTGGTGCACAGCGAAACCCGAGGTTTCCCGTACCCGTGTCCGCCGAGTTTTGCGAGCGCGCGTGCACGCGGTAGCGGTGGCAGTAGGACTTGTGGCACATGTATGAGCCGCCCTTTTTGGTGCGCTCGCCCGTGCTCATCGCACCCCGTGGATCAAAGAGCGGCGGCGAGTTAAGGGTGAGTATGGTGATTGGTGTTTTTTGTTTTTGACACCCATCATGCAAACAACATACCCACTGGTTCTCCAGAGCATGGGGATCACCATGGTACCCTTGGTATGCACAGGGCATGCATCAAGCATGAGCTACCAACCTCTGAAGGTATGACTTTTTTTACTCCTCCAAGCGGGTATAGCGTTGCGGCGGCGCTGGTCACGCTCAGGCGCTGCGGCGGAGAGCTCGCGTGGGTCATAGCGCCAGCCGTACACTACCTGGTGAGGTGGGTTCCACCTCTTTGGCAGCAGGGTGAGCCACTGCTCCCCCGCCACCTCCCCAAAGTCTGGGTCGGCATCCCACGCCCAGAGCACTGCGCCGGCCGGCAGGAGCTTCTTCTGCGTGCTCCGCCTCCTTGCGCACCACGGAGACTAGCGACGCGCGGAGCTCATCAGTCATGAGAGGGCTGGACCAGAAGAAGCCGCCACGTGGCGGAGGGTCTGGCGTTTCGGCCTTGCGCTTGCGCCGGTCTGATGCCACATTGAGCGGCATGTCAAAGTCATGAACATGATTGTACGCTTGCTGCACGTCTCACCCCATCCCCGTGCTCCCGGACAGGTTCTGACGCATTGGTAGGCGTCCTCGTGGGGGACAAGGAGGAGCCCAGCAGCAAACGCGGGCACGGCGATGCGTGCGCGAGCGCTGGCGGCGTGCGGACGGCGACGCTCGCTAGCGGCCCTTGAGAGAGGGCCGCGCGCCAGCCGTGAGGGTCCGCCATGGGCGTTTGGGACCGGTCAAACGAGTATTGTACCGACCTCGTACATGCTTGGGCCGGAGGTACACGCATCAGTAACGTGTGTAGGTTTTACTAACGGCCCGCATTCACTCATTTGTCGGAAAGCGACGCGCTTGGTTTCACCCTGGCATGCAACACCGAACACGTCTTGTCGGCGAGCGCCTCGGCAGCGTGTTGAAGCACCGTCTGCAGCACGGAGAGCACCGGCAGGGTGACCCGCGCCTTCTTGCACTTTTCCGCCTCCGCAGCACCGGCCTCGGCGTCGCCGTCGGTGCGATTTGCTCTTACCGTGGTCGGCATCGACCACGGGCCCCCGACGGGCGTCGCCTCGAAGCCCGAACGGGCCGACCCGAGCACGTCTGAAGCCGCCAGGGAGCCCGGCAGCGAGGCTCCGAGCCCGCCCCTTAGAGAAAAAAAGGGCCGCTAGAACTCGGACAAACCTGACCAGAATTTTCACAAGGTGCACGGTCATCTGCAGCACGTTCGCCGTGAGCGGGAGCTGTGCCATGTAGAACACGGCGTCGGCCGCGTCAGTCTGCGACATGCGCGGTTCGGCCCTGATGCTGCCGTCCGCCTGCGGCATGCCCACGGCCATGCCTGCCGAGATGGCGGAGACGACGTTGCCAAAGTCAATCTGGCCGCACGCGACCTGGTGAGCGCGCCCGTCGAGGGCAATCGACTTTGTGAGCCCGGTGATCGCGTGCTTACTCGCCGTGTACGCGGAGGCGGCCGGACGTGGCGTGGTGGCCGAGATGGAGCCGTTGTTGATGATGCGCCCGCCCTGGGGCGTTTGATCACGCATCATGCGGTACGCGTCGCGTGCGACATGGAAGGCCGCGTCCAGGTTGATGTTGATCACGCGCCGCCAGTCGGCATACTCCATCTTGTCGAACGTCGTCGGCGGCACATTGGTGCCCGCGTTGTTGAAGAGGAGATCGAGACGACCGAAGTTGGAGGCGACGGCGTTGAAGAGGCCTTTCACATCTGCGGCGAGCGTCAGGTCGGCCGCATGCACGAGTACATGCACGCCCTCGCCGTGTGCCTTGCGGATCTCTCGCGCCGTCTCCTCGAGCACGTCGGCACGACGGCCCGTCAGCACGATCGCCACCTGCGCGCCCGCCTCTCGTTGCCAGCCTCCCGCCGCGAGCCTGAGCGCGACGGCGCGCCCTATCCCTGTGCCACCGCCCGTGATGAGAGCGACGCTGAGCGACTTGCCCTGCGCGCGGCCGCCTCCGCGGGCGTTGACGGCGCCAGCGCGGCCGGCGGCACGTTGACCCCTGGTGCTAGGGCTGACGGAAAGTCCTCAACATAGGCTCGCACCATCGCCGTGGCATCGAGGGAGGGGGCCATTCCGAGGGCGAGGGCGCGCGACGAGTCGACGCGCGACGGAAAGGAGGCGACGGCGGCCGAGAGGGCGGGCTGTGGCTCGTACGTCATGCGGCCAAGCGCGCCGTGCGCACTCGTTGCAACGGGCTCCGGGCTCCCCCTCACCTGCGAGATCGAGTTGTGCAGCAGCACCTCCTCGATGAGCGCCAGCAGCTCCTTGGTCACCGCCGCCTTCTCCTCCGCCTGCTGCGCAAAGTCGCCCACCTTTGCGAACACGTCGAAGAAGGAGAGGCTGCCCTCGATCGTGGGCGCCTTGCCGTCACGCCACCTGATCTCGAGGCCGCTCGTGCTCTTGAGCTGCCCCTTGACCCGGTCAAACGCGCACTCGAGCGTCTCGAATCCGGGCTCGAGGAACTCATTCGGGCGGAAGACGAGCACCAGGTGCACCGTGTCGCGCTCGTCGAGCGCGTCGTCCGTGTGCGTCTTGATGGCCAGTTGGATGTCGGCGAGGTGCGCGAGGATGCGAAGGTCCAGCTCATTCGGCACGTTCTCCGACTGCAGCGCCTCCACGTCGTGCAGCAGGACGCCTTGCATGATCGCCTTCTGCCAGTAGAGCTTCAGGTCGTCTTCGAGTTCGGTGGGCACGGGTGTCTCGTCTGAGACGACCGCGGGAGCTGCCGCCTCCTCCTCAGTGAGAGCGGCGCCTGCTAGGATCGCCGCCCGTCGCTCGCGCAGCTGCTGCGTGCGCTCCACGATGGTACGCTTGAGCTTGAGGACTTCCGTCGCCTCGGAGCTCGTCCATCTTGCCCTCGAGCAGAGAGAGCGCCGCAAGACGCTGCGGCACCGACGGCGGCGGCAGAGTGCTCAGCAGCCGGCGAGCCTGCAACCTGCGTCGCAGCGCTGCCAGCGTGGGCGTTCGCTGAGGCGCAGCGCGCTGCAGCGCGGCCCGCATCGCTCGCGGTTGCAGGCATGAAAAGCGGCCTCGTCGCTCGCTCGGTGCCAAAAAAGTCACGGATTTCACCGTTGACAGTTCCGCCCGTGATGCAGTGAATGAGTTAGAATGAGGGAAGCCTCCAGCATGCACTCATAGTGGAGGGGGGAAGGGGGGAAGGGGGGAATTTTTGGGAAGGTGCGGGAAGGTGCTCAGCACACTCGCTCACGCTCTCTTTAAGCTCTACTCACGGTCTCACGCTCTAACACTCTCACTCTCAGTCAATCAGTCTCACGCTTAGTTGGGCCACACAACGAGGCACACGGCGAGCGGGACCGCCAGCTGGGTAAAACCAGCGATCAGCGTTGGTGGCCAAACTGATCGCCGCCCTGACCGTGGGGCCAGAGCGCCCCTTCCAGAGCGCGAGTTCGGCTGGCAAAGGCTCGTTTGCCCAAGAAATGGATAAAGTCATAAAAAGTCATCCGGCCCCATGGGCAGCACCAGGGCCTTGCCTTCGGTCTCCGAGCTGCTGACACCGTTCTTGCTGTCTTCGAGTATATCGCTCGGCGTGCGCTCCATCTGCTCCGTGCGAGAGATCAGACTCCGCACCTCACTTGCCTGCCACTGATCGCCGCCCTGACCGTGGGGCCAGAGCGCCCCTCCAGAGCGCAAGGTCGGCTGGCAAAGGCTCGTTTGCCCAAGAAATGGATAAAGTCATCCGGCCCCATGGGCAGCACCAGGGCCTTGCCTTCGGCCTCCGAGCTGCTGCCACCGTTCCTGCTGTGGGGCGTGCGCTCCATCTGCTCCGTGCGAGAGATCAGACTCCGCACCTCACTTGCCTGCGCACGCACAGCGGAGAGCAGCGTCGCGTCGTCGCCAGCGTTGGCGCGCACGTCAAGGCACACAACAGAGTCAAACCAATGACAGCTCGACGACGCCGAGTCTAACCATTGCACATATGGTCTAACCAATGCCGAGCCAACAAAATGCGCAGCGGCGCGGCAACACTCCAGTGGTGACCATCACGCGATTGCTCTCACACTGCGATATTGCAATCTTGCACGAAGCTGCACGAGTGCTCAGATAGCTGCAGGAGCCTCATCGATACAATCAGCCGCACGAGTCACTCTTCCTTCATGCGGCCAATGCATGCGGCTTGCTTACGGCTTGCTGCACGCGCGTGAAGCTTTCCCTTGCAGTGTTCGCCAAAGAGCCCACGGCCTCATCTGCCGCCGTGCGATTGACGCTGCGCCCAGCCCGCTCGAGCTTTATTGAGACTGCATGCCCGGAGCTCATTCGGCGTGTGCTCGCGCGCATGCGCGCACAGGCACCATTAATTCATAGTTGTAGCGCTCGTACTGTAGTTTTGTTTCTAATAGTTGTGTCGTGTTTCCTTACTATAAAGACGCAGGGTCCCCTCTTTTCGTCGGTTTTGGAAGCCGCCACCGGAGAGTTTCCACGAGGCCATGGCGATTTCGCTGTCAGCTCGAGCGCGCGATGCTCAAGCGGCCGGTTGAGGCGCGCGTTGGCGGCGAAGGGCGAACGACCCTCCAGCGTCAGCCGATCATCTGGACGATGATGAGTGGCACGCGGCGCAGGACATGTGGCTGGTCAAGTGGAGCGGCAGCGTGCTCTTCGACGGCCTTCTTCAGTACGGATGCTCCGTGCTCGGCAGTGCTGCATTCTGTCATGATAACGTGCATTTTTTTCATCTCTGACTCTGTGCCCTCTGAGTCTGACTCTCTCCTCGAGCGTTGGTATCAAGCTGAGCACACCCGGTCGACGAACGTGAGATCGCCGACCGTCACCGTGTCGGTGCTGCGGTGACGTGCGCTCTGCGGTCGGTGGCGTCGTGTATCTCGTGACTCCAGTGTGCGCCGCGGTTTAACTTGAAGTTTAAAACTTGTAATCCCGCGGAAAATAGGCGAGCGTGTCCGTGTGCGTTACCGATCGGGTAACTATGATCTATTTCGTATGTGTGTCTCCTGTAAGATAAGGTGCTGTCATTGGACGGATTGGTATATCGCGGTTTGTGTTTGAAACCGCGATAGAGATGAAGCTCAAGCTGCGGGTTGTTCACGGTCATTCAGGATTCAGCGTTTCAACTCCGCTTCCCTGCCTGGCGCGCTTTCGCGTGGTATGAGCGCTGTGGCCTGTGGCTGTGCAGTGTGCACGATCTTCCCCTATCTTGAACCCGTCGCCACATGCTGCCATACATATGCGCATGCCCACGCCCACCGCTCAGTGATGCGGCTGCTCGCCCCTTTCAGCCCTCACCCGGCACCGAGGCCGGGCCGCGCGCGCGCGCTCTCTCAGTCATCAAAGTCATCCGAGTCGCCACCGTCGACGAGACCGACGTACGACGAGGCTCGCGACGCGCGCTGTCCCGGGCGCATAGGCGTCGTCCCGGGCGGCGTCGTCCCGGGCGTCCGGCCGTTGCCCACGCCCGCGCCCAGGGAGCCCTGTGAATAGGAGCCCTGTGAATAGGGGGCGAGCGCCGGCCCACGAGCCGAGGGCGGCGCACCCGCGCCGTGTTGGGCGCCCGGCGGTTTCTCGTCGCCGATGAGCATCGCCTGTTGATGCGTGGCGCGCGCTGTGAGTGTGAACTCGTAGACCGACCCCATCTTCTCACGGCACTGTACGATGCGACGGTCGAGGCTCTCGAGGAACCAGCTCTGCAGCTGCAGCATGCGCATGTACAGGTCGGCATCCGCGCGGTTGATGTGAAGCGTCTTTCGCTGGAACTCGCGCATCAGTTCGGTCACGCGCTCCGAGAAGCGGTCGCATACCTCGGACGCGCCCGCCGCCGCGGCGGAGACGCCCTCGCCGTATGCGGAGTGCGCGCGCAGGTCGACCTCGGCGAGTTCGGCGAGCAGCGCCTCGTTCTGCTGCTTCTGCTGGCGCAGCTGAGTGTCGATCGCCGCCGCCGATTCGATCGAAGACTCGAGAAGCCTCTCCTCGGTGTCGTTGAGCTTGCGCCTGCCCGTGTTGAACGCGTTCCGCATCTCGCGCAGCTCGCGCCGCAGCCGCTCCACCTCCGACGACTGCAGCACCTGATGGAGGAGGCACCCAAGCGTCCTCATACGGTGTCGTCAGGGTTCGTCAGGGTTCGTCGGGGAGCACTCAAGCGTCCTCAGCGGCCCATCCGAAGCGATCAGAGCAGTGGTGTCGTCAGGGTTCGTCAGGGTTCGTCAGGGAGCACTGCAGCACACCTCCTCATAGGGCACTTGGGCGGCGCACCGACGGCGCAGCTCGTTGATCTTCTTGAGGGCCTTTGCCTGTTGGCGCTCGAGCCGCTCGGTGGGGCGCCGTGGTGAGCGCTTGCATGCAAGGCAGATCATCAGTGGCAATCAACGAACCTGTTGACGCTCGAGTCGTTTCGCCTCGCGAGCACGCCATACCCGATTGAGGCGGAGCAGCAACTCCGCGAAGATCTCCATCGGCATCTGGGCCATGTGCTGCCGTCGGAAGTCGTTGGCGAGCGCGTACGCGTCCGAGGGCACCCAATGCTCCATCTCGGCGCTCGAGCCGCGCACCGTTCGCTCCTTTTTGGGATGGAGCATGCCGGCTTCGGCCGCAAACTCGGTGTCGCGCATCGAGGGCGGCGGTGGCACGTAGTTGGGCGGTGGCACGTACGTGATGCCGCCACTGTCTTCGGAGTAGGCCACAAACTCCTTTAGGGGCACGGGAGCGGGGGGGGGGGTCGAGCGACGTAGCGAGCGTCAGTGGCGAGGTTTGGCACTCCGTAGCTCTCAGGCGCACGCGCGCACCTTATACTCCTCGGTGGACGAGAGCAGCTTGACGAGGCGCGCGTTGTCGAGCTGTAGCTGGTGCAGCAGCGCCTGCACCTGCGCCTCGGAGCGACGGTTGAGGTGAAGGTACCTGACTTGCTCCTTGGCGCCCATGAGCTGCCGGCCGAGCTCGCCGCTGGATCGCTCGAGCTCCGCGATGCGCGCCTGGGCGGACTCGACCGCGGCGGAGCTCGAGGTGTGCGCATCAATCGAGCGGCGCAGCTCCTCCGCCGTACTCGCCAGCTTCTGCTCCTGCAGGTGCATCGTGAACTCCTTATTGGAGACGGCCTGCTCTAGCCGGCGTTGCTCCTGGTGCAGCTGCTCCACCAGCGCCTGCTTCTCATGGTGGACGCGCTCGAGCATCGCCTGCAGCTCCGAGATGACGGGCGACTGCTGCTGCGTATGCGCCTGGAGGCCCGCGAGCTGGCCCTGCGCGTCGCTCAGCGACTGCCGCAGCTCCTGGCAGCTCGCCGCTAGCTTCCCATTCTCCTCACGCGCCCCCGCGAGCTGCAGCTCGGTGAAGCGGCACTTGTCGCGCAGCTCCACGGTGAGCGCCTGCAGCTGCTGCATCGCCTTGTCCTTCTCACCACCGGCGCTCACGTAACCGTCGCGCCGCTGCAGCTCCATCTGTGCCATCGCGAGCTCCGACTTGGTCTTTTGCCACATCTCATGGATGCGGATCATCTCACGCTGGTGCTGCGCCTCCAAGGCGGGCGGAGAGGTGCTGGCCATAGGCGTCTCATAGTACGACTGGCCGTATGGGTAGCTCATCGATCGGGACTCGGCTGGCGCACGTTAAGTCAGTTTGCGCGTGTCAATTGAGGCTCACGCATTCGCTTCGGTTCGCCGGGTGAGAGCCGAGGCGGCGAGCGCCGTGCTGGGCGTGCCGGCGTTGCCCAGGCAGGCGCAGCCGCGCGCAGCCGCCGCACGGCGTTTCTGGCTGCGCAAGTTCGAGACGATTCCTATCCCTACCCCACGGGTCCACACACAGAGACCATGCAACACTCTGCAACACTTGTGGCCTTATACTTGTAATCGCCTTCTCAAGTCCCAAGTCCGAAATCGGAACGGTCCGCATCCGGCGCCGGGGGTCGCTGCGCTCGGTCTCGGCACACGCAGTCCGCAGTGCATCTCTGCGACCCCGCCATGCCGACCCAGCATGCGGCGGCGCGTTTGACACATCCGGCAAGGCATCCCACACACCCGCCCACGCGCTACCCCCTCGAGCCCCGCTCATTCCCAGGCATCTGTGGGCACGTTTCCCCCGTACCCGAGAGTCCCCCCACACGACACATCACACGACCCCGAGTGTGTGTCTCCTGTACGTGAAGTCATCAATGGCGCATCGTCGGACGCAACCACCGACGGAAAGGCGGTGCTCGGCACGGCGCAATTGGACGTGCCTTCTTTGCATGGATGCATTTCTATGCATCAGGCGTCTCTGGCGAAGGGGATGCATCGGGTGACGGCGCTGCATCCTGATCGTCGCCACCCGTGCTGCCCGGCCAGTGCACAAGGATGCACGTGGCGGTATCGCAGCCGCACTTGTAGCCACCCTCCTTCTGGTTCTCGCACTCGCCGTCTGGCAGGCACTTGCAACCCTCGATCTCGGCATCCGCGGCGTTCAGGGCCTTCGTCTTCACATGAGCTTTGCCCGCGTTGCCATTGCCCGGCCAGTGGATGTTGTGGCCCTGGTCACCGCCGCCGCAGTCCTTCTCGCAGCCGCAGTGCTGGATCTTGCCGTGGTACAGGCCGTTCTCGCAATCGGACGACGCGAGGCACTTGCAGTCTGCCGCAGCCACATGGTGCTGGTGGCCACCTGGGCTGCCCGGCCAGTGCTCGATCTCTCCTTTTGAGCACGAGTTGGTGTCGCAGCCGCACTTGTACTGGCCGTGCTTGCCCAGATTGCCGTCGCAGTACTCCTTGCGGCTGTCTGCGGTGAGGCAGTGGCAGTCCTCGGCAGCAACGAGCGCGCTGTCGCCATGAGCTTTGCCCGCGTTGCCGTTGCCCGGCCAGTGGATGTTGTGGCCCTGGTCACCGCCGCCGCAGTCCTTCTCGCAGCCGCAGTGCTGGATCTTGCCGTGGTACAGGCCGTTCTCGCAATCGGACGACGCGAGGCACTTGCAGTCAGCCGCAGCCACGGTCTTGCGGTCCTCACTCACCAGCACGGGGGGCTGCCCCGAAATCTGCTGTCTCTTACCCGGGCTGCCCGGCCAGGCTGTCGCAACCACATGGTGCTGGTGGCCACCCGGGCTGCCCGGCCAGTGCTCGATCTCTCCTTTTGAGCACGAGTTGGTGTCGCAGCCGCACTTGTACTGGCCGTGCTTGCCCAGATTGCCGTCGCAGTACTCCTTGCGGCTGTCTGCGGTGAGGCAGTGGCAGTCCTCGGCAGCAACGAGCGCGCTGTTGCCATGAGCTGCGTTGTAGCGCCGGAGCGCGTCGTGCTCGTCAAGCCGGGTGCCCTCGTTGCCGTTGCCCGGCCAGTGAATGTTGTGGCCCTGGTCACCGCCGCCGCAGTCCTTCTCGCAGCCGCAGTGCTGGATCTTGCCGTGGTACAGGCCGTTCTCGCAATCGGACGACGCGAGGCACTTGCAGTCTGCCGCAGCCACGGCGTGACCGTGACCAGGGTTGAGTAGGGAGGTCGGCATTCCAAAGGTCATGAGCGCCAATGCGAAGCCTGCCATTGTTGGTGCTGAATAGCCCTTTTTTAGGATCGCCCTTTTTCAGCCCAAATTTGGTCCGAGCTGTCGCCGAGGGTAGCCGACTAAAAAGATGCTCGAGTCAGATTTCTTTGAAGACGGTCCTCGAACCTCGTCTCCTGCTCTGCCGCCCCACCCGTGGTGGTGAGTGCTGGTGGTGGCATGTTCCATCCGCCTGGTGAGCCTATGACTGATGCCACCGCCACCGAGGGCCGACGGCGCACGGCGCACCATCCGTGCGCTATCCGTGCGCCATCGCCGTCTCGAACGCGCCGCAAGCGCGGAAGACGGCCGGCGGCATATGCAGTGGCCGGAGGTTTTGAGATATGCATATGTTTTGAGGCGGCGTGGGCGGCCTCTGTGGGGTGGCAAAACCTGTCCAAGGAACCCGTCAGCCTTACGTCAGCCCGCTTCGTGCGGCTGGCGGTCGAGGCCTGCGCGCGCGCCCCATTGGAGACGAATGGACGTTTGAAGAGATCGACGCCCTCCTCGACGACGAGCGGGTGCCCCTGGAGCTCAAGGCCCTACTTCGCATCTCCGATGCGATGCTCGTCGAGTCGCCGAGCGCGCTGAGGCGGAGATATTTTCGACCGGCAAGATGCCCAACCTGCGACGAGGTCGTTGCCTACGAGTCACAAACCATCGCGGCTTGGACCCCACTGTGATAGTTGCCACCGCAAGGTGATGAATTGGAGGATGTCAATCGTGCAGTTGGCTCGGCTGCAGGACGTCATATTACTGCGCTAAGTGCCGATCCCGTCCGAACGGGCGGTGAGCCGCTCATGCCGGAGATGGACCAGCTCCGCCGTGCTGAGCGCGCGTTGCAACAAGCGTTGCAGCAGGGAGCGCCTGAGCAAGCGTGAAACGGCTGCTGCGCAACACGGCGATCCTGCGCACGCCTTAATGGCCGAAGCCATTTGGCTGGCAGTGCGCCTCGGTACTGCCCATGCTCCGCAACCCGGAAAAGCCTGGCGCGTTTGCCCAAGGTGATTCCCAGCTACATGCTCTGCATCAGCTCGTGGAGGATGGCTCGAGCCGCGCCATCTTGCATGCCGGCCCCACAGTAGACGGATGTAGCGATGTACTCGCCGTTCTCGTCGGTGACGCGAGCCAACTCCGCGATCGTGCGCGTTGCCAAGAAGGGGCGTACTTCGTGTGTGAACTTACAACTTACGTTCAACCTCAACCTCGAACCTGAACCTGTAGTTGGCAATAATAAAGTACGCCACCGGCCCACACATCTGGCCCACACATCTCTCTCGATTGCCTCGGCGATCAGCTCCAAAGACCAAACCGCGTGTGCCGCCGACGTGCGCGCGCACCAAGCGAGCATCCCTCCACGCACCTGCGCCGGGGGTGGGAGGCATCCCCCTCCCCCCGTCCCCCCCTTTCCGTCGCTGCATGCTCGACAGCGCCGTCCTGAGCTTAGTTTATCCTGAGTCTTCTACCCGGAGTTCGCCAACGACGCGTAACCACACGATCCAGGGTCCCTGAGCGTAACCACACGATCCAGGGTCCCTGAGCGACCCCGATAATTGCGTGACGAAACCATTCATTCAAATTCATTAAATCCTCATGAATCCTGCATAGGACCTTCCTAAAGTGTGCCCAACTATGAAAGGGACATAATTGGAAACAAGAAACGCGTCTCCGCGTGCAGATTCCCAGGAATGGAAAATCAAGTCCTCGTACCATCGAGCCAAGAAGGCATGGAAGCCCTCGCCTCGCACGTTCACGAGAAAGATACGAACTGGCATACATGCCCGTGCGCGACAGGAGATCCGTGCACTTCATGCGACGAAGAACACACTGCTGCAGCGATGGCTGCCGACGGCGACGCGATGAACACATTCTCTGAACTGCTCTCAGCACTCGGGGCACTCCACGCAAAGGAAGGATCACGACACTCAGAGACCATGAGGTCGCTGGGCAACAACTACTCACTCCGGGATGATATCAACCTAATCGCGCAGCACTGGGAGCGCCTCGCTTCCGAGAAGCCTAAACCGTCCAAGCTGACAAACAGCGAAAACTGCAGAATGAAACGCTTGCGCAGAGAGCTAAGCCCGAAGCTTGCAGCCAGAGTCCTGCCAAACCTGGTGTCCACGAGCGAACGCGAGGTTATGCTCGCAAGCGTGAAGATCTTCACAAGCCGCTCCGCGCTGGATGCGCGCATCCGCGACCGTGAACTCGGTCGAAACCAACCGGAGCTCGAAGATATCGTGATGGATGCTTCAACACGCATCGGCGGCAGTACGATACCACATATGGTGTGGAAGGAGGTTGCCCATCTGGAGCGCAGGAGTCGCGGCATGGAAAGGATGTGGCTATTCCATGAGGATATCGAGCTCCTTCAATCGCTGCGCGAACAAGTGGAGCGCGTCTGCAGAGGAGACAGCAGGAAATGCATGCCAATCGAGATCTCCGGTCGAAGCGCTGAAGCTGTCAAACTACGCATCCGTACTCTTCGTCAACATCTCAAGAGTGACGTTCTCGTCCTCGACGCTGCCTACCTGCGTGACCAGACCATCTACAAGAACGCAGCCAAGACCGCCAACAAGACTCTGTGGAGCGTCGTCCCGAACTCTCGCATGCCTCGTCCCGAACTCACCGTTACAATCGTTTGAGAGTGCATGCTTTCGTCGTTTTTTGTTTTGTTCAGCAATTTCTGTCGTGACGACGTTCCAAAATCCGTTCCCTGGGGGCTGAGCAGGCCGGATGCCGCCCGCTCGACAGCTCCGTTCGAATTCGGTGTCCTTGGACGAGTACAGAGTTCAAGACCCGCCCAGCAACACGCCAGTATATCTCCGCAGGACGGACGACGTGAGCAAGGGCCGCACGGTCTACAGAGTGATCTTCCCTGAATTGCTCCAAGCAGCACTGGCCGAAGATGCAACACCCCTGTATCTTCTGGCCAAGTGGGTGTTGGAGGGCGACCAGATCTTCGTTTTCGAGGAGGAGGACGTCATACACGTTGCTGAGGACGAAGAGGACGTCTATATTCAACTGGGCTGCTGGCTGGACGAACTCCTCGCAAGAAAAGCCTAGCACAAGATCTCGCCCAGCTTCCTGGGTCGGGGGCGGCCGAGGATATGCTTTCGCCCCAGCAAATCAAGGAACACTACGAGTCGGAGTCTCTCATGCTTGTCAAGTCCACGATGGCAAATTCGGGATTCAAAAATGTCTACTTGATCAAAAAGGGCGTCCATTCAGGCAAGTACATAGCGTGCGCCGTTAACCAAGTGGACGACAGCACCTACGAGAGCCTCGGCATCTTCGAGTCCAGAGAGCAGGCGGCCTTGCAGTACGCAAGGCACATTGCATCCCTCCACGCACCTGCGCCGGGGGTGGGAGGCATCCCCCTCCCCCCGTCCCCCCCTTCCCGTCGCTGCATGCTCGACAGCGCCGTCCTGAGCTTAGTTTATTGGCACAACGCACTCTCTCGATTGCCTTGGGATTCTCAGTCGCGGCAGCCTTCGCCGCGTCGAAGTCCCCATCCGCAGGGTGCTCATTCGAATGGCTGCCAAGGCTGAGCTGGATAAGAAGTACCTGAAGGAGGAGGAGCACGAGAAGCTGCCCGATGGCAACAAGCGCTATACGATCTGTGGCATGCGCTTTGAAACCACGCCAGAATATGCGGTGCGCAAGGCAGTCGGTCAGGGTGCGTACGGCCTTGTTTGCTCGGGACGCAATGTGGAAACCAACAAACTTGTGGCCATCAAGAAGATTTCCAAGGCCTTCGAGGACACCGTGGATTGCAAGCGGCTGCTGCGAGAGATCAAGATCCTGCAGCACTTCAAGCATGACAACGTGCTGGGGCTGCTCGACATCCTGCCGCCTGGGAAGGATGGGTCCAAGGAGTGGAAAGATGTGTACATTGTCTCGGAGCTCATGGACACCGACCTGCACTACATCATCCACTCCAAGCAGCAGTTGACCGACGAGCACTTCAAGTACTTCCTCTACCAGATCCTTAGGGGCGTGCACGCGATCCACACGGCCCACGTGCTGCACCGCGACCTCAAGCCCGGCAACCTGCTCGTGAACAAGAATTGCGACCTGAAGATCTGCGACTTCGGCCTCGCGCGTGGCATCGATCCCTCCGAGGAGAAGAAGGATATCGGCCTCACCGAGTACGTGGTCACGCGTTGGTACCGTGCCCCCGAGCTCCTCGTCGAGAATCAGAGCTACACGACGGCCATTGACGTGTGGGCCGTTGGGTGCATCTTCGCGGAGATGCTCGGGCGCAAGGCGCTCTTCCCCGGGCGCGACTACCTGCACCAGCTGCGCCTCATCATCGACCACCTCGGCACCCCGAGCGAAGCCGATCTTGCATGCATCACCAACCGTCAGGCGGTGCAGTTCCTGCGCACGCTGCCGGTCAAGCCACGCAAGCCCTGGGCGGACGTCTTCCCGTCGGCCTCGACGGGAGCGCTGGATCTGCTCAACGAGATGCTCGTCTTCGACCCAGCCAAGCGGTGCACCATGGTCGATGCGCTGAATTCGGAATACATGGCGGCGCTGCACCAGGGCCGCACCCTCCCGCAGGAGGAGGAGCACTTTTCGTTTGGGTTCGAGAAGCCGGACATCACGCAGGAAGAGCTGCGCGACCTCATCTGGGAAGGTGCGTGCTGCGGGAGTGGCTGCGGATTGCCGCGGATTGCCGCAGATTGCCGCGGATTGCCGCGGATTGCCGCTGATGACCGCTGATTGCCGCTGATGACCGCTGATGACGTCATCTGCCACGTCACCACGTTCCACAGAGATGGCCAGATTCCATCCCGAGCTCGCCAAGAAGGGCAAATGATGAGCGACCATCTCCCCCCCATCTCTCTCGACCGTCCCCCCCGAGCTCCCCTCCCGAGCTCAGTATCTGAAGGGAAGGCGCCTCGCTCCGAATCTCGTCGGATCTCGTCGGATCTCGTCGGATCTCGTCGGAGTTTGACTCTGTGAGTAAATCCCTCCACCTGGCTACGGGCGAGCGAGGCCACCGGGACTGTGCTTGCCGTCGGTTGGTTGTCGGAGGGGTGTTGCAATCATGGGGAGTCGGCGGGGGGGGGGCGGGGGGGGGTTGGGGGCGGCTGGGGGGAAAGGCCGTCGCGAGCCGCTGTGCGAGCGATGGGGCGCTGCGCGCTGACCCCGCGCCCGCCCCAGGACAACGGTCGTTTCGCCACATTGACAGGGATCTTCAGTGAAACCGGTGTGTCCCGAGGTGTGAGCGGAGGCGACTGAGGACTGACGGTGCGCCGGACGTCGAACGAATTTATCGTACGACGAATAGGCAATAGCATGAAAAAAATCCCGGGGATGGGATCGGGTATATTTTTCGAGACGATCAAACCCAAGGGCACTCAGCGGTCCCGTCACGTCGCCCCCCTGAGCCGGATTTGCACCTCGGCCCGCCGGTTGTGTCGCCTCCCTTGCGCCGTCAGGTTGGAGGCGACGGGGTAGGCGGCGCCGCACGGCAGCACGCCTAGGGCGCACGTCACCCCCTGAGCGACGAGCCACTTCCTGATCGCGACGGCGCGCGCCCGGCTCAACTCGATGGGATGGTCTTCCCGAGCGTCGGCGTGCCCCTCGAGCATCAGCTCGAGCTCCGGGTTGTCCTGGAGCATGCGTGCCACCTGATAATGACGGGGGCCATCAGTGGTCATCAGGGCGCCATCATGGGCATTCAGCGTCCGCCGTGTCGCTCAAAGGCACTCAGCGACCATCGTGGCAATCACCTCTCAAAGGCACTCAGCGACCATCGTCGCAATCACCTTGAGTAGCATGGGCTCGGCCTTGGAGGGCACGGCCGCCGTGCCGCTCTCGAACGCAAGCCGCTTGGCGAACAGGAGCGACTGCACGACTGTGAAGCGAACCGCACTCATCCCATGCTCTTGCAGCCCGTGGATCATCGCCGGTGGGCACGCCTCAGCGCGGCACTGCTGGCGCAGCACGCCGTGTGTATTGAGATGAGCGACCACTGCCTTGGAGCGCTGCAGCGCGACCGGCCCCGCCTCCGTGTGCACCGTGCATCCGAGGACACGCACTTTGAGCTTCCGGTCCCGTTTGAGTGCCGTCGTCACGAAGGCGAGGTCGGCGCGCGCCTGTGATGGGGGGGCACTCCGAGCCACAATCAGACTTCCATCAGAGCCCAACCAGAGCACTGGCATGCACTCGCATGCACTCACATGCACTCGCATGCAATCGCATGCAATCACGTGCAATCGTCCCAACTTGGCCTGATGATTGCACTCAATTAATCAAGTAAGAGGCAATCAATCGTCCCACCTTGGCCTGATGATTGCACTCAATTAATCAATTAAGAGGCAATCAATCGTCCCACCTTGGCCTCGAGCTTGAGGGAGCCCATCGCAAACGGGATGACGACCTCCTCGAGCCTCTTAGGGTACCTGATGAGGAACGCAATCAGAGGCTCTCAGAGGAGCGCTTCCCAGGGTACCGGATGAGAGACGCAATCAAAGATCAATCAACGTGCAATTGGTTTGCCATCCCTGTCCCATCAGAGAGCCCCTCCGAAGGCACTCGAAGGCTTGCTTGCCCACGAGCAGCCGGCATGTACGGGCAGTCGATGGGCAATCAATGGGCAATCAACGGGCAATTAGGGTAATTAGCGGGCGATGAGTACTCGAAGGCTTGCTTGCCCACGAGCAGCCGGCATGTACGGGCAGTCGATGGGCAATCAATGGGCAAGCAATGAGCAATCAACGGGCAATTAGGGCAATTGGGGCAATTAGGGTAATTAGCGGGCGATGAGTACTCGAAGGCTTGCTTGCCCACGAGTAACGGGCACCGTTCCCTCTCGAGGTAACCTCGCACGTTCGCCTGGATTTGGACCGCGCACCTGATGAAGGAGGCAATCCATCGTCATCAGCTGATGAAGGAGGCAATCCATCGTCAGCAGCAGCAGCCAAACGCACTCAAAGCCGTTGGGCTGCTTGATACGCAATGCTCAATCCACTGAGTGCAATCATTGTGCAATCAGCTCGAAAGCCTTTGGATCGCGCACCGCTCCCGCCGCACGCGCCGCCGCTGCGACAGCACCTCGGCCCAACGGCTGTTGATCGTCGTCGCCGCCCGGAGGGCCCGCGCCCGGGCCCGCTGTGCGGCCTCTCGCTCTGACTGGCGTCGGTGCAGCTCGCGTCGTGCCAAGCGCTGCGCCCAGCGCCGGCGCATGGCGCGCGCGAGCCGATCTGCCGCGATCTGGCGCAGCTGCGCTCTCCACGCACTTTCTCGCGCCTCGACCACCCGACGCTCACGACGGCGCTCGAGGAGGAGCTTCGCGCGAGAGCTGATCACATTCACAGCGGAGAGGCGAAGCGCGTGCCACGCCCACGCGCTCTGGATGGCGCGCGCGCCGCGCCGCATCTGGCCCCAGCGCCGAAGAGCGATGCGCCGACGTGCCGCGGCCGCCAGGACTGAAGCCGCCGCGCTCCTCGCTGCGCTCTCCGCCGCGCGTCGCCGCCGGCGGTGCTTGCGCCAGGCGAGCTGCAAGAGCGCCGTCGCGGCGTCCCGCTGCCGCCGCCGCCGCTGATGCAGGTGCTCGCTACAACGCGCCGCGATGCACGCCGCCGCTTTGGCTTCTAATTGGCACTCACCTGATGAGGGAGGCAATCGATGGGTAGCTGATGAGGGAGGCAATCAAGGGAGTCCATCTTTGGCTTCTAATCGGCACTCACGACGGCGCTTCTCAACTGCTGCTGCTGCTGCTGCTGCTGCTGCTGCTGCGGCGGCGGCGGCGGCGGCGGCGGCGGCGGTGGCTCGCAGCACCGCGGCGGCCGCTCGAGACTTGCGCCCGCGTAGGAGAGCTTGCAGCTTGCATGCGCACGCGACGGCGCTCGCCACCTTCGCTGCCGCGTCTGCTGCCGCCCTCGCCGCCGCAGCTGCCTCGAGCCGCGCCGCCTCCGCCATAGCTGCCGCGAGCTCCGCCGCCGCGGCCGCCTCCGCATCAAGCAGCCGCTGGCGCTCCCGCGCGGCGGCAGCCTCAGCCTCGACTTTGGCACGGGCGGCCGCCTCCGCCGCAGCGCGCTCCGCCGCCTCGGCGGCGGCCGCCTTGCGGATCGCCTCCTCATCGGCATACTTGGCGGCTGCGCGCTGCCTCGCCTCGCGGCCTTCGGCACTCTGCTCAAGGAGCCAAGTTTTTCGTGCAGCCGCCTCGGCCTCGCGCGCACGCTGCGCCTCGGCGGCCGCAGACGTGCGCGCCGTTGCCTCCTCTCGCTGCCTGCGCCTTGCCATCGCCTCCCGGCGCGCCAGCGACGTGCGCCACGAAATTTGAATTCGCTGCGCGCTCTGCACGGCGCTGGCAAGCTTGCTGGATGACTTGGGCCGCTTCTGCAGCGCGGCGCCCGCGTGGCCTTGCAGCAACAGCGTGGATGGTGTCCTCTGCAGTCGGAGCTCGCGCCGCTCTGGAGCCGGAGCTCGCGTCGCAACCGCCGTCTCCTTGGCAACCTGCTTGAACACTGACCGCACGCCGCCGTTGCCGACCTCGGGTCCACCCGTCGACTTGCCGTCGCGCCGCGAGAGCAGCTCGATGAAGGCCGCGTTGGCCAGCGCTGCCGCCATCGCTCTCGCGGCAACTTCGAACAACGGCTCTTCTCACACTTCATTGTTAATTCACACAACACGTACAGTCGATCGCATTCATTCTGAGAGGGGGGGGGGGAGGGGGGAGGGGGGGTCCTCG
>Ga0210247_101311_pt1 | contig 20310 bp, 14 predicted proteins | sample ChrtobMetP3_16mM_FD_155449 | JGI IMG/M metagenome (GOLD analysis project Ga0210247, IMG submission 155449) | Chrysochromulina tobin associated microbial communities from unialgal haptophyte culture, Seattle, Washington, United States - P3_16mM | ecosystem: Host-associated > Algae > Haptophytes >... | reverse complement strand
AATGCATCTGAAGATGTGAGACGTGCGAATGCATTAAAATGCAGCTGTATAAGAATGCACCTGAATCAACATGCACTACAATACGCGCAAATGCACCTCGTCAGGAATGCATAAAAATGCATCTATGCACAATGCGTCACAAATGCGTCAAAATACTCCACGTTGCGTATGCACCACGTCACGAATGCACCAACATGAAGCGGACTCTGAGAATGCATTATAATGCGTTAAAATGCATCATGTCCAAAATGCAGCAGGTCAGAGAATGCATCGAAATGCACACACCGCGAGAACGAAGAATGCAGCAGTAGAGAATGCAAACGAAGGGGGTCTAGAATGCATAAAAATGCAACAAATCTTAGAATGCAGCACACACAGAATGCACTAAAATGCATTCAAATGCATTGTTATGCGCAAAAATGCATTGTTATGCGTTGAGTAATAAACTACACCGATTTGAGTAATAAACTACACCGCACCCTATCACATCCAGAGGCACCTCCGCCAGCACCCGCGCCCGCAGGTCCGGAGCTACGGAGCTACAAGGTCTCAGGAGGATACTGCTCGACGCGAATGGCGCACCCGCTGCCCTTGCATCAGCCGGAGAGATGGGGCCCCAGAGCACCTCTTCCACCGTTATGCTGTGGTCGTGCCAATCAGGTGGCAAGATTGATCGCACCTCTTCAATCGTAGGAGGCATCCTATTACGGGACGACGTCGATCTCGTCGTCCTGGTGGTATCGGCTGAACAGGTCAAGACGTCTTGAGCTCTCAAGAATCCATGCATCAGGCAACTCCAAATTGACCCTTGACTTGAAAAAACGGACCTTGACTTCGCGCCCGATGCCGCTGCCGCGGATATCGATGATGCAGGCTAGACCGAGGAACTGGGGAGCGGGCACCAAGACATACACCACAGAACCTGTCGGATACTTTTCAAGAACCATGCACTCATCAGAAACCATCGGCTCCATGTCGCACCAAATCGCACCAAGACACTCGAACGCGGCGTTTTTTCTCGCGACTCCTAAAATGCGGAAAAATGAAACCAACTGCGGAAAAGTTTCGCCGGGGGGTTGACGCTTGGACGTGCGTCGTGTGGGGCCACCATTCGAACGAGGTGCCTACTGCGTATGGGCTTACCCTTTTCGCTGCACTCAAGGGTCCGCCGCACAAATTCTGTGCGGTGCTTGAGTCGGTGCCAAACTGGTGCCGCTTCCATGCCATTCCACATCAGCGTGGGTCAGTCTTTTCGCAGCATCTGCCGAAGTCGCTTAGCTGTTGCGTCGATGGCACCCTCATGGGTGGGCCGGACCACCCTGCGTGCCCCGAGCTGACCTCTGAGCCGCTGCCACCTCCGGTTCTGCCCTCGTCGCCGCCTGCACAACTAAGCCCATATTTGCCGCCCATGCCCAGCCCGCCCCCCTCGCCATTGCCGCCAAAGCCAGCACCTTTGCTGGCACCTCCGCCACCTCAGCTGCCACCGCTGCAGCCACCGCCGCCGCCGTCACCCCTGCCGCCATCAGAGCCCGCGCCTGGTACAGCGCCTGTGATTGCCTCGGTCGCCGCAAGTACCAGGCTCAACGCAACGTCCGTGGATCTTGTCGACGATCGTGGAGAGCATCAGCAACGCATCAATGAGGTGAGTGGCCGATCATCCTCTAGGCTGTTGCTGCTTGTTGCGGTGCTTCTGTGGTTGGTGGCCATCCCGGGTGCGTGCGCCTTGCCTCGTATTTGGAGTCGCAATGCTCCGCAGCGGGTGAGCACCCATGACAGGGACGATGGCGCCGAGAATGGAGCCCATGATGGCGAGGAAGATGACGACGAGTGGCCGGTACCAACTGCAGATGTACCGATGGCCTTCGACTCCTCGCGAGGCCGCCAGGGACGAGAGATTAGCTGGGACGATGGTGAGGAAGATAAGCTGGATAAATGTAACGAGCACGAGTTAGCGAGCCGTCAAAGGGCCCTGGACGCCCTGGATGATGCAGCGGCGGTCGAGGCAGCCAAAGCAGCCCAGGACAAGGCGCGACTTCTGTTTGCGGTTCCTCAGTTATTCGACTAGCAATTGCTGCCACCCAAAGCCCAAGCGTACCCAAGCGCACCCTGGAGCCCACAGCTGGTCCCTGTGGATGCTGGAGAGGGTGCAGTCGACGAGTGCTTGCACATACAAGATAAATGCCGTCCACGCCACAGGTCTCCAGCGGGGGCAAAGCGCAAGAACTCGCCAGTCGCCTCGCCGCGTAGCCTCTTTCCGCACACCTCACAAGGTAGCCGCCACCTCTCTGGTCTCTCTGCGAGTATGTGCTAAGTGTCTGCGCGGGCTCCCTAACTCACTCCGCTCCCCGCGTGCACCCACCGACCGGTTGACCTAGTTGTCACACCAACATGCAACATCGCACTGCATTCATGACGAAGCCAATATCACACATTAGATTTAGAACGATAGGAGCCGCCTTTTTCTCTCATGACATCTGCACAGACCAATGCACATTACCGGCTGCAGTCACGTCCGCGATGTAGCTTCCGTTGACGACGCAGCGCGACCTCGAAAGTGCATTGCCCTCGGCCATCCCGCAGATGGTGCAACGACCAAACCGCCACAGGTGTTTCTGGCCGCCCTGTCCTTTGGGGCACACGCCCGAGGCCGACTCCATGGCACTGCCCGGCGGCTGCTTGAAGGTCGAGACCTCCCCGGGGAGCCGTTGGTTTCGGCGCGATTCGGCTATGGAGAGAGGCACGAGGCACTTGGGGCACTCGTCCTTCTCATACTTGTCGAGCCAGCGATGACCACACGTCGGGCACTGTTTGCGCTGATGCGCCTTGCTTGGTGAGCCAGCGCGTGAGTGCTCGAGGGTGGAGGCTCGAAGGGCGGCGGTGCCGCTTCTGCCACCGCCGCTGGAAAGCCACGTGGATGCTGCATGCGGCGCAGCTCCTCGACGGTGTTGCATGCGGCGCAGCTCCAAGATGCTCGCCGAGGCTGAGCGCTGCAGCAGATCATCCGCGTATTGCTGGTACGTCCAGCCGGCGGGCTGGAGCCGCGGGTGCGACGTCGGGTGCTTCGCAGCCTCGGTGATCTCTTCGGCATGGATCGTCACCGGCTGCCGAGTGGGGAACTCCTCGTCACTTCCCCCCTGAGGGAAGGGCTCCACTTCCTTGAATGGCCCGTTAGCGAAATTGCCAGAGTCCAACTGAGCCTGGACCTTTGCGAGCTCAGCAGCGAGGTACAAGGCCCGCTGCTCCGCCTCGCGCACGAGCTCGACGGCTGAACGTCGCTGCTCTTGCTCGACAGGCGATGGCGGACGACCGGCGTTGCTCTTGGCGGTGGCACTCTGCTCGGCGGCCAGGCAGCCGCAGGCACCAGTGCGGGGGATGCCGCCGTCTGATGCTGCCCGAACGGCGGCGAACTTTGCCCTGGCCTCGTGTATCTCCTGCGCGATCTCGACCACCGCCTCGTCACGGCCCTCTGCTCGCGCGCGCGCTTCTACCTGCATGAGCTCGTCTTCCTCGCGCCCCTCCCTCTTGAGCCGCTCGAGCTGTAACGACATGCTCGCCGCCATCTCGGCGGCGGTCGACACAGGCGCGTTGCGAGGGTCGTGCGGCAGCGAAGGGCGCGTGGAGCTGACAATCGGCCGCGCGGAGGTCGGGCGGTACTTGGGCTCCGGCGCCGCATCCCACAGCGCGCTCCTGTAGTGGACTGAGTCATGGACTGAGACGCGGCAGAGGCACTTGGGGCACTCATCCTTCCGATACTTGTCGAGCCACCGATGGCCGCACGTCGGACAGGCACGACGTATCTCGGCCACCTGGCCTTTCGAGACGCTCGTTGCGACGCTTGTCATGGCGCTCGAGGCGGAGCGAGCTAAGATCGACGAGCTCGCACTGCGCATGCCGTGGCGCGTCGGCGTGCGCGTCGCAAGCTCAGCGGGCAGCCCGCGGCTGGTGAAGTAGCTGCTGCCTGCCTGCACACGTGCCTGCATGAGGCGCAACTCGCTGTCGCTGAGGGTCGCCGCTAAGCGAACCTGCTCCGAGTTGGGGCCCGACCCCGCGAGCCGCCAGGGGCGCGTGGCCCCGGACATGAAGGTGCCCGCCGTGGCCGTGGCCGCCTTCACCGCCGGTGTCATCGGAGCGGCGCCGGGCGTAGTGGACCTCGAGGAGGGCATCGCAAAACTCATCGCAGAGGGCGTGCCCAACTGTTGGCGGTGCGGCTGCAGGTGCGGACGAAGTTGGACACTCCCCAGACCACGCTCCCATTCCCGAGAGCCCATGTGCGAGGGCGAGGGCGACGGTTCGAGCTGGCTTGTGGACGGGATTTGCTGGCGGCCGACGCTGAGGCCGTAGGGCGAAGGCGTTGTGGACGGGACTTGCTGGCGGCCGACGCTGAGGCCGTAGGGCGAGGGCGACGGTTCGACCATCACTCCCGGCGGCGGCGCCTGCTGGCCGTGCAGCTGCTGGCCGTGCAGCTGCTGGCCGTGCAGCTGCTGGCCGTGCAGCTGTTGGCCCGAGGCCACGTGCGAGGCACGGAGCGCCACGCATTCACTTCGCAGTAGCTCGTTCCCCACTGCCTGCCTCTCGGGGCTATCCATGCTTACCATGTGCGGCACCGGTGGCGCGATGCGAGGATGCAGGGCGGCCACGCCCAGGTCCGCTCCGTACGAGGCGAAGGATGCGCTAAAGAAGGATGGCGTGCCCGCGCGATGGCTCATGCTCCCAGCCGCCGAGGCTGTGCGATCTGAGCGAACCTGACGAGGCGACGTTGACCGCACCGGCGAAGTCTGCGACCTTTTCTGGCTGGGGTTCTGCGCATTTTCGTACGCCTGGACGGCTTGCATGAGCTTGGGGTCAGCGAGCTCAAACGGGTGCGGCTGCGATTGATACAGCATCGGGATGCCATCAGCACTGTATGGGCGAACCTCAACCACACTCGTCCCCTTGAGTGCTGAGTAGTGCTGTGAGAGTGCCGTGCCCTCACCGATGCCGCACTTGACACACTGGCCGTACTTCCACAGATGAGCACCGCCCATGTGGCACTCGCCGTACTCGGACACCATGGCACTGCCCGGAGGGTACTTAAAGGTCGACGTCTCGCCTGGCTCACGTCTCATGCCGCCCCTAGTGTAAAACTTCATCGACTGAGAGAGCGAGTGCAAGCACTTGGGGCACTCGTCTTTGCGGTACTTGTCGTGCCAGCGATGCTGGCAGAGCGGGCACTCTCGCCATTCCCTCGGATACTCCTGACCGACCATCATTGGCGGCACGGGATGCGTAGACGGACTGTTCGGGAGGAAAGGCGGGTCGAGGCCCATGAGCATCAGAGCCTTTTCAGGTGGCTGCAGAGTGTACAGACCACGGTTCTGCTGCGCCGGGTCCTCTGCGCCGGGCACGCGATCCTGCCACCACGAGGAATTCATCACGCCGTCGAGAGTTTGGCTCACGCCCGCAGCACTGATGCCGTCATGCCGTCCCATTGAAGAATTCCAAGTGCGATCGAAGTGAAAACCGTCATGCGTGTGTCAACGTTCGCAGTTTTTGCCAAGTCTCGAGCGAAAATTAACTTGCATGCGGCGTGCGGGTGCGGCGCTAGGAGACCTCGCGGGTCGTCCTTCTTCCGTCTCAAACAACCAACTCCTTTACTTATATAATCGGTTCAGCCGACGAGCTCGCCGGTACATTTAACATCTCCAATTCATCACCCCACGCCGGCCAGCTTCGTCAGCTTGGCAACGAAGAGACCCGAGGTCTGCGAGATCCGCGGCTCAAAGCGGAGGGTGTGTGGCACATCGCCCGCGCGGCAGGGCGCGCCACGAAGGCTCTCGATCGGCACGAGCTCCGCGCGAGGCTCAGCGCGGACGAATGCCTCGACAATAGCCTCGTTCTGCGCGCGAGCGAACGAGCACGTCGAGTAGACGAGCGTGCCACCAGGCTTGAGGGCGCGAAAGCCGGCGGCGAGGAGCGCTGCCTGGAGCGTCGTGAGCGAGGTGAGGCGCTCAGTGTCGAGGAAGCGCCGCTCAAATGTCTCCCATCCCCACTGCGCAAACTTGGCAAGATGCTTGATGCTGCCATCGTGCGTGCACTCCGCATCGACCAGCACGCGGTCGTACCCGTGGACGCCTGCGCCTCGATCATGATCGTCGGTCAGCGCACTCCCCATGAAGAAACTCGAGCTGGCAGCGTCTCGTCGTCGACGCTTTCGAGGAGGCTGTCGGTGCGGGTGCGGGTGCGATGACGCCGGGGCGGCCACAACTTCGGCAGCACTGCGCTCGCCGTTGCCGCCGCTGTCGCCATCGCACCCGTCGCCGCTGTCCTCGCCGTCCTCGCCGTCCTCGCCTCCGCTGCCGCCGCCGCCGCCGCCGCCGCCGCCGTCTCCGCGGCCACCGCCGCCACTGCCTACCGCGCCAATGCCATCACCAGCCGCCTCCGCGGCTTCGTCGGCAGAGGCTGCGAAACCTGAGCGACCGTCGCGACGCCGCGGGGGTGGCTCCGAAAACGTCTGGCCGTCTCGCAGCAGGAGCCGTACGTTGGTGGCCCCATACTTGGCGCAGAGGGTGCGACACGCCGCCAGCCGCTCCTCGCTCACATCTACGCCTGTGAGTGTGCCGAAGAGCTCCATCGCGTCAGCGAGTGCGCACAGCTTTGCACCAGGCGCACAGCAGAGGTCGAGAACGTCGTCGCCAGGCTGCACATCGAGGGCCAACACAGCGGCACCCGAGCTCACGTCGATGCCGTACAGGTGCCCGTCCTTGTATGCCCGGCTGCCGGCAATTTTCACGTGCGAGGGCACACGAAAGTATGAGCCTGGCAGCCAATCGACTGGTTCGATGGGAGCACCAAGCTGCCGCTCGAGCTCCGACCGCGTGAGCTCGGGTGGTGCGCGAGGGCTTACGCGTACGTAGCGTGGCAAATCGGCCACCTTGTAATTGTCGGGATGAATGTTATTGGCGCGTAGGAAGGCCACGAATGCGGATGGGAACTCAGCGGCGATGGCGTCGGTCCAGACGAAGGGCGCCGCCGACGCGGCCACGTCCATCTCCGCGGTCTCCACGGCGTGACGATGGGTGGGCCTCGTGTGAATATTGTGTTGTTCGTGTGAAATGTGAGGAATTTACTAAATGACTTGCTCAGAGCTCACCTGAGTCCGAGTCAGCGGCGGTCACTGTCACCTTTCCGTGAGCAGCTCCATGGCGTGCAGATGCCTTCGACTGGCGGCCTTGTCGTCCGCGTTCGAGATCGTGCTCTCGAGCCATGAGCTCATATCCTCGAACCTTGCACTCCACCTGGCCCATCGCGAGGCATCGGGCGACAGGCTGACCGCGCCCACCGTGGGGCGCAGCGATGCTGACCCGAGGAGCAGGCGCCGGGCGTCGTCGAGGCGGGGCTCCTCTTCCAGAAGCTCGAGGTCCGGGCGAGCGTACCCTCGCAACACGCTCCTCGCGTGATTCGAGTGCCCGATGAAGTCGAAAGCCTCGCTCGCATCGGTACCCGCGGCGGCGCGCAACAGGTACGGCTCCCCGGGATGCTCATCGACAAAGGCGGTAAGGTCGTACACGCGGCCGTCGATGACCATCACGCAGTAGCCCGGCGCAGGCCCCATACCCACCTCGGCGCCCTGCGCGGCGAGCTTCATCCACGACGGGCCGAAGCTGAAATAGAAGCGCTTTGGCGACTCGCCGCGCACGAGGCACGGCACGTCCTCGGGTGAGGGCAGCGGCATCCACGGACCCTTTGCGAAGAGGGGTAGGATGCGTTCGTACCGACACCGCACTTTGCTCACCCACAGCCCGTCGTACTCGCCAGCCACACGCAGCCGGCGGCACGTCGCGGTGAGCACGAGCACCGTCGACGTGGGGCAGGCGAGCAGGATGGCCTGGAGCAGGTCGTCGGGAAGTGCTTCCAGGAGGGAGGGCTCCGAGCTGATCGCTGTATCGATGGTGGTCGCAAGCGGTGGTGCGTGCGCTCCGATCGTGGCAGTGCTCGCCTCCACTGACGTCTCCTGCGGCGCAGCTGCGTAGGCGACCGACACGGCGTCCATCATTCGCTTCCCGTCGAAGCGATGCGCATCAACTGGATGCGGTCTGCAATCAATCCTTTCCTAATCCGTGCTGTTCGAAGGATAAGTCATCATCAACAAGAATCGCAGAGCGCGCGCTGAACACTTCATGGTATCCAAAGTTGGGGGGTATGACCGAAGCCGCCCTGCAAAAACGCGGAGCGAGCCGGATTTCTTGGCTTTCCTCGAGCATTTGTGCGCCACGAATGGAGTGGCGGAAGCACGGCGAGCCCGAGTCCCTTGAGATTCAGGAGGGCGACTTACGCACGCTCCCATCGCGAGAGTATGATGCAGGGCTCGCATGTGCGTGCTGCCCCGAGATCTGGGAATCACCATCGACAATCCGCATCACCGTCAAAAGGGCCTGTGGCGGTGCCATTTGTGTTTCAGTCTTTCTTTTGATTTTGGTTCAAACGTTCAATTACGGCAGGCGACAATCTGCCCCCACAGTTCCACCACCTCCAGCCCCGTGGTCTCCACCACCAAAGTGGCCTCCGCCTCCGTCAGGGCCTATGCCCTGCATCGCCGGCGCAGTAGTCATCAACGAGCTAGATGCCCATGGCGTGCCTGAGGACTGGGTCGAGCTCAAGAACATTGGGGCGGTCACCTGCACGCTCCAGGGCTGGCAGCTGTTCGATCATGCTGGGATGGGTCAGACTGCCGGCACGCATGTGGTGAGCTTCGGTGCCGATGCGGTCGTGCAGCCAGGCAGCTTCTACGTCGGGTACAAGAACCACGCCCGTGGCGATTTCGGATTCGGGTTCGGCATTGGTGATCTTGAGACCGTCTACTTGCGCGCACCAGATGGCACGCTGAATTCGATGAAGGACCTCAACACGCGCCATCCTACGGGTCTGTGCTTTGGCCACGTCGTCGATACCGACCCCGGCGCGTCCTCAGGCTCAGCGGAGAGAGGCACGCCCGGTGCTGAGAATACGTGCTCATCGCCGCCCTCCACGCCGCCATCGCCGCCCTCCACGCCGCTCCCGCCGCATTTGAGCCTCAACGCCTTCCGCTTGCAGCGCAACTGGACGTTTGCCGACGTGGCGGATAATTTGTCGGGAGGCACTGTAGTGGCCGGGCCTGGCAACGCCCTCACCATCTTCACCGTCATCAACGACCCGCCGCAGATGCGCGCGTTTGCGCTATCAGCGACGGCAGCGCCCACGCTCACGCGCATCATCGACCTCGAGGGCTGGGAGGACACGGAGGGCATGACTGCGCTGGTCCCCCCGTCGGGCTCTTTCACAGGCAACCTCACACTTGCGGTGACGGAGGAGCGCCGACTCGACATCGTGCTGATGGAGCTGCCACCGCTGCCGGCAGCATCAGCGCAGCCGCTGCACCAGACCAACAACCGGAGCGACAACCGCGTCATACTGCCCTTTGGACCGCCACGTGGCCCCCCTACGCAATCTCCCAACAAGGGCGCCGAGGGGGTCGCTTATGACCCTTTCGAGCACGTGCTGTACATCGTGATCGAGAAGTTGCCGATGCGCGTGCTCAAGCTCGACATTGCATCAGGCGACGTGACTGTGCCCTTCGACGCGCAGGCGGTACTCGGTGGCCTGGTGACGGACTTGGCGGGCATCTGCTTCGAGCCACGCCATCGCCACCTGATCTTGCTCTCCCAAGAGAGCAGTGCGCTCGTGCAGATGACCACGTCCGGCCGCGTGCTCGCCCCCCCTGTCCCAGTCGCGGGCACGCAGCCCGAGGGCGTCGCGCTCTCGCCGGATGGCAACACGCTCTACGTGATCAGCGAGCCCAACGAGCTATTTGAGTATCGGTGTTTGACCTGTGTACCCTCGGGGCCGCCCGCATTGCCAGCTCCAGCCCCGTGGCCTCCGCCTCCGTCAGGGCCGCCCGCATCGCCGGCGCAATAGTCATCAACGAGCTAGATGCCCATGGTGTGCCTCAGGATTGGGTCGAGCTCAAGAACATTGCGGCGGTCACCTGCACGCTCCAGGGCTGGCAGCTGTTCGATCAGCTGGGAAGAATCTTCCTACCGGCACGCCTGTGGTGAGCTTCGGTGCAGCCAGGCGGCTTCTACGTCGGGTACAAGAATTACGCCCGTGGCGATTTCGGATTCGGGTTCGGCATGGGTGCTTCCGAGACCGTCTACTTGCTCGCACCAGATGGCACGCTGAACGCAATGGGCATATGAGCCTGGCCTCAACGTCACCGGGTTCCAAATGGCGTGGTCGTGCACTTGGGACGATTGAGGGCGGTCTCGAAGACCGGTCCAAGCCGAAAAATTTCTGTCTCGCCAAAATTTTTCTGTATCTTCACACAGTGAACTTCACGGCTCTCCGTGCGTGGTGGCTGGCCGGCAGCGCCATGTTTGCTGCCGCTGCTGCCACTGCTGCCGCTGCTGCCGCGGCGCTGCTGAAATGGCATGTGCAGCGCCGGCGCACGCTTCGGCTTATGCAGTTCAATATTCTTTTCGATCTTCCTAACCCAGGATGCATTGATGAGACTGTGAGAGCATATGCCTCGGCCGACGAGCTGGCGTGGCCAAACCGGTGCAAGGCCATTGCACAACGACTGGACTCATCCTGTGACGTTGCCTTCCTCGAGGAGTGCGGCCCAACAATGTTTGAAGAGATCAAGGCGCTGCTTCCGGGCTTCAATGGATTTCACGCGAGCCAACTCGTTGATAAATGTGTCCATCCAGATGGAGAGGAGATTGCTTTGTTTGTGCGCCGCAGCACCGTCGAGTTGCTAGATGGAAATCCGCGCTGCCGTCGTCTCATCGAAGATAGCGCCGCCAAGGCGAACCCAGCGCGGTGTGCCTTGCTCATGGCGAAGGAGCAGCCAGGTGAGTGCCCACCCGAGGCGTATGCTGTTGTGTCTGCGGCAGTCCGACGGCGAGGCTGGGGCTCTGACCAGAAGCTCGTGGTGGGCGGCACGCATCTCCGGTGGGAGTTTGGTACCATGCCCGCAGCAAAGGGCAAGCCAGTGCAGGCTGTCGCCGCGGCGCGCCTCTTGCTCGAGCACGCCTCGGAAGTCGGCACATCGGACGTCGCGCTGGCCGGCGACTTCAACTCGTGGCCATCGCACGGAGCCGTGCTTGCGCTTACCGAAGGCCTGGTGCCAGGGCACGCCGAGCATCCAGGCAGTGAGGTAGGTGACCTCTCGCTCACGGCACCGCTACGATCTGCCTATGCCGCGGCGCACGGAGGCCAAGAGCCACTCTTCACACGGAAAAAGAATAGCCAAAGCTCGCAGTTCTGCCTCGACTACGTGTTCGTTGGTGGGAAGGTGCGCGTCGCGGGTGCTGGTTTCGGCGCTGGTCCGCCGCCATTTGCGCCCGAGGGCGACGGCTCGGATCTGCCGTACCTACCATGTGCCGCGTGGCCGAGTGACCATCTGCCGTTGGTGGTGGAGCTTGGCGTATGAGCACCCGGGTATAGCGGGGTCCTATTCTTGGTCATCTGTTCACAGTTTGATGTTTGCGTCCGTGGGTTTGTGCGTGCCGATCAAATTTTGGGCCGCCGGAAGGAGCTTGTTTGCCGAGCAGGACGATGATGTCGGCGCCCCCGCCGCCTGCAACGCCTAGGATCGTCCCGACCCCGCTGTTGCCGCCACCTCCTCGACCACCAGTCCCACGGTCGCCGCAACCACCGGCGCGCCCACCACCGTCACCACGGCTGCCCGCCGCACCGCCGCAGCCTCCCTTCAAAGAGAGCCAACCTTTCATGTCCGAAACGTTGTCATCAACGATCGCGTGGCTCTTCGTCGCGCTCGTCTGCGCGGTGCTCTTCTGCCGCAGGCTTAGGTACGTGCGCTCCCTCGTCCCTGCCGGGTTGCAGCAGGCACAGTCATCGCAGCCGCCGCCGCAGTTGCAGCCACGGCACTCCTCCTTCGTGCCATGCAACTGCGCTCCTCACGGAATGGCGCGTGGCGTCAGCATCGGCCCCGTCGTTGCTGCCGTGCCGTGCAACGAGGATACTGCAGCAACGACGGGGCCGATGCTGACGCCACGCGCCATTCCGTCGCCGTCGTGCAGAGAGGGCCCTCCGCCATCGCTGTCTGATCCCTTCCCTAGCAACCCACCCAGAGTACCATCGCGGGGCGATCGAGCGTCGGCGCCGTCGCGTGGTGAGCGCCCACGCACTCGCTGGACGGAGGCAGGCGCGCGCCTCCAGGCGAGGATGGCCGACGAGGCGCTGCGACTCGCCGCCGCAATCACAACGATTCATCCAGACAACGCGAACATGCACTCGCAGTGGCCGCCCACTGCGTACCACCCCCGAGCTCCGACCGAGGTCTCCACGGCCACCACGACGACCCAGACCACCATGGCGACGGCGGCATGCCCGAGCTCGCCCTCGCGTGTGCGCCGTACGGAGGAGGCCGAGCCCGCGTCTCACAGCTCTCAACGCACCACACAGTCACATCGAGCGCCGCCATCGCCTCTGCCCGCCGTATCGCCGAGCTGCGCATATGCCTCGTACACACAAGCTGCGGTGCCCACTGTTGCGGCCGTGCCCTTGCCTCCACCCGTGGTGCAAGGCGTGCCTGTAGGTCCACCGACGGTTGCGGCCATCGGCTCCCTCGCTCCTGTGATGGGCTCCGCGTGGGATCTCGCGCTGATGCACCAGTGGGTCCAGCTCGCCGCCATGCAGCAGTCGCCCTCGAGGGCTGGATCCTTGTCGCCCTCGCAGTCCTCGCGACTGGCCCGGGGAATGCAAGATGAGATCGCATTCAGTGTTCACCCCTCATCGCCCTTGCTGCACCCCTCGTTGCCCTCGCGGCACCCCTCGTCGCCCTCGCGGCTACCTCGGGGCTTGCAGGAAGGGATCGCGCTCGCTCAACTCCCTTCAGGCGCGGCGACGGCGGCGTTTTCGGTCGCGGCGGCAGACGCGGCGGCGGGCCAGATTGAGTGGGAACGCGTGCTCCGCCGTCTGCGCGAGGAGGAGCGGCTAGGGGAGCAGCACTCGGGCGGCGCACCCATCCGCGAGGCCCCGTCGCTCCCGGCGGCGCTCGTCTCGCCCATGGGCGGCACAGAGCAGCCAGCCGAAGGCGAGATGCTCGAAGCGCTCTCGCCGCCGCGGCCCGTAGCCAATCGCATGACCACCTACGCCTCCTCACAGCTCTCGCCGAGCGCCTCGCCGCAAACCCGAGCCGCCGCCAAGAAGAAGGGCACAGCGGCCGCGGTTCCGTCCTCCACGACGCCGAGCGATCCGCCGCTCGTCGGTGCGCCTGCTGCGGGCGCGAACACGGAGCTAGCGCCTGCACTGTCCGCGACGGATCCCGAGCGGTTGCGCGCGGCGATGTTGCAGGCGGCGCGCGCCAAGCAGATGATGGAGGCGCATCGGCTGCTTGAGGAGCTATGGAAGCACCCGACGGGGCGGCCGTTACTCGAGCCGCGCGTGCTAGCGTGGGCTGCGCAGCGCCGGACTACGAATCCCCGTCTCTGGTGGGGCGAGGCCGAGCGGCTCACGTCACGCGCGATGCTCGAGTGCGCGCTGGCAGCCCCCGACGGCTTCGAGGAGCCGTTACGCAACCGGGCGCGCCTGCTGCTGAGCGCATTACTTGAGGTCGCGCAGATGGACCACCCAGCGGCGCGGGAGATGGCCGTGCTGCAACGGTCGCTGGTCAACTGGCAACACGGCAAGGGCGCCGAGGCGGTCGGTTGGGAGCGCCCGAGTTCTGGCTCAGCTTCCGGCTCAGTTGTGCCCGCGCACATCAAGAAGATGGCCCAGCGCTACAACGCGCTGCGGACTACGCTGCTCAGTGCGGCCACGGCGGCGGCGGCGGCCCGCGGCTCGACAGTGTCGGGGCTTTCATGCGTTGTAGAAGGCTCTGAGTCGAGCCAGGTGAGCCAGCCACACTCGGCGGCGGGGGCGGCTGTCGCTCTGGAGGATGTAGAAGTGCAGGCGGCCGCCGACAAAGAGGCTAAGACAGCTCATAAGACTGCGGCGACCGAGGCGGCCGTCGAGGCCGAAGCGGACCATGAAGCGGACGCCGACGAGCTGACAGAGGCCGCTGAGGACGTCGAGACGCGGTGGCCCGGCGTGGAGGCGCAGGCGGCGGCGCTAATGGACGCCGAGGCGATTCAGGTACTATAGGTGGTGCCACTTTTAGTTAGCGAGGAAGGAGCTTTTGAGTCTTCATTTCAATTATGTTACCTACAAATACGTGTCGATGCTCATTCTGAGATTTCCATCATGACTTCGTCAGCATTCCCAGAAATGCCTTCAGCTCGGCATTCGCCGCGAGCCGCTTGCCAAACTCGGCGTAGCCCTCTGCTGTCAAGTGAAGTCCATCACTGTACCACGTAGGCTCGGCAGAGTAGCACAAGGGCGAGTTCACAAAAAGGCATTCGCCTTGCGCCACGCCGTCACACCAGCCCGGCCTGCCCAGCTCCTCGTTCACTGCGTTCCCTCGCAGCCCTAGATCAGACTCCTCTGCCCAGCCGCGCGACGCCGGTATAGCGAGGGCAACAGTGCGGGCGCCGAAAGAGTGCGCTGCCTGGTGAATGATGGCCAGATTTTGCACGATAGTGACGCTACTGTCACCATCGGCAAGATCGTTGCTGCCAGACATGATGATCACAGCGCTGTACGGCTTGCCTGCGCTTTGTGCCTCTGCCAGCAGGCTGCTCAGCCCGCCCTCTTTGTCCAATGCATCCACGTGCAGCGCTGTGGTCCAACCCTCACGGCCTTTGTGGTCACCGTCAACCTGTAGTACCTGGCGAAACGATGCGAGCCACGGAGTCCGCCGACATCTCGAGCAGGTATCGCGCTCTTGCACGCAGCACTGCTCACATGGCACGTAGCCAGACGTCAATGAATCGCCATATGCTAGGACACGGATCTTTGATGGCTCTGCTCGCAGCTGCTCCTTGGCAGCCTCCTGGCTTTTGCGCATCCGGCGTGACGGAGGTTTGCAGTCTCGCTTTGGCATGCCTGTCGGCGCTCGGCTCGTCCTCTGTCTTTTCATTGCGGGCTGCCTCGCTCGCTCGGTTGTGCTCCCCTCGGTCCCGCTCCCCTGCGTGAGCTTCACAGTACAGATGCAGTACTTTACTTGTAAACGTATGTACCGGTACCGGTACGCCGTAGGTATACCGCGGCGCACACCTCGATAGGACGGCGTCCGGTTCTCTCGTCGCCAATTCTTAATGACAGGTGCGAAAGAATAATAATATGTGCATGCTCTGTTCGTCTAGCTCTGCTGTATGTTCATCGAGCTTGCGGAGCGCTTCTCTATCGAGCAATACGCTTCCTTAACAAGCCGAGAAGGCAACATCTCTGCTCCACTTACCAGTCTGACTGACTGGTGTATTCACTGGTCCGAAGTCCAGCTCCCAATGCTAATGGAGCGTTATACCGGCTACAAGAGGGCCACAAAGGTCTCCTCGTTGGTGATGTTGGGGTCGGTCACCATCGTAGCGATAGACGTGCGGCAGTATGGGCAGGGTGAGGCGCCACCGCCGCGACGAATGACCTGCGCCGCGCACGCCTCGCAGCATTGCGAGTGGCCGCAAGGGCTGAAGCGCGTCGTCCGCGGCGCGTCCATGCAGATGACGCACATGCGAGGGGCGTCGGCATCGGCTGCCGGCTCGGTCATGCCTGGGCGCACACCCTGGTCCTCGCACACCCGCTCAATCGTCTCGAGAGCGCTCGATAGGGGCATGCGGCGCTGCTGCCGACGCTCCCAGTAGAGGCCCTTGACGACGCGCAGCAGCTCAGCTGCCGCCGGCTCGGGCCAGCCGGCCGCTGGATCGAGAGCTCGCTGCAATGCCGTGCAGTCAGTGACATCTTCGAGCGCGTCGTCCGCGGCGTCCTTGGCCTGCAGCGCGCGCCTGCCGCTGAGGGCGACGAGCAGGGTGACGCCCATCGCGTACGCATCCGTCGTCTGCGAGTACTGGCCACTGTCGGCGTAGAGGGGGTCGATGTACCCAGTGGTGCCGGCGAGGTTGCGTGTGGTCAGGTGGGTGCGCCCCCCCTGCATCTCGTGCGCCTGTTTAGCAAGGCCAACGTCGGCAAGCTTGGCATTGCCCTCGAGGTCGAGCAGCACATTGGCCGGCTTGATGTCACGGTGCAAGATGACGGGTCGAGTCGCCGTCGGCGTGTGCAGGAAGACGAGTGCACGCGTTGCATCGCGCACCGCGCGCAGCCGCTGCTGCCACGTCAGAGGCGGCCGTACGGCGCCGGCAGCCGGCAGGAGCGAAGCAAGGCGGCGCGACGCGTCGACATCGCGGATCAGCCTGTCTTCGAGGCTGCCGCCCACCATCAGAGGGTAGACGAGGCAGCCGACGCCGCCCTCGTAGCAAAAGGCGAGCAGCGGTAGCAGGTGCTCGTGCCGGCAAGTGCCAAGCAGCTGCACCTCGCTCATCAGCTCGTTGAGCCCTTGCTGGCTGTCCGCGCCCAGGCGCTTGATGGCCACCGGCCCCAACACGGGCCGCGACGGCAGCGCGTCTGCCCGGTACACTACGCCGAAGCCGCCCTCGCCCACCTTGCGGGCCGCCGCCCAACCCGCCGTCGCAGCCGCCAAATCCGCGAGAGAGACAGGCACAGGGATGGGCGTCTGCACGAGGCGTGTGTCCATGGCCGCTCGCAGCTCACGTTGCGCCAGCTCGGCATCGGCCGTGAGCCGGCTCGCCGCAAGAGCGGACGCGAGCTGCTCCGCCTCGCGCTGCTCCGCCTCGCGCCGCTCCAACTTGAACCGAGGATCATTGAGAAGAGTAACCATCTCGCCGTAGCCCCTCTCCCGTGCAACGTCGATGGCCGTCTTGCCGTCCTTGTCTCGGAGGGTCGTACTTGCGCCCCACTGCAGAAGGACCTTGGCGAGTGCGGGCTTGTCACAAGCAGCGTGCATGAGAGCGGTGCCTCCCCACGCGTTCGCGGCGTTCACGTCCGCGTTGGAGATAAGGAGAGATTCGACGCATCGCACGTGCCCGCAAGCTGGCTCGGCGCACGTGCACGCGTTTGCGGCGACAATGAGGTGGGTACATCCGATTATCTCAGGATGGCGCCAATTGACGCTCCCTCCACGGCTAATCAGCAGCCGGAGCTTCGCGTCGTCACCGAGCGCTGCGGCCTCGTACATGGCCTTCTCCGTCGGATATCCAAACATTGATCGGGCCAATGCAGATCTGAGGTCGCCACCTGTTTGCCATATGTCAATGTTTGGATCGCCAAACATTGATCGGGATCAGATCGATCAAACCCGCCCAAACTTCGCGGTTCTCGGAGCGGAAGCGGTACGTCGGCCGACCAGACGACAGTCGCGACTTGTCCGTATTCGCGCGGTCTGAAAGTCAGGGTTGCATAAGATTCTCCACAAATTGAAACTCAATTACATGTGCATGTGCTTCGAACAACAACACTTTGCCTCATTTCGCGTCACCCAGAGCACGTTCATAGGCGCCGTTGTGAACAGCGCCAGGCGACAATGGCGACTCATGTGGCGCCCGAGAGCAACGAGCGTGGCTACGCGAAGCGATTCTCATCCTTAGGGCTCAATGAGAATCGTTTCTCATCCTTAGGGCTCACACAGACTCAGTCACGATCACGCAGCGCCCCTCGCCGGTCTCCCGCTGCGCTAGCGCCTGTCGTCAGAAATCTCGACGAGCGCTTCAAGCAGCAGGTAATGGAGTGCGTGCAGCTCTCACAGCGCTACGCAGAGCAGCGCATGACAGAGGTGGCGGATGATTCGAACAGGGAGCTGACAGCGCTGCGTCACGACGTCACGGCGCTTCAAAGCGAGCAGCATGAACTACGAGCATTCGTCGAAGAACAGTTCTCGCGGCTCCAGGAGATGCTACATGCTGCCGCAGCCGCTGCCGTCACTGCTGACGTACCTGTTGATGAAGTCGATCGCAAGATTCGCGCTGCGGCAGAAGCCAGCGAGCGTGGCTCGCACGGGACCGCTGCACGGCTCTTTGTCGAGGCATACGATCTCGCTGCCGAGGATCCCACACGGGCGGCACCGCTGCTCTTGTCGGCGAGCGATGCGTTCGCAGAGACCGGAGATTATGCAGCTGCGCAGGAACAACTTCTTCGGCTGCTGTCGACACCCGAACAGCTAGATCCCGAGCTGCGTCGTAAGGCGGCACACCGCTTTGCCGAGGTGACAACGGCGTCCGCTGCCGAGGCGGCTACGGTTGCGGCGGCTGCGGCGGCCGCGGAGGCTGCGTCAGCTGAGCAGGTAGATGCCGAGATGCGTCGCAAGGCGGCTCAACGGTTCGCCGAGGCCGCGGTCGCCGAGGCCGCGATGGCCGCAGCCGCGCCACTGTCGCAGTGGCGGCAGCTGCCGCCGCCGCCGCCGCCGCCGCCGCCGCCGCCGCCGCCGCCACTACTGCGTCCCACGGAGCCAGCGAGCCCGTATACCCCAGTGGCGCGCCGTGGCGGGGTCCCGTTGAGCGCTGCTGCCTCGCCTCAGTACGCACCGGCCGGCGGCTCCGTGCCCAAGGACCGCTTCAGTACGCATCCCTGGACGGCCCCCATCCCTCCGGAGTGGGTCGCTCCTCCACCATCGCAGGACCGCTTCAGCACCCATCCCTGGACGGCCCCCATTCCTCCACCGCCGACAGCAGCAGCTGCTGCGCCCCCGCCACCAACTCTGCTGCCAAGGGCCCCGGCAGCGCAGGCTCCAGTGGCGCCACCTCCGCAGCTGCTTCCTCCACCTCGTCATGCGCTCGACGTGTCGTTCCCTCCAGCTCCGCTTCCGACGAGCATGGCCGTGGTGCCCGCGCCCGCGCCCGCGATCGTTGATCCGAGGCAAGCGCGCGCAGCTGACCTCGAGCCCGAGATAACTCCCGAGATGCACCGTGTTGAAGCAAGGCTCGAGCCGCCCCTGCCGCGGCCAGCGAACGACCAGTTCGCCAGCAAGGCCGCGGACATGCCCGCTACACGGGCCGCCGCTGCTACCGCAGCCCAAGCTGCCACCTCAGCCCTTGCTGCTGTGCGCGGCGCCGTCCATGACGCCACCGAGGCCGCGCCAGCGCCGCCACCTACCTGCCTCGCACCGGTACAGACAGGCCCTGCCGAGGCGATCGAGGACCCCGGATGCGGCGCGCGGAGACTCTCGCATGAGGGTTGCGCGGCCTTCCGCCCGCGGTATGCTGCGCCACCGCCGCCGCTGCCTCCCGCGAGCCCACCCGTGGCACAGCCGCAACTGGCCGCATCGATGTACGCAGCGGCGGCGAACTACTCGGCCGCTGCTGCCGTGGCTGCCGCCGCCGCCGTCGATCGGACGGATGCAAAGTGTCTGCTGCCGTCGCCCGGGGAGCTCGCGCGTGCTGCTTGGGGACCTCGCACTGCGTGCTGCGCGGGCAACGTGAGCCGAGACGATGGCCGTGACGGCGCCAGTCCCGCTGCGGCCGCTGCCGCCGCTGCCCGTACCGCCGCCGCCGCCGCCGCCGCCGCCGCTGCTGCCGCCACTGACGGCAGTATCACTGGTGGTGACGGCGAGGAGGAGGACGAGCTGCAGCCGCTGGGTTCGCACTACCATTTCCCAGCCAGTCGCACCCAACGTGCGCGGGACAGCCTCGAAACGCAGCCGAGCACACCCATCAGGCAAGGTCAGGACCGACGGTGCATGTCATCGATCATGCAGCCGTGGCTATGATCCGAGCGGAGGCGAGGCACTCCGTACGATAAACGAGGTAACTGGTGCCGCGCTCCGCGCGCGGGTTAACATTTTCATTTTCGCAGGGATTTGTCCACAAAAGGAAATGGATTCTTGAGTCCTCCGTCGTATGCTTGTGGGCGCTCTCTCGAGTCTCGAGTCACGATGGAGAGATTTGTGATGGAGGCGATAGGCTATCCGGGTAACAACTACATAATCCGGCACTTGGCACGCCCCCGCTGAGCCTGACCGCTGTCGCCGGGCTCTCACTGGACACTGCCGCTCTTCCTGGTCTGACTGGCTGTCGTGTACGTGTATTTGTACGTGTTCAACGTTTCCGGGTCTGGCTCGAGTCCTGCAGGCTCAAAAGAACAGCCGCACGCCTGCAGCTGCAAGCCAGTAATGCAGCTGCTTCTCGAGCGTGTCTTCCAGAAGCATGTCACGCGTATCCAAGACGTTGGTTCCTCGAATCCACGAGTAGTTGCGGTCCAATTCTCTCATCCATGACGTCTCCTTGACTCCGAGGGAATCGTGCTTCACATACCTATGCCATTCGACTGCTATGTGTAGAACATTCCGCTCGAGAAGTGCTGGCGTACCCCTGTAAATCAACGATCTCAACAGGTTGTACTCGGATCCCTCAACGTCGATCCGCATCACAATTGGCGTAGAGGAGCCAGCAA
>Ga0210247_101302_pt1 | contig 20392 bp, 19 predicted proteins | sample ChrtobMetP3_16mM_FD_155449 | JGI IMG/M metagenome (GOLD analysis project Ga0210247, IMG submission 155449) | Chrysochromulina tobin associated microbial communities from unialgal haptophyte culture, Seattle, Washington, United States - P3_16mM | ecosystem: Host-associated > Algae > Haptophytes >... | reverse complement strand
CCTCGGCCTCGGTGCAATCGGCACACGGCGGCTCGTCGTCCATGGGGAGAGCGTCCATCATTTGACGGCTCTTTCTTGCGCACCCTCAGACGCGGTCGAGACCAAGGGAGTGACGGAGAAAGAAATCGATTGCGATTGCACTCAAAAACACTCAAACCCGAGCCTCCTCATGCCGCCCAAGCGCGGCCGCGCGGCTGCCGAGGACGAGACGTCGCAGGAGCTGCGTCGAACCAAGAGCGCGGTCAACGAGGCCATGAACGAGTTCCTCTGCCCCATCACCTTCTCACTGCCCGTCGACCCCGTCACGGCGGAGGACGGCAACGTGTACGAGCGCTCGGCCATCGAGGAGTGGCTCGAGCAGCAGCGCAAGAGCCCGGTGACGAACTTGGCGATGGGCACGAAGCTGCTGCCGGCGCTGCGGGTCAAGAACATGATCCGCGCGATGGTCACCTCGGGCACTCTCACGGGCGACAAGGTGGACGCATGGAAGCTGAAGCTGGAGGAGGAGGAGGAGGTGGCGGAGACGCGGCGTAAGGCCGAGGCTGGTGAGGGCTGGGCGATGTTCAAACTGGGACTTTGGTACAAGCTTGGTCAGAAGGGTCTTGCACAGGACAAGGCCAAGGCTGTCGAGTGGTATGAGAAGAGCCACGAGGCTGGGCATGCAAATGGGACTGTCGGCCTTGCCTGGTGCTACTTGCATGCTGATGGCGTGCCAAAGTGCCTTGTGCGTGGCGCTATGCTGATGGGCCAGGCCGCTGAGCACGGCAGCAAATACGCGTGCTACATTCTGGGGATCGCATACGCTGAGGGCATCTGTGGCTTCCCGGAGGACGAGAAGATGGCGCGCCGCTACTTCTCGATGGTGGCGAGCGCCTCGAACGATGATTGCTCCGACGAGGAAAAAGAGCAAGCAGCCACATGGCTGCGTGAGCGACCAGCAGCTTGACTCGGCATAGGTACGTTTGAGTGCTGCGTTAGGTGAGGCTCATTGTGGCTGAGCTAGCTCGGTGACATGGGCCTCGGCTGTGCCAAACCTAAGGCTGTGCGTGGCTGCGCCCCTGTGCCACTGCCTCTCACTGTGCCCACCGCCCGCGCGCCGCCGCCACACGCGCAACCGAATACTTCAGTTGCCAGCTGCGTGGGTTGGAAGCTTGCTTCATGCTTGCTGCTTGCTTTGCGCGTTGCTCTGTGGCATATCGTGCTTGGGGGTCTGGAGAGCCTGCGCGCGCGCGCGCGCGCGTTGTGTTGAACAGCACCTCGGGGGTACCCACGGCCATAGCGATAGAGGCCTTGTGATAGGGTTCCGAAGAGTGTTCGCGTTAGAAATAACTCACTCTTTTCACAGCAGGCACCCGGTACAGTTGTGAGCAACGCGCGGATCCGTGCGCGCTTGCTCTCGGAATCGGCGAGGGGTGGTGCCGCCTTCCTCCTTCCTCCTTGTGCCCACCGGCGTCGCCATGCCGCCCAAGCGCGGCCGCGCGGCTGCCGAGGACGAGACGTCGCAGGAGCTACGTCGAACCAAGAGCGCGGTCAACGAGGCCATGAACGAATTCCTCTGCCCCATCACCTTCTCGCTTCCGGTCGACCCCGTCACGGCGGAGGACGGCAACGTGTACGAGCGCTCGGCCATCGAGGAGTGGCTCAAGCAGCAGCACAAGAGCCCGGTGACGAACTTGGCGATGGGCACGAGGCTGCAGCCGGCGCTGCGGGTCAAGAACATGATCCGCACGATGGTCGCCTCGGGCGCTCTCACGGGTGACAAGGTGGACGCGTGGAAGCTGAAGCTGAAGGAGGAGGAGGAGGTGGCGGAGATGCTGCGTGAGGCCGAGGCGGGCGATGGCAGGGCGATGTACGACCTGGGAGTTTCGTACGAGTATGGTGAGATGGGCCTCGTAAAGGACTTGGCCAAGGCTTTCGAGTGGTACAAGAAGAGCCACGAGGCTGGGGATGCAAGTGGGACTGGCAGCCTTGGCAATTGCTACTTGCATGGTCATGGCGTGCCAATGTGCCTTGTGCGTGCGAGTACGCTGATGGGCCGGGCCGCTGAGCGCGGCAGCAAAGCCGCGTGCTGCACTCTGGGGCTCGCATACGCTAAAGGCGACTGGGGCTTCCCGAAGGACGAGAAGATGGCGCGCCTTTACTACTCGATGGTGGCGAGCGCCGCGCTCGATGATTGCACCGCTGCTAACAAAGAGGAAGCAGCCACATGGCTGCGTGAGCATCCAGCAGCTTGACTCGGCATTGGTACGTTTGAGTGCTGCGTTCGGTGAGGCTCAGTGCGGCTGAGCTAGCGTCGGTTACATGGGCCTCGGCTGTGCCAAACCTCCGAAACCTAAGGCTGTGCGTGGCTGCGCCCGGTGTGCCACTGCCTCTCAGCTCTCACTGTGCCCACCGCCCGCGCGCGCGGCGCCACACAAGTTCTGTTTCGAGATCGGGTGTTGGGTACCGGGTTTGATGTTGCGTCGGGACATATTTCTGAGTTCCGCAAGTTTCTGCGCGCGCGTTGTTGCAAGCAACGTAAGCGCGAGGAACCCCGCGTCATTGGGCATCGAGATCATACGCGTCGTGTTGAGCGGCGAGGTTGGTGCCGCCTTTCTCCTTGGTGCCCACCGGCGTCGCGATGCCGCCCAAGCGCGGCCGCGCGCCTGCCGAGGACGAGACGTCGCAGGAGCTACGTCGAACCAAGAGCGCGGTCAACGAGGCCATGAACGAGTTCCTCTGCCCCATCACCTTCTCACTGCCCGTCGACCCCGTCACGGCGGAGGACGGCAACGTGTACGAGCGCTCGGCCATCGAGGAGTGGCTCGAGCAGCAGCGCAAGAGCCCGGTGACGAACTTGGCGATGGGCTCGAGGCTGCAGCCGGCGCTGCGGGTCAAGAACATGATCCGCGCGATGGTCAGCTCGGGCACTCTCACGGGTGACAAGGTGGACGCATGGAAGCTGAAGCTGGAGGAGGAGGAGGAGGTGGCGGAGATGCTGCGTGAGGCCGAGGCTGGTCATGGCGATGCGATGTGCGTCCTGGGGATTTGGTACGAGAGTGGTACGAAGGGCCTCGCAAAGGACGAGGCCAAGGCTTTCGAGTGGTACGAGAAGAGCCACGAGGCTGGGCACGCAAGTGGGACTTGCAGCCTTGGTTGGTGCTACTTGGAAGGGAATGGCGTGCCGAAGTGCCCCATGCGTGCCAGTACGCTGATGAGCCAGGCCGCTGAGCGCGGCAGGAAAGCCGCGTGCTGCACTCTGGGGCTCGCATACGCTAAAGGCGACTGGGGCTTCCCGAAGGACGAGAATATGGCGCGCCGCTACTACTCGATGGTGGCGAGCGCCTCGATCGATGATTGCTCCGACGACGCAAAGGAGGAAGCAGCCACATGGCTGCGTGAGCATCCAGCAGCTTGAATTGGCATTGGTAAGTTTGAGTGCTGCGTTCGGTGAGGCTCAGTGCGGCTGAGCTAGCTCGGTGACATGGGCCTCGGCTGTGCCAAACCTAAGGCTGTGCGTGGCTGCGCCCCTTGCCACTGCCTCTCACTGTGCCCACTGAACTGAAACTGAACTGAACCCACCGCCCGCGCGCGCGGCGCCACGCAAGAGGCAAGTTCTGTTCCGAGATCGGGTGTTGGGTACCGGGTTTAATGTTGCGTCGGGACATATTTCTGACTTCGCAAGTTTCTGCGCGCGCGTTGTTGCTAGCAACGTAAGCGCGAGGATCCCCGCGTCATCGCTCATCGAGATTAAAGCGTCGTGTTGAGCGGCGAGGTTGGTGCGCGCCTTCCTCCTTGTGCCCACCGGCATCGCCATGCCGCCCAAGCGCGGCCGCGCGCCTGCCGAGGACGAGACGTCGCAGGAGCTACGTCGAACCAAGAGCGCGGTCAACGAGGCCATGAACGAGTTCCTCTGCCCCATCACCTTCTCGCTGCCCGTCGACCCCGTCATGGCAGAGGACGGCAACGTGTACGAGCGCTCGGCCATCGAGGAGTGGCTCAAGCAGCAGCACAAGAGCCCGGTGACGAACTTGGCGATGGGCATGAGGCTGCAGCCGGCGCTGCGGGTCAAGAACATGATCCGCGCGATGGTCACCTCGGGCACTCTCACGGGCGACAAGGTTGACGCGTGGAAGCTGAAGCTGGAGGAGGAGGAGGAGGTGGCGGAGATGCTGCGTGAGGCCGAGGCTGGTGATGGCGCGGCGATGTACAACCTGGGAGTTTGTTACGAGAGTGGTCAGAAGGGCCTCGCAAAGGACGATGCCAAGGCTTTCGAGTGGTACGAGAAGAGCCACGAGGCTGTGAATGCATGTGGGACTGTCGGCCTTGGCAGGTGCTACTTGCTGGGGTATGGCGTGCCAAAGTGCCCTGTGCGTGGCGCTATGCTGATGGGCGACACCGCCGCACGCGGCAGCAAATACGCGTGCTACATTCTGGGGCGCGCATACGCTGTTGGCGACTGGGGCTTCCCGAAAGACGAGAAGATGGCGCGCCGCTACTACTCGATGGTGGCGAGCGCCTCGATCGATGATTACCCCACTGCCACAGAGAAAGCAGCCACATGGCTGCGTGAGCATCCAGCAGCTTGAATTGGCATTGGTAAGTTTGAGTGCTGCGTTCGGTGAGGCTCAGTGTGGCTGAGCTAGCTCGGTTACATGCAAACATGGGCCTCGGCTGTGCCAAACCTAAGGCTGTGGCTAAGGCTCAGGCTGTGTGCGCCTCGTGCGCCCCTGTACCATTGCCTCTGTGTGCCGCTGTGCCCACCGCCCGCGTGCGCGGCGCCACGTGTGTTCTGTTCCGAGTTCGGGTGTTGGGTGCCGGGGTTCACATTGTTGCGTCCGTTGTGACATTACACTTTTCCCCGCAACGGGGTTTTATATCAAGCAGTGTTTCCATGAGCGTGTTTCTTTCAATGGTTGCGTTGTAGTATGTAGAGCAAGCTAATATCAGGCCGAATTAGTCGAAACACCACACGTATCTAAACAAGCGTAACCGAATACTCCTCAGTTACTCCAGTAGCCAGCCCCGGGTAGAAAGCTTGCTTCATGCTTGCTGTGCTTACTTGCATGCTCGTTGTTCTGGTATATCGTGCAGGGGGTCCCGGAGAGCGTGTGCGTGAAAAGCGTCGACCATAGCGAGAGACGCCTTGTGCAACGGGGTCCTGTGTGTTAGAAGTTAAATCGTGTGTTTCACAGCAGCATCCCGCGTGAAGCCGAAAGCGCGCGAGAAGCCCCGCGCCATCGGGCCGTGTGGCGCGCGCGCTCCGGGCTTGAGCCCCCAAAGTCGCTCCATGCTCACTCCTGAGGAGCGCCGCATGGCGGAGGACGCGGCCCAGCGCCGGCAGCAGCGCCTGCGCGAGGTGCGCGAGCAGGAGAAGAAGATCGCCGCTGCGACGCGCTCGTCCTTCCGCGAGACGTCGGCGAGGTACGAGGGCGTGCTGCTCTCGCAGGAGGCTCGCGCGTGGGAGGAGCGGCACGAGGATGAGGTAAACCTGGGCCGCACCAAGGTGCAGCAGCTTCTGCGCGGCATCGGCGAGGCGCACGGCGCTGCCGCGGGCGTCGTCGCCACGCAGGCGGCCGACGCAGCCGCCAACCTTGAGCTCTGGAAGCGGGAGCTCGAGCACGAGGCTGCGCGCGAGGCACGCGCGGCGCTGGCCGTGGCGACGCGCGCGGCCGAGGAGGACTGGGCGCGCCAGGCGACGGCCACCCGCCGCGCCTACGTGGCCGAGACGGAGGCGTCGCGTGCCAAGCAGGTGGCCACGTCACAGCAGTCGGCGGCTGCGGCGAGCGTCGAGGCAGCCCGGCAGGCGGCGGCGCAGGCGGCGGCCGAGGCGGCGATGGTGCCGCTCACGGTGCAGCGCTCGCGCGTGCGCGTCGACTACGCCTCCTCGCATCTGCATGACGCCGGCGGTACTTCGCGACCCTATGCGTTCGCCGCCGTCCGCCGCCATGCCGCCCTCGGGCTTGCAACGGGCGGCGGTGCGAACGGCGGCGCGGGCGGCGGCGGTGCGAATGGCGGCCCATGCGGCGCCGTGCCGGGCGGCGTCGCTCGCTTCGAGGCGGCCGCAAGCCGCGGCGCCGTGCCGGGCACCCGCGTGCGTCGTCAGATCGATTGGGGTGCGACGGAGAAGCACGGGTTCGTCAACGGGCCCTCGGCGCGCGAGCGCGCGGAAGAGGTGGCTGGAGCGACGGAGAGGCGGCTGGCGGCGGCGGCGGCGGACGCGGCGGCGGCGCGTCAGGCGGCGGCGGCGCGGGGAAGCCAGGCGCACGTGCGTGCCCGCTGATGACCTCTGATGACCTCTGATGACCCACTGATGACCTCTGATGACCTCTGATGACCTCTGATACCCTCTGATGTCCTCTAATGACGTCTGATTGCCTCCCTCATCAGGTGCGTGCCCTCCTCGAGCGTGCGCACGTCGATCTCGCCATCGAGCTCAAGTCGGTCGAAGCCGCGGACCGACGCGCGAAGGCGTATGCGGCCTACACCAACCCTGCCGGGGCGGTGGCGCGTGGTGTGGCGGCCAAGGAGATGCAGAGGCACGAGGCGATGCTCGCGCGCCACTTTAAGGAGACGTGGGAGGGCTCTCCCAAATTAGGCAAGCCAACCGCGCCTAAAAAGGATGAGATTCATATGAATCTCGGCGGCGGCGGCGGCGGCGGCGGCGGCGGCGGTTGGAAACGAGGGACCACCGAGTGCTCGCTTTCCGAACTTGGCGCGGCCCCGCTGCTGCCGGCGGCATCGGCGGCGGCGGCGGCGGCGTCGTCGCGCTCGCGCTCGTCGAATGGCGCACGGGGAGACGAACTCGCCGCCGACGGAGGGTTGCTCGGAGAGTTTGGAGAAGGACCCCCTGGCGCCGTGGCGAGCGCGTCGGCGTCCGCCCGCAACAGCGCGAGCGCCGTGGCGAGCGCATCGGCGTCCGGCCGCTTGCCAGGGGAGGCCGATGAGGCGATCGAGCGCATGGCGCAGGCCATGCATGTCCAAATTAGGCATGCCCAACCGCCCGGCCGCTGCTCGTTGGCAGCCGGGCTCGGCCTGGGCGGCGGGATCGAAGTCAGCCTTGGGCGCCGGCTGGGCAACGTCGAAGAGATGGCCACCGGGGTCGCCAAGGCCGATTTCGTCAACCTTCAAACGGCCGTTGGCGCCAAGGCGGCACGCTTCGTCGTGGACGCCGACGGCAGCACGCTGGCCGAGAACCCGTTGGCGGCGTTTCGTCAAGGGCTCTCTCGACCGAGCCAACCGCCCGCGTGGTCCCATCCGGTTTCGTCAACGGCCCTACACGCCACAACGAGCGCCGTCCCGAGCGCCTCCGCTGCCTCTGCCGTCGTGGGCGGGGCGGAGACGGCCGCATGCCTGGCGGCGCTCGGGACGGCGCTCGGGCACTACGGAGGGCGCCCAGGTCGACCGCCGCCCACAACGGCGCCCAAGACGGCGCCCGCGACGGCGCCCGCTCGAGCAGCGACCGAGATCGCGTCGAGATCGCGCGGCAAGCACGCGCGAAAGAGCCTCAAGCCATCGCCGATGCCGCCGGGGCGAGGCCCGCCTCCCCCTCCCCCGCCGCCGCCGCCGCCGCCGCCCCAGTACAGCACGCCGGCGGCGCAGTACTTTGCGGAGCGCTCGGCGATGCTCGCTGAGAATGACGAGACCGGCGACGAGAATGACGAGTATGACGAGACTGACGACGACGACGGCGAGGAGGAGGGCGGCGAGGAGGAGGACGGCGAGGGCGCGGGGTCGGCGTCGTCGTCGCTGATGTCGAGCTTGGCGGCGGCGCACGCCTGCGGAGCCGCGGACGCCGTGGCAATGCTTGAGGGCGAGGCCTGCACCACGAGCACGCCAACGGCACCCATGAACATGCTCTCGTACGAGCGGCACATCGCGCAGTGCCCACCGCTCACGGGCCCGCCTACCGGCCATTCACACCCGTCGGTCCATTCACACCCATCGGGCCCAGGCTATCCCAGCCCGCCGCCCTCAGCCCCGAACTCGGCGCCCTACTCGTCGTGCTCATGCCTCTCCGCGCCGCCCGCGCCGCCCGCGCCGCCCAGCAGCACGCCGCCGCCCTCGGCGCCCGGCTCGGCGCCCGGCTCCTCGGGCTCGCGACCCTCGGCGCCCAACTCGGCGCCCAGCAGCACCTCCCCCCCGAACGCGCCGTCCTGGGCGGCGCCGCCGCCGCTCTCGTCCGCCGCCCAGGACGACGCCGCGTGTGGCTCGCCTGTTTCGCAGGCGTTTCAGGTGATCGTGCCGCCGGGGGCGACGCCTGGGCAGGTGCTGCTCGCGACGACGCCCGCAGGGCAGCAGGTGACGATCACCGTCCCGCCCGGTGCGGTGGCGGGAAGCGCGCTCTCGTTTGATCTGCCGGCCTCGCCGGAGGACGCCGACGCCGACGCCGACCTCGACCCGCCACCGCCGCCGCCGCTGCCGCCGCCGCCTGCGCCCGTCACGGCGCCTGCCGGGCAGCGCTCGTCACAGCGCTCGGCCTGGTCCGCAAAGTCGGCCGCATCGGAGGCGGCGTTCGCAGCGGCTGAGGCGTCGTGTTGGGCGGCTGAGGCGGCCGCCAAAGCTGCCGCCAAGACTGCGAAACCGACGCCCAACACGGCGCTGAATGAGCCGCCCAACACGGCGCTACCGCCCCGACGCGCAGACTGCGCACCGCGTGCCCAACATGACGCCGGGACCATGCTGCCCAACACGGCAATGGCATTGGCCCCGTCGGAGCCTTCACAGCGGGTGGCGCGTGAGCCTTCACGGCGGGTGGAGCCTTCACAGCGGGTGGCGCGTGAGCCTTCACAGCGGGTGGCGAGTGAGGTCGCGGCGGCGGCGGCGGCGGCGGCTTTGAGTGGCGGCGGCTGCGCCAAGCCCCGCAAGCCGCGAGCGCCCACGACAGCGCCCGTCCAGACCTCTGGCGCCCACGACAGCGCGGACGCCCACGACAGCGCCGCGCCACGCTCGACGCCGCACGTCATCCCTCAGCCAAGCGTTCTGCCCACTACGGCGCCCGCTGGGAGGTCCACCGCGCCCACGACAGCGCCCGCATCGAGGCCGTCGCCAATGGCTTCGACGAAGCCGTCGCCGGCTGCTTTGACGAAGCCGTCGCCTCGGACCGTGCCCACGACGGCGCCCGCTTCGACCAAGCCGGCCGCTTCGACCAAGCCGCCATCGCCCGCATCGACCAAGCCGTCGCCACGAGCCGCGCCCACGACAGCGCCCCAATCGACCAAGCCGTCGCCTCGGGCCGCGAGGACGCCACCGGTGGCCCCCCCTTCCTCCTTCACAGCGCGCGCCGCCTCGCAGCCGGTGCCCAGCACGGCGCCCGGCCCGGCGCCCGGCACGGCGCCCGGCTCGCTCGCCGCGCGTCTGGGCAGCTACCCGTCAGGTACCCTCGGCCACCGGCTGAGCGCGCTCGCGACCCAGCTGGGCGATCTCGGCTTGCGAGATGACGATCTCGCCGAGCGGCTCGGTCTGAAAGGCGAGCACTCGGCCGCCATCGACCTGAGCTTGCCCGTGAGTGGCGAAGTCGTCCGCGGCACAATCGACCTCCCCGACGACCCCCTCGCCGCCCCTCTTGGGCCCAGGCCCAGCCGCCACCTCGGACCCAATCTCGGACCCAATCTCGGACCCAATCTCGGACCCAATCTCGGACCCAATCTCGGACCCAATCTCGGACCCAATCTCGGACCCAATCTCGGACCCAATCTCGCGGACGATCCATGGCCCTCGCTGCCCTCGCTGCCTAATATGGCTCTCGATCCTCACTCGAGTGCCTTTGGCCGTTGGGATCATAGCGCCGTCTCGAGCGCCCACGAGCCTGGGCTTGCCTCCCTCGCCACCGCCGCGCTCGCCGATCCTTTCTCGTCCGCCTTCGACCACCTCGATCGCCTCGAGGACCTCGTCGAGGGCCGGCTGAGCGCCGGGCTCGGTGACGCTCTTGGCGCTAGCGTTGGCGCCCACGACGGCGCCAGCTTTGACGCTGGCGTGGGCGCCCACGACGGCGCTGGCTTTAGCGCCCACGACGGCGCCGGCTTTGGCGCTAGCTTTGATGCCCACGACGGCGCCAACGACAACAGCGCTTTCGGTGGCGGGCTGCTGGCAGGAGAGGAGTTGGGGGGAGGCGCCCACGACGGCGCCGGCTTTGGCGCTAGCTTTGGTGCCCACGACGGCGCCGGCGTTGGTGCTAGCTTTGGTGCCCACGACGGTACTGGCGTTGGCGCCCACGATGGCGCTTGCTTTGGCGTTGACGCCCGCGATGGCGATGGCTTTGGCGCTGGCTGTGGCGTTGGCTTCGGCGACGGCCTGGATGGCAGTTTCATGGATGGCTACCAGGATGGCTATGCAGCCAAAGGCCTGGGGGGCAACTTTGGGGCCCACGACGGCGCTGGTTATGGCGCCCACGACGGCGCCGAGTTCGGCGGCCTGGGGGGCAACTTTGGCGCCCATGACGGCGCTGGTTATGGTGCTCATGACGGCGCTGACTTCAGCGGCCTGGGGGGCAACTTTGGCGCCCACGACGGCGCTGGCTATGACGCCCATGACGGCGCTGGTTATGGTGCTCATGACGGCGCTGACTTCAGCGGCCTGGGGGGCAACTTTGGCGCCCACGACGGCGCTGGCTATGACGCCCACGACGGCGCTGAGTTCGGCGGCCTGGGGGGCAACTTTGGCGCCCATGACGGCGCTGGTTATGGCGCCCACGACGGCGCTGACTTCAGCGGCCTGGGGGGCAACTTTGGCGCCCAAGACGGCGCTGGTTATGGTGCTCACGACGGCGCTGACTTCGGCGGCCTGGGGGGCAACTTTGGCGCCCACGACGGCGCTGGCTATGGTGGCTTCGCTCACGACGGCGCTCTGAGGGACGGTCTGGGCGGGCTCGAAGGTGGGGTTGGGGCTGGGGCCGACAGCCTGGAGACCTCTTGAGGGGTGGCCATCATGACGGCGCTACTCGGGCAGCTGCCACTGGAGGGGTGAGTGTGCTGGCAGAGAAGTACGCAGCAAGGGGCCATTTAAAAGTATACTTGAATGGCAGGCTATGAGGGGGGATAGTGGACTCTGTTCAGTCTTCAGACCGGTCAGACGAGCGTGTGCGATGGGTATTTGTGCCATAATGCGCGCACAGCGTCATCGTTAGTAATCGTGAAATTTTCACACTTGAATTTCACACTTTGAATTATTTTCACGCAAAACCAAAAGGTGAAAAGCCGCACAGGCGACAGCCGACGATACACGCACGTCTTTACCCACCGTTGCGGGTGCGTGCGCACTTCTCTTGACGATGACCCGACCCCGAGCGCCACGCGGCACACCCTAATATAGGCTCATTCAACCCAACCCTAACCCTGATAGTGGACATGCGACATTGAGGGGCAAACTCACTCCAACGGTCCGCGGTTGCCCTCGTACCGCTGGTAAGCCAGCAGGTACTCGGGGTAGTGGAAGACGAGGTACTCGCGGTAGCGCACGTGATGGGGTCGGGTCGGGTGCAAGCAGCGAGTGGTGGTGCACGGGCGGAGAAACGCCAGCCACCGTGTCGAGCTCGCGGAACGAGATGGGGAACACGCGTCGACCCGTATCGGTACTCACGGCATCCCGACCAGCCTGCTTTGTGCGCACGTGATGGCCGAGCGCCACGCGGCACACGAAGATGTAGAAGACCTTGCCCGGTTGGTGGCGCGCGCCGTGCGCGTACAGCCGCTTGTGCAGTTCCGAGCTCCCATCGTACTGCGGATCTGCCTTGGTATACTGGTCAGTCTTGCCCGCGTCCTCGGCCAGGTAGGAGCCCACAGTGGGGAGGGGAGGGCGCCGTAGTGAGCACTTGCATGCAAGCAGGTGAGCGACGGTTTCATTTCGAGCGCTGAGCCCTTGCCGTATACGGCCCCGGCGGCCGTGCCGGCGAAGCGCTCGTTCATGCCCGTGGAGAGGATGTTGATGAGCACGCCGGCGCTCGTGCCGTGCATCAGGAAGGCCTCATTGACGTCCACGCGCAGGTCTCGGGGTAGGGCTACGCCGCACGTAAGGGGCGGCGCGCCGCCCGAGGGTCTCTTCACGCGCTCCTGCTGGATAAGCTTGATGTCTTGCATCACCGCCTGAAAGCCAGCCATGTACTTTTCCCACAGCGCCGGCTTCTCGATGCGCCACGCGCACGCGAGATTCAGCAGGTCATGCGTCGTGCCACGCCGATCGGCACCGTCGACTCTCAGCTTCACTTGGTCGGTCTGCAGCAGCCGCTCCAGCGCAGTACATGTGCCGCGGTCACGTCCAGTGCGGTCGAGGGCGATCTGTTCGCAATGCGCTCTTCCCAGTAGTCGGGCATGGCATGGGCCTTTTTGCGCTCGTCGCGAAGCTCATCACGCACCTTGGTGGCCATGGCCTCTGCTCGCTCCGCCTCGGCCCTTCTCCGCGCACACTCGACCGCCACTCGCTTCTCCAAGGCTTCGAGCTCCTTGCGCCTAGCCTGCGCCTGTGCTTGCGTGGCCTCGCGATCCGCATACGCGCGCGCAGCGTTAGCATCGCTCGTCAGCTGCGCCGCCGCTTGCGCCTTTGCCTTCGCCGCTGCCTCCAGCTTGCACACTTTTGTCCGCTCTTGTATCTCGTTGCGCTTCGTCGCCACTTCGCGCTCGCTCTGCTTCAAAGCCACCTCGAGCGCCTCCTCCGCCTCCTCCTGCTCCGCCTGCCTGCGGCGCTGCTCGGCCTCACGCCAGGCAGCCTCGCGATGCACACGCGCTACCTCAAGCTCGATGGCAGCCATCTGCTGCTGCTCGCCTTGGCCGCCGCCTGCTACGCGTGAGCCGTGTCGAGGAATGGATGCAACAGAGTCTGCTTCGCACTCAGGCGCCGCGCGAGGGCCTCTTCGTTGGTCGCCGCACCAGCAAGAAGGCTCTCAAGTAAGTCCGGTAAGTGCGCGTCGGCGTGCTTCGCCTTGTCGCGCGACCACGGGCTGAGCGTGCGACCGTCCTCGCGGAAGCGGCGGATGTCTTGCTGCTGCGCCTCGACATTCGGCGGAAAGCAGCACGCAAAGAGGCAGCAGACACCGTAGGAGAACATGTCGCCCATCGCGGAGGGCTTCGCATCTCGCTCGCGGCCCTCTTTGCTGGCCTTGAGGATCTCCGGCGCCGCGTAGAGCTCGGTGAATGGTGGTAAAAAATAACTAGGGTGGAAGCATCTTCCATCCGTGCTCATGCTCAGGCTGTTTTGCTGGCGACGCGCGGACTCGAAGTTGGCAAGGTGCGCCGTCGCGCGCTCGCCCTCGAGAGACACGAGGACATTCTCAAGCTTGACGTCGCCGTGCGCGAGGCCGTGGTTGTGCACGTGGCGGAGCGCCTCGCAAAGCTGGCCGAGCAGCACCTTGCGCTGCAAGAGCTCGGGCGCCGGCTCGCGACTCAGCCACGATCGCATGTTGCCACCCGAAAAGTAGGGCAGCTGAATGTACGCCAAATATAACCGCTCGGGGGAGTGCTGCACAAAGACGGCCTCGACGGGGGCAATGAACGGGCAGTGGGAGAGCTGACTGAGGAGCCTCACCTCCTTGGCGAGCAGCTTCCACTCGGACGGGTTGTCCAGCTTGTACTCCCTCAGCACGCACGCCTTGCCGTCGTAGCTCGCCTTCCAAACCTCGTGCCGTCCCTCCTTGGCGCTGATACTTACCCGATCTTCGTAGTGCGAGAGCTCGCGCAGTACGAGCACCGCACGAATTTCATCATCGTCCAGGCCCTCGGCCTTGCCCACTTGCAGCAGCGGCTCCATCGCAAAGAGCTCCGGGAAGTGCGCGGCGGCGACCTGGGCCAGCATCGTGCGCTCCCGGTGCAGCGCGCGCTCGGCGCTCTGCACGTCACGTCGCGCTTGGCGGGTGACCTGGATGGCTGCGTCTGATGCACTCCCACGGCGCCTTTCATCTTTCTCTCTGGCTTGAAAGAGATCGAATGCTTCATGGGCGGTGAGCCATGCCTCATGCAGCGCGTGCAGCTTATCGGTGCTTGGCCGTTCAGCGTGGCGGTCCAAGTCCTCGCGCTCCTCGCGCACTCTGCCGATCTGCTTCACCCACTCGTCGAGCACGGGCAGCACCTGACTGTGCAGACACTCGAGCCGCAGCTGCTCGGCGAGCGTGAGCTTGCGCGCCCCCTGCTGCTGCTGCAACGCGGCCGCCTCCATGGACAGGCTCCGCCGCTGCTCCTCGGCGTGGCGCTCGTCGTGTACGCGGAGCGCATCATCGAGCGCGCGGACCAAGGCGACACGCGCGGCGTTCCTCGCTTGCACGGCGTTCCTCCACTCTTGCACGGCGTCGCGCAGTGACTCGTCCTCATCAGCCGCCGCCGCGGCCATGAGGCGCACGCGAGCCTGCTCCGTGCAGAGAAGCGCGCGGGCGTTGGCCATCTTGTCCAGTTCCATCTTCCAGTGCTTCAGCTCGTCCGCCGCCTTTTCGTCCACCGCCCTTTTAACCACAGCCTTCTCGAGCTGACCAGCCTCGCTCGGCTGCGTAGACGACCCGGGTTTGGCGGCCGATGCACCGACGGCGTTTCCTGCCGAGTTCAAGTCGAGGATGACATCGACCGTTTCTGTCTGCCGGCACTGCACCATGATGAGCTGGTTTCCGGCGTCGAAGCTATCGACGACCTCAAAGCACAAGTTTGGGGGGAAAAGTATTTCGTTCTCTCCTGGATACAGAGAAAAGTCCCGAACGTCGCGCCCAGAGTTCTCAGCCATCTTGATGGTCATGAGCGTGCGCGGACCCGACTGGCCCAAGAAAGTCTGCATCACTCCCTGCGTCGTGGCAGTCGAGGTGAAAGACGACCAGGTGAACTCGAAGTCCTTGGTCAGCTCAAGCCCTAATTCGTCCGGGCTCTTTTTGCAGCCGCGGAAGACAATGACCTCGGTCGAAGGCGGCAGTTTGCGAAGCGCGTGAAGCAAGAGCCAGATGTAATCGCGCCATGGGCGGACAGCAGCCCTCACTTTATTGCGCAGGGCGAGATTGAGGACATAGTAGAGGGACGTCTCGCGCGGAATCTCTTCCATAGTATAGAGAACGATCGCGGTGCACTCGTCGAGTGTAATGTCTGGGTGCTTCGCCTGAGCACGTTTGGCCTGTTTGCGTGCGATCTTCACCGAGGGACCGGTTGACGGATGAAGATGCGGGAGCGTGGCAGAATGGGGCGTAAGAGCTACCTCGAGAGACGGCAGTGGAAGATTGGCCGGAAAGAGGCCCGAGAGCGGTGAGCGCGGGGCGCCGTCTTCGAGCGCCATGTCGAGAAGTCGGCTGCCGGAAGCATCGGTCGATGGAAACGGATCGGCGGCCATCGGCGGCGGCGGACCGCCGCCCGGCCGTGGCGTCCGGCATATCTCGCAATTGCGTGCACCGTCGACGTTTTCATACGTGCACGCTGCACAGGACCAGGGCATTGGCCTAGTCGACGGCGGCTCGTGCCGAGCTCTCGCGCAAGTTATGTGTGTAACAATGAGGCAACCACTTCAGGCCTTCACGACCTCCGACGCCTTTTCCACAATGGTTGCGAGTAGGATTCGACAAAATTCTCGCCGGTTTCAAAATCAAAGGGCGCCACGTCACGTTCTCGAGACCGGAATGCCGAAGCCGACGAACAAGCTCACGGCGCCAAGGCCGACGACGAGCGTCTTTTCCGCGCAGCACATTGCCGATGTGCTGGCGCTCGTTTGCTGCGCGGCCGTGAACGATCGCGCCTCGCGCCTCCACCCACTGCTGGCCGTCGCTGGCGCGCTCAGCGCTCCCATCGCGCTCGCCAGCCTGCCCGTCCTGCTGCTCGGGGCGGCGAGCCGCACGGCTCTATGCATCGTCTTCGCCCACCTGATCGCGGCCGCGCTGCGCTGGAAGGCGCTGAACATGGACGAGGAAAGTGCTCACCCGCTCGACCGCCCTGAGGCAGGGCTCTCGGGCTACGTCGCTGCCTTCACGTTCGTGCCGGAGGCAGTGTATCGATGGGCCGAGCTGCGCGGCGCACCGTGGTCGGTCGAGGTGTGGCACGGCACCGACGGCTCCTCTCTGCACGTCGGCGCGCTGCCATCGCCGCGGCACGTGCGCCAGCTCGCGAGCGCGCACGCCAACGGCGCCGGCCCGCGCGTGGTCGTGCTGAATGCATGCAGATGGTGGGGCGGGTGGACGGACGCCTACTCCGATCTGGGCATCGAGCAGATGCGCCAGCCTGCCGCGTCCACGGACGTTCTCGAGACCGTCGGTGCCCTCAAGCGCCTGCTACGCTCCCCGGCGGGTGGCACACGCAGCGCCGGCGCCGGCGCCGACGCCACAGCCGCCGACGTCGACGCCGAGACGACGCCGACGCCCAGTACGACGCGACCGGTGCGCGTGTACCTGCACTGCGAGAGCGGTGCGTACGCGGCGTGCGTCGCGGCCGCCTTCGTGGCCTCCGTGGACGAGAGCCTCGTTGATGGCGAGGCCGCCTCGGCCCGCATTTGCTCGCTAACGGCTGGGCGGTTACGGGCGGCGCCACGGGAGGCGGCGAGGCTCTCCAAACTGGTGCTGAGCCTCTCCCGCTCAAAGCGCCGTGATGAGCGTACCAAGGCGGTGGGGGCGGTGGGGGCGGTGGAGGGGAGCGCTCCGTCGGGCGTCGTCCCGGGCGGCGGTTCCGAAGCCGCCGCCGCCGTTGCCGACGAGGACGAGGACGACGAGGACGACGAGTCAGAGGTGGAGGTGGAGGCTGCAGCGAGTGAGCAGCGCGAGCGGTGGCAGACTTACCAGCAGGCGGTCGCCGAACACGGAACGCCCGGCTTTCCCAAAGGATTAGGAACGCACGGGATGCTCGGCGCTCGGCACAACGCGGGCGGCTGGACCGAGGTGAGCACCGCACCGAAGCGCATGGGGCCGGGCGCCATTGCGGAATCCTACGCGGCCAAGGCCGCCGCAGCCCAAGCCCAATCCCTTCGAGAGGCGAGGGAGGCGCAGGCTCTGACGGACAAGCAGCGCAAGAATAAGCGCAAGCAGGAGAAGGCGAAGGAAGAGACTGCGCGGCGAGAGGCGGAGCGGCAGGCGCGGCTGCAGGAGACCATCCGGCAGCGGGCCAGAGGTTGAATTTCCCCCCGAGTAGGTATCCGTCGACGGAGAGGAGGCTTTTTCCCCACACCCAACTCAAGTTTTGCCGAGCACCTAAACTCGCTCCTCTCCCCAAAACCGCATCCTCTCTCGGCACCCGTCGCACGACGCCGGGAGCTCTTGTAGGATGGGAGCCGAGCAATCAGTCGCGGACCGCGGCGATGCCAACCCCTACGACAGCGGTGCGATTTCCGCGATGGGACCGACGTTGCAGAACATCAACCTGTTCAACCCGTCGGCCGGCATCGTGGAAAAGCCCAAGCCTTGGCAGCCACAACCGTCTTCGAGCGGCTTTTCCGGGGTGCCCGCCTCTTGCGAGTGCGCCGCCGTCTTTGGAGCGCCGCAGTATGTCACCGTGAAGCAGCAGCGGTTTGCCGACCCGAGCGCCCCGCAGCGGCCACTGTCCCCCACCGAGAGCGATTGCTCAGGATCGGATCTGACCTCGGTAGCGAGCTCGGAGGCGGGCATCTTCGCCTCCAGCTCGGAGGTCTCCAGCACCGACCTGCGCTTCACGAGCCCCAATTCCAAACGCCACGGGTCCTTGGAGGGCCGTCCCGACATCGTGCGCAGCAGCACCAAGTCGGCGGTGCAGGAGGCGGCGGAGGCGGCCGCCGCGGCCGGCTGGACTGGTCGCAAGAGCGAGGAGCGATCGGCTGCCCGGATCGCGTTCATGGAGCACCTCAAGAACATGCAAGCGTACGCCGATAAGAAAGGGGTCACCCCGAAGCATTGGAACATGTACTCTGCTGTGCACACAGGTGAGGAAGCTCATGAGATTGGGAGGCCTGATGGCCTCTGATGACTTTCATGAGATGGGGGGCCTGATTGCTTCTGACGACCTCGGAGTGCCTCTTGATTGCATCCTTCATCAGCAAAGTGGATGGGGCGGTGCCTCTGATGACGGCCGAGTGCTTTTCTGATCAGGTAAGGACACGTATAAGATGAGCTCTGATGACGTCTGATTGCCTCCCTCATCAGGTAAGGACACGTATAAGATGGGGCGGTACGACGTGGTGCGAACGCAGCTGCTCGGTCAAGACGTGGTCAAGGTAGGGAGGCGGGCCCCTCCAATTGACGCCTCTGATTGCATGCTGATGGCCTCCCTCATCAGGTCAAGGTAGGGAGGCGGGCCCCTCCGCCAAATACCTTCTCTCCCCCTCCCTCTCTCTCTCCCTCTCCCTCCCTCTCTCTCTCCCCCTCCCTCCCTCTCTCGCTTCCACTCCCTCTCCCTCTCCCACTCTCTCTCCTGTGCCCTCGCCTGCCTGCGACGACCTATCTCGCCCCCCGAGCTCGCCCTAATCTCGCCCTTAATCTCGCCCCCGAATCTTGCCGCCTCTGTGGCTCTCAGGCGGACGCATGTGCCTCGGTCACGTACTACCGCGGGATCGACGAGGAGCTCGCGCAGCAAGATCCGTCGCTCTCCGGCGAGATTGTCGTCCAGTGCTGAGCTCGTGGGCGAGATTGGAGCTCGAGCAGCGAGATAACGCTCGAGCTCGTGGGCGAGATTGGAGCTCGATCAACGAGATGAGGCTCGAGCTCGTGAGCGAGATTGTCGTCCAGTTATTGGTGCCCAAAGCGGCGCGTCTTCATCGGGCGATTGGATTGCTCCGAGATGGCTATGATGGGGGGTCGTCTTTTTTGCTCCCCGCGGGTGTGTGACTATGTGTGAGGGTTCTCATGCTGAGTCTCTGACGGGAGTTCCATGCATGGAGGATGGGGAGAGGTGAGAGGTGGGGTGGTGCGTGTGTGGAGGACGTGATGGACGCGTGACGGACCCGGACTCAACGAAGGTTGATAACGAGGTTATTGCTCAACACGGATCTAATAGTTACACCACATGCTCAACACGGACTTAGCAAGTCCGTGTTGAGCTAAGTCCGTGTTGAGCATATGGTTTTTTTTCTCAACACGGACTTAGCTAGTGTGACTATGAATTCACACTTGCTAAGTCCGTGTTGAGCATATGGTTTTTTTTTCTCAACACGGACTTAGCTAGTGTGACTATGAATTCACAGTTGCTAAGTCCGTGTTGAGCATATGTTTTTCGGTGCTCAACACGGACTTCTTGGTGTGATTGACGATCAAGTCCGTGTTGAGCATATGTTTTTTTCGGTGCTCAACACGGACTTCATAATTGTGATTCACACCCAAAACGAAAAACATTTGCTTAACACGGACTTGTCAAGTCCGTGTTGAGCATTTTCACAGGATGGATTTGTGAATTTGTGCTCAACACGGACTTGCTAAGTCCGTGTTGAGCACATGTTTTTTGGCGGGCACCAATAAACACTCTTCGCGCGCAACCATGTCCGCTGGCTCCGCTTGGCCTTTGGTCGGGGGTGCCCTCGCGTCCCACGGATCGCTGGTTCGCGTCCGATCTGCATCCGACGCGACATCCTTGTCGTCATTGTGCAGCCCGTCCTCACGCGCCGAATGCGAATTCCTGTCGCAAGTCACGGCAGTTCAAGGCTGGGTTCTGGAATATCATCAGCAGTCCAGTTCTTGGCATATCTTTTTGTTTTGCTTTTTGCGTGACATCATCATTCCCTCTGAGCACATGGAGGTCATCAGTTGCATTCCAATGTCACTGGCGTTCCGTGATATTCTTCTTGCCAATCGATGTGGCACTCTGAGATCTTTACTCGACGACTCCGAACTTCATCTTGAACGTGAAGTGCTACATGTGGTTGCTGTACATAGCAAACTACTTCAACTGCAAGAACAAGGCAGCATCAGTGGGCCTCAGTGCGTGTCACAGGCATGTCGTTATCGTGATTTTCTTCGTTCGTTGCCTGTGGATGCTTGGCTTCACTATGTCTTCTTACCGGACCCGTCCATGTTACCTTCCTTTCTGCTCGCGTGATTCAGCGACCTCCTGACACACCTCGAGTCCTATCAAGGCCGGTGTGCATGGATCTCATCGATGATCCGGAGTTGGATGATCCTCACGCACGGCTCTCGACTTCGAAGGCGGTGCACAAGAGCTAAATGTCACCTGTCATAGCTGCAGCAGAAACCTTCCATGAAGGCGGTCCATCCCACCCGGCATCAGCGAGTCATCGGTTTCATACCGATGGCAAGGCTCCCTCGGGTTCCCCGAGCGTGGGTCGATTGTGCTGAGGGGGGGCAGTGGCCAAAGGACTTCAGTCCGGAATGTTGCTTGCTGTGGTGTGCTCCATTGAGCGAAATTGACATGGTTCAACATCTGCTCTTCTACACTGTCTTCGGGTGTCGAGAGAGAGAGCAGCGTGGGGTAGTCCCTCTTCGGTAGAGAAGGATCTGGGCCGCCTCGACGAGCTGCTCTCCTAGCTCTTGCTCTCCAAGCTCTGTCATCCCCTCCGGTGT
>Ga0210247_101294_pt1 | contig 20494 bp, 12 predicted proteins | sample ChrtobMetP3_16mM_FD_155449 | JGI IMG/M metagenome (GOLD analysis project Ga0210247, IMG submission 155449) | Chrysochromulina tobin associated microbial communities from unialgal haptophyte culture, Seattle, Washington, United States - P3_16mM | ecosystem: Host-associated > Algae > Haptophytes >... | reverse complement strand
GTTGTACCCGCCTGCTGAGCCTAAGGGAACACCAGATTTGCCACCGTCACCACTGCCGCCGCCGCCGCCGCCGCCGCCGCCGCCGCCGCCGCCGCCGCCGCCGCTACTGCCTCCGCTGCCTCCGCCGCCGCTGCCGCCGCCTCCGCCATCCGCGCCGCTGCCGCCATCAACGCCGCTGCCGCCATCCGCACCGCTGCCGCCATCCGCGCTGCTGCTGCCGCCGGCCGTCCTCAGCCAAGCTCAATTCTTCTCCCTCGCCGGCGGCCTCTGGATCTCACTGTTCTGCTTCTTGGGTCTTGCTGCGGCCGTGCCCTGCGGCGGTGAGGACGACGAGGGCGAGGCCGGAGCCGCCGGCGCTATCGTATCGCCTGGTGACGATCCTCGCATACGGCTGCTCACGTCTGGCGGCGGTGGCGGCGCGTCCTCCTCTGCTGACGGCGGTGGCGGTCGACAGAAGGCCCCACAGAAGCTATCCTCTAAACGGCCAGAAGAGCTCGATGAGTTCCGTCGATTACCGCCACGGCCGCTCCCGCCACCTCCGGGGCTAGTTCAGCAACTGTTCAGAAACGTCTTCGGTGGTTTCCGCTGTTTGCCGTACTGGCTCATGTAAATCTCTCAAGCTTGGCAACATTCAAAGTATACAAAGACGGCTCGTGCTCGGTTGTACCATAGGCGTAGCCCTTATCGTCGAACAGGCGGCCGACGGAGTTCGGGAGCGGGACAATCATGCGGCGGAGTTTAACTTGCGAGTATACACTGACACCACACAGAACGACATAAGAGCTTTGCCTATGCGACCTATAAAATACATCCGGACTACATCGCGTACATGTAAGTACTCGCAACTCGGGTCGATACGACATACGTCAACATAACACCACGGGTCGGCCCGGCTTTACGGTATGCTAAAGGTACACGACACTCAGCGTGTAGTCCGTAACTCACAATGCACGCACTCCTCTCCGTTTTCCCCGCAAGGAAGTCGGCCGGATGCCCATTCACAATGAGAAAAGGCGGGGCTGATTGTCGCAATGATGGCGGCCTCTGTGAATCGCCGAGCAACAGTACACCTCGGCAAGCGCGCCAGGTACGAGGGTCGCGTGCACGACGAGGAACGGCACGGCCTTGGAACGCTCTTCATCGATGAGGGAGATGGAGAGGAGAGCGCGCTGCGCGTTACGTGGAGGCACGATGTGCCGCACGGCGTCGGCTCCTTGGTGGAGCCTGACGGCGGCCGTGTGAGTGGCCACTGGTATGATGGTGAGCTGCGCGGGCTAGTGCGCGAAGAGTACGCCGATGGATCGCTGCGCTACATCGGACGCTACGCTCAGGGCGAGCGCAGCGGCGAGGGCGTACAGGTTGGAGCTGACGGTGGCTGCTTGGTGGGCTCGTGGGCTGCTGGCGCTCTGCACGGGCAGTGCTGTGCGTACCTATATCCGGACGCGGCAGAAGGCCTAGCATTCATCGGAGAGTGGCGCCATGGTCGAATGCATCGCGCGAGGCGCATAGCGATGCCACCCACGCCCATGCCGAGGCCCACGCCGCCGCCGCCGCCGCCAGCAGCAGCCCATGGGCACACGTATCGGCTGCCTCACGCTGCGGTGCACCCCGCGCTGGAAAGCCTGCTTGCGCTATGCACGAGCGCACCCGGCGCACTGCTGACGGCGCTCCGTGCCCTGCACGGCCTGCGCGCCACGCGCGGCGCCGATGCGCCCGAGTACCGTTGCCACGACGACGCGCGATCTCCCCACCGATCTCCCCACCGCGCTGCAATCCGACCAGGCAGCCGGGAGGCGCTCACGAGGGATCCATACGAGGCGCGGCGCGTGTGTGTGCGCGCCAGCGAGCGCATCCTGGACGGCCTGACGGATGTGGGTGACGGACTCTTTGCGATCCGCGAGCTGCGACCTGGTGAGGTGGTGGCCTTCTTTGGTGGTGGCGTGCGCCTCGGCCCCAGCACCCTCGAGGCGTGTCAAGAAGCCGACGAGTGTGCAGCCGAGGATCGTGATGCCAACAACAGCACCCTGGAGCACGAGGCGTGTGAAGAAGCCGACGAGTGTGACGCCGAGGATCGTGATGCCAACGACAGTGATGGCGATGCGGAGTGCGAACGCGGTGCTGACAAGGGCTGTGGGGACGACGCGGTCGTCGACTCGGTCGACGCCGCCCACGTCGCGGCGGCACGTGCGGAGCCCGATTGGGGTACCGTCGCAGCCGACGGCACCTTCATCTGGCTGCCCGAGGCATGGCGCGACTGCTCAAGCTACGTGGCCTCCCTGGGCCATAAGGCCAATCATGCTGGCTGGCGGGCCAACTGCGAGCTGGTTCCTTTCGAGCACCCGCGCCTGGGACAGTGCAGCGCCTTACGCGTGCTCTCCGGCGGCGGCGGCGGTGGAGGCGGTGTGGGCGAGGGCGTGGCTGAGGGCACGGAGCTGACCGTGTGCTATGCGCATCTGGTGACGCTGCCGGCCGGGAGCCGGCCAGCGTGGCTGAGCCGCCTGCTTGAGTTGCGCGCTGAGGAGGGGTATTATGCTCACCTGGCCTTCACACCGCCGCGCACATTGCTCCGCTGCCGATCGTCGATTGCCGCCAACGGGCGGCTGCGCGTCGTCTCCCACGGTCCTTGGCGTGTGCTCTGGTTTGATGGCGTGGAGCAGGGCATGACCTACCACGAACCTGACGGCCGTCTGCTCCCCGCGGTGGTCGGCTTCGATTATCAACGTACGATGGTGAGCGCGGCCGCAGCTCTCATTAGTACAGGACTTCATGAGTACAGGACTCATGAGCTCTCATCAGTACTCATGAGTACAGGACCTCATGAGCCGCCAGCCGAGCCGTGCGCGACAGGGCTGCCAGGGCGACCGAAGGCGAGCATACCGAAGGCGATCACATCAAAGGCGAGCGCGCATGCGCCGCCCTTACCGAAGGCGATCACAACAAAGGCGAGCATGCATGCGCCGCCCTCTATCCTCGTCGTCGGCCTCGGCGCAGGCAGCTGTGCAGCGGCGCTCATGATGGCGCTTGGGGCTCTCGGCAGCACCTCTCAGGTGGAGGTGGTCGAGATTGACGAGGCTGTGGTCCACGCTGCTGTGAACGTTCACGGCCTGAGCGTGCTCCGCCGAGGAGGCGGCACCGCAAGTGCCCAACACGGCGGCATTCCTACGGCCACCACTCATCAAGCAGAAAGCAGCGGTGGCGCGCACCTGCCTCATCGGTCGACTTCGTCGTTTCGTGCAAGTGTGGGGTCGCCTCCACCGCAGGTGCCGCACGTGCCTGTCATCCTGTCTGACGCGGCGAGCCACGTGCACGGCTTGGCGGCAGGCACGCTCGACTGCGTGCTGCTCGACGCGTATGATGCCAAGGGGCGTGTCCCCACGCACTTGCAGGCAGTGCCCTTTGTGCGCGCGCTCGGGACAGCGCTCGCGCCCGGTGGTTGCGTGATCGCTAACCTATGGCATGGTACCGCCGATGCGCGCGCTGCAGCGCACGGCTTCGCACAGCTCCTCGATCGCGACGCTGGGCTGCGGAGTTGGGCGCTGCCCGTCGTCGGCCACGAGAAGAATTGCATACTGATCGCCCTCCGACCCAAAGATGGCAGGTCGATTGCCACGTCAAAGGCGGAGCTGCGCCGCCGGCTGCTGCACGCGGCGGCGGCATACGCGGCGGCACCGGAGATGGAGCCCGCGATGCTGAAGACGATGCGCGCGAATGCGGACACCATTGAGGCGTGGGCAGTCGGGTAGAAGTTTCGTGTGTACAGCTGAGAGCTGAGCCGCGCTGTGTAAGGTGCGCTCGGCTAGTACCGAACCTCGCCCGTACACGTGGCCTACACGTGGCCGGGCCCCTCTAGAACCGTGCGTCGTGTGCGGTGTAGTACTACTGTAGTCGTGCGCAGGCATGCGTGCTCCGCTCCGCGCCGCGCTGTTCGTTGTTGCGCGCGTACAGTCGAGTACGGGGGCCGCGTGCGCGCCGTTATTACGAGCGGGCCGGTCGCGGGTCGTGACGTCGTGCTCCCGCGCGAACGGCGAGCCGGCAGCGGCACTCAAAAACGGAACGCACTTGCAGAAGGTTAATCTTAAACTCGTAAGTCTTGTCAAACCTTCGCACTTGGAGTGCGACCACGCTTGCTCTCGCTGTTGCTAAGGATGCGGGCGCCGGTTGCCGCGGCTGGCTTTGTCGAGCGAAGGATCTGGGACGCCTTCACAGCCATCGTCAGCGCCTGCATGAACTCGAGATCGTCTGCGAGGGCCGCGGGGATGTGGGCCGGCGCACGCTTGGCACCCGTGAGCGCCCCAATCGACTGCTGCATCGCGTGCTCGGTACGGCGGGGGGTCGCCCCCTCAAGTCCGAGCATCGCACCATCGAGCATCGCGTCGCCACGCGGCGTGATCATATGCATCTGCACGAGCGCCGACGCATCAAGCGAGGAGCGTCCCCGCAGCGACCCTCGGAACGCAGCCACCATTGGAGGCGCGAGTGGCAAAGGAATCAACGACAAGGCTGCCAGCTGTCGACGACGATGCTCTCGCCAGCTGGTCTGTAGAATGCGGGCCGCCTTACGCTCGCGGCTGTCCATGAGCAAGATGAGACGGCAGAGGGTGCGCATGTACTCGAGCCGACGCCGCGCGAGCCAGCAGCGCGTGTGGCTCTGCACGCGCAGCGCTGCATTGTCGTGCAGCTGCTCGAGGTCAGCCGGGCCGAGGGCCGAAAGCCTCATGTCGGCCTCCTCATCCTTCAGAAGCGCGCACACCTCTACCGCGCTCTCCTCGCAGCTGTGCAGGTGCTCCTGCGCCGCTTGCAGCGCAACGAAGAAACCGCGGCCCGCCTCGGCGTGCGAGAGGCGCCCGCGCCGTGCGCCGTCGTGGCTCGCGCCTGCTACTCTACTTCCGCCGCCGCAACTCGCACCTGGCACGCTGCTTCCGCCGCCGCAAGCCATGCTCTCGCGCACGCGGGCTAGATCGTGCGCGATCGGCGTGGCGGCCGCGGCGGAGCTTCTCGAGGCAAAGAGCGAGCCGAGCATCCGGCGTGGAGTCGATGGCTGCTTATCGGCTGCGGCGTCAGGAAGCGGCGCACGCGCCTTGCTGCTGCCGCCGCCCTTGAGCTTCGCTTCCAGCTGCTCAATCCGCTCGGAGTAGGCACGGTGGAACTCCTGGAGCTCTCCGGTGTCGACGAGGTTTGAATCTCGCTGCACGTGCAGCGCCAGCCCAAGATAGTGCACGGCACTCTTGTATTCGGCGAGCGCTGCCTTGACGTTGCCGTTGGTGTCCGCGGCGACGGCGGTATTCGCAAGTTTGAGCGCCTTCTGGGACAAATGAGTGGCTGTCGTCTTGCGCTTGTCATCGGACAATGCACGTGGTGTGAGCGTCGTCACTGCTCGAGGGTCTCTGAGCTCCGCTTGAGCTTGCTCGAGAGTGCAGCACTTTCCCGTGTCGAGGTTCCGGAAGGCCATCTCCCACGACAAACAATGTGGCGTGTGAATCGAGTACTGTAAACATTGGCTGTGAACGGTGGCTGTGAAGTGCTTCTGTGAGAGAGGAGCGACAGACATACTAATTTCGAGAATGCGCGCTAAGCGCGCTACCTGTAGCTGAAGTCCATCACAGAGCAGTTCATGCTCGCTAGCACATTCTGCTCGCCACTTCCGAATCGCGTCCGCATCATATGGATGTCGTGCCCCACCGCGGGTCGTAGCATGAGGTAGTCGATGCGCACTCTGCTTCGCTGCCCCTCATGTTGGGGGATCTCGTGCGTCACGTCCAGGAAGCATTCCCGGTCGGCGTGTATCGTCGCATAGAATTCAGTCATGGCCGTGATCGAAATGTTGCTGACCTGGCTCATGGCACGTATGGCACTATCTCCACTCCGGCGCGCATCCGTGCTAACCAGTGGGAATGCCAGATTCTTCTTCCGATACCACACCGCCCGTGCAGGTCCGGCGTGAGTGCAGTTGCAGCCCGCGCAACGAAGCGAGAATGTGCCTTGCCCTTCGAGAGAGCTCAACAAGTAGCCGAGCTTGGCCCACATCCAAACACATCCATAGCCGGCAGGCATCGGCAGGGGCCCGATCGACAGGCTAGCACCTGGCAACGCGGAAGCGTATCCCAGTTTCTGTACGCCCTTTCGCGCGCCATCGTCCACCAATGCCCACCCTTGCAGTGGCGTGCGGACGGGCAACATGTCCGCGCGATCGAAGCACTGCTCCCATATATTATTCCATACGCTCTTATCGACGACGCCTTTGCCGCTCGTGGCCGTACCGCGCTGAATGTTGGTTACACTCTTCGTAGTATGCAATAAAAGCGCACGATCCAGCTCATGGTCTGAGCGGGTGCACAGTGCAGTGGAAACATGCTTTGCAATAAGCCGAACCGTCATGCCGGCTATGAGCGCGTGACCGGCTGGATTAGGATGAAATGTATCAGATCCGCGCTTCGCATAAAAGTCTGAGAATGATGCGCCCGACGAGATCAAGCAAGCGATGATGCAGTCGACCCTTATCACGTCCAGCCCTTGCGTAGCAGCAACGCGATCAATTTCTTCGACCTCACCTGACGAGGTCGCGCACCTTTGAGAAGCATCGGATGAATTTCTGATCGCCGCCTGCACCTGCAACACTGCGCGTTGGTTTGACCACACGACAAAGGCTACTAGTGCCTCTGGCGCAGCTTTGCGAATTGTGTGGACGATGTGGTCGACATCAGCTCCCCATACATTGTTTGCAAACTCGATCAAGATCATGTCCGTGTCACGAGGTACGCGCGAGTGTGCACATTGCGCAAAGAAATTAGCGTGCTGTGCATTCTTTGCCCACACGTTGAGTTCAGCTTTTACGCCGACTGGCTCGAGAATCCTATCCAATAGATCTTGGAGCCGGCGTGGCCAGCCGCGCGATGGGTCGCAGATAGGACTCAGCTTGGCGGTTGATTCGTTATGGAGCAGTCCGTAAGCTTCCGCTCCACCGCAGCCAGCAGTTGGTGAGACACCAAGAACGACGATGCGAAGTGTGCTGTTGCGCGAATGGATGCGCAAGCGCTCACGATCCTGAAGCGACGAATACACAACGTTGGCCTCGTCTAATTGCGTGATATTTAGCTGCCTTGAAAATCGCGACGCAACGTACTCACTGCTGTCGAGTGGCTGGAAATGCGACAGCTCGCCAGCAAGTCTGAATGCCGTCGGGGTCAGACTCGAAGCTTGTGTCGCTGTCGGTAGCATGAACTGATCAAGTGCCAGACCTTGAAAGGCGATGCAGCGTTCATCGGCCGCCATCTGAACACCACCGAGTGGCGATTCTGCCTGGAACCGACGACCTCAAGAACTCACACGACGAGAGAGCCGAGCTTCCGCGCACCCGGCCCGCCGCGCGAGCACACACGAGGAGCCCTCACCAGGATCTGTATACTAGTACGGTACCGGTACAGCAGCGGTACAGTACCGGTATACCGGTAAAAAGACACCGGGGGGAGCCGGGACACACACGGGACACACACGGGACGCACTGGCGCACACGGGCACACGGATCACATAGACGAACCTCACAACTATCCCAACCCTCCAACGCACCCACACGCACGACCCGCACGACCGACCGAAACCGCGGCCGACTCAACAGGACAACAGCCGCAGCCCCGGAGCCGACCGCTCCCCGCGGCCGACTCAGCTCAGAAGAGGCCGCCCCCAGCGAACCCGACCCTGCCGCCACCCGCTCCCAGAGCGCCTCCCCGCGCCTGCTCGAAGGCGACGGCGAAATGAAGGCGTAAATGGCGCGCGCGGCAGACCGCAGACGCGTAAATACGGTACAAACAGTACCAGGGACGTCCCGTGTGTCCCGTGTGTGTCCCGGCTCCCCCCGGTGTCTTTTTACCGGTACCCCCGGTGTCTTTTAACCGGTTACAGTAGGTGTCTTTTTACCGGTAGCTTCATCGCGCGGTCGTGCGCGGGGTGCGTTACCGGTACCGGTACCGGTATTGGTGGGTTAATTAACGGTTCTGAGGTGTGTCCCCCACAGCTCGCCGGACCCAATGCGATGCGACATGCAACGCGGCGTTTGGGCTCGTGCAGGATTCGCCCACGGGGATGCCTGCCCTTTCTGGGACGGAGACGGCCATCGTGCGGCTTGCAACGAGAGTGTGTACGAGCTGATGAGCTTTCATCCCAGCAATGTGGATGGGTGTAACACTAACATCTTCACAACGGCGTCAGCATTGCGAACAGCATTCATCGGTGCATTAGGAGGACGAGCTCTGCGAATCATCGGGGATAGCTTGAGCGCGGATCACTTTACATATCTGACGCGGTGTTTGCTCGGGTGTAACGAGACTTATCCGCTGAAGCAGACTACGATCTCCCTCGCCATTCCCAGCGAGCGCCACAAGTGGTTGCGTGGGCTGAAGGATGCAGGATTCGAGAACAAGACAAGCGAGGAGGCGATCTTCCGCTTGAGGCAGCGCCATGGAGATGTATGGTATCGTAGCGGCTGCAATATCGGAAGCAATGGTGGCCACGTCGACTTCAGGCGGTTTGATTTATTTCCGAGCGATGGCGAGACCAGCTCCAGCCAGACCAGCAAGCATCCAAGGCTAGTCGAGGCTATTATTCATGCGTTGGTTCATTTGGGAGGGATCGGCACTCCTCCTAGAGAGTGGAGGAGTAGCGACATTGTCATGATGAACTTGGGTCTGCATCCCGATGCATTGCTGCCGCAGCACATGGACAGGGTGCTGTCCTGGTGGGCCAAAGGCCGAGCTTTGCATCAAGCACCACGCTTTCTGTGGCGTCAAATCAGCCCACAGCACTGGGCGGCACCCCACGGAAAGTATCGCACGATTGGTGATGTTTTCAACACGACGCGCTGCACGCAACCCGACGTGAGTGAAAGCATCTCGGCGTTCCCGCTGTATGATCGCAACATAACCAGGCTTGTGGAGCAAGCGGGCGCCGACGTGCTACCCATTTTCAACGCAACATGGTCGCGGTCCGACAACCACCCGCCACTTCGAAAGGGGGGCGTTCGATTACGGAACTCCGCGTTTGATCGCGCCTTCGCCAACCGCACTGTGTCTGATTGCACGCACTACTGCAGCAGGGGTTCCGTTCTTCGCTTCTGGACGCAGGCACTCGTCAGCTGGCTGGAAGAGACGTAGTCGTAGACTGCACGATCATACGTGTTGTGGAGAAAGGCCGAAGGCGTGTAGAAAAGAAGAAGGTCGCCCATTTTGGGTATGTTTCACGATTCGTCGGCCGCCACGTGGAAGTGAAGCTCCTCAGGGATCGGAGGCGATTCAGAGGGGTGTGAGTTGGCCGCGGTGTTGGCTTTGTCCTCCATGGTGCTCTCAAAAATACCCATATTGCATGGCATCATGGAGAAGATTGGCGTCGGTATGGCCATGTCTCGCAACTGGGACGATCCTCCCATGCAGATCCTGCTCACGCTTGCTGGCGGCGCTGTGGTGCTCATCATCGGCGAGTACTACATTGCGACGCGCTTGGGTGCCGCGTACATGATGCTGCCGCTGATCGTGTGCTACCTTTACTACCACTTCGTCGCCATGTCCACGCCGCCGGCCGACACCAAAAAGTACCTCGAGTTCAAGAACGCAAAGGTCGCTGCCAAGTGGGGCAAGAACAAGATCCCGATGCACATCCTGGTGGCTGAATTCCTCAATGACAACGTGGCTTTCAAGGGCGACTGCTACGAGATCCTCGCCAACCACCGCCAAGAGTTCATCGACTGGCGTCCCGACTTCGGGCTCATCAGCTTCATCCTCGCGCAGCTGATCCCGATCACGTCGTCGTCATTCAAGTCGATCGCGGCAACGGCGCACGAGATCGCCGACCACTATGACCGCGGCAACGACTTCTTCAACGCCTTCCTCGGTCCGAAGATGATCTACACGTCGGCCTTCTACCAGGGCCTCGACCAGACGCTCGAGCAGGCGCAGGTCAACAAGCTCAACATGCTGTGCGAGAAGGTCCACCTCAAGGAAGGACAGACCTTTCTCGACATCGGCTGTGGCTGGGGTACGCTCGTGCGCCACGCTGCGTCCAAGTTCAAGGCGAAGGCCACGGGCGTGACGCTCTCGGCCGAGGGCGCCGCCTGGTGCCGCGCGCAGGCGAAGAAGGAGGGCCTCTCCGAGGTGCAGTGCGAGATCCTCAATTGTGATTATCGCGAGATCCCCAAAGATCGAAAATTCGATGCGATCTCGGCCGTCGAGATGGCGGAGCACGTGGGCATTGCGAACTTCCAGCTCTTCCTCGGGTCCGTGCGCTCGATGCTCAAGGACGAGGGTCTCTTCTACATGCAAGTCGCCGGTCTGCGCAAGGGCGCGAACTGGGAGGATACGCAGTGGGGACTCTTCATGTCGCGCTACATCTTCCCAGGCGCCGACGCATCTACGCCCCTCTACTGGTACATCAAGCAGCTCGAGCTCGCGGGCTTCGAGGTGCACTCGGTCGAGACGGTCGGTCGCCATTACTCGCACACGCTCCACGCGTGGTACGACAACTGGATGACCAATAAGGATTCGCCTGAGCTCGCCTCGTACCCCTCGCGGCTCAAACGGCTGTGGGAACTCTTTCTCGCCTGGTCGACCGTGGCCGCGGGCATCGGCTCAGCCACGTGCTACCAGATCGTGTGCCACAAGAATATGTACTCCTTCCCGCGCGACATCTTCACCACTGCGGAGTCAGCTGGCACACGTACCATGCTTCGCACCTGAACAGAGAGGCCCCGCTGCGGGCTGGCCAGTTCTCTGCCCGATCGCTTCATGCGATGGGGGGGAGGGGGGTCGGCCGGTTCTCTGCCCGATCCTTCATGCAGGGGGGGCGCCTCGAAGGAGGCGTAGGATTACATGTCGTCCGTACTTCGACGTCTGTACTACTGTAGCTGCGAGTGAGTCTCAGACGCGTCGTCCACGGGGTACGAACAAGCGGGGTGGTAGTCATGATTACGCGGCTGTCTCGATCATGTCGTCGATTCTGTCCACTGTGAGTGTGAGGTGCATGGTGCATGCAATATTCTCGCATCCAATGGGCGATCCGCTTCCCGTTTACTGAAAACTGAGGCCTGCTGATGCTGTACAACACAACGCGCACGCTCTCCGGACCCCAAGGCGATCCGCAATATGCCGACACGACGCGGCGCCGCCGCGCGGGACGCGTGATCGCCGCTAACGTGCCCCGTGCCTGACCCCCCCTCCCGCCCTTCTAATCACGCTGCCGACATGAGTAAGACGCCGCCCCTGGGGGAGCGGATCTTCACGTACGTCATGACCGAGTACCGCTCGCTCATGGTTGTCGTTCTTGCGCTGCCGCTCTCGATGATGTGGGACTTACTGCTCTACCTGCGTTGGCAGTGGGCGGCCTACACGAAGGTGCCAGTGCTCCACGCGACGCGTGTGGAGCGCGTCGTGGAGCAGATCAAGGCGCGCCCGAAGGGCATGCGCATGTGCACGGGACGCCCGGGCTGGCAATGCATGTCGCTCTCTTACCGCAACTACAAGAGCAGCATGCATCAGATCGACGCTGTCGTCGACATGATCGACATTGTGTCACTGGACCTCAAGTCAGAGACCATGTCCATTACGGTCGAGCCACTCGTCACGACCGGGCAGCTTACGGGTGCGCTGCTTCATCTCGGCTACACTCTGCCGGTTGTACCAGAGATGGACGACCTCACGGTGGGTGGCCTTGTGAATGGTACGGGCATCGAATCGTCCTCGCATTTGGAAGGCCTGTTCCACGAGCAGTGCCTGGAATTCGAGATTTGCTTGGCAGACGGCACTGTGGTCACCGCGACGCCTGACAACGAGTACTCCGATCTTTTCCACGCAATCCCATGGTCCTATGGCACCCTAGGCATGCTTCTGTCCGTCAAAATTCGCGTGGTGCCGTGCAAGAAGTACGTGCAGGTGACGTACACGCCGCATCGGGATCGGACGGCTGGCGTGGCTCACTTCGCCAAGCTGGCTGGAGCTGGCAAGGCCGCCCCCGCCTTTGTCGAGGCGCTCGCATTCTCGCCCACTGAGCTCGTCGTGATGGCTGGTGAGATGGTCGACGAGGCGCCCACGGGCGTCAACCACCTGGGCCGCTGGTACAAGCCCTGGTTCTACAAGCACTGCGAGAGCAAGCTGCACGATGGCAAGCCTAGCGTCGAGTACATTCCGCTGCGCGACTACTATCACCGGCATACCAAGTCCATGTTCTGGGAGATGGAGCTCTTCCTGCCAGTGGGCAACCACCCAATTGCGCGCGTGCTGCTCGGATGGCTGCTGCCGCCCAAGGTGTCCTTCATGAAGCTCACGCAGACAGAGATGACACGCAAGCTGATGGAGGAGACGCATCTGGCGCAGGACTTCATGTTCCCCATGGATACACTCGAGGAGTGCATCGCCCTCTCCGATGACCTCTTTGACAGGTTTTACCCGCTGTGGCTCTGCCCCCACGTCCACCGACCGATGCCCGGCACCATCATGCCCGATCCCGTCCGCCCCGGGCCCGACGGCTCGCAGATGTACGTGGACCTTGGTGTCTACGGGCTGCCCACGTGCGTCAAGGAGCGCCCCACCTGCCACGGATTCGACATGATCAAGTCGATGCGCACATTCGAGGCCAGGATGCGCCAAATTGGAGGCGTCGAGATGCTGTACGCCGACATCTTCTGCACCAAGGAGGAGTTCGAGTCCATGTACCCGCACAAGGGCTACCGTGAGCTGCGCGCCAAGTACGGAGCCGTGGGCGCGTTCCCCGAGGTTTATGACAAGATCAACAACCCCGACAAGAAGGCGAAGGCGACGGTCACCAAGTCCAAGTGAGCCGGCTGCGATGGCAATGCTAGCACCGCATGTGTATGTGTGATGCGTCCGGGTGTTCTGTCCACTCTCAGTCTGTCGACGCGAGGTTGACGCATCGACGGTCTCGGGTCTCCATAGGCTGAAAGAGTAGGGGGGTCGCGTTCTATCGTGGGGGGCTGGGGGGGTGTCCTCGCCGGGGCGCGGCGCGCGCGCACGCGCGCGCGCAGATGATAATGAAAAACACAATCTGACGAGGTGACGTGCACGTCGGCGGGTTGCCGGGTTCGTCCTCGGACCTCGGACGCCATCGGTGCGGACGATGTTCATGTTGCGGGTATCGCTATCGGCCAGAATATATTTTCCGGTGAGTGGCCCGTGAGTTCCACAGTCTACTACCGGTACAGTTACGTATCCCGGCTCCCCCGGTGTCTTTTTACCGGTACAGTAACAGGGCCATACTTCCTCTGAACAATACGGCACACAGTACCGCTGTACCGGTAAACAGCGGAACAGTACAGTACATACTGCGCGTTGTTGAGCAGCAGCAGCTAAGCAGCAGCAGCTAAGCAGCAGCACTGTCCGTAAGCGCGCGGGCTCCCTCGCCGCCGCCGCATGCCCAGTTCAGGATCGCTTTCGCGTGCGCTTGCTCAGGTACGGTTCCTCGGTGTGCTCAGAGGGTCAGAACGGAAACTATGATCTCGTGCAGAGCCGACCAATGCCCTACCCTTCAGGGTCAGATGGATGTCTCGAAGATGTGCTCGCCAGCAGGGCTGAAGCCTCAGGCCGACGAGATGAACAAGCCACTGACGGGAAACCATGGCATGGTCCATGCATGCGGCCAGCAGAATCAATGCACTCCAGGCGTCCAGAGGTCATGCATGGCCGACTACAAAGGTGGCAAAACAGTGCTCATCACGAGCACGCGCACTTCGAGCCTGCTTAAATCCGCCATCAGGTCCGTTGAACCTTTGGCGGCGACGACACCTGCAGACCCTGCAGACCGTCCGCTCGATCTGCCGCTGTGGATCTATCACGAGGAGTCACATGATAGGCAGCCGTTGCCTGGCGCTATCCGTGAGTGGGCAAATGCCAAGCACGTCTGCCTTGTCGACCTCTTCCATGTGGTCCCAGAGCTCCACCACTGGCTGCACTCCAACGCATCGTGCATCGATGCCTTCTACAAGATCGCGGGCCATTCTGAGCCGTTCGAGAAAACTTTGGTTTTCAAGTCGGCTAAAGTCCTTGTGCGCAAGACTGCCGCGATCTTCCACGCCGTCCATTCTCTGCCAAACAAGGCGACCGTCTTATGGGTGGACTTTGACGTGGCTCCATCGGCTGAGGCGGCGCTGGACTGGACTGTCTTTTGGAACTTCGTACAGCAGCATGACGTCTCCTACCTGCCATTCGTGCACGCCGTGAGAACGGTATCAGCAGTCCTGAGTGGAGCTTCGTTCCCTCCTCACGGGGGGCCGCTGCCAAACACAACCAGGTGCACTGACCCGGGACGCGACGTTGACAAAGCGGCGCTCGGCAGCACGATGTGGGTAGTCGACACGGGCGTGCTTGCACTGGTTGTCAGCGACGTTACGCGCGAGCTCGCTGCGCTCGTCCTTAGACATTACGACTCAACGGCTTCCGAGCTTGCTTCGAAGTGCTTGTGCCAGCTTCAGAGCTCAGCCAACGAGGCTGCGCTGCTCAGCGTCGACAGCGATGCCGATGGGCCGCAGAATGAGACTGCTTGCTCCAACTACAGAGGTTACGCAGTGGACGTCAAGCCAAACAAGTGGTGCAAGGACCGTATCAATTATTGCCGTCACGAATACATCGCCAAACGCTGCCGAGCCACGTGCAAGACGTGCAAGAGCACGCGTGAGCTGAAGATTCGTCGCTCCCAGGAGGGGTGCGCGCAAGTGCGGCGGTCCCTGTACCTCGACGACCTCTTTGTGTGGACATTGTACTTGCAAGCCGACCTATCACCGGCCGAATCGATGCCAGTCCTGCCTCGCCTACGCTCACCGCTTTCCCATGGCTGGTTTGCAGTCGGTAACAGGAGTCAGATGCTGTCGCAGAAACAGAGAGATGTGCACCAGAGGATGGGGAAGCTTTGCCCCACCGCGCTGGACCGCCACCACTGGCGGTGCTTTGAATGTGCAAGTACAAGTCCATTATCGGTGTGCAAGTCCTCCTTCTTCATGTCCACCGAGTGTCCGGGCGCCTCGAGCTTCACCTCGCCGTTCAACACCTTCACGTACTTCCAACATAAGATCAATCAAGGCGCTGGTGACTACACGGCCCGGGCAGCGGCCTGGCAGCGTACGACTCGCAATGCAAGCGCGGCCACTCGCAATTCAAGCGCGGCAATGAACATGTACCTGAGAAACGGCTGCATTTGTAGACGTTGCACCATGCCCCCCCGCCGCCCGTCGCCGGTGCGTACGAATATATCCGATCCGTACAAGCCTAGCCCAACCGGGGCAACTGCTACTCAGCGTACCGCACGGCACGTTCCGAACAAGACAGAGCTGCAAGCGAAGAGCAGTCCGGCTCGAGTTCACTGAAAGGTCTGAGCCGCCCCTGCGCGCGTTGCCGTTGGCCCTAGCGGCTGTAGCCGGGCCGTAGCGCAACAATGTCGCATAGAGATAGTCTAGTGGTCGTGTTATATATTTTCGTTTTCAGAGCGTCTCCACATGAGGATGGAGGAACGTGTTAGGTATTACCGTACATCCGATCAACTCGACGTCGTCAGCGTCTACTCTGAACATAGTTTATCTTTTCCCGATAGAATTCAAGTATTCAACATGAATACGCCGCGCATGTGCCGAATCGAATCATCCTATTCTGCTGCGGCGTTCTTGCTCCTTGCTTCGTTGGAGTCTCACATGGCAAACGAGCCCAGCGTGAGGGCAAGCTCCGACGCCGCCGAGCGCATAAGCGGTATGGCCGGCGGCACCGCTCCAGAGGCTGAGCCGAGGGCGGCTTCCGACTTGGAACGCACGAATGCGAGCCCAGCGATCGCCGAGCCGCTGGCGTCGATGGCGCCGCTCGCGCCGCACGCACCCTCGGCGGCCATCACCTGCTGCGCCACCCGGAGCAGTCGCAGACGGTCGGAGCGCGAGCGGGTGAGAGGCACGCCCAGCAGCCGTACGTCCGGCATGCTCTCGCCGCGAGGCATCGAGGGCGCGGGTGCCATGGCGCCCGCTATGGCGCCCGCTGACAAGTCGGCTTCGACCTCGGTCTGGTTGTGCAGCGAGACCTCCCGAGATTCCCGGCGCGAGATATTGGGCGAGACATTGGGCGAGGACGACTCGCCCATCTCTGCCCATCCCTGCCTGGCCGGGGACTTAGGTGGCATCGGGGGTGGCTTGGGCGGCGGCGCCTTTTGCTTCTTGATAGCGGAGTTGGGTGTCGCCCTCACGCCGACCCTCGCGGGATCTTCGCGGGATGCTCGCGCCTCGCGGCCACGGCTGCTGCCGCCACTGCTGCCGCTGCTGTACCGGCCGCTGTTGCGGCGCGCCGAGCGCGCCGTTTCCCATCCATCCTCGTCGATGGCCGCTGCGATCTGCTGCACGGGGTCCATCATGGGCTCATCAGACTCACTCATCTCCGCGTCGGCACCGCCCACGTCGGCCGCCAGCTCCTCGTCTGCCCCCACGGCCTCCAGCGCCGGCGGCTCTGACAGCGCCGATGCCGCCGCCGATGCCGCCGCCGATGCCGCTGGGGCATTGGCACGCATCCCCCAGGCATTCGGCGAAGACGGATGGAGTCCTGGGGGACATGGCGGGCTGATGGCAGCCGCAGCCGCCCGCGTCGTGCGCCCGTGCGCCGCCGCCACCGTGGGCGTCGGCGCCGCAGTCGCCGCCGCCTTCCTCATCTCCTGAAACACCTTGTCACCGACGGCCCGAGTGCATGCGCTGGTGAGGAATTCATTCAACGGGATCCGCGAACGAAGCAGTCCCTCGACGTGGGCGCGCACGCGTGGCTTTCCGACGGCGCGCGCGCCACTCGAGGGCGCGCGGATGCACGCCTGCAGCAGTGCGCCGTAGGTGTAGTGGTCGGGTTGCAGCCGCCGCTCGGCCAGCTGCGCGCAGACGCGCTCGACTGCATCGAGATCGCCGGCAGCTGCATGCGCCGACGCGAGGGCGTTGAATGTCACCTGGGAGGGCTCGACCCGCGCCGAAAGCATCATGCCGAAGGTGGTCTCGGCGGCGGCGATGCACCCCGCCTTGCCCTGTGCTGAGATGAGCGCGTTGAACGAGGCAGCCGAGAGCGACGCCTTCGCATGCACTAGAGCTCGCAAAGATTCCACAGCCGCCTCGAGCTCGCCAGATGTGGTGAGCGCGTGGATCAGGATGGCATGAGTGGTAGGCGTGACCTCGACAGCCTCCCGGCGCATGCGCTCGACACAGCGCAGCGCCGCCGCCGCGTCGCCGCGCTTGGCGTGGGCCGAGCAGACAGTGTTGTATGAGACCGCATCCGGTTGAAGCCCCGCGGCAGCCATACGATCGAGCCAAGCCTGGGCCGCCTTGCCGTCGGCCGCCTTGGCGTGTGCGTTGAGCACGGTGGAGTAGCTCACCTGGTTGGGCTGCAGCCCCGCCGCGAGCAGCTGCGCGAACGCCGCCTCCGCCTCCGCCGGCTTCTCCGCGCGCACGCAGGCCAGCAGCAGCGTGTTGTACGAGATCAGATCTGGCTGCGCACATGGCAGCTCGTCGCGCGCATGCTCTTCGAACCATGCAAGCAGCTTGCGCGCGCCGGGCACGTCAGCCACGTTGGCGTACGCGGAGAGCGCCGTGTTGAGCGCCATCGCGTCCGGCAGCACCTTGGCGTCGATCATACGCCAGAGTGTTCGGGCTGCATCGGCTGGGCGGCGCGCGCGCGCAAAGGCCGACACCACCGCGGTGAAGGTGATACGGCTAGGCGCGAAGCCGGCGTCGAGCATCGAGTGCAGGATGTCCTCGGCCTTGTCGGGCCGACCCGCCGTGCCCATCGCCGTGATCACCGTGTTGAACGACACCTCGTCCGGCGGCGGGTAACCCGCTGCGCCGCCAGCAGCGAGCGAGCGCATCATCGAGCTGAGCAGCGCCGCGGCTCCTGTGAAGTCGGGTGGCGTGAGTCGCATGATGGCCTTGAGCTGCACGTTGCATGCAGCCGTGTCGGGCTGCATGCCCGCCTCCCGCATGCGAGCGAGCCAGGCGAGCACTGCCTCGGGCGTGCTGTGCTTGTCAAGGGCATGAAGGACATTCACGCAGATAGACTGCGAAGGCGTGAAACCACCGCGCGTGCAGGTGGCAAGGACACCCTCGATCGCGGCCTCGACTGAGTGGCCGATGGCGAGCAGCGCGTTGAACTGCATGTTCGCCATGCGCACGTTGGCTGCGCTGCCCGCGCGCGCCAGCGTGGCAAGGGCACCGTTTGGGTCGCCCGCGCGCAGCAACGCGGCCATCTCGGACTCGTCGTTGCCTTCAGCCTTGCTGCTGGCGGCCGAGCCAGTCGACAGGGTGCGCATTGCAGCCACCTCCGTCGCAGGAAGGCTGAGGCCGGGCGGAAGGGACGGCGGCAAGGAGGACGTCGCCATAATTACGTTCTCGAAGTGGAAGGTTGTGGAGCGACGGAATCTTTGCGAGAAAGGAAACGAAAAATCGTGCAATTTGTAGTACGAGTACTTACTCGAACATGTATCGGTTCAACGTCACGGCCCGCCGGCGCGTCTCGTCAAATTGCCAGATTCCGTCCTCGGCGAGGCCGACGAAATCGCGGCATCCATGATTGCTTTCATCTTCACCGTCATCTGCGCGCTTGCGAGCGCGCAGCCTCAGCACCGCACTGCTCCCACGTTCGAGATCAACCTCGATAAGCCGCCCGAGCAGCGCTTCAGTGTGATCTTCGACCCGGCCGCCGGCTTCAATGAGACCGTGTGGGAATTCTACAACATGTACTTTGCGAACAACGAGCGGCTCAAGGAGGCGCTGTATCACCTCGTCGCCACGCGCGGCGAGGAGGTGCCCGAGATGCAGGGCGAGATCCGTGGGCTTGCCATGGGCTCGAAGCTTCCGCTTCCTTTCGTCCAGGGCATCCAGATGCTGTACGAGCTGCAGACGGTCATGGTGCCAATCGTAAACGTGTCGCGGCTGCCCAAAAGGCTCGTGAGCACACTCAACTACACGTTCGAGCGTGAGACGGCGCCGCCCGAGTGGGCGGCGCTCTCGCAGATCCCGTGGCGCGGGCCGGGCTGCACGGGGATCATCGCAACCAACACTCTCGACGGCACGGTCTCGCATGCACGCAACCTCGACTTCATGCCGCACCGGATCATGAGCCGGCTTGTGTACACGGGGATCTTCACGCGCAACGGCACCGAGCTGTACCGCTCGCAGATGGTCGCGGGCTACGTGCAGGCCATCACAGGCATGCGTCGCGGCCCCAACGGCTTTGGGCTCGAGCGCAACACCCGCTACACAGACCATCCAGGCGGCTTCGAGCAGGCGTTGAGCAACCTCAAGGCAGGCCGCTTGCTCAACGGCTGGCAGTTACGCCAGACGCTCGAGGCGTGCGCGACATACGAGTGCGCGCTCGATCGCCTGTCCACCGTCCCATACGCCTCGACCGAGTATACGATCCTCTCTGGCGTGCGTAAAGGCGCCATCCTCTCGCGTTCACCGGATTACGTCGCGTACAAGCAGACGCTCGGAATCCCTGCCGATACGCAGCCAGCATCCTACATCATCATGACGAACTTCGACTTTTTCTACCACGACATCCGCGAGTGGTTCGACCCGACCGGTGGCGAAATGTTCAGGCCTCGCCGGCTCGTCGCGCAGGGCCTGCTCAATGCAACGCTCGCGTCAGGCCGAGCCCTCACCCCCAAAGTACTCTTTGACGTCATCAACGCGGAGGGCGTCCTCGCGGGCGGCAACGACAGTGAGGGCGGGGGCGACGGCACCATCTTCCAGGCGCTCATCAACGTCGAGCTCGATCTGTGGAATGTTTCCATCCCCGTGCTCAAGCACCGCCGTCGCGACGACGCCCGCGCTGCATCGTGAATCCGTGACCGAATCGCCTCTAAGCGTGTCTAGGCGTGTACGCTTTACGCGCTAACGTGGTCCTAGTTCGTGTTCCGAGATTCACCTAGAGCTCCTCCTGAGAGCGCGCTACCCGGGATCGATTAGATGAATTTAACAACTTGACGGATGAAGCGGCATCTGGGGATCTGCGATCGCCGCGCCGGATCGCGACGCTCCCCGGCGCTCGCCCGGCCGCGCGGGGTCCGGGGACGCTCATGGCTCAACTACAACTTCGGATGCCACGCTCGTGGTGTGAATCATAATTTGACGTTTTCGCAAGCTGCTATAAGGATATGGTCCGGTCTAACTACACCGCACAGCCTCAGGCTGTCCGACACCGACTCCGTGCTCTGGCACACATCAGCACGATCGCACGCAATCGCGTATATCGGCCGTTACACATCACACATGCGACACGCTTTGCCCAGAGCGCCGCTTGCGCTCTCAAGCCATCTCGCGGACGAGATGTTTAGAAGATGGTGGGGGGGGCGGCGCCGCCGAGGCCGCCGGTCGGGTAGAGGGCGTCGACGCCGAGGAGCTCGTGGACGAGGCAGCCGGTGATGCCCATCATGGCCGCGCGGCCGTTCTGGCGCTCGGCGTTGAGCTTGAAGGTCTTGACCTCGGGGTCGTCATAGCGCACCCACG
>Ga0210247_101284_pt1 | contig 20594 bp, 23 predicted proteins | sample ChrtobMetP3_16mM_FD_155449 | JGI IMG/M metagenome (GOLD analysis project Ga0210247, IMG submission 155449) | Chrysochromulina tobin associated microbial communities from unialgal haptophyte culture, Seattle, Washington, United States - P3_16mM | ecosystem: Host-associated > Algae > Haptophytes >... | reverse complement strand
CGGAAGCTCATGGTCCTGTCCATGTCCGACTCTGAAAGGTAGCGCTTCGACATTCTTGCGACCACCAGTGAGGACCACCTCCTCGCGTGCGGATGACAGGCGTGCGAGCGCAAAGTTTCGAAACAGATATGCCAAGAACAAGCCGAGAGCTTCGCGGATTGACCTCATGGAGAAAGCCTTAAAACAAAAGTACGGTTCTACGAGAAGGTTTAAAAGATGGTTGGATGGCGGCCACGTCATCTCCTCTTCACGCCGCCGACCGACATGCAAGGTTCCAGTCCCTTGCGTGTAGGCCCCGAGCGGCCACAAGCTCCGTCTGGCACGAAGGCCAGCCACACCCTCAAATTTCTGCTAGCGTCTGGTGGCTACGTGATTGCGGGCCCATTGCTCATTCTCCTGAACAATCGCATCCTCACCGAGTTTCCGTACCCGATCGCGCTCTCCGCGCTCGGCGTCGGCTTTGCGACTGTGGCGAGCCGCCTGCTGCTGCTTTCGGGCGTCGTCCCATTCAGCGAGCAGCCGAATGTGTACAAAGCCCCCGGCGTGGCATCGTGGCGCTTCTACATGGGAACGGCGCTGCCCATCGGCGCGTTGTCTGGCCTCACGCTCGCACTCGGCAACGCTTCGTATGTGCATCTCTCCGTGGCCATGTGCCAGATGCTCAAGGCACTCACGCCAGCGATCACGTTTGCGCTGGTGTCAGCGATGCGGATCGAGTCGCCAAGCCTTGTCGAGGCACTCTGCGTCCTCGTTATCACGCTCGGCACGCTCGTGGCCACCCGCGGTGACATTGCCATCTCGCGCATAGGCGTGGCAGTGCAGCTCGGAGCCAATGGAGCCGAGGCGCTTCGGCTGGTGCTCTCGCAGCAGCTGCTCGCCAACATGCAGCTCTCCCTGTTCGAGATGCAGTACCACACCGCGCCGCCCCAGCTCATCTTTCTCCTTGGCGCATCTGCCCTTCTCGAGATGCATTCTGAGAGCGCTCGCGCGGCCGCGTTGAGCGCCGTGGCGAGCACGCCGTGGCCCTTTGTGCTGGCGGGGCTGCTCGGGCTGCTGCTTCAAGTGGTCGGGCTGGTGGCGGTCAAGCTCACTGGCTCGGTCACCTTCAAACTGCTCAGCACCGCCCGCGGCGCGGCCCTTGTTCTCTTTGAGGTGCTCACCGGCGGCACCGGCGGCAAAGGCGGGGATGCGCCGCCTTCGGTGGTGCAGCTGGGTGGCTATGTGGCGTCGCTCGCGGGCTTCTGCGTGTACACGCTCGCGAGGCTCAGAGGCCCCGGCGCCCAGACCCCGCCCAAGAAGCCGAAGGCCGAGTAACACGCGGCGGGGCCGTTGGCGTGGAGTACTCGTATGCGAGAAGGACTGAACTTGAGAACGAGCGCGAGCCGCGACGACGTTCGACGACGACGTGAGAGAGGCCTCGTCATGTGACGATCCCGTCGTCCCGGCGGAGAGATGTAGGAGAGATGTATCCGATAAGAGAATGGTTGAAGGTAGACTGTTTGACGGCCGTTGAACCGAGCATAGCGAAGTATAGTCCTAAGGTTAGCTTTTCGCGAGTCCGTATCCGTAATCAGTGGCGTAATCACAATTACTATCACATAAACGCACTCGAACGCATCGCATGCTCGAACGTCAGCTATTATGATACTACCTATCTATATACGAAATCGATCGAGGTCGGATTACACGAGGATGGCGGATGTGACTTGTGAGGCGGGATGCTGCTTGCTGGGTCGGTCAGCGCCGCGCGCCCGCCCACGCGGCCGCGGGCTGTAGTGTGTGATACCTCGGATCCATCGAACTTCGAAGACCAACACGCGCGCTATACCCCGGGGTTAGGGGGGGGTCCTATCCTTTTTGGGGGGGGGGTCCTATCGGATACGTATCCTGATGTATTTCGATGTATCCTGCAAGGCTGCATGTATCCTGCATGTATCCTGAAGGATACATGTATCCCTTATGTATCCTGATGTATCTCAAATGTATCTTAAATGCCCTGTTACATTCCAAGAGAATACATGTATCTGCATGTATTTTACACGTATCCCGAACGAGTCCAAGATACATTTTGGGATACATACATGTATGAGATACATCAAGATACATGTATCGTGCACGTGGGATACATGCGGGATACATGCGGGATACATATGAGATACATGTATCTGCAGAGGTTCGAGGATACATGGAGGATTTACATGCGGGATACATGAGGGATACATAATGAGATACATGTATCTCAATTGTATCCAGAGAGGCACGTATCTGCAAATGTATCTTGTTGTATCCTGCATGTATCTTGATGTATCTTGATGTATATGAACGGGACACATCAAGATACGATCAGGATACATGCAGGATACATCGAAATACATCAGGATACGTATCCGATAGGAACCCCCCCAAAAAAGGATAGGAAACCCCACGTCACCCCTATACCCCGCACATGCGCGCGAGGGGAGCGCGGGCGATGTCCGAAAAGATCAAAAAAGAAATGTTCCGGAATCCGACTGCACGAGTCTGGAACGCCATTCCCCATATCCTGCCACCACTTCCCGTCACTTCCCCCTAGCCTGATCTCCTGGCAGAGAGCCAGACGAACCGGGTGAATTGATCCCTGGTTCCCTGCCGCTGTCTCCACCTTCGCCCCCCAAAAACCGCCGTGTACCGTACAGAAAGCGCGCGCCTAAAGAAACCGCTCGACGTTTCAGAGCCGACAAGTGTTCGTATGTGGCGTACTAACGGAAGCTCACTCACTGACGAACCTTTGGGAGTGTCGCGGCTCCCCGTCGCGTGCGCCCGACGCAGCGCTCCATTCGTGAATCCACTCTCTCCTTTTCGACACCGACGTCGGCGACGCGTAAGGGAAAGTGCAAACGCACGGTGGTGTGAACATGGGGGCACTTGCAGAGGCAAGTGCGAGTGACGAGGCCGCTAACAACGCAGGCCGTGTCTCTCCCAAACTTGTACCGGTACTGTACAGTAAGTTGTGTTCTCCGTCGGATTTGAGGTTCCGCGTGTGTCGCGATCGAGGCGACTCCACTGCGTATTGACCGCGGTGCGCTGCGCTATTGACGCGCTTGGTCAGTGTGATCAAAGAGGTTTCCGTTAGTCTTTCACGGGCGAGCGCTCGACCGACGTCGTTGGCCAACTGTTGAGCTGGAAGAGTGTTGATCACACGTCTCGCGACAATGGCTTCATGTGCGCTCCTCGTCCATTTCCTAACCACTTCCTCGCCATATGATCACTTTGATCATCCGATGCTTCATGCCAGCTTCCGGAGGTGTTGTGTCTCGTGTGATAAGCGTGTCGACAAGCTCCATACGTGGCCGACGGTCTCCAGCTGCATGTCAGGATGCGCCTTGCAGTTCCTTTCTTGGCCATCCAACGCTGATGCTATCCGGTACTTCTACCACCCCAACAACATGTCCCGTTTTCGTCTTCCGGGATGCAATTCGTCTTCCCGACATGCACGAGGCACGGGTTCCTACAGAGGGGACCTCATCTGGGAGCCGTATCCGAATCAGCTATGCCTATGGAGCAACATGGCTTTCGGGAAGATCCTCGCGAACATCCTCTTCATGCGCGCATTCGATGTCACGCACTTAATCGAGAGTGGTCGGATGGGTGGGCTCTCATTGGTACGCCTACCTGCCCCTACCTGCACGCAACCTGCCCGCTACCTGCCCTCTACCCGCCCTCAGCCCTCAGCCCTCCCGTGTGTGCATGAATCTACGTGTGCAGGTGCACTACTACATGCTCGGCTTTGGCAACCTCACGTCGATAGAAAGAGAGCCTGTGTACGCAGTCCGTCAGGGGCTTCGCGACACTCTTGGTGACGCCCTTGTCCTGGCAGACGGTGATGGCATGCGACTCGTGCCTGCCTTCGTCAGCAATATCTCTCAAACAGACCCTCAGGCGAAAATCGCCGTGATTATCGACGGCCCAAAAGGGAAAGCGGCGGTCCAGCTGGCGCGCCAAGTGCTGTCCCAAGTGGCGCTGGTCATGCTCGATGACCTGGCGTATACACCTCCGGAAGGCGTCCTCTCCTTTCGGACAAACGAGGTGATGTGGAGGCGCGCATTGCCCATGACGCGAGATGCGTCACTCGTAGATGACTTTAGTGGAAGATTCTACTTCCGCGAAGACGATGTGTGTACGGTACTGGTAGGTGGGGTAGGGATGAGGAGTCTTGAGACCGCTCGACCGTCGCGTAGCCGGAGGTTTAGTTAATACCGACGCGACGCAACGACGGGTCGTACTACTGAGTCGAGCCGCCTTTCGTAAGCCCAAGACGGCTCCAAAAGAGTGCGTCGATGAAATGGGTCGTATCTGTGGGCCGATTACAGCGCCGGGCGCGGGAAAGCGCGGGGCTAAAGGTATCTCGCGCGCGCCGCGGCCGCGCGCGCACGCGCGCTGCGAGCTGAGATTTTGACCTCTTGGGGGAGCTGTCTTTGCTCTTTCATCATTTTTTTGATTTTTTGTTTCTCACAAGCTCAGAGAATTTCCAGCCATTATAATATACCACCAGCACCACATGAAGGGCTTACACTATGTTTCCAAAACTCAGGAGAATGGAGGTCAGCGGGCAGTTTTTCAGATAAGTCCCAGGATTATACCACACACCATGAAATGATGACAGATGGACTCGAGACAGGGCTGAACGTATGCTCTTAGTGCCTACACTCCGGTATCCCCCTCACCGCCCCGTCCCCGCGCTGATGAGAAGGCAATGAAGAGAGACGCACTCAAATGGAATGAAAGATGGTAACCTACATGTACCTGCTTATGACCTTATGTAACCTATCGGCATCGTCACGGGACACGGCAGAGATTGAATGGGGCGGTCGTGCGCATGGGTCGTGGAACGGATTTGACATTTGTCGAAGTCCTCTTCGTAGCTATCTGATCGTCCACGTGGCGAGGATGAAAGCATGACAGCATGGCGCCTCTGGGTGTCACTCCGGATGACGAATATATCGACGTGCGCGCGCGGCGCATTGCACTGAGATGGCGCCACGCTCGCGTTGCCCGGTTGCCGTCTCGTCCCACCGCCTGCAGCGTTCAGCTTTATACCGGCGGACCGATCACACCACCTCACCGCTTAACACCGAGCCGACGCACCCTTACTCGCGGCCCCGCGCGCTCACTCGCGATGCCCAAGCACGAAGATGTCCGCGAGCGAGCCAACCTCGTGCACCTGCTCGGTGAGGAGATCGATGCAGATCGATGAGAAATCAGACGCAAATCATGCGCACCACGGGGTCCATACAAAGTTTTGTAGGATGTGATTGTAATCACAATCAAGTCTTGTGGGGGCGTGCTCACGCACCTGCTCGCTGAGGACATCGATGAGCTGCAGCCCAGTGACCCTATGCATGCCAGTCTCGATCGCAAGCATTCGTATGGTGACTGACTGCGACGAGTTTGGTCGGAAGGTGCCGAGGTTGCGCGTGCACACGCCCTCGACCACAATCGCCGCTGGGGCCGGCGGCAGCATTGTCGACGCCATGAGCTGCAGCTGCATCTCGCTCGAGGAGGTATTGGCGACCGAGATTACGATCTCAAAGGGCGTCTCGAGATGCACCTCAGATGGCGCCGAGATCAGATGGATCTCGACGCCCCTCACGACCGGCAGCTTGCGCTGCACGGTATTGCTTTGTAGCCGGCCCGCCTCGCCCATGGACGACTTCCACACGACCTCCATCCGACCTGCGTTCGGGTTAGGGTCAGGGTTCGGGTTAGGGTGAGCTTCCACACGACCTCCATCCGACCTGCGTCCAGCTCGAGCACAATCAGTGGCGAGCAGAGAGGCCATCGGTGGCCATGCGAGACGCGATCCGCGGCAAGCTCCGCCACGAACCCACCTAGAGTATTTATCTGGCGCAGCTGCGCAGGCGGCACCTTGCCGCGCAGCCGGAACATGTACTGCTGCGTGTCCCCGCTCTTGAGATACGCTAGGTGGCCAAACGCGGGCAACCCGACAGCAGAGGCGACCACAGACGCCGCGCCGCTGCCGCTACCACCGGCGCCGGGCGCCGTGCCGGGCGCGGCTTCGGGCTGCGCTCTTGAGAGCGGCTGCGCAGCCAGGGAGGGCGGGAAGGCATTGGGCGGGAAGACATTGAGCGACTCGACCTCGAACTGTGGCGCCGGCTTGAACTCGACCGAGTGGAGGAAGAGATGGCGTGGCATCGCGTTCTGCAATTGGGTCTCTATGAGTACCTGATGAGGGTGCAATCGAGAGGCGTCATCAGAGGTCATCATAGTTCATCAGAGGCAATCAGAGGTCATCAGTGGGTCTCGATGAGTACCTCGTTGTTCAGCGAGAGCGCATGCGTCTTACTCCTCATCGAGAGTGGATTGTTGACCTGAAACTTGAAGAACTGCGAGCCGGTGCGCGGGGCGGGTGTCAGTGCGGCCTTCAGCGGCGTGGGCCAACGCGCGGCCCACGGCGCGGCGCCGGAGGAGCAAGCAGAGGCATCGATCGCATGGCGGGTGCATACAATGCGGTGCGAGCGGCGCGGCGCACGCGCACCTTGCGGAAGTATTTGCGCTCGCCTTGCGAGTCCGTGTAGAGCGCCGAACAGATGAGGATGTGGATGCCAATGTCCTTGAGGTCGTACTCGATGATCTTATCGAGCGTCTGCTGCGAGGCGAAGCGTGCAATGGCTGAGCCCGCTACGGACGAGTCCGATAGGGTCTCCCGAGCAAGCTGGGTCTGGACCTCGACCTTGAGGCCGACTTGGGCCAGCTCTATGGGCGCGATGTTGCACAGTGAGATATAGCAGCTGAAGGTCTCGCCGAGGAAGATGTCTCCAAAGCTCTGAGGCAGCGCGAGCATCGGCGAGAGCGCGACTCCGGGCTCCGGATCGCCGCCCGCTGGTGCCACTGGTGGGAATGGCACCGGCAGAGAGAAGTGAAAGCTCGGCTTGCACAATCGCATCACTTTGAGAGATATGGGGTTGACGTCCTGCGGCGGTGGAGGAGGAGGGGCTGACATCGCGGAGCGGCGAGAGCGGCGGAGCGGGGGCGCCTCGCGGCGTTCAGGTGTGAACAGACTGTTCATACCTCGAAAAGGGCACGAGGAGGGGCGTGGGCCTCCATAGGGGATCCCGCAAAGGAGACAGCGCGAAGAGCACTGCGTTCATCGATCATCGTGATCGTGTTAGTGTGAAGAGGGTCCGACCTGTCTGAGACCTAGTCTGAGACTGAGTACAGTGGTAGAACACCGCGTTTCCCCCCACGAGCGTCCGGCTCACAGTCACACTTCACGCTCGGCTTCAGTCAGATGCACCTCGAATGGTTGTCGTGCTGTCGTTCGACGAGATCATCTTGCACGGCCTCATCCGGTAAGAGTAGAACCGCCCCCCTACCCTCACAGCGTGCGAGGGTGCACGCATCGGATTGTACACCGTGGGCGGCGGCAAGGTGCCGTTCTCCCCAAACAGCACGTGCCATGCCTTCTCGAGCACGTGGCAGTCGCCTACTCGAAGGGCTTGCTGGGAATGGTTCATGCTCCGAGTATCTGGACCGTCGCACCATGCTGGCTTGCGCCCAGATAAACGCTCGAGCATGTCGGCATAGAATGCGCGTGGCCGCTGCAGGATACGGGCACGGGTGACAGCAAACAAGCCGTTGGCGTAGAAGCGAAAGGTTGCGGGTGGAGACTCGATGTCCAAGTGGCGCCATGCTTGTCTACTGCAGCGATCAAACGTTGCTTGCTTAGCGGTGTCCTCGCATGGGGCTGGCCAACTGCCCTCAAACGAGTGTTTGCTCAAGGCGAGGTAGCCCATACTGTCCAGCGAGGGCACACTTGAATTGAGCGTCTGCAGCATGGAAGGAAAGATCAGTTGCCTCTCACTGTTGTACTGCAGGAACGCCACCGCCGGAGGGAGGCGATCGTACTCGTCGTTAATGTACTGCAGGTACGCGGCGCACTCGTCGCCAGCGTTGTGCTCCATCATCCGCACGTGTGTCTTCAGTGCTAATAGTTGTGACAGCGTTCGCGCTGAAGATGGACTGCTGCTGCATGGCCGCTTTTGGTACACGTGCACCGGCACGCCGTGCGCCTTGAGCTCACGCACGCCTTCACTGCCACGCTCTCCGCAGCGAGCGAGAACGACCTCGATGGTCGGGCTCTGCGTAGACGGTGGAGCCATGCAACAAGGGCGTTAGGCGAAGCGTGACGACGAGCCGGCCGCTCCGAGGACGACAAAGGCCACGACTTCATCAAGTTCGTGCGCACAAGTCAAGTCAAGCAAGCAAGCAAGCAAGCAAGCAAGCAAGCATACATTCCATCCTCTCCGCCCACTCTTTCCTACTCCGCTGGCTACAGGAGTATTCGGTTGCGCTTGTTTAGGTACTTGTGTTGTTTCGACTAACTAGCTTGCTTGCAAGTCAAGTCAAGTCAAGTCAAGACACATACACCCGTTACGAACGCAACCGGTTCACACCCCAAGTTCAGTCAATATTTACCATGTTTGCAGCCTTTGCACTGTGAACCGCATTCGGACAGTTTTCGGACGGACGTGGCCCGCATGCCGGACTCGTGAAGTCGTGGCACCGTGGCTCCGAAACGTTGCATGGTGTCGACGGAGACTTCAGTCCGCTGGCCGAGCCTCACATTTGCAGCCCTCATCGCCCTTTCCGTTTCGCTGCCACCAACCGGCGCGCTCGACAACGGCCTCGCGCGGTCACCGCCGCGAGGCTGGAGGAGCTGGAATGCCTACGGCGGCGAGGTGACGCAGTCCAAGATGGAGGCGGCGATGGACTTGTTCGTGGATACTTCGCGGACCGTCGGCGGTAAACCAACCTCGCTGCACGAGCTTGGGTATCAGTACGTTGGTCTCGACGATGGTTGGCAGCTGTGCGGAGCCGGAGTGAACGGCTCCTTCCACGATGCCGAAGGCAGGCCGCTGGTCGATGAAGCCAAGTTTCCCTCCCTAGCTTCGATGGTCGCCCACGCGCATGCAATCGGGGTCAAGGCGGGTTGGTATCTCAACAATTGCATCTGCGCTGAGAACGGCTTCGATGGGCCGATGGCCGACACCGTCATCCGCCGATCGGTGCAGACCCTCATGGAGTATGGGTTCGACGGCCTTAAGCTGGACTCCTGCTCGCAGTTCAACAACCTCACGCGGTGGAACGAGCTGATCAACGCGAGCGGGAAGCCCATCCTACTCGAGAACTGCCATCAGGGTGGCCTCGCACCCGGCTCAGGGCAGTGGCAGACGTATGTGAAGCTCGGCAATTCGAGCTATGAGCACCGGCTAGGGTACCTCTCGGCAGGCGACGATTGCGACGGCTCGCCGCTGCGCAACGCAAGCTTCGGCGCGTGCATGGCGAACTGCACCGAGCTTGCCAAGTGCCAGGGCATCAGCTTCGAGTCCGATGAGCTTTCACCGCACGCGCCCCTCGCGAAGTGCTACCTCAAGAGCGTGGTGCACTTTGTGCCGTACGATGCGTCCAACGCGCACTGCCAATTCGACGGGTCGCCCAACGATTGCCCGTACAACTTGTACCGCACCTCGGGTGACATCGACGCCACTTGGAGCTCGATGCTTGCGAACGCCGAGACGACGCTGCGCTACAATCAAGTGACGCCGCCGCGCAGCAGACCTGGTACGTGGGCGCATCCCGACAGTGCGCGGACGGCGATCGAACCCGCGCGCCACGTCTCGACCCGCGCGCCACGTCGCTCCCTACCACGACCTCGCCATCTACCTCTGGCTGCTGATCGACTCCCTCGCGATCTCCCTCGCGATCTCCCTCGCGATCTCCCTCGCGATCTCCCTCGCGATCTCCCTCGCGATCTCCCTCGCGATCTCCCTCGCGATCTCCCTTGACCTCGCCATCTCCCTCGCGCCTGTGCACAGTGCTCGAGGTCGGCCGCCTCGCCAACTACAGCGAGGATCGGTCTCACTTTGGGTTGTGGGCTGTCAGCTCGTCACCACTCATTTTGGGCTTCGACGTCGAGGACAAGGCGCTCATCGACCGCGTGTGGCCGATCATCTCAAACGTCGAGGTGCTCGCGGTCAATAGCGCATGGGCAGGCGCGCCCGGCACGAGGGTCGCGCTGGACCCGGCCGGGAAGTGGCAGGCTTGGTCCAAGCCCCTCGGCAACGGCCAGCATGCGCTCCTCGTGCTCAGCACGGCATCTGCTCCAGTCGACGTGAGCCTGCCGTTGGCAAACGTGTCCACGGACTTTAGGGGCGCAAGTAACGTGAGCGCACGCGACCTGTACTTGGGGCAGGACCTTGGGCTGATCCCCACGCCCACATGGTCTGTTCGGGGCCTGGCGCCCCACGACTCGCGCTTCGTGCTCCTCGCGCTTGCGAACGAGAGCCGCGTCCACGTGGAGGTGCGCCCTACCGGCAAGGTGCTTGCCCGCACCTCGGACCGTTTCTTCGGCGTGACCCTCGACCTCTGGCGAGCCGACGATGCCCAGTACGGCGCCAAGTGGGGCAACGCCTCCGCACTCTCCCTTGCACTCACGTCAAGGCTGGCCAATTTGGCCAAAGCCCTCGGACCGGCCGTGATGCGCATCGGAGGCTCTCCCCAAGACTCTCTCGTGTACCAATCCCGAGGCGGCGACTGCCCCACCGCCACCTTCGGCACCTCTGCCTCCGCCTCCGCCGCATCCGCCGCATCCGCCGCATCCGCCGCATCCGCCTCCGGCTCCTCTCCCAGCTCGTCCGGCTCCTCTACCAGCTCGTCCGGCTCCTCTACCAGCTCGTCCGGCTCCTCGTCTGCCCTCGGCGCCCCCTACTATTGCTCACAAGTCCGACCGCCCGTGTACGACTGCCTGACGACGAGCCGGTGGGAGGCCACGAGCTTGATTGCATCTGATGAGCTTGATTGCGTCTGATGAGCTTGATTGCATCTGATGATTGACGACGAGCCGGTGGGAGGCCGCGAGCGCCGTACTAAGCGCCGTACTGAGCGCATTCCTGAGCACTGCTGGCCACTGCTGGCCATTGATGGCTGCTGATGGCTGCTGGTGGCTGCTGATGGCTGCTGATGGCTGCTGATTGCCACTGCTTCCCTCCCTCGCCAGGTGGGAAGCGCTCACCGCCTTCGCGAGCGCCGCGGATCTGCGGCTCGTGCTTGGCCTCAACGGCTGCCTCGGGCGAACGGCTCCCAATGCGCCTCTGAATTGGGAGGAGGGCCTGAGGCGCTTCCTGACCGACACGGCGCGCGCTCGCCTCCCCGTGTGGGGATTTGAGCTCGCGAACGAGCTTGATGGTACGTACTCGGGGAGCGACGGCGTGATGCCAGAGACGCTCGGCGCCGACTTGGGCGCCCTCGCTCACATTATAGAGGGCCTATGGCCGGATAGGGTGAACCGACCCGTCCTTCTCGGCCCCGACATCGCCGCCTTCACCGGTAACCCTAACCCTAACCCCAACCCTAACCCTAACCCTAACCCCAACCCTAACCCCAACCCCAACCCTAACCCTAACCCTAACCCTAACCCTAGGCGGCACTGGCCTTCCGGACTATTTTAAGCGATTCCTCGGCGCGGTGCCCAAGGGCGCTTTGCATGCACTCACATGGCATCAGTACCCGTACTGCAACCAGCCCGATGAGGATCACGGCACGATCCTAAGCCTCAGCTGCCTCGGTAAGCTCGACCAGGCCGCAGAGACCTTCAGCTCGCTCGCCGCCGTGCACGGCATCAGTGCCTGGCATGGCGAGGGTGCCAATTGCTGGACGGGCGGCATTCCAGGCGTGACCGACAGCTTCCTCGACTGCTTCTACACGGGCTACCTTCTGCAGGCGATGGCGACACGTGGCGTGGCCACCGTGATGCGCCAAACGCTCGTCGGTGGCGACTATGAGCTCATCGATCGTTACACGTGAATCGGCTCTGATTGCCTCGCCATTGCCTCGCGATTGCCTCATCGATCGCTACACGCCAAGTGCCACACCCGAGCGTTCGCGAGTGCCTCTGATGGCCTCTGATGGCCTCTGATGGCCTCTGATGGCAAGTACGGTTCTGATTGCCCCTGATGGCAGGTACGGTTCTGATTGCCCCTGATGGCAGGTACGCGCCGAACCCGAGCTACTGGCTCGCGGCGCTATGGCGACAGATGATCGCTCCAACTGTGCTGGAGATTGCACCCGGCTCGCTGCCGCCCGCTCCGTCGGCGCTTCAAGTCACGCTCCACTGCTCGGCACAGCGGCCTGGTACACCGATCGCCCTCGCGCTCAACTTGGCGACCGAGCGGACTTTCGTGCTCGACCTCGCAGCCGCGCTGGGGCGACCGACCGCGTCAGAGGACGACGAGGACGAGAGCGGGTACCTCGTGCACTTGCTCACGAGCGAGAGCCTGAGCAGCAAGGTCGTGCGTCTCAACGGCTTGGCGCTCGTGCCCGCGCCAGACGGCTCGCCGCCGCCCTTTGAGGCGCTCTGGGTCAAGGGGCCGTTCACGCTGCCGCCCGTGTCGGTGGCGTTCGTGCAGCCCGCGAGCGCTGGAGGGGAGGAGGCGTGCGCTTGACGACGGAGAGCCAAGGTTGGCGCTAGCGGGCGTCTCGCTTGAGGCGGCGCATGTTAAAACCGCTACCGGAGCTTTGTCAGCCTATCGCTTTTCGTTGTGAATCGCCCTCGCCCAAAGTATTCTCATCCTCCACCTGCACCCACCTAGAATTTGGGCTAGTATCACTGAGCATTCGGGCGGCGGGGCTCTTATGCGTCGATGACCATTGCGGTGTGAATGGGCGTCTCATTCCGCGGCGTACTTGTCGGATCGCGTCAGTATAGGCATTCGATACATCGGGCGATGTCCAACGATGCCTGTGCCTCTCCACTCACATAGCGCGCCTGCCGGCGTCACGCTTGTCAGCTACGCAGAGGGTGCGCGCTTCGAGAGGTCGCAACGGCTGATCGAATCTCTTGCAGGTTCACATGGTGTAATGCGTGTTGTCTCATGGACGAAGCAAACTTTGCAACAAGACCCACTTTACGTGCAGCACGCAGCAGCATTTAGGATGCTCAGCAATCTAAGCCGTCGAGTGCGCGAGAAGCGGCCTTATTGCACGGCTTTCAAGCCTTTGGCCCTGCTGATGACGCTGCGAGATCATGACGGATCCTGGGTGATGTGGACGGATTCCTCGCAATGGAACGTGCCAACGCTAAATCACTCCCTGATGGATGCAGCAGCCTCATTAGAGGCTCGGCAAATTGACGCGGTCTGGGGCACTCAGCACTGCCCGATCAAGGGCGTCGGCGCCAACGGCAGGGACCAACCACGTAACAGATGGTTGCCAGCTGTCAGAGGCGCAAAACGCTTTGCACTCGTGAGCCCGCACGCAATCGAGGTCTGGCTGCCTAACGCCACAGATCTAGCTTCTCGCCGGAGATTTCTCGCCGCAAAACACATCCTCGCGACACATGTTTTCGTGAAATCGACAGCAGCGAACCGCGCGATTGCGGCGACGTGGCTCAGAATGGCAGTCGAGCACCCGGCAGCCTTCTGCGACTGTAACCAAGACCAGGCCGCGCTGTCACTGCTTGTCTACAATAAGAATCTGCCCCGCGTTGATTACTGCGGCCCCTTTTCGCCCGACAGGCAAGGGCCCGTCGAGTCACTTGGCCGCGTCATGACCTCTCAAACACAAAAGGCAGTGCGCATCTTTGCTCACGCTCTTGCAACTGGTGCGTTCGAGGTGGTGCGTCATGTCAAGAGCCGCCGACTTGAGGAGACGCACTACAGTTGCAGCACGCCGATGTTCCCTTCCACTGCCCCTCTTCGCCCATCGCAACTACCGTCTTCAATGCCCTCGGACCGCCGCATCCTGTTCGTCCTCTCGACGTACGTCGGGAATCGCTTCCACGCGCGGACCCTCATGCTTACCCTTTACTCTCTGCAGCTACATCATCCAAAGTGCAAGGTCATCATCGTAGACAAGGCGTCACCCGCGCCCGTATCGCACGATGTGCTCCCCGGGCCGCATGTGGGCGCAGTCGGAGATGTCGCGATGGCTGCTTGGTTTCAGCACGGCGTGCACATCATTCGCTTGCCTCGCGAGACGCCCAACAAGTGGGAGTATGGCGGATACGCTGCTGGCCTCGACTTCCTTGCCACGTCGACGGGAACGTGGGACAAGGACAACTTTGAGCAGTTTGTCTTTATGCAGGGTTCAATGCTTCTGTCGGAGCCGGTACCTCGCGTAGCTCACGAGGATGCCGAAGGGTGCGAGGTGCGTGCATTTCAGCTCACAGAATGGTCCAAGGGGACTGCCTCTGTGGTAGGCAGCAAGTCGTCCCGCTCGCGCGCCATCGCGTTCCTCCAGGGTATCGGGCTTCTCGCCGCGAATACCTCCGCGGAATCACGCAGGGCTGTCTGGAGGACTAACGCGGCCAATCACAACGCCATTGCGGCATCTCACAAAGGGCTGCATCAACTGCTCGCGCCACTGAATGCCAGGCTCCCTGCAGGGGGCAAGAACGTCTTCGACCATCCAAAGGCTGTGGCGAAGATGCACACCGAGTTCCTCACCGGTGTGATTGTAAAGCTCTTGGCCAGCCAGAGTCAGACAAATGTCTCCAGATGTCCGCCCCTGGCTTGGCGCGCACCGACGCACGTCGCCAACAACACGCCAGAGTCGGGCTTCTATAAGATCCATGGCTCGGGCTTCAACTGGATTCTTCCGTCGGACGTCGTGCTGTCGACGCTGCTCCAGCTTGCAGACGCGGACCAGGATGGGCGCGCCTCGCGAGCTGAGTTGATCGCCGCGATCCTCCGACGGCCTGGGCCGTGGTCGTCCATATGGCATGCCGCCTGCCTTGCGTTTCCGTTCGGCGCAGACAGTGCCGCCGCACAGTTTGTCTTGCGTGGGCCGCGCTTTCTGAGCGGCCGACGCCTTGCCTTACTGGTAGCTCGAGCTCGGGAACAGGTAAAAAGCGTGCTATACCGACCAGATTCCATGGAGGCTGAGGGGCACTCGTCGTGCGGTCGACGCTACGATGCGTGGTTCTGGGCAGAGAAAGCTCTCATGATGCTCGACGGGACGCCCAGAATGGCGAGACGCATGGCAATGACGGGAACATTGCCACAAAGGATCAACTTTGAGAGGACATGGGCAGATCCATTTAACGATATGTACGCAGAACCTTTCCAGGACGAGATGATGATGGGCCTACTACAAAAGGGCGAAGCGTTCTGGGGCGTGCGCGATGGTCAGGAGCCGAGCGTGGGCGCTGCACATGAGCGATTGCGGAATCCAGGTGGTGACGTGATCACCTCGCGCGAGCTGCACCGCTTCGCCGAGCGTCTCGCCGACGCGATCTTCACCGATTCCAGCGCGTCCGCTGAGCGCGGCTTCAATTTTCTCGAGCTCAGACGAATTTTTCGAAGGGATGGCTTCCTATCTTCGGTTGTGCTGCCCATGTGCCTCATCTACCCCTCAATAGGGTACAGGATCTCATCGACGGGCGCATGGCATTTGCGCAATTCGACAGATCCATTTCGGACCATAAACGGATATCGCTCACGCACGCCCTTGCGGCTACAGCTGAACGACTCGCAGCTTGTTGCCTTCGACTTCACTGCTCGGCTTAATAGTACTGTTCTTCCTCGCTGGGTCAACATCGCGCCGGGCATTTGGAGGATGCAGCGTTGGGATAATCCCAACAATGGGAAGGTACTCCAGTGCCTCGTATCAGCTGGGTTGCTGTACACACGTGCAGCACTAGCCTGCCTAAGGTGTCAGGTTGAGGCTTGAGCTCGGGTCCGAAAACGAAATGGCACATGCCGGCCGGGCAAGACGCTTTGGGGTTCGGTTCGGTTCGTCGATGCACGTATCGGATGGTCGTATCTCGATGCTTGCCGTGCTCTCAAAAAGGGAGACAACAGTTTCACGAGTGAGTGTGATAAACATTTCACTGTTCCGTTGTCGAGTACAGACTGAGAGATAGACGAGCTCGAAAAAGCGAGACCCCCATCCGATCCCAGATCCCGGATGATGACCGGACGAACAACGGATGGAGCGCTAACTGTGACTCCCCAAGCTGCCCCACTTGTGCTGAACCCACCACCCAGTTGGAGGCGCGCCCGGTCGGCAACGGTCTTGCCACCAGCGCTCGGCCGCTCCGGGGGTGTGGAGCTGTGTCGCATGCTGAGCAGCGTCGCGGAACGGGTCACCCGACTCGGCCAGAATAACAAAAGGCCACTGTGCGGCGCTGGTATCGTGCGGCGCGACGGCCGCCGATGCGGCCTTGAAGCTGTACGCCGTCGACGCAAACGTGCTCTGCGACTGCAGGAGCAGAGTGCTGCGGCTCATCGCCAACAGGAACCAGTCAAGGAAGATGCGCTGTATGTTGATCGGATCGCTGGTGAGGTTGGTGGAGGAGGCCGCGAGGTGTATGGGCAGGCCGGGCGAGATGACCACGTGCGGAAGAGCGCGCCGAGCGCACTCTTCCACCAGAGACGAGTCGCTCACCACCACGCAGCTCACGCAGTCAGCCGCGATCGCATCACTCAGGCGCTCAAGGCATGCGAACGCGCCTGAAGGGCTCGCGTCGAATGGCGAGGATCGGACCTCCGCCGCCGCATACCAGAGCTTGCCGGGAGCGGACCATCCGCCGTGGGCAAAGGCCTTGTCACCCGAGCGCACGTGCATCGTGACGGTCGGCATGAGCGCGCCAGGCGTCGCCGTGAGCGCCGTCGCCGCCCGCATCGCCCGTTGCAGAGCCGGGCGGGGTGCGAGAAGGTACCGTAGTAGACAACCATCGAGGTTGAGGTTCCGTTCGAGGATGGCGTCGACGCTCGCGCGGTCGAACTTCTCGGCCCACCGAGATTTGGAGAAGAGCAGCACGCGGCGCGCGTGCGTCGCGAACGTGCTCACCAAGCGGCTGCCCTTGCTCTCGTTCCACGCCCAAATTCCCGGGTTCATCTGTGCGCCTTCCAGCAGGACGGTCGGCACACCCCTCGGCAGCTTGACGGGAAAGCTCCAGTCGAAGTGCGGGCCGTGAAAGTACTTGAACAGGTGCCCGGGCAGCACCGAGGGCAGCAGACCACCGTGCTCCAACGGGAAGTTCGGAGGGTCGTCGCACGCGAGCGTGAGCGCCTGCTCGGTGACCATGGAGTAGATGAGAGCGGGCGGCAGGGAGCGCAAGTAGTTGCCCAAGCCCGAAGAGGGGCAGCAATGGACGACCACGCGACCCTGGGCGCGCCACTCGGCGTGCTTGCGCGGATACACCTCGGTAAAGTAGCGTGTCCAGTGGGCCGAGCAGCCGGCCGAGGGCAGACCCCACACTTGCGCACCATCGTCGGAGGCGTTAGCTACGTGCGAGTTGGGGCGGATCCGGCCGTGGGCATGGCTGTGGGCGTCGGCTGAGCAGCGGCACGCGGTCGGGGAGGAGGGATGCCAGGCACACCCGTCAATACTCGGATGACTGCCAGGCGCTCCCGTGCCCGACATTTTTCTCTCGTCACACGAGGCCCGGCGCCACCGACAACACGCGATACGGCGAGGGCCGCGCGTCCCCCCGCAGCTTCCTCACACACCACGTCGCCAACATCTCCACCGCCATCCAAACCGCCGACGCCCAGACCATCCTCAACGCCGCCAGCGCGCGCATGCTACGTGTCTCGTTTGGGGTCATGTAAGGTGTGTGTATTCTGAGCGGGCAGTAACAGTGCCGTAGCACCGGCTGTCGCGTCTGTCGTGTTAACGTTCACGAGGCCTGGTGTGAGGGCCCCCGCCGCCGCTCCCGCCCAGTATTGCCAAGGCAGAAAGTACATGTACTGGGAAGCTCTTTTCATTCACGCCAGCACAAACCCTTCATAGGCGCATTCCGCGAAACGGTCGCCGGAGTCCTCCTCATCACTGAGCCATCCGTGCAGGACGCGGTCTTGAGAGCGCCTCTCTTGAACCACCATTTCGATCCAAGAGGGCCCAGTGCTTTCCATCCAGGAGCCCAGCCGCAGCAGTATGTTCAGCTGCTGCAAGGACCTCGACCTCGACGATTTGTTCGCGTACAAGACGTACAAGACCGTCCGCGTGAGGCACCGCACGCTCGGCTTGGTCTATTACATCACGATGATTTTCATCTTTATGTACACGGGCCTGTACACGGTCTGGTATCAGGAGGGCTACGTGCAGAGCATCGCTTTTGTGGGCAGTGTGCGCTCGACGGCGCAACAGCCAGCGGTCATCTACCCGACGGATCCGTACTGCCTGCCGCAGGGCTCTAACCAAACTCCAACAGGCACGTTTGCGCCAGTGCTGCCTTGCCTTTTCCCGGACTATAGCTCGGGCCTGTACGCTCAGGTCACATCGGGCCAGGACGGTGCGCTCATGGTCGGCTCGCGCGTCAGCATCACGCAGCAGGAACGCGACCTGAGTTGTGCCAACCTCGACTACACATGCAACAACTTCAAGACTACGGTCCCGAAGCAGTCATTCTACATGGGCGGGTTCGAGAACTCGACGATCGTGATCCAGAATGCCGTGAGCAATGCGACGCAGCAGGCCTACGGCGGGAGCCAGGATCTCATCGTCGACTCGTTTATCACGACTCGACCGGCGGCCACGATGACGGGTCCGACCGGCCTCAGCTTCCAGGTGCTGCCTATGGCTTATGGAGACCAATTCACGGTGGGCCAGCTGGCGTGGGTGGCGGGTCTCGAGCTCGACGCGATCTTCAACGACCCGACCACGGGCGGCGCGGACGCCTCACTGCGCTACGACGGGCAAACGATTCGAATCCGCGTGGTCTTCACGGGAGATCGTACCAGATGGGATCAGCAAGCGTACTACCAGTACTTTGTGAGCGTCAACGATATGGAGGCGAAGACGACGTGGACGGATCAGACGGCCGTGCCCATCTATACAATCGACCCCATTTCCGGCGCACTGCTCAGTAATGGGACCAACACGACTCGCGTTGAGTACGACCTGCACGGCCTGCAGCTCATCTACTCGATCGAGGCGACGCTCAACGTCTTCAACCTGCCCACACTCTTTCTCTCACTACTCTCGGGCGCTGGACTGCTCTTCGTGGCCAAGACGACTGCCGATAGCTTCTTGCTCTACTGTGCGCCCAAGCGGAAAGACTACCGTCTCTTCGTCGAGCAGCTCACTCCAGACTTCTCGCCGGACAGCGCCGAGTCCAGAACGCTGCTCGAAAAGATCCTTCACAAGAAGCGCGCCTCGCGCGCGAAAATCGAGCAGGGTCGGCTCACGATGTCGGACGCCGAGCTCGGCAACCAGCCGCTCGTCGCCGCCGACGCCCTCGGCGCCCTGAGCGTGAGCCCTCGGGATGCGACGGCCCCCGTGGCCGATGTCACACTGCTGCGTGGGCGCTCTGCCATCACCGCACAGGGACAGGCTGCGATGACGAGCGTCCGAGGTGAGGCATAGGAGCCGAGAGGCGCTGGGATTCCATTGCGCGAGGAGCGCGATGGCCCGTTTGGGAGAGAGGCTCGTGCCGCGGCTTCGGGGGCGTGGCGCATGCGGCAACCCCCAACCCGGCGGGCGCCACGATGTGCGAGAGAGAAACACATTTTCGGCGACACGAGTGCACTCAGAGTACACTGCTCAGTGATAGTAATCAAGTTGTGCAGGCCGAGTGTCACCTTGTTGCCTCGTGCGACGTGCCCCCGTTAAAAAAGTTATTCCGCCGGTTCCGCAGCGGTTCGCGCAACCGCGGACGCGCGCCGGTGGGCCCCGCCCCCCGGTCCCGAGTGCGACCTATACGACACACTCGACTTATCCTTGACCAACTGATTTCAAATCCAGACTCGCCCTGGCGTGGGGCTTCACGTCAGTACAGGAGCGGAAATAGAAACTGCGCTCTGAATACTGGAATCCGTGTGGTCCCTACGTTGCGGTACGCCCTAGCCCCTAGGTATATCGACACTCGGAAATTTGTGGGTCCCTCACTTGCTGCGACCCAAGAGGGGTCCTCGGAAACTCGGAAACTCGGAATCTGGAATCAGGGGGTCCCTTGGGCTCGGACCCAAGAGGGGTCCTCGGAAACTCGGAAACTCGGAATCTGGAAGTTGGGGGTCCCTTGGGCTCGGACCCAAGAGGGGCCCTCGGAAACTCGGAAACTGGGAATCTGGAATCTGGGGATCCTTTGGGCTTGGACCCAAGAGGGGCCCTCGGAAACTCGGAAACTCGGAATCTGGAATTTGGTTGGACCTCCAGACCGGACCGAGAGGGGGCCTTGGAAAGTCGGAAACTCGGAATCTGGAATTTGTTAGGAATTTGCATAACAGTATCCTGGAATCTGCACACTTGGAATATTGGAATCTGGATGTTGCGGAGGAGTATCCTGGAATCTGCGCACATGGAATCTAGGAATCTGGAAAGTATGGTCCTTCCGCGGACCCACAGAGGGGCCTTGGAAACTCGGAAACTCGGAAACTGGAAAGTGCGGAACAGTATCCCGGAATCTGCGCACTTGGAATCTTGGAAACTGGAATAAGTGCGCAATGTATTCCGAGACGCAAGGTTGCCCCCCCCCCCCAGTCTACACACTTGGAAACATGGAATCTGGATTTTGGCGTCCCTCTGCAGACCCACGGAGGGGCCCCGGAAACTCGGAAACTCGGAATCTGGAATTTGCTATTTGGAAGAATTTG
>Ga0210247_101276_pt1 | contig 20639 bp, 10 predicted proteins | sample ChrtobMetP3_16mM_FD_155449 | JGI IMG/M metagenome (GOLD analysis project Ga0210247, IMG submission 155449) | Chrysochromulina tobin associated microbial communities from unialgal haptophyte culture, Seattle, Washington, United States - P3_16mM | ecosystem: Host-associated > Algae > Haptophytes >... | reverse complement strand
TAGATCGTCGAGCCGAGGGTCGGTGAGTTGAACAGAGTGAAGTTGTTCGACATGTGGAGAAACATGTCGAAGACGGAGGGGCCCTTGGCGATGAGCTCAGCTGTCGGGTCGGACAGAGGCGTCGCGACCTCCATCCCCATGTTGGCCGCGCAGCACCTGCACATGACACACATTCCATGGGTGATGAAAACAAGTCGCACAACCGAGGTGCAGGCGGCACTGGGTAAAGCTGGCGCTTACGAGTTCGCCTGGAACGTATCACGCAGAGTCGCGCAAGTCTGCTGGCCGGCCGCGACGGCGGCGAAAGCGAGGGGGAGCGTCTTGACAAGCATGGTCGCCGAAGTGCGGTACGACGACGGATCCTAAACGCCGTTGGCAAAAAGAAGCGCCGTCGGCGCTCGCACTAAGTTCAGCATCCCATAAAGGGCGGATCGCACACTAAGTCCCGACGGCGCTTCCGGGACAAGTTACGCAACCAGACGTCTATTTGCGTTTCCAAGGCAACCTAAATAAAGTAATGGCAAATGAAAAAATCGTCGACTCCCAAGGATAACTCGTGAGCGGATTAATCGGGTATACTCGATCTCCTCCAAGCACTCACTCAGTCACTCTCCTGTTCAAATCGACAGGATCGCTCTCACTCACTCACTACTATTGTATGCCGGCCCTCCTCCTTCATACAATTGTAGAGCTGATCAGGAGCAAGCAAGCTAATTAGTCGAACACATTGCGTGCTTGCTGGATCTGGGGTGAGTGTGAGCCGCCGACAAAAACAAGAAAGCCCAAATCCAGGGATCCAAGCTGTCGAGTAAACACCTCTCTTTCCCCACAGCACGCTGGACGCTCGGGCGATGCCGCTTTGTCTCTTCACATGTGAATGAGGGGAGAGGTGTCCTCTCAGGAGGATCTCGGCCTTTTCTCTGTCTCCTCGCGGGAGTGATGATCCTCGCGCTCCCGACCCTGCTCCCTTCGCTGCCCACGGGCTTCGACGACACCGAACCACAACCGGGCTTAAACGCCACCGACGACTGGCCCGAAGAGGACGCGCTCATCATTTCCATCACGTACGCGTCCGCTGGCGACGGCGACGGCGAGGAGGATGGCCAGGGCGCGGTTCACACGAAGAAGGCACGGCAGACAAAGGCGGAGCTGCAGCAGTCGCTCGCAGAGCGCGATCCATACAAGCTGCTCGAGCTCGATGAGCTGCGCTGGCGCGCGAGCGCCGACGACGTCAAGAAGGCGTACCGGCGGATGGTGCTGAAGCACCACCCCGACAAGGCACAGGGCGCTGCCGACGACGGGGGCGATGCAGGCGGCAAGGAGGCGGCGGCCGAGCAGCCGGGCGGCGACGATGGCGATGAGATGTTTAAGGCGGTGACCGAGGCGTTTGAGCTGCTCTCGGACCCGAAGCGGCGGCGCGACTTTGACTCGCTCGATGACTTCGACGACTCGCTGCCGCCCAAGGACTACGACCCGAGCTCGCACGGCGACTTTTTTGGCGTGTTTGGACCCTTCTTTGAGCGCAACTCGCGCTGGTCCGAGCTGCCCAACGCGCCACTCCTTGGAAACGCCGAGACGCCCTACGATGCCGTGGTATCCATGTACGACTTCTGGTTCGATTTCCGATCGTGGCGGGACTTTGCCGATGCGGACGAGTACGACGTGGAGACGGCGAGCTTTCGTGAGGAGAGGCGCTGGATGGAGCGCAACAACGAGAAGCTGCGGGTGAAGCGGCGTAAGGACGAGAAGGCGCGCCTCGCCAGGCTCGTCGAGCTCGCGTACGCACACGACCCGCGCATCCGTGCGGAGAAGCAGCGCCAAAAAGATGCCAAAGCGGCCGTCAAAGCGGAGCGCGCGAACGCGCTGCTGCGCGATCGCGAGGCGGCGGCCGCGGCCGAGGCGGCGAAGCAGGAGGCGGCGCGCCTGGCGGCCGAGAAGGAGATGGCCGAGGCCGCCGAGCGCAAGAAGCAAAAGGAGCGTGCGGCCAAGGCGCTGCGCAAGGCGAAGCAGCGGTTACGGGCCCTCGCGACGGGTGTGAATGCGACGGGTGTGAATGCGATGGGTGTGAATGCGATGGGTGTGAATGCGATGGGTGTGAATGTGACGGGCGGCGCGTCGCCGGGTTCGGCGGCGGAGGGGGGCAGCGGCGGTGCGCCCCTGTGCGGCGAGGCGCACTTGGAGCTGCTGTGCGCGCGGCTGAGCGCGGAGGCCATCGAGGAGCTGTGCGATGCGGCTGACAAGGCCCCGGGCCAGGCTGGACAGCTGCTGAGGATCGCCATCGAGGTCGAGGAGGCAAGCCTCGCCAAGGAGACAGCCGTGGAGCAGGCAGCGGCTGCCGCCGCACGCGCTGGCGGCGCTGGCGCTGGCAGCGTCACGAGCGGCGTTGGCACCCAAACGCCTTGGACCGATGAGGAGCTGTCCTTACTCGCCAAGGCGGCCAACAAGTTCCCTGGCGGCCTACCCGATCGATGGACGCTGATGGCGGAGTTCATCAACCGATTCGCCCACCCGGCGCACGGGCGAACCGCGGACGAGGTCACCAACAAAGTCAAGGAGCAACGCAGAGCCTTCGAGGCGAGGAAGCCCGCCGTCGCCGCTGCGTCGATGGCTCCCCCGCCGCCGCCGTCAGCACCGCCGTCCAAGCCGGCCACCTCGCCAGCACCCAAGGCGTCGCCGGCACCAGCACCGGCCAAGGCTGGGTCTGGTGCAGCGCCTGTGGCCGCCTCGAGCGCCGCCGCCACACCGGCTGCAGCGGCGCCTGCAGCGGCGCCTGCGTCCGCCGCGCCGGTGGAGGCAGAGTGGAGCCTTGAGGAGCAGCGGGCGCTCGAGGCCGCGCTCAAGAAGGTGCCCGCGTCCGTGGGTGAGGGGCGATGGGAGCGGATCGCCGAGGAGGTTCCCGGCAAGACTAAGGGCGAGTGCGTCAAGCGCTACAAGGAGATTGTCGCCGCGCTCAAGGCCAAGAAGGCTGCGGGCCCGTGAGCCGTCGATACGGATGGATCGAGTCACGACGTGCTTCTGCTTTTCGTTTAAAGCTTTAAATCCGCGCTCTCAGCTGTGCTGTGTACACTGTTGCCATTCAGATGGCGATCGGACCGCGGATGGCGCGGCGCACTAACTTACGGACGTAGAAAAGGCTCTTCTCGTCCGCAATTCAAACGCTAAAATAGGACATCCGCGCGACGAACCCGACCGAAGCCCGCGGCCTTGGTTAGCCGGGCATGATTGTGCTTGGCATGGACCCCTTGCGCGTTCCTTGGCACCTCAATCGTGCGCTCTTCACTTGGCATTGATCGTGCTGAGGAAGCCGCGGCCGAGGAACTCGGCAACGGTGGCCACACCATCGGCCGAGTTGTCGAGGGCCCGGTAAAAGTCCTCCTGGCCGCGCGCGAGGGCCCGCTGCTGCTGCTGATGCTCCGCGACGCGCCGATGCTGCGGCGCGCACAGGGGGCATTCGTGGTCATGATCCCCGAGGCAGGCGAGGTGGTACGAGTGCTGGCAGTGGAAATGGATGGTCGGCACGTCGAGGGGGCCGAGGCACGCGGAGCATTTGGGCTGCTGGAAGACGCGCACGCAGCCGTCGATCTCGGCGATCTCGGCGCGCATCTTGGCCACGTCATCACCAAACCGGCTGGCCTCGCGGCTCTGCTCTTCGAGGGCTGCGTCGGCCGCGCGCAGGTGGCGCTCGAGCAGCTCGGACGCGAGCTGCAGCGGCACGGGCGCCGTCGGGGGGGTCGAGAGGGCCTGCACGAGCTCTAATGGCGACAGGAGGCGCTCGGATTCCATCGCACCGAGCACTTCGGCGAGGTGCGATCTCCACGTGCGTTCATCCTTGCCGGGCGCGACGCTCACCAGGTGGCGCAGCGCGGCCAGCCACATCTGCGGCTCCGACTCGCCGTGGCGGCGGCATGTGCGCAGCACCTTTTCATCCTCGGCCACCAAGATGTAGTGCCGGAGCAGTTCATGCGGCCGGCCAAGGCTCTCGTAGAGCTGTGCGCGGCCGTCGAGCCAGCCGTACTGGAACGTGAGGAGCAGGGCGTGGTCGTCGTCGAGCAGCACGCCCGGGCGCTTGATGAGCGCCGATGCGCGCTGCCGGCGTGCCTCGATTCCTAACGGGGCGAGCGCGCTCGCGAGCGCTGTCGCGGGCGCCATCGACGAGCCCGGGAGCGCTGTCGCGGGCGCCATCGACGAGCCCGGGAGCGCTGTCGCGGGCGCCATCGACGAGCCCGGGAGCGCTGTTGCGGGCGCCATCGACGAGCCCGGGAGCGCTGTCGCGGGCGCCATCGACGAGCCCGGGAGCGCTGTCGCGGGCGCCATCGACGAGCCCGGCGGAAAGACCGGCGGCAAGGCCGGCGGGTCGACCGGCTCGGTTGAGGTCAGATAGAGCCCGAGGAGCGTATTGGCCACGAGGGCAGGGGGCGGCAGGCCGGCGGCGAGCATCGCATCGAGCAGAGCCTCGAGGAACGCGACAAGTGATCGCCGATGCGCTGTGAAGAGGCTTAGGTACTCTTCGAGAGTCGCCCCCTCTTCCCCCTCTTCCCCCTTTTCCTCCCGAGCTAGCATCGAGGTCGGCGCCGCTGCAGGCGCCGCGGCCGGCGCCGAGGCCAACGGCGCGGCCGGCGCGGCGGCATCAAACGGGTTCTTCGAGGGCGGCGGTGCGCCAACGGCCGACAGAGGCTCGCCGGCTTGCTTCGCCGCTGCCGGTTTGGGTCGCTGAAGGGCGGGCACCTTCGAAGGGAGGCCTTGGCACAGGACGACGAGGAGCTCTATCGTGGCATCGGGTCGGTGGGTCAGCAACGGACGGCCCCAGCGGAGCAGCGCCGCACGACCCTCGGCGAGCGGCATCTGGCGAATGAGAGCGAGCACCTTGTCGAACTCCTGCGTCTCCTCCACCAGCAAACGAAGGAGCACGGAGGGCGCACCACTCGCCTCGGCGAGCTCGGCGGCCAGCGAGGCATAGCCGCACGCCCGGAGCGTCTCGATGGCGGCGGGCGCGTGGCGCGCCGCCTTAGCCGGCTCACGCTTCGCCCACTGCACAAAGTGCTCGAGCGCGGGAAGGTCCTTGAGCTTCGCGAGGCATCTGAGCAGCAGGGCCGAGTGCTCGGGGGCACTCACGGCCGCTGAACCCTCTGCGACCAGTGCCTGCAGGTAACGAGTCAGGTCACGCACTCGCTGGCTCGTGAGGTAGCGCGCGATGACCGTCGAGGGCGGCAGCGTCCCGATCGTCTCGATGTACTGGTCTAGCGCGCTGCTCAGGTCCCCTTTGGCATACAGGTGGTCCGCGTACTCGCGATGGATCTCGCTCAGGACGGCGCGCCTCATCCCCCGCGCCGTCGCGAGCGCCAGGGCAGTGGAGTACAGGTGCTTCCGGTACAGCAGTTGCAGCTTCGTCTTCCAGGGCCGCTCGACGAGCGACACGAGCCGCCCCTCGTGTGTCAGCAGCAGGAGGCGATCGGAGCAAGGGATTGCCCACTTGACACGCGCGCCCAATTCTATGGAGGTGCCCATGTACTTATTAGCGAGGTCGTATAGCTGGACAACGTGCTGCTTGGCGGTGGCCGCGACGTCCGGCCCACCCACGTCCGGCGCCGAGCCGGCGCCAAGCGCCGTATCGAGCGGACCGAGCGCGCCGCCACCACCGCTTTCGGCGGCGGCGCTCCTTCCAAAGAGCTCGCGGGACGAGATCACGACGAGATATCCTCCGAAGGCGAGGACGCAGCGCTTGGGCATGTCGAAGCCGTACGTGGCGCCGCGCTCATCGGCGCCGTACAGGTAGATGGCCTCCGGCCGGCCAAGCACGAGCTGACCACGCATATCGGACACGCAGGCGCACTCGGGCGCCGCGCCACCGCCCTCGGCGAGCACGAGGCTCGTCTCGGAGCGCAGGCCGGCGGCGGAGACGGAGAGGAGGGCGTCGGAGGTGACGACCCACAGATCAGTCGGCGGATGGTTCGCGCCCTGCGCGTAGCAGAACGCCACGTTCGTCACCGCCGCAGGAGCCCCCGGCAGCGCCGCCGCAATCGACGCTAGCGGCTTGAAGCTCAGGAATTTGTCGCTCAGAAACTTGTCGCAGCGCAGCAACTGAACACTGCCATCGGCGAGGCCGAGGGCGATCTGCGATAGGTCGGCCGCGGCGCAGCAGCACGTGATCGCCGGCTCCGACGAGGTCGATGCGGCGGCCGCGCCAGTGGTGGCCTTGGCAACAACGGGGAACACGCGCAGGTGGCGCACGCAGGTCGCCTCATCCGCGCCGATACGCCACGCGCGCAGGTACGCGCGGGGCACGCCCGCCTCGTGCTCGAGGCCCAGGGAGACGACGAGCGCGCTGCTGCGCGGCTGCAAGAGGTGCGTCACGCCGCCGCTGTGCGCGGCGAAGGTCACCCGAACGGCGAGAGCGCCATTCAGTGAATGGCAGGTCCCGTCGGCCTCGCCAACGATGATGCCGCCGTCGGCGAGGGCGCAGACCGCTGAGGCCCTCTCAAGCAAGCCCGACGGGTCCGTCTGCGAGCTCTCGTCGAAGAAGGAAAGACGTCGCCATGACGCCATCGATACGCTGTGGATCGTGAGCGTGCCAGAGGTGTGAGTAGGAACATGAGAACCCCCAGAGAATCCACAACGCGTAAGGGGGGTGAAGCGTTGTACCGGGCGGGCGTTACCTTTGAGTCCCCTTTGAGGGCGCGACGGACGGTGTTCCGGTCCAAGCGGAGGCGGCGTCCTAAAGACGCGGAACAGCGAGGCGGATCATGCCGTCTCCAGCTGAGGCCAGGGAGGAGGCTAGGGCGGCCGCAAAGGCACTTGAGGCGTTGCTATCGGGTTTGCGCACGAAAATGCCGATCGTGGAGGATATAATCTGCGAGTGGTCGGCGAGCGGCCAGGTTGATGGCGGGGTGGTGCCACGCCCAGCGCTCGTGGCCCATCGCGAGGCGCCCGGGATGCCGCCAGAGCCGCAAATTGAGCCCGATGAAGAAGACGTGAAGGCTATGCGAATACTGGCTGAGCTCGAGCAGCGCACATCCAAGGCCATTGCGGCACGCAAGCGTAACGAGGCCGCCATGCGAACAGCGAGGGCTGACCTGGCGGCGGCCAAGCAGGCGCTCGTGACTGCCACGGAACTTGCGGCGAGCAGCAAGAAGAAGAACAAGGGTCCGGACCCGGCTTTGATCGAGGCGACGAGCAAATTTGAAGCTGAGCTCGCCAGTCGTCAGCAGTTGGTTGAGGCGGCGCGTACCATGGTGCACGAGACAACGCTTGCGCTGACTGAGGCACGCGTCGAGGCGGAGGCGCGTGCCCGGAGGCGAGTGGCGGCCTCGATGGACGCGCGGCTGCGCACCATCCACATGCAGGTGACCGGGCGCTACCTGCCGTGCCGACTGCGCTTTCTGCTCGACAAGGCGCGAATGGCCGTGCGCGCAGACCCAATGACGATCCGTCTCACGTCTGAGGACGTGCGCCGCTTGCTGCTCGCACTGGACATGATCAAAGGGCGGCCGGAGGACATGAAGGCGATGCGCTCTCTGTTCGCGGCCTTGGTGCGAGAGGAACGCGCAGCGGCAGAGGCGTCGGACATCCCCACAGGTGCTGATGGCGACGTGCCCATCTCCGCACGCGCGCCGTCCGCCCCCCGTGCTGTGACGGTGAGCCTCGCGGCGCTCCGTCGGCGATGCGGGCTCGAGCCCTCGTTGCTCCCACGCTCGCTAGGTGAGATGCCCGGGAGGCATGTGGCCGCCTCCAATAGGACTTCTTGTGGGGATTCTTGTGGGGGTTCCCCACTGCCCATGCGCAATAGTGCTGGCGAGGCTGCCGGCAAGCTGCGGCCAGCTAGCGCGGCAGTGCATCGCGATGCGCCGCCTATGCGCCCACAGCAGCGGCCTGCGTCGGGAGGACCGTTGCGGCCTCGATGACACTCCGAGATTAACTCCGAGATTAACTCCGAGATTAACTCCGAGTACCGAGAGCGGCGCCCGGGCGGTCCCCGTTGATCACCGCGGCCCAGTGGCCAGCGTGCACGCCGTGCAGGCGAGGCGACCGCGTCCTACCGGAGAGGTGACGCACGCTGTGCGGCCCGGCCGAGAGAATCCGATCCGAAGTCGGCGAAGACGCTTAAGCGAAGTCCGAAGACTAAAGACTTATTATTGATATATCCGGACGGCCGGTTCATCGAGAATCAATATTTATTCGCGGCGAGAGCCCGCGCCTCCGCGCCTGGCTTGCGCGGGCCGCCGCCGCGCCGCTGCGGAACGCGTTCCGAAGTTCGCGAAGACCAAGACGAGAGAGATGAGGAGGCGCCAGCGGGTGTGTCTGGCCGAGAGGGCCCTGAAACGGAACGGAACGGTCTACAAAAACTTTGGCCGTTTTCGAGCGGGTGCCTGTGCCGAGCCGCCGCTCGCCGATGGCTTCGCAGGCGACGCTGCGTTGACGGATCGATCATCATTGTCGTCATTGTCGTCGTCGTTATCGATGGCAGCGTCGGGCGTCGACCGCCGAGCCTCCGCGCGCAATTTGGCGGCTTGCAGCCGTTCTTTGCGCCGCGCCGCTTCAACCGCCTTTTCGTGACGCTCGCGCATTGCGTCAGCAACAGATTCGCCATGCTCGTTTTTGGCCGCATCTCGCATGGTCGCCGTGCGCTCCTTGGCAGAAGTAGCAGCTTCACTTGATGTCCACGTGCCCTCCCAATGCGTTTTTTGCCCCTTGAGGAACGACATCAGGTAGTCATCCCGCTCAAGAGGGTCGAGGAGGCACTGCTTCGCGCGCTTGAGCACGTCCCATGCGCGAGGCGCGTCAGCATGCGCCGATTTATCCGGATGGCAAGCGAGGCTGAGCTTGCGGTACGCGCGGCTTATGGCGTCGTCCTCGACATCCCACACCGGCTGCTCCATGAGGTCGGCGTGTGGCTTGGGTAACCTCAAGGCATCAAAATGGTTGCTCGCGCGCAGGATCGCACGGATCGTGTGCTCGGCGCTCAGCATACCAATCTAGGCCCCATCGCGGTTGAGCGAAACACACGCACACGTGAATGCTCGCGACAGCGCCAAATGTCAAATGATCGGCGTCTTTATTTGCGCTCCTGCACAGCCCGAACTCATCTGAGTCAACGTTTCTGTTAGCGGTACCTAACTACTGAATGCATGTTGTGTTTGAATCGCATTATCCGGATGCCGCGGACCCCGCGGACGCCGCGGATGCGCGGCATGACTTTTGACTTCATTGAAGTGTCTGCCTCGGTGATGGTGCTCACGATCCCCACAGCGCCTCTCGCTCCTTGCGCAGCGCAATCGCCTCCGCCCGGAGCCACGCCATTTCCATCCAGCTATTCCACGCGTACCGCACGTGGAGGTGGACGATTGAGGTCATCACGCGTTTAAAGACACGCCCCGCCGTGGACGCACTGGCTTCCTCGAGCACTGACTCTCTCAGTCTGTCCAATGCTGCTTCTGCATATTCGTACGCTTGTTGTCTCGACAACAGCTCAGAAGCTCGCTGTTTTTGTTCTTCGTCGGGCCCAGAAATACTCGGCTCGGGCTCAGCTTCGAGTTTTTTTATTTCTTGTGCAGCGAGCCATGCTTCTCGAGCCTTGCGTTGCGCTTCACGCTCGGCATCTATGGCGGCATTACGCTCATCGCGCTCCGCCTTGAGTGTTCGGCGAAGCTCCATGAGCTCATCAGCGCCCAGGAAGTCAAAATCAGCAGGGTCGGGATCCTCATCAGGATCGTAATTTGCACCCTGAGAATCACGCTTCTTGAGCCGCCGCGTCGCCGCACGCTCGAAGCGCAGGCGCTCATGCTCCTCGAGCTTCTCCCACAGCTCCTTGAGCTTCGCGAGAGGCGGCTCCAGCCCCTTGGCGTTAGCCGCTAACTTGCGACGCTCCGCGCAAAAGTCCTCGAAGGCGGCGGCGGGCACTTCCGCCATAACACGCTTCAATAGCTCCGCCTTTAGCGATGCCATCTTCTTAGCCTTCATGATTTCCTTCTGGCTCCTCCGGTAACGAAAGCGCTCGACGTCTTTCCTCGTAACGGGCAAGTCACTGATGGCCTTGGCCACTTCATCGGAGCCGCCCCGCACCGAATAGAGCATCCATTCAATGAAGTGGCGCACCTTGTGCGCAATCGGCTGGTCAAGAGAATGCCCGAGTCGGCGGCGCCGCTGCTGATAAAACAGCGCCGCCTCCACCGGGCATTTTTCAAGCTCGTCGAGGTACTCGCCCGCGTGCTCAACGCCAAGATCAAAGATCTCCTGATCGGTTGGCAAGGGCATCATAAACGCAAGGCGGACCAGCAGCTCGAGAAAGTCCTCGAAATCGAGCTGCACACTCCTGATTCGCCCCTTCGCCGTACTGTCGTCGACAACTACCATGAGGCTGAAGAAAAAGGGCATGCGGAGGTCGTGCATGGTCATCAATCCTGGGCCGATGAGATTGAGACGACTGATGAATTTGGTGTATTCGTTGAAATCGAAGAGCTTTGTGGAGGGGACGCCATCGCCAGTGTCTTGCCAGCGCGCGAACGCGGCGTACACGGCCCTAAGCGAGGGCTCGTACATCTTTAGGACCAAGTCGGTGGATTCGAGGTAGCAATAACATGATCGGAACGTGTTGGGATCCTGGAAGCATTCATCCTGAACATTTGGGCGCAGGTCGTCTTCGAAGAAGGCAAGGACAGCCTCATCCAAGCGCATCGTGTGCCCCAAAACGTACCTCTGCAGGATGATTTGCACGAGCACGCCGATCCATTCGTGGCGGCTGAGCGCCTGAACGGGTTTGAACACGTTGTCCGCCACGGGCGAGGCGGTTTCACTGGGAACAGGATGGTGAACCCTTTCCCCGGCTTCCTCGCCAGTGCCGAGGAGCCCGGTCCCGGTCGTTGCTTCAAAAATGACCTGCATGTCCTCGTCGCGCCGTCCCCGAGTAACATGGTCGACGAGTCTCAGGTCGCGGATGAACCGGAAATACGAGCTCAGCTCTATGCAATAGACGTCGTCCGGCCGAAGACCTTTCGATGCATACACATAAAAGACTTGGTAGATCGGATCCACGAACTTGGCCATCGAAGAATGCATTGTCTCCAACAGGTGAGCGCCATCGTTTTCGGGGACCTCTTTGGTTGCGCGCGAGAGCTTCATGGCGAGGTTGAGTTGCTCTGAAGCCACATTCCAGTCGCGTGCAAATTTTTGCTCTTTGGTCTCCAGGGTATCGTAATAGTCCTCAGATGCAGCGGCCTTGCGCCGTGGACCCCAGATCGAATCTGCAAGCGTCCACGCCATAGGGGCCGACGCTTGCGGCTTCGGATGCTTTAGCGGCTGCGCAGACGTTGCACGCCTCTTGACGGGAGCTTCTTCACGGACGTGAAATCGATTGCGACCCAGCTCGCAGATCCCAACGCCGAGTGTGTTGCCTTTCAGATGCGACGTTGGATCAGGTCGCAAGGCATCTTGCAGCCGGTTGCAACCAACGAAGAGCTGCCGATGGCGGTAGTCAAATTGATTGATAGCAACAACGGTCCTGGAATTTGGCGTCCATTTCTCAGGAGCAAGCTGAAGGATGGACGGAGGTGGTCGCCTGCAAATCCATGCGTTGGATTCTACGACGACAGCACTTGTAGGCCGAGCGCTGTGAGGTCGCACGACGTTGCTCTGATTGCTGCTTCTAACCAGTGCGCTTGAGAAGATTCGCCTCGAGCGGGCGCTGGGATCGGACGGCACTGAGGGAGGCCTTGGCATCGCGGGTGCAGAGGGTTGCATGATGCTAGGCACTTCACCGCCGTCGTCCCACGTCCACATCGGCGTTGTGATGGATGCAACTGGAGGCCGTTCTCGCTCTCGGGCAGTGCTTGGGCGCAAGAACCGCGTCTTGTCAGACGGAAGGTCGAAGAAGCCCTCGTTGGCGGACGCAAAAACCTGCCTCCTTTGACTGCCATTGGCCGACGACCATGGACGGTTCCTGCTCATCTGCACCACGACCTCGCACCCAGCGACGACACACACGTGGTGTGCTGATTTGGTGTTGAGGTTTTTAACTACTTCGCCGGCAACAAAACAGTAGTAATAAGAGAAGCGTTTCCCTAATTGGAATCATCCTAATTAACAAAAACTCTTTCGAAAATGACGTGGACACGATCTTCTCCTCGCAACTTTGGCAAACTCGTGCAACTTACCGTACTGTTTTTGAGACGGACAGTGCAGCTACCGCGAAGCTACACAGCTTCTGCAGGGGTACATGTACCACGCTGAAACGCCTTCAGGTGCTTCACATTCTCACCTGTCGTTCCGACACCTCGCAAGCACGCAACCTGAACCTCATCGAGCCGCGATGCCGATGGCGGCGGCCGAAGGGTCGAGTACATGTAATGTTTAGAAAGGAGTCTCCAGATTGTATTCGAGTGAGAGTCCCCCCCAAGCGCAAAAGGTTACGCAAAGGTCAGCAACATCTCGCGCGCCACATCTATGTTGAAACCATTGGTTGAAACACGTCCAATACACCAGGCTGTCTCAAAAAGTCTATATGGCTCTGTCGAGGCCAGCTGCCTCGAGTCGCCCTGTGTCGAAGGCATGGTCGGAGCGCCATGGGCGTGGCCCTGACGGCCCTGTCCCGCGTGACGTCAGCAGCGTGCGGGGTGCCGGGCACGTGGCTACTGGTTTTCAGTCCCGGGGCGACGGTCACGGTCCGGTCGAGGTGGTCGCGAGGTTGCTTAAGGTTGCGCTGATGTGCCTGTCCTCAGATTATATCTCAGATTTCTGTCGAGTTGTCGAGGCCAACCAGGCTTTTACGCCGATCAAACGCGATGCTAGCGCGATGCTGACGCGCGCACACTCGACTGACAGTCTGACACAGACCCGCTTGCTCCCGCCTTTCTGGTCCTAAAGTTCAGCTTTAATGAGGCCGTGCTTCTCCTCGCCTGGCTTCCTCAGCAGTCCGTAGCCTCCGGACAAGAACACCTCCTCTTCCTCAGCAGCTCCGTAGCCTCCGAGGGGCAAGGATGGCTCCGACTCCACCTGCCGGTGCTCGCCTTCGTCCGCTGCCTGCCGTTGCTCATTGACGATCCGCTCGATTTCGCGGCCGAGATGAGAGAGGACGAGCTGCCCGTTCGGGTGCGCCACGATCCTCGACTGCGTGTCGAGCGTCCGCGCAATCTGCGTCCAGCGAGACTGCTCGTCGGTGCCGAACGTGAAGCACAAGAAGGCATGACACTCGCCGTTGTGGCCTTCGCCCGGCTCAGTAGAGTGCTCGAACTGCGAGCCAAACACGATCGCCTTGCCCTTGCGGTACTCATACCGAGAATCCCAACGCCGGTCGCTCGTGGCGTCGCGCGCACGATAGGTAAGATGAAAGCTCTCCTTCTCGGTAAAGTCGCGCAACGGTGTGATGAGGGTCAGTGCATCGGTGCCAACCGGCGGCTTGTAATCTTGGTGGAAGTTGTGAGACTTGCACCACGTGCGCACGACGAAGAATGAGCTGTACAGCTGTAGGTTGCGAGTGTGCGGCACGACGTGCGCAAACCGCTCGGCTAGACGAAGTCTCTGGAAGACGTCGGCAAAGTGGCGGAACGAAGCCTCTTCGTCGACCGACACCCATGCTATGTTGCTGTCCCAAGAAACGCGTTGAGCGAAGAAATCGCCCACACGAGTTGAGATTACGTCGTAGGGCTCCTTCATGCCAGCGATGACCTCTGCGAAGGGGCTGTCCTCGTGGAAGAGCTGAGCAACCTCATCCATGATGTCCGAGCACACGTCAATCTCCCAAACATTGTCAGCGCAAAGCCGCCTGTTGTAGTACCTTCCTGGAGCCACGAGCTCTACGTCGGCTTCACACATTTGAGCTGGTATGCGAAGCAACGATTGGAAGTTCCGCTGCATGGACACCCAGCCCATCGATGGCCCTCTCATCGAAGGACGTCGAACAGCGCGAGTGTGAGAGACGCGGGGAGGGGAGTTCGGCGCACGGAGATTCGACCTCCGCGGACCGACCTCAAGTGGGTGTTTTCCTATCGAGGGGAGACAGAAGGCCACGAATGGGGCAGTGCGGAAAGCTTGGACCTTGGTCCCATACATTGTCACGATTTTGATCATCCGCGCTGACACAACACGGAGAACGAAAAGTGAGTCCCCCTGAGTCCCCCATCTTCGTCGTTCGAGACGTGAATGGATTCCTTCACTCTTAGGATTCCTACAGCGGCTCAAGATTGCAGCTCAAGAGCAAGACCAGCGTCACCTTCAAACACAAAGTACTGTACCGTTACATTTCACACAAGTTCCAAAAATACTCAGTCCTTTTTCCGACAAGAGGGTCATTCGCCGTCGGAGATGGAAGCACAAGCGCGGCGGACGACTCTTTTCGTCGCACAATCACCGAAAATGCCGTCTGATCGGGACGCTCCAGAAGAGGCAGTCGAGCGCCGGGCGCTGCAGCTGGCGATCATTCATGCTCGAGCAGCGCAAGGCAGCGTTCCTAATACGAAATATTCTCCAACTGATGATGCTGCACACGTTGGTGAAATGTCGATCATTGACCTTCGCCAAGAGGTACGAACCTCCACACCACCACGCCACGCTCAGAGCGTCGGCATCTGCGCCCCCCCTCCATGACGAGACCTCTTGCAACGCCCGTGATCTGTGTGCAACCACAGTTTACTACCCGGCTCATGACGTCGGGAGCGCTGCCAGTGGTGATGCACATGATCAATCGTGGCGGACTCTTGCCACCCACGGACGAGCGCCAGCGGGCGATGGCGGCGATCCTGCAGGTGTGGGACGGCGATGCGCAACCGCCGTCGCCGCTGCCGGTGGCGCTCGCCTCCGCTCCGATGTTTGATCTCCACTTCATCTCGATGCAACTGCGGCACGTCTTCCCAAATGCCACCCTAACAGAGATGAGTGAGCGGCAGATTCGTGGTGCTTTCGACGGACTGCTGCTCAAGACGCGGCTGCTACCCATCGAGCCCACCCTTCAGGATCGCATCTCCGCCGTCTCTCTCTCTCTGACGATGGAGTCGGCGCAAGGAACTCTCAAAGGCAGCCCGGGTGAGCACTGATGAGCACTGATGAGCACTGATTGTCTCCCTCATCAGATGAGCGGCTGGTGCAGACGACGCCACATGGCGAGCTGATTGCGACTGATGAGCACCGATGAGCACTAATTGTCTCCCTCATCAGGTGAGCGGCTGGCGCAGGCCTCGCCGCGTGGCGACAGGGGCGCCGGTACGCCGCGCAGCCCCGGCTTCATGTCGAAGCTCGACCAGAAGCAAGCCGTTGCGCTGCCGCTGCCGACGGACGGCTCCTTCGACGAATATTCGGCCGCCCCCCTCCGGCCCGGCCAGCTGGAGATAGAGTTGTGGAAATCTCCGGCAGATGCTGAGCGTTCTTGGGGGCTTGTGCTGTGCTACCCGGCCGACGCCTCCATACAGGGTGTCGTGATCTCGGAGCTCGACCCCGAAGGCCTGGTCAGTGTCAAGGGCTTCGCCCTCGAGCCGGGCGACTTCATTCATGCAGTCGATGGAATTCCCATCACCATCCTCGCGCAGGCGCACGAGCGCCTTGGGGGCTCATATGCCAAGATTATCGTCTCCAAGGCCGGTCCGCTGCCGCAGGGCTGGGTGATGAAGAAGGACAAGAAGAGCGACTACCGGCCATACTACGTCTACGCGCGCGCGCTACTCGCCACGTACTCGCATCCAAATGGTCGTCTGGCACACCACCAAAAAGGTGGGAGTGCAGACGAACATGCACCTGCAGCTGCCGATGTCTCCCCGGCTTCGCCGAACCACAAGGGCATGCCTGCCCTGCGCGTCGAGGCGACCAACCCGGCCGAGAAGCCACTCAACACGGTCCTGACCAGGCTTCCCAGTGTCATCTTGACAGAGCCCTTCCACGACGACTTCTTGCGCCTCAACCTGCGCCATGCGCTCCCAATGGCTAATGTGTATGTGTGTAGTCCGGAGCAGCTGCGCGGCGCATTCGACCAGCTTCTGGTGCGCGCGGGGCTGCTGCTCACCGCCACGGCCAACCAGGACATCATCGAGTGCTTCTTGCAGCAGCATGCGCTCGCACCGCCCGCGCCGCCGCCGCTCTCGTCGCGGGTGATGGAGGTGCTCGCTCCACCCAAGGACCAGCAGCTCACGATTCGGATTGCCAAGTCCGCCAAAAAGTCGAGCTGGGGCATGACCCTCACCCGCCCAGCCGACGCGTCGAACAGCGTCGTCATCTCCGAGCTCGACCCGACCGGCCTCGCTGCCGCATCCAACTCGATCTTGCCGGGAGATCGCATCGACGCAATCGACGGAACGCAGATTTCATCTCGTGCCGAGGCAATCGAGCAGCTGCGTGCTGGGGAGGCCCACGACGTGGTACTCACGATCACGCGCACACGCGGCCTGCCGGACGGCTGGATGCAGCGGCGCGACAAGTCGTCGGGCAGGCCATACTTTATCCACGCTCGCACGCACACCGCCACCTTTGCCCACCCGAGCGGTCGCGCGGCTTGGATCGAGATGCAAGCCGCGCGGGAGGAGAATGCGCAGGATCCGACGGAGGTCGAGCAGATGGATCCAGATTGGCTCTCCGCGGTGCGACGGCCAAAGGAGAGCAAAGGCGAGGCGCCCTATGCCCATCGCTATCCCCTCAGTCCCGGCGGGACGGATGACGCGCCGCTCGAGGTGGACGAGGGCGTTGACGAAAAAACCAAGGCGGCCCACTGGAAGAAGGTGCGTCAGCAGCAGCTCCGCGAGGACGAGGCTGACGGGGTGGACATGACCTCAGCGGATGCTACGGGGGCAGGAGGCAAGGGGCGTGTTCTGGGGCGCAAGGCGTCGACCGAGCTCATCTCATGCTGATCGACGAGGTCATCGGGTCTGCTGATGGCTGAGGTCATCAGGTGTACTGATGTTGACGTCAAGTTCACACCAGCACGAGGGCTTCGTCAATTTCATACCGGCAGGGGGGCTTCGTCAATTTCACACCGGCATGAGGGCCTCGCCGATGTGCGTGCAGCGTCTCGCCGACTCGGTGCGTAGCCGCCTGATGTGTTGCCATGGCATGTGGAAGCATGTGGATGCAGGATCATGTATTGTCCGAGTCGTGGGCCCATCACGCATCAGATGGCTCATGTCAGACTCTTTGGGAGGGTCCCGCCGCGAAGGCGCTGCAACACCGTGTGGGAAGCCACGCCACGTAGCCGTGCCAGTACGTGCCAGCGGCCGAGGTCGAGTGTGCGATCTATCTGTGTGTGTGTTTGTGTGTGAATTAGAAACAGGACCACACAGTACAGCGCTCAGCGGCGCTCATGCAGGCGCGTCCCGGGGGGGGCGCGCTTACATGACTACTGGCAAGAGGCCAGCAAGCGGGGCGCCGCTAAGGAGGTGAGATTTCCTGGATTTCGCCCAGATGGCGACGGGGAGCGCCGCGCCGATCACGGCGGCGAGCGAGATGAGGCGCAGGTGGTGCGTGAAGAAGGAGGTGGTGGCTGTGCGCGACGTGCCGTAGACCATGCGGTCGATGCACCCCTCGGCGCGCGTCTCGGCGTGCCACGCGTACAGCATCCCCACCGCGTCGGGTTCGCACCGCGCCGGTGGTCTCGATGACGATGAGGACGACCTATCGGCCCTTGTTTGTGTGTTTGGAGCTTGCTCAGGGCGGCGGTGTGTCGTGTGACCGGCGCGCTGATCAGGCGCTCTCTCGTCTCTGGACTCTGCGAGCGGGGCCGATTCCCCCAGGACGTGCTAAGGCCCCGCCCCTGTCGCCCCGGCCCGCGGCGGCGGTAACCCGTTTTGTTAAAATGTCGATTTGTTACGGCCCGTCACGTCAACGGGCAGGCGACACGCGGCGCCGAGCGCGAGCCCCGACACCGCCATGACCCATGAGCCGGATGAGGCAGCGAAAAGGTCGGTCCCCATGATCAAAAGGCAAGGAATTCCTGCTCAGAGCTCAGTGCGATTCTGTTTCTGCTTTACAAAAATGCGGCGCTTATCGCGCCGTCGACGGTATCGTGATGGAATCCGGCGCGCGCGCACCGCGCTTCGTGCACCACATGAACATGATTATTGACGTCAGTCGCGTGGTTTCATGAGCGCACGTGCTCGCGAGCGCTCGATTGGCCACGCTGTTACAACGGCACTGCATGCATTCCGTGCCCAATCCACGCCGTGCGCGGCTCGCCGACTAGACGCGGTACGCGCCTGGGCCGGGCGTCTGCGCAGCGCGCGCGTCGCGTCGGTTGGCGTCGAAGCGGTCCTCATTGCCAAAGGATCGCGCGGGGTAGGACATCTTGGAGTGGAGGACCTGACGGCCGAGCGACGATTGCAGCGTGTACTTGTCCGGCGCGGGCGAATACTTGCCGTACAGGTCTTTGAGGTGTGCAGGCGAGATGTATGTTCGCAGCATCTGGTCGCGCGTTGAGGAGCCAAAGCCAAAGGCCTGCGAGGAGATACGGTCGGAGACTGCCTGCGAGCCGAACATGGAGTAAGTGCCCACCATATTGTACGGGTTCTCTGCCGACATCGTCGGCTTCAGCGGCGCCTCGCCGTAATAGTACGTTGAGGTGTGGTTGAGCCCACTCTTCATGCTGCCGCCCAGCGCCGAATGGCCGGCCGAGGAGTGGCCACCCGGAGACGACGGCTCGTGCCCGAGCCCGTGCACGCTACTCGTCCCGGATGCGGTTATCGCTGTCAGGCCATCCTCCGCGCGCGGGAATCCTCGTACCTTATGAGGCGAGGAGTGCGTCGAGAAGCGCGCTGCGTTGGTGGCGTGCAGCTCACTCCATGAGGGCGGCAGCCTGACGGTGTTCGGCCGGTGTAGCCGGTTGAGCGTGCGTGCGCGCTCCTGCTCGACGATCGCCTCCCTCACCGTCATGTACGCCACGTCGCTCATGGTGGCCCGGCTGCGGCCGAGAGAAGCAAGCCAAAGTCCGCGCTCAGGAACTGTCTCGACTATGGTGTAACGAATGGAAACTTGAGCCGTATACGGTTTCTGCGCGCTTCAATCCCTGACCCTTCTTAAGAGGCTTTTCCACTCTTGTCAAGAAGCCCTCATGGAACTAGAAAGAAGCCCCGGATTCCCGGTTCCTGACCCATGAAGCGCCCTCGACAAGAGCTATTAGCCACGGCCGACGCGCTTAACCTCGAGCCGCTGCTCAAACGCCTGCGAGCCCTGCAAGGCGGGCCTGCCGTCGCAGATCAGCTGCGTGCGGCCCACGTCGCCATGCAAGGTGGCAGGAGCGACGAGGCGCGTGAGTGTGCTGCCTCGGTGCTGGCCGCAGGGTGGAGTGCGCTGCATGCGGGCCACTGGGCGCAGGTGGACGTTGCGTGGCGATCGGCGTATGCGGTTGCCGCGCTGATCAGCGCCGCGGGCGACATGGAGACCGGCCGCGCGTTGAAGACCGTGGACCTCGGCCTGATGCTCGGCGACTCAACCTTCAGAGAGCTGCTGCTAAAGGCTGCAGATCATCTGGAATGCACCTTGCGCGCCAACGAGCTGTGCGCCGATGCGGTCGGCAAGCCTGGCCCGTCACCTTTCGAGCCGCACGCGGCGGCCGCACCGCGGGTGCTGACTGGCACTGAGCCACCACTGCCGCGGCTCCGGCTACCATCGCTTGCGTTCTTCCATAATGAGTTGATGGTCCCCGGGCGGCCCGCCGTGCTGACGGGCGTGCTGGACGGCTGGCCCGCGCGCAACGAGCGGCCGTGGACGGACCTAAGCTACCTGAAGGCCGTCGCCGGCGCGCGCACGGTGCCCGTGGAGGTCGGAGCTCATTATCTTGATGCCGCCTTTGACGAAAAGCTGATGACGTTTGGCGAGTTTCTCGAGCTCCACGTGGAGCCTCCGCCGCCGCCGCCCGGCGCCGTGCGCGCGTACCTCGCGCAGCACCAGCTCTTCGATCAAGTGCCGGCCCTCCGACGCGATATCATCACTCCCGATTATTGCTGCTTGTCGATAGAGGACGAGGGCGAGGCCGAGGCCGAGGAAGGCGACGAGATTCGTAGCGTCGTTTCGAGCGCCGTGGTCGCACCTCGTGTGAATGCTTGGCTCGGAACTACCGGTACGCTCTCGCCGCTCCACTACGACCGCTCGCACAATCTCCTCTGCCAGGTCGTGGGCTCCAAGTACGTGCGCCTCTATGCGCCTCACGAAGCGAGCAATCTGTATCCTCACGCAGAAGGTCCTCACGTGGTGAGCAGCCAGATTATCGACCCGGACGCTGTCGATCAAGCTGTGTTCCCGCGCTTTGCAGGAGCCTCGTATGTGGACTTGGTGCTCGCGGAGGGCGAGTGTTTGTACATCCCACCGGGGTGGTGGCACATGATCGAGTCGCGTGAGGTGAGCTTCTCCGTCAGTTTCTGGTGGTGAACGCGTGACGGTTCTTAAGCCACGGGTCACGCAGCTGTGAATGAATGCTGTATCCAGGCCCGAATAGTGGATAACCATTGATACTCGAGCAAACTGGACTCGTAGAGCGAGCGCACGCAGAACGCGCCGTCTAACCGCCCCGCGTCGACCCGCGCGCCTCTCCCGGCGCCCGCGCCGGGGCGGCGCCGGCGGGTGGCGCTCCCAATATGTGTAGCAAGGCTGTGAAACGAGGCTCCGAACTTTCACACCAATACATGAGGTGTGAATCAGGCGATCCGGAGGGTTCCAAACGATGAACTCTACGGCAATCGAATGGG
>Ga0210247_101267_pt1 | contig 20721 bp, 22 predicted proteins | sample ChrtobMetP3_16mM_FD_155449 | JGI IMG/M metagenome (GOLD analysis project Ga0210247, IMG submission 155449) | Chrysochromulina tobin associated microbial communities from unialgal haptophyte culture, Seattle, Washington, United States - P3_16mM | ecosystem: Host-associated > Algae > Haptophytes >... | reverse complement strand
CACCTGCAGCGCGGCAGTTCACGATGGGCAGTTGACCTGGAACCAGGAGGCGGGCGCCGTCGTGCCAAAGCCGCTCGGCATGGCCGCAGGACGACAGCACGGGCTGAACGGCAAAGTACATGTACTTTCCCATGGGAAAACGGACCAAAAAACCCTGAAGCGCTCAGGGCGCCTTTAAGAAGGCATCGCGGCACCTCCGTGTGAGGAACACCCGCGCCCTACCGAGGACGCATGCTGCCCCTCTTCGTCACAGCTTCCCTGGCTCAGGACCCGTCGGGAGGGCTGGCGAAGACACCGCCCATGGGCTGGATGTCATGGCAGGCCTTCCGGTGCGAGGTTGATTGCGCAAAGCACCCGCACTCGTGCATCAATGAGGATCTGTACAAGTCGACGGCGCTCGCCATGAAGGAGGGTGGCTACGTCGAAGCGGGTTACGTGGGTGTGCACATCGACGATTGCTGGGAGGGAACTACACCGCCGACAATGCTGCCGGTGCGCCACGAGCCTTTCTTGAGTCGCTCGCGGATTGCTTTGAAGCAGCAAGAGACCTCGTGCTTCTTGTCATTGGCGAGTCATTCTTCTTCATAATGCGCGGTGCACTCGCAAAAGCGATCTCACGGATACTTCGCGGCGACGATGGAGGAACCGAGCTTGTTGCCGTCGATAGTAGCCTCCCAGCACCGCGGCCCTGCACTGCAGCGGAACGGCGTGCAGTGCACGCTGTGTTCTTCTCAATGGCATCGGAGATACGCGTGCAGCTCAACGAGCACGAGCAGCCTTCTCACGCGCAGACGCCCCGGCAGCTCGCTGCAGCCAGTCCGCTCGTGCTCAAGCTCCAAGCGCCGACGCCGCCCGCCGCCATGGTCGCCATACATGGGTGGCTTCTGGGATATCCTTCTATCTTTTGCTATGCGCGCGAGGCGCCAACCGCTGGAACGTCGTGCCTCGGCGGCGTGCCGCTGGCCGTGGTTCAGCTGATAGCAAGCAGTCCGGCTACCCTGCGCACAGCGGGCGCCGCTCAGGCACCTACTTCGCATCTCGTCTGCAGCTTCTCGATGCCGGCCACGGAGGAAAACGTTGCCGAGAAGCCGATACTACAGGACTGGCGTGACGATGCCCGTCGACGCTTTGCAGCGCAAACATACTGGCAGCTGGAGCGCATGAGCGTAGAGACGCGCGTGCATGAGCACGTCGTCTTGTAATCTTTCGCATTCGCGGTCTTGCTCCCACGCCGCCCAGCTTAACGCCCAGCCCCAGGCTCGGGTCTCGGGTGACAAGTACTCGAGTACAATGTAAATATCTCACGCACGATCTCACAATAACTACGTAGTAGTACTGAATACTCGCTGGCCCTTTACTCTTTTGCACACCCGGGAAAACAATCTCACAGTTGCTGCACACAGGGCCGCTGATTTGCAAGCGACGAGCCGCGCGGTCCTGAACCCGGGTCCGAAACACCCACGTCCGATTCGCCGGAAACGCATACTCCAACTAGCAGACGCTGTTCAGGCACCATTCATCTCGCAGCGAGCTTGGCAATCTCAGGACGCCTCATGATGAAGTTGAGCCATGTCGTGGTACCGTCCACGCGCTGCCGAGCTCCCATCGATTCATAAAATTCGATCGCCTTCGCGTTCCACGAGAGTGCCTGCCATTGCAAACGCGCGCAGCCCCGACTTTCAGCGACGACCGCCACGCTCTTCAGCAGGAGCGTCCCGCAGCCCGTGCCGCGAGCATTCGGGCGCACGTAAAGGTCTTCGAGATAGAGGCTGAGTCCCTCGAAGGTGCTGTAACTGTGGTAAAAGAGCGCCATACCAATGGGCGAGCCGTCGTCACGTGCCTCAGCCAACACGCAATCATAGTGGCCGTGCATGAAGGCCGTCATCATCATCTCTTCCGTGTTCACGACCTCGTGCAGCAGGCTCTCGAACTCGGCAAGCTCCCTTACATATGAAAAAATGAGCTTCACATCGGAAACGTCGGCCATGCGAAGGCGCACGGCTGAAGTGGTTGGCAAGGCAACCGCAGGCCACGATGGGAGCGTCTTCCGCTTACGCAAGAGATAGCCTGCCAATGCGAGCGCAGCAAGTCCACAGCAGGCCACTAATTCGGCCGACGCCGACCGCGAAAGGATCGACATGACCCTTCATGTTAATACTCACACACACGTAAGGAGGACAGCTGTGAAGACAATACAATACAAAGCAGGACTCCCGACTGAGACACATGTAGGCAGAGAGCCTTCACAACTTCCCGACCGGCGCGGGGGGGAACATAGAGTACCCGGTACCGGTAAAAAGACACCGGTACCGTAAGGGGCAGCTCTGCCTTGGCACGATGTTTCAAATCTGCTCGGTTACGCCGTGGCTTTCACAGGCGCCGTTTGACTTGAAGAAAAGGCATCGGCACGTCATCGGCACCTCCGCGCGAGGAACAGAGAGAACTTTGTAACTGACCAAGCTACCTACACATTGGCAGGACCCCCTGAATTGCGGTGGGGGAATTTGAAGGGGATGTCGGCGTGGGAGTAGGGCGGCATGCGACATGGGAACATGGAATAGAATGGTGACACGACGGGACCCGGGCATGGAAACCTGCTTGTGCTCCTCGTTGCTTGTGTTCCCCGTTGCTTGTCGTGTGCTCGAGGCTCGTCATCGGTCCTTACAGACGGGGCTTGAACCTCTCCGGTCTCTTGTTGTCTGTTTCATACCGTCGTTCACAGTTCTCGCTTCGACCTGGAGCCGTCTCTGACGCTTTTGGCTTTTCATGGACGAGGAACACCCGCGCCCAACCGCCGCGCCCAACCGAGGACGCATGCTGCCCCTCTTCGTCACAGCTTCCCTGGCTCAGGACCCGTCGGGAGGGCTGGCGAAGACACCTCCCATGGGCTGGATGTCATGGCAGGCCTTCCGGTGCGAAGTTGATTGCGCAAAGCATCCGCACTCGTGCATCAATGAGGATCTGTACAAGTCGACGGCGCTCGCCATGAAGGAGGGTGGCTACGTCGAAGCGGGTTACGTGGGTGTGCACATCGACGATTGCTGGGAGGGAACACAGCCGGAGCGTGACTCGGCCGGCAAGCTCTATCCGAACCCGCAGCGGTTCCCCTCGGGCATGCGCACTCTCTCGCGCTACATGCAGTCGCTGGGTGCGAGCCTGGGCATCTACTCGGACGAGGGCACCAAGACGTGCGGCGGCTACCCGGGCTCCAAGGGCTACGAGGAGATTGACGCGAAGACCTTTGAGGAGTGGGAGATTGATTACCTCAAGCTCGACGGCTGCTACAACTCGGGCCAGGGCTACCCCGACGGCTACGCTGCCTTCGGCAAGGCGCTGCGCGCGCTCTCGCGTCCAATCGTGTACTCGTGCTCGTGGCCCGCGTACCTCGGCGGCAATGAGTCGGCCAAGCCCTTTGACCAAATGATCGCCGCTGGGTGCAACCTCTGGCGCAATTGGGACGACATCCAATGCTCGTGGGGCTCGCTCTCGTCGATCATCGAACACTGGGGCGAGTACTCGGAGGCGCTCGAGCCGGTGGCGCGGCCCGGGCACTGGAACGACCCGGACATGCTCCTCATCGGCGCGACCAAGCCCGACGGCTCGCCGTGCGTCTCCCTCGAGGAGGAGCGCACTCAGATGGCAATCTGGGCGCTCACCGCCTCACCTCTGATTATGGGCAACGACGCGCGCAACATCAGCGAGGGCTCCCGCGAGATCCTCCTCAACAAGGGCGCGATCGCCGTCGATCAGGACGCGCTGGGCGTGCCTGGCAGGCGGCTTGTCGCTGGCGCGCAGCAGGTTTGGAGCCGCCCGCTGGGCTGCGACTCGCCGGGCTGCGACGTGGCGGTAGGCTTCTACAATTATGGCGGCAGGACGCCTCCCCCCATCCCGACCGGACCGTGCGATACGTGGACACACACCCTTGGGTCGTACTACGAGGCCTCGGGCGGCGGCGAGGGCAACGTGGGCGAGTTTTCGGACCTCACTCCCGCCGAGGCCCAGGCAGCGTGCTGCGCTGACCCCAAGTGCGCCGGCTTCTCCATCTCCAACAGCGGCCCCAGGGGCAGTGGCTTTTATAAGAGGGATGCGCAGGCGGGCCTCACGCCCAATGCGGGCTACGATGGGTACACGAAGCCCTCGCAGGTGCCCTCGTCGGCCGGCTCCGCTGTCGACATCACCGTCCAGCTCTCTCTCCTCGGCTTCCAGAACGCGGTCAACGTGACGGACGTGTGGACGGGAGCGCACCTAGGGGTCCATTCGGGTTCGTTCACCGCCAAGGCGGTGGCCTTCCACGACACAGCGTTTGTCAAGATGAGCCAGGGGAAGTGATGGCGCCAGCTCTGCAGTGGCACGCAGAGACGCTTTTCGGACGAGGATAGGGGCGTGGCGGCCGTGGCGGACTCTTGATCATAGACTAGTGTGACAGGCGTTGGGAGAAGTGAAAAAGTGCCAATAGCCCAAAGGATCGGAGAATATCCTGGACAATACCGCTTCCATTTGCCGAAACTCGGAGGTTAGGGTTCTTGACCATGGGAAACGGCCGCGCGGCAACGGCGGTCGGACGGCCCCGACCTCTGCTCGATCATGCTTGCCTTCCGTCGCCGCTCTGCGATAGCGCCAGCACCGATGGAAGACCCAGCCCGCGCTGGCTGTTGTACAACTGCAGAGATGAATCCGCCCAAGGCGCTTCCAGCCTGCAAACCGCCAAAGGCGCTCGCAGCGCTGCTCGATAAGCTAGAGCAGACGGCAGCTCAGACGTTGGCCACGTACTCACCCACGCACTTGAAGAGCTCGCCGCCGATGAGGGTGAAGCAAGCCTTGTCACCGATCAGCCAAGCTGGCCGGCGCCAGCAGCAGCAACTTCGGCTGCCCGGGCACGTGCAGCAGGACGTCAAGGCCCTGATCATGGCGTTCATCAAGCAGCAGCATGAGAAGACGGGCAGCCAGCATGAGAACTGGAAGCCGTACCGGACTTCAAAGTCGCCGATTCTACTGCAAGACGTCCCAGCTGTCGATGCCTCCGAGCTGCAGCAGGCATTGCAGGGTGGCGCACTCCCACCTGTGAAGCCGTCAAGACGCTCGCCACTTGCCAAGGCGTTGCGCGCGAAGCAGCGGAGCGAGGTGCCTTCGCTGGAGGATCTGGAGCTCAAGCAGCGCAGGGATGGTGAGATGGCCTCCTACGCCTGGTCCTACCTGGTCCTACCTGGCCCTACGTGGGTGGTCGACCAAGCTCCCTCCTTTGAGTACGTACTGCGCAAGTACTATCGCACGGCGAGCTCTGATGTGATCGAGGCCATGCTGCAGAGCGGCGAGCCGCTGATGGAGGAGGCCATCAGCAAGGCGTGGAAGAGCGAGATGCGCGAGCACCGCTCGGAGGCGATCCGGCAGGCATTCGTCACTGGAGACGCTGACGGTGATGGCGGGCTCTGCCTCACCGAGTTCCGCGAGGTGGTCGCGCTGCACCGAGGGAAGCGATGCCCGTCTCGGTCTGCGAGTGCGTCGCACGGACGCATGGACGCCGCCGAGCATGACGAGCTCGCATCCATCTTTTGCGCCGCCGACCGGGATGGTAATGGCGTCCTCGATTTTGACGAATTCCTCGATCTGGTCTCGAGCCAAGCCGAACTGCGGCGCGACTTTGAGAAAATTGTCCAGCTGGGCTGCGCACGACGGCAGCTACTCGGCCACAAGCGGACGGGGCTCGTCTTCCGGTCGGCCATCTCGCCTTCGACGCACTCAGTCATCTCGCCCTCGGGCCGCCGCCGCCGCCCCTCCCTCTTCGACCTTCGACCCGTGCATGAGGGCGAGTCGACCGGTACATGAGAGCGCTCTCATCTGCGTCCTGTGCATGAACCATGATGTGCAGGCGCGGTGTTACGTCCCTGCACCGAGCGCTCGCGTCAAGCGAGTGATATTCCGACGCGCTGAACGGGTCCGACCGCTTCCGACCGCGTCCGATGACCTACATAGATTGACTCGGGAGCCCTTGGTCGTCCCTTCTGTCCGCGGTCTTTGCGTGTGTGAAGAGTGGTCTTGAGCGCGGGTGCCGGCGGGTCGCGCGCTATCGCGTGGCGTCTGGGTCGCGCCGGTGGCGGTGGCTCGTACTGCTATAGTTGTTCCAGAGGGCGCGAGTGCTCGCGTTCGGTTATATGCTAACAGCGAAACTCAGTTGCAGCAGTGAAAACATGAGTTACTGCAAACGGAACATGCGCCTTGATGAGCATGTGGACTGTGGCCCGTACATGAAATATACATGAAAGCGCGACGCGGTCCCCCGAGGCGCCAGGGGCAGGCAGCGGGTACTACGAGCGCGCCACGATCACTTGCATATTCGCCAGGGTTCTTGGTTCAAATGGTTCAAGCTCGGAGCGGTGGCACGGCCTCGACCATCGGCTGGTGCCCGAGGTTGGGCGGCTCCGGCAGCGCGAGGTTGGGCTCATCTGGCTGCTGCCGCGCAAACGAGGCAGAGGCGATCCGCGCCTCGGTCGCAGATGCAATCTGCTCGGCGCGCCTGATCTCCCTCTCGGCCTGCTCGATCTCCATGGCCTTCTCGAGGATGGTGGCGGCATTCCGGAGCTGCTGCACAGCCTTGAGGGAGCCCGCCGGCTCAAACGTCGCCTGCTTTTTGAGCAGGCGCGCGAGCTCGCGCAGCTGAGGCGGCGTGCGCTGTTGCAAGTACCAGCCCCTAGGGCTGCCATCGGCCATGAGCTGGCCGACGCCCATCAGTACCCGCACTCGCGTGGCGACCGCGAATTGGGACTCGGGCGAATCTTGCAGGGCGCGTTCCGACATGCGCAGGAGCTCCTTGTCATTCCACCAGATCGGCCGCGGCACGGCGTCCGCGACGGGCTTGGAGAGCAAGTCGAAGGCCATGATTGCCGCTCGAAGGCCGAGCTGCGGATAGATGCCGCGAGGCGCGGAGATGCCCGACGCCCGGATCTCGTCGGGAAGCACCCCGAGGTGGCCCGCGGGCGCGAGCTCGACAGCGCGGAGCGCAGAGCGTGCGGCCGCCTCAAGTTGCCCCGCCGCTGTCTGCGCCATCGCAAGCTGGAAGTGGGGCCGCGGGTCGTCTTGTTGAAGAGCTGCGGCCTCGAGGAGCGCCTCGGCTGCCTGGGAGTGTCGCTGGCCCTGGCGGTGAATGTCGGCACGCGCAATCGCATCCAAGAAGGCGGGCGTCGGAGGCGGCGGGACCGCATCCGCAATGGCGTCCGACTTCGGCATTTTCGCGGCGTGAAGGAGGGAAAGAAAGTGCTGTGAACAGAGAAGCTAAACTCGAACCTGCGAGAACGATCGCCATCACTTTCGCGCAGCTCTCTCCTCATGGCTCATGGCGCCCTCGCCGAGGTCGAGGAGCCTCTGCACGTCGAACTGCGCCATCCGGTAAGGCGGCGCCTGGTCGCCGAGCGCGAGCGCGGCCGCACCCTCGCCGATGGCGGGTCCCATCTTGAAGGCGTGGCCCGAGCCGCCGCCGGCGAGGACGACGTTCGGCTGGCCTGGCACCCTCGAGATGATGTAGTCGTGGTCGGGCGTCGTCGTGTACAGGCAGCTCTGGGTCAGAAAGGCCTCGGGCTCGACGTGTGGGAAGAATTGCGCGACGAAGCGAGAGGTCGAGTCCACGACGGCGCGGACGCGCGCGCCGGCCGCCGCCTCCGCCGTGCCGTCGACGAGACCCGGGGTCCGTGTGCCGCCCGCGGCGACAGGGCGCCGGTCGGCGTGCACGACGGGGCCGCAGTAGTGCGCGGAGCACTTGATGCCGGGTACGTCGATCATGGGCAGGCCGTAGTATCCAAACGGGCCAAGTCCATTGTCATACTCGGGAATGAAGACCGGCATCGAACGGAATGAATGGTCGATCCCTGCTGCCTTCGACGCGTCTGTCGGCCGATAGTAGCAGACGGTCTCAGCGGTGACACGCGTGGGCACCGAGAGACCAAAGAGTGCCTGGGCGAGCGGGCTGAGCCAAGCGCCCGGCGCGAAGACGACCGAGCGTGCCCGGAGAGCGACGCCGTCCTCGCCCTCGACGACCACTTCGCCGACCCTGCCGCCGGCGCCACCGGCGTCCCTTCGAATCGCAGCCGCGCGAAAGGGCGTCACATGTGCCACGCCGAGGTGCTCGGCGTACTGCCACGCGGCGGCAACGCACTTGGTCGCGAAGAGCACGCCCAACTCGGGCTGGTAGAGCGCCTCGTCTTCGCCCTCGGCAAGCTTGAACTGCGGGAAGCGCGCGTTCAACTCGCCTGCGGAGAGGCGCTCGTGCTCGATGCCGCGCCGAATGTACGTCTTCACCTGCGCGTCGAGCCTTCCGCGGCCGATGGGCGCGAACTGCAGGCCGCCCGTCTGCGCGAGCAGCTCGTGCCCTGCAAAGTCCTGCAGCTCGTGCCAGAGTGGCAGAGAGCGCAGCATCATGTCCACATAAATGTCCTCGGTGTATGCGAGCCGGTATATGCGGCCGTCACCGTGCGACGAGCCGCGATCGTGCGCTGGCAAGAATTGATCGGCGAGCACGACCGAGGCCCCGCGCTTGCGAGCCGCGATCGCGGTCCACGCTCCCATGACGCCGCCGCCGACGACCAACAGATCGTGCGTGTCATCGATGCGCAGCGAGCTGTAGCCGCGGCGGCCCCGGCGATGCAGGCTAGTGGACCGCGCCGCTGCTGCTGTCCTTCCGAACTGTCGAAGTTGCATTGAATCCTGGTGCTCACTTTCCTCTTTCAGAGCGCTCGATTGGCGAGCGAGCGTGTACACGGGGCTTGCGGTACATGTATTGTGGCCGTTGTTGAGTGGTTGGTGTTTTGTGTCACATCTTGCCGAAGTTTTCCGCTTGTGAAGGGCCACGGCCGCCCCGATGTCAGCGGAAGGCGGCTCGTCGCCGCTCCTGCTGCTGCTCAAGGCGACGTCGAAGCAAGCCATCGATGAGTTCCTCTGCGCGTGCAACGTGGAGCGCGAGCTGCTCAAGGGTCCTGGCGCCGCCCGCATCGCCGACCTTGCTGCCTCGTTCGGCATCACGGAGGTGGAGGCAACGCAGCTGCAGCAGGCGGGCGCAAACCTCGTCACCGAGGCCGTGTACCGAAGGGCGGCGGATGCGGAGAAAATCGCCACCCTCTTCGGCGACCTTCCGGAGACTGAAGAGGCGCAGCAGCTTCAAAAGCTGCTCGGGCGCGTGCTGCTCCACCGATATGAGCAGTTTCGTGCTGAGAGCCTGGCCCTGGGCGGCGTCTCGACGATGCCCAAGCTGAATCAGATGAGCTGGCAGGTGTACCGCAAGCCAGCGGCCAACGGGAGCAGCGTCGCCGTGCCGGCGATGCTTCTCAGCCTCGTCCTGGGCGAAGGCCCTGGCAAGGCTGCGAAGGAGGTGAACGTTGAGATGAGCAAAGAGCAGCTGGAGGCGATGCTCGCGAGCCTCAGTAAAGTCAAGGAGCAGGCGCGCGCGCTCGGAGCCTCACACTCTGTTGCTCATGCCGACTCCCACTCTGTGGCTCGCGTCGTCTCACATTCTTGCGTGCCTACTGCTCTCACTCTCCTCGTGCCTCGCCTGCTTCGCAGCTCGACAACGTCTAGCGAGACCAGATACCATACACCAGAGAGAAGAGGAGAGAGGTGCCTGTCGACTAAAAGTGTGCGCGGTGATCTCAAAGTTGGAGAGTCGAATCACCGCGGGAGGCCGCAGGTAACGACGTCGCGGTGCTCTGCCGCAAGTCGACAATTCTGATGAGGCGTGTCTCAAACACAGCGCTGTTGCTGCTCGTGATCGTGCCACCGAGCACGCCATATCACGCGTCCGTCGGCCTGCGCGTGCAGCAGCACACGTGCCGGCTGCCGGCGATCGTGCTCGCCGTGAAGAAGCCGGCGGCAAAGGCCAAGGCGGCTGGTGCTGCTGGCAGTGGTTTTGGCAAAGCTGGCTCCTCGCTTGCAGTAGCCTCCGGTCCCACGCCTGAGCAGCTGCTAAAGAAGGCGATGCAGGCGTACGACGATATCGAAGTGCTCAAGAACATGCAAAACAAGGCCGAGGGTGAGGAGCTGCTAGACGGCGACGAGGCGGCCGCATCTCCAGCGGCTGCCACGGATGTTGAAGCGGACAGCCGTGTTTCAGTCACGAAGTACGCGGTCACCATTCGTTCGGCGGCGCCTGATGCCAAAGAGTTTTGCGACTGGGTCCCTGTAGCGCTCCTCGCGTTTGCCTGCAGTGGCGGCGCAAACCCAAATTCTTTGGTGCCCAGCGCAGTGGGCGCGAGTGTCAAGGAGATCCTCGAAGGCGGCTGCCAGGCCTTCCCGTCGCTGCGGAAGGTGCCACGAGAGACCATCGAATACGCATTCGAGTCTCTCGACTCATTTGAGAAGCATGTCTACGAGGTGAGCGACCGCCTCGCCGCTCGAGATGCCGATGCCTGATCGTGCGCACGTACTCGACTCTTGATTGCCAACCTGATTCGGGACTCGTGACGCCTGATCGTGCGTGCGCGTGCTCGGAATGTTCGCAGGGCTTGCAAGGGCGGTCGGAGCGGCGCGCGGATGCGGCGAGGACGCTCGGCATCGAGTCTGGCGCGAGCATGAAGGAGATCAAGATGGCGCACCGCAAGTTTATGCAGCAGCTGCACCCGGACATGTTCATCGGCGATGAGGCAGGCGCCGCCAAAGCGAGCGAGCAGATGCACAAGGTGCAGGAGGCGTACCAGGAGCTGGGCGGCGGCCAGGGCTCGGCCAACGCGGGCTCGTTTTACCAGCGCATCGGCGGCAAGGCCCGGGTGGACTTCTCAGGAGCCTTAAGTAAAGAGGCGCTAGCTCCTCTGGGCAAGCCGCGCCCCGAGCAGGAGGTGCCGTACGACAACGGCGGTTGGCGAGTGGGCGTCACGCCCATGGCAACCGGCGTCACGCAGGAGTTCGTCACGAGGAATGTGGTGCGCTCCTCGTCCAAGGATTAACACGGGTGGACCTTCCATTCTGAGAATCTGAGAGATAGAGAGTCACGAGATAGAGACGGCGTCCTGGACTGACTGACTGTGGAGTGGATGGACACTGCGCGCGATGTTTTATATTCATTGCTGACTCACATCATCACCCTTCCATTCAACCCATCAGGGCCAGCACCCGGGAGCTCGCCCCGCTAACAACCCGCCAACCCGAGGCAGGACCGCGGAAGAAGACTGTGACTGAAGAGTGACTCCCGGCAGGGAAATTCCGTACCAGCTACCTCGCGCCACGCACCTCGCGCAGCAGAATGCCACACGGCCGAATGTCTTCCTTGCGCTTTATCACCCAACAACGTCCGTGCTTATGCGCGTGCTCTTCGTATCCCCCTGGGCGCACGCGCACCTGGAACACGATCTCGAGCTTCAGACCGCTCGACGTGACCAGCGGCTCGTTCGAAGCGTACTTGGCGGCAAATTTAGGATCGGGCGTGCAGTAGATGCCCACTCCGAAGATCTCGCCGTTGCGTGGCGTGCTCTCTCCTCCGCGGGGAAGAAATCCATTGCACACGATATCCCTGATGCCTCGGACATGGCTGCCCGATGTGCCGTGAAACGCAACTGGCCATCCCTGATCGCGATCGAGCCATGGATTGCCATCTCGATCGTTAGAATGATACCTTTTGGTGACACAGAGTGCAAGCTTCCTCCAGCCAGCAGGCCAGATGAATTCCTCACCACCGCGCATGCGCTTGCGCGAGCCGCTCGACACGTCGCCCTCATACATAAAGTCGTATTCTTCGTCGAAATGCCCATGGGCCAGACCAAGCTCGTCGATGATTTCCTCGCGGCCGAAATCAATGAGCCGCCTCTGCCTGTGCTCTGCGCAACCCATACCGAGACGTAAGCTGAGATCCGAGCAGCATTTGCCGCAGCGGTGATGTGAACACCTCGTTCCGGCGTCGTTTGGGCACTGGCTCCCGCAGCAGCGATGGACTTGTCGCGGAGTCGGCACCGTGCTTGAGGCCACACTGATACTGCTGGCAGCACCATGTCGCGGAGTCGGCACCGTGCTTGAGGCCACACTGATACTGCTGGCAGCACCATGTCGCGGATTCGGCACCGTGCTTGAGGCCACACTGATACTGCTGGCAGCACCATGTCGCGGATTCGGCACCGTGCTTGAGGCCACACTGATACTGCTGGCAGCACCTTGTCGCGGAGTCGGCACCGTGCTTGAGGCCACACTGATACTGCTGGCAGCTTTCGTCACGGCGGCGGCGGCTGGAGGTTCGGCGCCACTGAAGAGCAAGGTGCGAGACTTCTTTTTGGCCGGCTCGGCTTGCTTTAAGGCATCGGAATCCTGCGCAACTGTAGGATCGTGAGCAAATCGACAATGCGCACCGAAATGGCAATGGCCTTGGGCAAAATACTTGCAAACCGGTAGTCTACTCTTGGTACGCAGTGCAGTCATGCATGCAGCAGAAGCGCTGTGTGATGTTGCCACTCGCTTCTCCGCGGTCCAGTCATCGTGCGCGTAATGGCAATGTGTGCCGAACTGGCAATAACCTTGGGCATAGTATTTGCAGGCCAGTAAGCTACTCATGGTGCCCTCCTCAATCACTGCGGCGGCGACCTCTCTCGCCACGTCGCACGAGGTGAAACCCGGACGCAACCACACGTGGTTCGACATCACCACGACTTTGCACTTTCGGTCGTTTCGCAAACTTGCATTTTCATACCGGTTTAATTACGTTTAATTAACGGGGGTCGGGGCCGACGGAACCTTGTGTACTCGTGTGATGAGCGATTGCAAAGCTGAAAGCACTGCTCGAGTACACGTCGAAATCCCTGTCACAGGTCCATCTGTCACTGAGTGAGCAATTGTGAGTGACAAATTTGGTGAGTGAGTCGTCGGGTAGTTTAGTAGTACTACTAACTGCTCGACTCTCGTCTGTACTTCACCGCACCGTCTAACTCTACACATTCTCCATCGCCCACACCCTGACGCCCCCTCCGCACTCCCCCCGCGCCGAGCGGCCCTCGCCATGCTCGGCCTCGCACGCGCCCACACGCTCGCGGTCGCTCACCCGAGGGCAACATCGAGCACCATCATAATGACGAAGCCGAGCATCAGGCCCTGCATGGCGAGCCCTTTGTTTCCGTGTGCCTGTGTTTGCGCGGCGACACTCAAGGGGTTTCGTCAGGAGCAGCGCAGGCAGCAGCAGCAGCGCGCAGGCGGCCGGCGGCCTTGGGTGCTTAGCGGGCGGGCGCGCCTGCATCTCGGGCACGAGAGAGTCGCACACGACGAAGATCATCGCGCCCGCGGCCAGTGACATCGTGTATGGGAGCATCGGGCGGCAGTAGTGCACGAAGGCTGCGCCGAGCACGCCGCCGATCGGCTCGACCATGCCGCTGAGCTGGCCGTACCAGAACGACTTGAGCGGTGAGACGCCCTGCCGCATGAGCGGCATCGAGACGGCGAGGCCCTCGGGGAAGTTTTGGATGCCGATGCCGAGGGCGAGCGTGGCGGCCGAGCCAAAGGTCGCGCCGGGCGCCGAGCCGATGGCGCCAAAGGCGACGCCGACCGCCATACCCTCTGGGAAGTTGTGGATGGTGATCGCGAGGATCAGGAGGAGGAGCCGGCGCAGCTGCGAGATGCGCGCGCCCTTGGACGCCGCGTCGTCGCCCGTGACCGCCAGCCCTTGGTACAGATCCATATCCTCGAGGCTGCCCTGCATGCGCGATAGCCACCAGTCCGTGCCCTGCAGCAGCGCACCGCCCGAGAGGAAGCCGAGCGCCACGGGAACGAACGAGAGCTGGCCCCAGCCCTGCAGCTCCGCAAAGTCGAGCGCAGGCGCGAGCAGCGACCAGTACGACGCGGCCGTCATCACTCCACCGCTGATGCCGAGCATGAAGTCGAGCACCTTGCGGTAAGTGGTCTCGGAGAGGCCCAGTTTATGGATGACCGTCGCCGCGGAGCCGAGCGCCGTCATGAACCAGCCGAAGCTGGTGCCGAGTAAGGCGAGCAGAACGGGATGCCAGGTTTTGACTGTGCTCAGGAGCGTTGGCGGCACCACCGGCGCGGGCGGCGTGCAGTCGAAGCAGGCTCCGCCGCCGCGTAGCCGGCACCAGAGATTTTCCGCTGCGCTCTGATGGCTGGAGCATTGCTGCTGCTGCTGCGGGAGCGCCGGCGTAAACGGACCGCCGGCAGCGAGGCCCGCGAGGGCAAGAAGGCCGACGAAGCGCATCTTTCGCCTCCCCGAGTGAAGGAGCAGTGTGAATACTGCGAGTATACTGCGTGTGATGCGCGTGTGTGATTTCTAACACGTAACAAACGCTCATGAGAACGCACCAGGGGACGGACGGCACGCGATGTCGGCCGCTAAGGCACACCGATCAACACCTCATCCGTCATTCCTCCACCACGTGTTCATGATCCTCGCCGACGTACGCCGACGATTGGGGTTCCTACTCCGCATCAAGCAGCTCGGCCGCAAGCCCGACGTCCTCACGCCCACCATTGACGACCGCGCGGCGCCGCGCGGCCTCACCTTCTCCAACTATTACGTGCACCCTTTTGCACGCCGACGCGCGCCCCTTGCGCGCGCCTCGCTCATGTCGGGCCGCTATTCCATCCACACCGGCAGCGAGCACATTCTCGTTGGCCCATTTGAGCCATCGTGCCTGCCAGTGTCGCTGCCCATCATGCCCATGCCCTTCAAGGCGCTACCAGACACACATGATCGGCAAGTGGCACCTCGGCAACGTGAACGAGTCGTGGTGCCCGTGGGGGCGTGGCTTCGACTCATACGTTGGCTACCTAGGCGGGAACGTCACGGTGCCGGTGGCTTTTGTGACTGGCATCTGTGCGGCTTCTTCGGGAATGCCGCGGGCTCGCCTTCTCCTTGCAACAACTGCTAGGCGGCCCACGCGGGAGAGTACTCGACAAAGGTTTACACGGCGCGTGCGTGCTCAGTCTCTCGTTCGGGGCTGGCAGCTGGGTGACGCGCCTCTCTTCGTGTACATTGCTTGGCAGTCAGTTCATGAGCCTATGGAGGCGCCCGATCGCTATGTGAAGCCGTTTGGGCACATTGGCGACCCGACGCGCCGCGTGTACGCTGGCATGCTCGCTGCGCTCGATGAGGGCCTCGGCAACCTCACGCATGCTTTCGATCGTAAATTCTAGTTCGAAAATTGCCCAAAATGGGAGAAGTTTTGGCTCTTGCGATTGCTCTTGCGCAGCACTGCCTGGACAACGCTCACGGCTTGTGCGCTCTCGGACCCTCTGCCTGTTTCTGGCGTGTGCATAGTTTTCCGTCTGCCTGGCTCCGAGCGCTGATGCGCATGATCATCGCGCGCTCCCATGCCCAGTGCCGTGATTGGCGCCAGCCGCGCTGCGCCCGCGGCGAGCAACTGCGCTGGGCACGCCCACGCCAAGCGACTGCACTGAGCGCGCACGCGCGCGAGCCAACCCAGTGGCCGCACGCCTGCGATCGATGTCGTGCGACTCATCGCGCGCTACCCGCCTGCACGCCTTCCTACGCAGACTACATCCTGAGACTAGAAGACACCAAACCCGAGAGCCTCGAGACCATGCTGCGCCTTCTGATCGTCGCATTACCACTCGTCGTCGCCTTGCCGGCGGCGTTCGACGAACAGGAGGTCAACATCCTTCAGTTCGAGGTGCAATCTCCGCTCCAGTTCGAGGTACGATCTCCGCCCGAGTCCCGCCCTCTACTCCCAGCCGCCACGCAAGATCAACACAAAAGCCCCGCCACACACTCCACTCCGCGCGCACATCACCCAATCGCACCCATCACAATACACGCGCCGCGGCACTAGAGCGCGGGCAAGACGATCCACCCCGCGATCAACTTCGTCACCAACCTCTTCGAGTCCAGGGACACCAACCCACCGCAGGTGTGCCCCCGGCCCTGCAGGCAGCCACGCGCGCTGCTTTCGGTCGGCCCTGCCGCTGTGCGCGCACGCGAGAGACCGGTGCACATGCTGCAGGCGCACGCGCGCCCTCCGCTACCGCGCCTGCCCTAACTACGTGCCCGCCGAGACGCGCTCCGGCCTCTGCGCGCGACGCAACTTGCGCTGGCCATCGGCACGTGCGAACGCGCCGCCTCGCCAGTTTTGCTGACGGCTTTCCCGTTGCTCCCCCGGTGCAGGCAGCCGCAGCTGCGAGCGGGCGGGCTCGACGGCATGCGCGCCCTCGACATCTCCGCCACGACCGGCAGGCGCAACGTCGACAGCACGTGACCAGCCGCCGTCACGCGCGGCGCGAAGCCTGTGCCTGTGAACCTGTGCCTGTTGTGAGCCGGGCGCGGTCGTCCTCGAGGCTGCGGCCCCGTCGGCGCACTGCTCGACCCACTCACCATCGAGTGCAGCGCCGTCGGCTCCGGCCTGATCATCGGCGCCATGGCAGCCACAGCGAGCACCACCGCAGCCTCGACAGGGCATGATCCTCCTCATGCACTTGTCTTATCGCCACTGGCGACGGGCGTCGCTGACGGAGATGGAGTCGGACTCGTTCAAGATCATGCTTGAAGCACCGGCTCTGTAGGCGCGGCGCGTCGGCACGATGCTCATCCCGTCCGCCAGCGCGCCCACTGCCACCGAGCCCAGCGCGTGCGCGTGCTCATCGCCGCGCCTCTCCCTGGGTGTACCCCTGCCTGCACTCACCCGTGCATGTAGCACCACCTCAGCGAGAGCACAGCTTCATCATGCTGCATCCCCAGCGCCTCTGCTACACCTTCATCTTCACCGCACCCACCACACACACGTCACCACCTGCCACACTCGCAGCCCACTGCAGCTCCAACGCCCTGCCCCAGCTGAGACACGTTCCTCGTGCCTGCGCTCAGCAATCACAAGGCAAGCCCTCATATGTACAAGTGACCTCATCGGTGGCATCCCCAGACCTTGTTTGGAAATCTCTATCGCCCTTTGACGACCCTCAACGAGTACGTACGTGGCCACGTCCCTCCTCTACGACCGTTTGGACTGCTGCGATGCCTGCAGCGATTGAGGGCTTCCCTCTTATCTATCCGCTCGTCGCCGTCTCCTTGGGCATGTGCGCCGAGAGCGCGACCTCTACACCCTTTGACGGGGATAAGGTGCTCCTACGGGGAAGCCGTCAGCCTTTCCTCGGCGCAACTTCACCCTCACCGCTGTCCTTCTTCTCGTTGGACACTTGTGTGTTCTCCTCCACCGACGATTGCGACGATTGCGACGTCGACGGCAGCCCCGGCTCCGAGTTCCCGATGTGCACGCTCGGCACGGAGTGCGTCGACTGCGCGCCGCAACCGCCGGCGCCACATTCCCCCGCCATGGTCTGCATGAACAACTGCCTCATCGCCGACAGCTCGTGCAGCGACGACGGCGGCGACCCTGGCTCCGAGTTCGCAAAGTGCGCCTACATCATCGACTGCGGCGGCGTGCGCCCCATGTTGCCACCTCTGACATCCAGCCCACCTGTTTCACCTCCGGAGCCCACCCTACCGCCTGGCATCTGCACGAACACGAGCTTCTCCGCCTCCAACGCCGATTTCGACGACGGCAGCCCCGGCTCCGAGTTCCCGATGTGCACGTTGAGCACGGAGTGTGTCGACTGCGGCGTGCACACCGCGTCGCCGCCACCGCCGGCGCCACATTCCCCTGCCATGGTCTGCATGAACAACTGCCTCATCGCCGGCGGCATCTTGTGCGGCGACCCTGGCTTCAAGTTCGCAAAGTACGCCTACGTCACCGACTGCATCAGCGGTGGCCCGCGCGTCTCCATGCCGTCGCCGCCTGCACGGTCACCAGCAGTGCATGCGGCGCCCAACCCACCACTAAACATCTGCTCGAATTCATGCTTCTCCACCTCCAACATTGCATGCTCGGATATGGTATCGTGCCCGTACCTATCCACCACGGTTGACGGCACTGGCCTCCACCGCAACCTGGCTGGCAACTCCTTCCTGGACTTGTGCGCCATCTGCCGTGGCGCCGCGTGGACTTGCGCCGGGCGTAACTCGATGACGGCCGACGACGGGCTGCGCAAGGGGGCGCGCCAGGTCTCTGAGATCGCACTTGCGGAGCTCTTCATCGAGAGCAAGCTCTGGAACGCCGACGTCAAGTACTCGTTCCCGTACGATGACACAGCGGGCAGCGACCCCGTCGAAGAAGAAGCGACAAAGAACGGTGTGCCTTTACAGTGGGTGGAGTGCGTCGACGGCGCATTCGTGCTGCTCAGCCTCGGGTTGCTCGTCTATGCAGTTTGCTCGGAGCAGGAACGGTCCGGCCGGAACACGCGCTTTGTGATTTGGTCGAAGAACAATCGCTCCTACCGTAACGAGTGGGTCAAATTGGCCTTGCTTGCCCTCATCATCCCTGGGGTGAGCGCCCTGGCAATGACGGCACCACCCGATGGGACTGGTGCACATGGGGCAGAGTCAGCGCAAATGCCGCCACCGCGGCCGCCTTCGCCAACTCCATGCGCCGATGATGTGAACAGCGGCGCCTTTGACTTAAGCGGCGCACCCATGCCGTGCTCCTACTTCTCAGCACTGCCCTCTGTTTGCGCTTCCTATTCCATTGCACGCTCCACTTGCCCAGTCGCGTGTGGCACGTGTCCGCCTCCCCCGCCTGTCCCCTCGGGCATGACGGTCTTGGCCGACGCCGAAACGAGCGACCACCCTCTTACTGGGAAGCACGCAGTCCAGCATGCGCCCAGTCACCAACGTGCGCAGCAGGCCCAGGCCGGCGTCGTCCCCAGCCTGACCAGCATATCCAGCACCTCTGCAGGCAGCAGCCTCGTGACAGCCCCTTCGTTCCCGCAAACTTCTTTGCCGCCCTCATCCGCGTCGCCGACCCCACGGTCACGGCCTCAGCCCTTGCCACCCTGGCCGCCCTCGCCACCCCGACTGATGCCCCCACCCACGCCGTCCCTGTACCCTCCGGACTCTGGCCCGATGCCACCTCGGACCACACCACCGTCACCGTGGCCGTCGCCGTACCCGCCCATGCCACGACCGTCCATTCCACCACCTCCGCCCGTTTGGATTCCACACCCAACGCCCCTCGTGCCCAGCCACCGCCGTGAGCTGCAGCATGCCCAGCCACCCCCCTCGCCACCACCACCTTCTCCTTCTCCTCTGCCGCCTTTTCCTCCGCCGTCGCCGCCGTTTCCACCGGTAGCGATGGGGGCCACGTTGGTGGGCACCGTCGCTGGCCTGACCAGTGCACTCGCCAACACAGCCGTTGGCCACATGGTCCTTGCACCCGGCACCTACTTCCTCAACGGCGAGCTCAGCATCACCAGGAGCATCGTCATTGAGGCGATGGTGGCGGCCTCAGTCGTGCTGAATGGTCGCAATGCGTTCCGTATGCTGAACGTCAACCCAGGGTCGTCCGGCGTCGTGCAAATCATCGGGCTCAACATCACGGGAGGTCGAGCTGATGACAGACATGTGAGTGCTCCAAATGGTCCTCGAGAAAGCGCTACCCTGAAATCACCCATGGTACACCCCATGTGTGATTACCCCATCGCCCCGATGGGAAATTGCTGACGTGCTTTCCCTGACTCACGCTTGCACAACTGTGAACGCTTCGGTCAACTATAGGATGTGCGTGCCACAGAGACCTTGAAAAGTTCCCATGGCCCCCATGGGAGACTCACGTTTTGCTCGTTGTTTGCAGGGTGGCGGTGTCTTTGTCCAGGGTGGCACCGTGGCCATCTCATCGTGCACCATCAGTGGGAACTCAGTTTCAAATGTGCGCACTCAGGCTCAAAAGTTCCCATCGCCCCAATGGGAAAATGCCTTGTTGACATGTCCATTCGATTCTCATCTTTTATGATGGGTGCTGCCTCGAACTACCACAGTATGGAGTACGTGCTATCTGCGCCTGAAACTGAAAAAGTTCCCATCGCCCCGAAGGGAAAGTTGCTGACGTGCTTGCCTTGACTCACGCTTGCACAAATGCGAATGCTTCGGTCAACTACAGGGGGTATGTGCCACAGAGACCTTGAAAACTTCCCATCGCCCCCATGGGAGACTCACGTTTTTCTCGTTGTTTGTAGGGAGGCGGTGTCGCCGTCGGGGATGGCGCAGTGACCATCTCATCGTGCACGATCAGTGGGAACACAGCAGCCGGGGGAGGCGGTGTCTTAGTCTTGGGTGGCTCAGTGACCATCTCATCGTGCACCATCAGGGGGAACACAGCTTGCTCTGGAGGCGGTGTCTATGTCTCTTCCGGCACGGTCACGATAACGTCTTCTTCGATCTACGGGAATACAGCTAGACTTTCGTATCCTGGAAGTTATAACTGGGCACTTGGCGGCGGTGTTGCTGTCAATCCTGTGTCCCATGGAAGCATATTGACCATGACCATCTCATCGTGCACCATCAGTGGGAACACAGCTGGCTATGCGGGTGGCGGTGTCGCTAACCAGGGAGCCACAATGACCATCTCATCGTGCTCCATCAGTGGGAACACAGCCTACAATGGCGGTGGCGTCTCTGTCGCATATTCAGGCAGCGTCGCATTCATCAGATCCCAAATATACAACAATGGGAACAACAATGTCTGGGTCGACATTGTCGGCACCGCCTGCTCCTTCGACATGATCCTCACCAGCCTCATTGGCGTAGTCTCACCTTGCCCGGCACCCCCACCGCAGCTTCCGCCTCCGCCCTCCCCCTCGCCCCCCGAGCCCTCACCTCCTCCTGCTCCGCCTCGACCTCCGTCTCCACCGGCGCGCCCGCCGTCGCGCCCTCCCTCACCACCGCCGCCCAGCCCGCCGCCGCCCTCGCCCTCACCGCCG
>Ga0210247_101249_pt1 | contig 20947 bp, 16 predicted proteins | sample ChrtobMetP3_16mM_FD_155449 | JGI IMG/M metagenome (GOLD analysis project Ga0210247, IMG submission 155449) | Chrysochromulina tobin associated microbial communities from unialgal haptophyte culture, Seattle, Washington, United States - P3_16mM | ecosystem: Host-associated > Algae > Haptophytes >... | reverse complement strand
CGTGAGGCGCGTGGTTTCCGACAGGTTCTCGTCGTCCATCTGGAACGGAGGCGTGACCGACGGGTTGAGCACGTTCAGCTCGTGGCAAAGGACTTCGATCTTGCCGCTCTTGAGGTTGTCGTTGGTCGTGCCGTCGGGGCGGGCGCGCACCAGGCCCTTGACCTGCACGCAGAACTCGTTGCGCACCTCTTCGGCCACCTTGAACATCTCGGCACGGTCAGGGTCGCACACCACCTGCACGTAGCCTTCGCGGTCGCGCAGGTCGATGAAGATCACGCCGCCGTGGTCGCGGCGACGGTTCACCCAGCCCGACAGGGTTACGGTTTGGCCCAGGAGGGCTTCGGTCACAAGACCGCAGTAGTGGGAACGCATGGCCATGGGAAGTTTCCGGCGCCGCTGTGGCGCATTAGGAGAAGCAAAAGAGTGTTACTTGGGGGACACGAGGGTGGGGTCGGCTGGAGCCACCACACCCATGGAGACGATGTACTTGAGCGCAGAGTCCACGGTCATGTCGAGTTCGACACAGTCGCTCTTGCGCACCATCACGAAATAGCCGCCGGTGGGGTTGGGCGTCGTGGGCACGTACACGCTGACGAACTCGTCACGCAGGTAGGCTGCCACCTCGCCGCTCGGAGCGCCGGTCACGAAGGCAACCGTCCAGACGCCCTCGCGTGGCCACTGCACCAGCACGGCCTTGCGAAACGCATTGCCGCTTTCCGAAAAGAGGGTGTCCGATACCTGCTTGACGCTGGAATAGATGGAGCGCACCACCGGAATGCGGTGCACCACCGCATCGCCCCACTGCACGAGCTTGCGGCCCGCAAAGTTGCTGGCCACTGCGCCCACCACCAGCAGGATGACGAGCGTGAGCACCACCCCGAAGCCCGGCACGTGAAAACCGATCAGGCGGTCAGGGTGCCAGGCCAGCGGAAGGATCTGCAGGGTCTGGTCGAGGGTCGTGACGATCCAGTTGAGCACCCAGGCCGTAATGACCCCGGGCACGATCACCAGAAGGCCGGTCAACAGCCATTTGCGCAAGGCGGACATGGAAACGGCTTCAGTTCGTCGTTGTGGTGGAAGAAGTGCCGCCAGCGCTTGCTGCACTTGCGCTAGGCGCTTCTTTTTTAGGAGCATCTGCGGTGCTTGCAGCTGCGCTGGAATCGGGCTTGGCATCCGCCTTTGCGTCGGTCGCCGGGGCCGCCGTGCCACCGCTTCCGCCGCGGAAATCCGTCACATACCAGCCTGAGCCCTTGAGCTGGAAGCCGGCCGCAGTGACCTGCTTGGAAAAAGCCTCGGCACCGCAGGCAGGGCACACGGTGAGCTGGGGATCGGAGATTTTTTGCAGCACATCCTTGGCATGGCCGCAGGAGCCGCATTTGTAGGCGTAAATAGGCATGTCAGCGTATGGAGGGAAAGTGGGAGGGTAGGGACAGCCCATTACTGGACCATCCCCCCCTAAGAACCGTGCGTGCGACTTTCACCGCACACGGCTCAAGCACAACTTAGTCCAGCAATAAGCAAAACACGCGATTTTACTCTACGCGCCTTTCTTATCCTGAACCCTAAGCCTTGTTGAGGCCGGCTTCGCGACCGGCAACCCAAGGGCATGCAACCTCTGATGGCACACCGGGTGCAGGAGCACCCGGTTAGACATAGCGTCCGACCCGCCATTCACCTTGTAAACAATGTGATGATCGTGCCAACCGCCTTCATGATCGAGCGGTTCTGTGCAGAGTGCACAGCGCCCGTCCTGGGAGATATACAGCATTGACGCTTCGTAACGATGGCGCAGGCTCTTTGCCGTGCGTTTCGTCCGCAACATCTCTCCATACTCCTCCCAGACAGGATCAAAGGGGTTGTAGTCTCCTTTGATCTTTTCATGCCTTTCAATCACTGTGTCGCTTAATCGCGCCAACCGTTTCATGATCGGTTCGTCTTCTGTACCTACTTTGGCTGCGAACTCTGTCCTTTCACCAATGACCTTCCAGTAACGTTGGGTGCACCAGCTTGGGGATTTCTTCGGATGTCGCCTCCTCGCCCAGCGGACAAGCCGCCAGTAGATGAGGTAGTCCATCCGACTGAACGTCTCTTTCGCGACCACCGGTTGGTGATACCTAGCCCATCCCCGAAGGATTGGGTTAAGTTGCGCGATGAGATCCTCCTGTTTTGTCGATAGATGCGTCCTTACGATTTCCGATACCTTGCGATAGAACGCTTTCACGTTTTTCTTGCTCGGCTTGATTAGCAGCTTTCCACGGTATTTGCGGAAATTCCATCCAAGGAAATCGAAGCCTCGGTCAATGTGCGTGACGCAGGTCTTTTCCAGCGATAGCCGCAGTCCTCGTTTTGCAAGGAATGCTTCTACCCATGGTCGGACTTCAATCTCTAACAGCTCTCGTGAGCTCCCAGTGATGACGAAGTCGTCCGCGTAGCGGACCACATTTACTTTGGCTCTACGGGCTTTCACAACACCCAGCCGCGCGTTTAAGTGCGCGGCGAGTCCCGTTTCCAACCCATTCAGAACGCAATTCGCCAGGGTTGGCGAAATGACACCACCTTGCGGTGTTCCCTCATCTGTCGGCGAGATGCGACCCTGATGGACCACTCCGGCTTTCAACCATTTCCGTAGCACTTCCCTGTTCATGAGAACACGGTCGAGCATCCAGTCATGGTTGATATGGTCGAAGAACCCCTGAATGTCGGCTTCCAGTACCCATTCGGCCGAGGCCTTCTGGGACAAGGAAACGAACAACTGGCTCATGGCATCGTGCGTTGAGCGCCCAGTCCGAAAGCCGTAGCTGTTCGGGTCGCTGGTGCTCTCTGACACTGGTTCCAATGCCAGTAGGAACAACGCCTGCATGGCCCTGTCAAACATGGTCGGAATGCCAAGCGGCCTTTCCTTCCCGTTTGCTTTGGGAATGTAGACCCGCCGCAAGGGCTGCGGTTTGTACCCTCGAAGATTCTTCAACCGACCGATCGCCGCCCATTTGGAGGCAGGCGAATCCCAAAGTTCGCGATCGACGCCACTCGTTCGTTTGCCTTGGTTTTCGGTCACTCGTCTCACGGCCAGCGCTCTGGCCGAGAACGAGTGAGTTAGAGACCTTTGCAGCGCTTTCACGCGGCGCCAGTCTTTTTCTTGCGTAGCCTTCGCTAGACGGGTCTGCGTCGTCCGCACGTTCCGCGCCACTAGACCCCAATCGATGGAGTGCCAGTCTTGCGGTTCGCGTGAGGACGCAGACTCGTCGCGCGAAGCGACGTGTTTTCTCATGCTTTCCTCCAGGTTGAACCCCTGGAGACGCACACCTCCCCCGAAGGGGAATTGCATCCCTTCGGGGTCAGTTTGAACTTAGTCAGTCGTGTAACGACGATTGCACCACGCGGAAGTCAGCACGCTTTCGCGTCAGGGCACGGGCCCCTATGCCACCCATTACAGGTAACCATTCGCTTTCTCCGCTATCCCATACCCCCTCATCCAACAGGTCGTCTCGCGACTTCCCTGCCCTTGCGCAGAGCGCTTGGGCGGACAGTGGGGCTTACCACGTTCCCTGCCTTGCCGACGAATGACAACTTGCGTTGTTTACGTCTATCCGTTTAGGGCTCATCTCTCCAGGGGCTGCATGTGTGACGACGAACACCTAGTTTTGACAGGTGATGCCAGCAGCGGACCGTTTGGTTACGGCCTATCAGCAGATTTGGCCGCTCAATTGTTACCCTGGTTCAAACGATGATTCACTTATGTTGCCCATGCGGAACTAGCCTAGCGTCCTATATCACCTCTGCTGGCGATGGTCCTGACGCCCCCCTCGCAGGGGACCCCAGCCGTGTTACGGGGACGCATTGTCGAGCGGGCTTCACACGGAGACGTTACCGTCCCCGCATGCCACTCTAGGCTACTCATGGTCGTACAAGAGGTCACAGCACTTCGGACGAAGGTGTGACAAGGCAAAACAGAGCAGAGCACTCTGAGAGTCAGAGATGCGCAGCGCAATTTACAAGGTGACCAATCCGTGGACGGATTTGGTCATCCCATTGGCGAGTTCCGCTTGTGGCGGACTCGTCGGCAAGTTGCGCGAGCGCCACAGACGGCATCACTGCCGCGATGAAAGCAGGTTTAACCCTGCATTGCAGTCGGTTTTACCCGCTGCAATTATCAAAACCGCAACTAGGTTGCGGTCTGTAGAGGACCGTTTTACCGGCTCTCAATCTCTAAATAAAAGCACCGTAAGTGCTTGATTTAATTGCTAATTATTTAGTGAGGCTAGCTACCTCTCTCAGAGCAACACGTTACGTGTCGCACCAAAACCCTCAATTATAGGCGGCATGCCCCTGCGCAAGCCCTGCCGGTGCAGGGCCCCGGTGTCAGGTGGGTGCACTGCCTTCGTAGTGCGTGACATGGCCCTTGTGGTCGTCGATGAACTGGGGGGCCAGCGAGCCGGCCAGCATGCCCACGAGCGCGGCCAGCAGCCCGGCCAGCTGCTGCGGGAACGCTTCCGACAGCATGGGGCTGGCCACAAACAGCAGCCAGACGCCCAGGCCCATCACCACGGCCAGCAAAGCCCCCTGGGTGGTGGCACGCTTCCAGTACAACCCGAATACCAGCGGCACGAAGGCACCCACCAGCGGCACCTGGTACGCACCCGACACCAGGTCATAGATGGACGTGCCTTGCATGGTGATGGCATACATCAGCACGCAGGCCGTGAACACCAGCACCGAGATCCGCATGGCCTTGAGCGTCTGCGCGTCGGTCATGCCCGGGCGCAGGTTGTGCAGGATGTTTTCGACGAACGTGGTGGACGGCGCCAGCAAGGTGGCAGATGCCGTGGACATGATGGCCGACAGCAGCGCGCCAAAGAAGGCCACCTGCAGCACCAGCGGCATGCGCTCCATCACCAGGGTGGGCAGCACTTTTTGCGGATCGTCCTTGAGCAGCGCCTGGGTTGCTTCGGGCATCACCAGCAGGGCGGCCGTCACGATGAACATGGGCACGAAGGCGAACAGCAGGTAGAGCGTGCCGCCGATGATCGGACCCTTGCGGGCGGTCTCTGCGCTGTTGGACGACATCACGCGCTGGAACACGTCCTGCTGCGGGATGGAGCCCAGCATCATGGTGATGGCGGCAGCGAAGAAGAACGTCCATTCCTTCAGACCGCCCGTGGGGAAGAACTGGAACTTGCCCTCACGCGCCGCATAGTCGATAACCTTGCCCGCACCGCCTGCCAGATCAGCCGCGAACCATGCCACGGCAAAGAGGCCGACGGTAATAACGATCATTTGCACGAAATCCGTCATCGCCACCGACCACATGCCTCCATACAGCGTGTAGATCAGCACTACGGCCGTGCCGATCACCATGCCCATCGTGATGGACACCGCGCCTTGTGTCAGCAGGTTGAACACCAGGCCCAAAGCGGTGATCTGCGCTGCCACCCAGCCCAGGTAGCTGCACAGGATGACCGCGGAGCAGATCACCTCGATCACGCGGCCGTAGCGCTGGCGGTAGTAGTCACCCAACGTGATGAGGTTCTTGCGGTAGAGCTTGTAGGCAAAAAAGACGCCCACCAGGATCAGGCACATGGAGGCGCCAAACGGGTCCTCCACCACGGCGCCCAGGCCGCCTTCCACGAATTTGGCCGACACACCCAGCACGGTTTCCGACCCGAACCACGTGGCAAAGGTGGTGGCAATCACCACTGCCAACGGCAGGCTGCGGCCCGCCACCGCATAGTCGGCCGTGTTGTGAACGCGCCGCGCGGCATACAGCCCCACGGCGATCGAGATCAGCAGGTACACAACGATGAATGTCAACAGCATGGCGCCGCTCCGAAGATCCAAGGGTGTTGCAAGAAAAGTGCGCACACGGTACCGGACTCGGTCTCTAGGTCCGGCGGCCTGCGCACAGCGGGGCTCGGCGCAAGCCAGGCTTACAGATTCAGGCGCAAAGCGGGTTTCGTGGATGGCCAGCGCATTACGCACGCAGCGCCACGCAGCCCACCACCAGCCCCCCGATGCCTCCAGAACCTGCAGGCTCAGGACCCGCACCCAGTCCCTGCCACAAAACGTAACGAATAGCGCTGGGGATTATGAATGCAACTTCCGGACCACGGGCGCAAGCCCGTTCCCGGCGAGGCACAAATCGTGTGGCGCGCGGCCCACAGCTACAGCGGGGCTGTACTCAGCCTCCAGGCTGTATGACCCTGCCGCTTTCAGAAGATGCGCAGGCGCACGAAAAACTGCATCACCAGCAGGCCGAGGACAAACCCGACACCGCCATAGATGATGGCTTGCAGGAGACGGTTCGTGCGGTGCTGGGCATCGAGAAGCTCGCGCACCACCTGGTTCTGGCCATCCAGCGGCTTGCGCTGGCGCAGCGCGTCGTACAGCAGGCGCGGCAACTCCGGAATCAGCTTGGCGTAGTGCGGCGCCTCGGCCCGCAGTTCGCGCCACATGCGCTGTGGCCCCATCTGTTCAAGCATCCACTTTTCGAGAAACGGCTTGGCGGTACTCCACAGGTCCAGCTCGGGGTCCAGCTCGCGGCCCAGACCTTCGATATTGAGCAAGGTTTTCTGCAAAAGCACCAGCTGCGGCTGGATCTCGACATGGAAGCGCCGGGACGTCTGGAACAGGCGCATAAGCACCAATCCCAGCGATATTTCCTTGAGCGGCCGGTCAAAATACGGCTCGCACACGGCGCGGATGGCCGACTCCAGGTCGTTGACGCGCGTGTTCGGCGGCACCCAGCCGCTTTCGATGTGCAGCTCGGCCACCCGCTTGTAGTCGCGCCGGAAAAACGCCACGAAGTTCTGGGCCAGGTATTCCTTGTCCGACTCGGTGAGCGTGCCCACGATGCCGAAATCGAGCGAGATATAGCGCCCGAACGTGGCCGGCTCCAGGCTCACCTGGATGTTGCCGGGGTGCATGTCGGCATGAAAGAACCCGTCGCGGAACACCTGGGTGAAAAAGATCGTGACACCGTCGCGTGCGAGCTTCGGGATGTCCACATCGGCAGCGCGCAAGCGGTCGATCTGGCTGATGGGCACGCCCTTCATGCGCTGCATCACCATCACTTCGGGGTGGCAGAAGTCCCAGAAGATTTCCGGGATGAGCACCAGGTCCAGGCCCTGCATGTTGCGGCGCAGCTGCGCGGCATTGGCCGCCTCGCGCACCAGGTCCAGCTCGTCGTGCAGGTAGTTGTCGAACTCGGCCACCACCTCACGCGGCTTCAGGCGCTTGCCGTCGGCCGACAGGCTTTCGACCCAGCCGGCCATCAGGCGCATCAGGCCCAGGTCTTTCTCGATCACCGGGAGCATGCCGGGGCGAAGCACCTTCACCGCCACCTCGCGCTCGACGCCATCGCGGTCGCGCAGCGTGGCAAAGTGCACCTGGGCAATCGATGCGCTGGCCACCGGCTTGCGGTCAAAGGTGAGAAACACCTCATCGACCGGACGCCGGAAAGCGCGCTCGATGGTGGCAATGGCAACCTCGGCAGGAAACGGTGGTACCCGGTCCTGCAGCAGCGCCAGCTCGTCGGCCACGTCAGCCGGCAGCAGGTCGCGGCGGGTGGAGAGTACCTGGCCGAACTTCACAAAGATGGGGCCCAGGCTTTCCAACGCCTGGCGCAGCCGCTGGCCGCGCGGCGCATCCAGGTTGCGCCCGACCGACAGAGCGCGCGAAAGCAGCCGCAGCCAGGGTTTCTGGAAGCTGTCCAGCAGCAGGCCATCCAGGCCATACCGGAACACCACCCACAGGATGGTGAAACCCCGCAGCAGGCGCTTCATGCGCCGGCCCGGTCAGAACTGCCAGACGGGGCAGCGGGCGCCCCCGGCGCCGCAGGCAAGCCGCTGGCCACAGGCGCCACCGATGCCGGGTGCGCCGATGGAGCTGGCGTAGCCGTAGCTGCAGACGCCATGCGCGAGCCGACGAACTGCCGCAGCGCCTGCGCAGCCCGCCCGGCCACCTGCCCCACAGTGTGCGCAGGTGCGTCGCCGATCACGCGGGCCAGGTCTTCCTCGACATCCCAGCGCACATGGTCCACCAGCCAGTTGATTTCAGCCGCAAGTTGCACATCGCCCTCGATGCGGATGGCCGGCTTGTCGCCCCGCAGGGCGGTCTGCGCCAGCGACAAAGGCGAAGTTTCGGTGACCTCCAGCCGCAGGTCAGGCTGCGCACCCTCAGGCGCCAGGTTCAGAAGCCCGGCCGGGGTGATCACCAGCGCCATCGAATAGGCGCGCCACTGGACGCGGGCAATGCGCCCTTTTTGGCGCACCAGCCGCTCCATGGCCTCGGATTCCTGCATCAGCACATGATTGAGGAACAGCACGATCCGCTGCTGCGCCTCGTGCACCAGCCACTGGGGTGGCTGCGGCCCTGCGGCCACGCGCTCGAAAAGGCCATCCAGAAAAGAAAAAGGGGACTGTGGTGTTGCCATAGTCCCCGATTATTCCCTGAACCCGGCTCACGCCGGGCAGGAGCATCCCCTGCTTACTGCAGGGCTTGCACGCCCGCCACCAGCCAGCCAGAGCCGCCCGCCTTGGGCTTGGTCATGTTCCACACTTCGCGGAACGGGCTCGGGCCTGCAGAAGGCTCCTCGCGGATCATGCCGGAGAACTCGACGCTGGCCATGTAGCCATCGGCCAGCTCCTCAATGCCGAGGAGCTGCGCCTCGATCATCACCACGTCGGTCAGGTTGGGCTGTGCGCCGCGGTGATCCTCGCGCTCGCTCAGCTGGGTGCGAATCTCGTTAAGCATGCCGTCGGTCATCATCGAACGCAGGGTGGCGATGTCCGAACGATCCCAGGCGCCTTGCAGGGTGACGAAGTTGCGCTTGGCCGCTGCCAGAAAATTCTCGGTGTCAAAGCCCTCCGGAATGCCCCAGTTCTGCGAGCCCGACAGACCAGACCCGATGGTCACACCCGTACCGGCACCCTGACCGCCCGACGCATTGCGCGTGGCGTCAAACGCCATGCTGCTGCGCTCCCAGGGGCGTGCCGAGGCATCGTTGCCCACGTTGTTGGGGCTGTACTGCGGCGGCACCTGCGCTGCCGACGGCGTGGCGGCACCCGCGCCCTGGAAGGCCAGGGGCGAGTTCGACGAGGCGGCTGCACCACCCTGGCGGGCACGCATCACCATCTTGAAGATGGCAAAGGCAGCCAGCGCAAACAGGGCAAACATCAGGATCTGGCCAAAGCCTTCACCCATGCCCAGCGAGTGGGCCAGCCAGGCCAGGCCCAGGCCAGCGGCCAGACCGCCCAGCATGGCGCCCCAGGGCTTCTTGGGGGCAGCGGCTGCTGCGCCAGGCGCGGCGGCGGGCTTGGCCGCGGCAGCGTTGGTTGCGCCTTGCGCGGGCGCACCCGGCGTGGACGGCGTAGCCGACTCGCGCTGGGTCACGTTGTTCGACTGCTGTCCAGAGGACTTGCCGCCGCCAAGACGCTTGGCATCGGCGTCCACGTGGACTACCGCCATCAGCGCCACCAAAACCACAGACCACAGTTTCATCGTGTCATCTCCGTTATGTCATTCATCCACATCGACCGCAAATCACCCGTGAATTGCAATCAGCACTTGATTCCAACATGCAACGCAACAACCCCACCCGTCATGTTGTGATAGTCCACATGGCCAAAGCCGTTTTGCTGCATCAGGGTCTTGAGTTCTTCCTGCCCCGGATGCATGCGGATCGACTCGGCCAGGTAACGGTAGCTGGCGTCATCGCCCGCCACCATCTTGCCCAGCCGGGGCAGCACCTTGAAGGAATACCAGTCGTAGGCCTTCTCCAGCGGCTTGGCCACCTTGGAAAATTCGAGCACGAGCAGCTTGCCGCCGGGCTTGAGCACGCGGCACATCTCGGCAATCGCCCGGTCCTTGTGCGTCATGTTGCGCAGCCCGAAGGCCACGCTCACCACGTCAAAGTGGGCATCGGGAAACGGCAGCTTCTCGGCATCGCACACCAGCGTGGGCAGTACCACGCCCGCATCGATCAGGCGATCGCGCCCCACGCGCAGCATGGCTTCGTTGATGTCGGTGTGCACCACGCGGCCAGACGTGCCGACTTTCTTTGAAAACGCCAGCGCCAGGTCGCCCGTGCCGCCGGCAATGTCCAGCACCTGGCTGCCTTCGCGCAGGTTGGCCACCATCACGGTGTACGCCTTCCAGGCGCGGTGCAGGCCAGCCGACATCAGGTCGTTCATGATGTCGTAGCGCGACGCGACCGAGTCGAACACGCCCCGCACCTTGCGGGCTTTTTCCTGCTCGTCGACCGACTGGAATCCGAAATGAGTGGTGCTCATGATTTGATGCTAGGCGCGCGAGCGCCCGGGGTACAGCGACAACCCCGCACCCGAACGGGGCATGTGTCGCATATTGGACAACGCTATTTCAAGCCATACAGGGCTCTATCGCTTGTTCTGATTGGCCTGATAGCTACTAAATTTATAGCGAAATGATTCACGGCGCGCGGAACAACCGTGCGCGAAGCCGCTTCAATGGCTGCCGCAGGCATGCCCGCCACCGCCGCCACCCTCGCCCGCCATGGGCGCATCGCGGTCTGCGCCTGCCGCCGCCAGGCGCTCGGTGTACTGCGTCCACAGTGCATCCTGCTGCTGGCCCAGTTCGTACAGGTAGTCCCAGCTGAAGATACCGCTGTCGTGCCCGTCGGAAAACGTGGGCTTCACCGCGTAGTTGCCCACGGGCTCCAGGTTCACCAGCGTGACTTCGCGCTTGCCGGTCTGCAGCACTTCCTGACCGGGGCCGTGGCCCTGCACCTCGGCCGACGGCGAATACACGCGCATCAGCTCGAACGGAATCCGAAACGCCGCGCCGTCAGAAAACGCGACCTCCAGCACACGCGACTGGCCATGCACCGTGATCGACTCGGGGGTGGGCGCACCCGTTTTCAAACCTGCCATGGGGATCACCTATCAAACAGTTGCGAAATCAGCCCGCCATTGTCCCACCGCAGGGTTCGGTCAGCGGCCTGCGGGGGCTCAGCAATCGCTGGGGCCCGTGCGGCACGGGCCGGCATGGGGCCTGCGCCTGCGCGTTCAGCCCGGTTGCTGCGCCAGCGCCTCGCACAGGGCCGCTTCCAGCGCCGGCAGGCGGGCCATCTGCCGGGCTTCGTGCGCCAGATCGCGACCGCGCCGGGCAGCGGCCCAGACCGGTGCCGGAAAGTGGCTGTCGCCCTCGAACCGTGCAATCACATGCCAGTGCAGGTGCGGGACCATGATGCCCAGCGCCGCCAGGTTGATCTTCGTCGGAGCCAGGTGCGTGCGCAGCACTTGCTCGACACACGCCACGGCCTCCATGCAATGCGCCCGCTCGGCCGGAGACAGGTCGGAAAACTCCGCCACGTGGGCGTTCCAGATCACGCGGTAGAACGCCGGAAACCCCGCCTCATCGGCGCGGATGACACGCAGATGCGCGCCCCGCCAGATCAGCGTGCCGCCCTCGCCCTCGCACAGCACGCAACCGGGTACGGCATGCCCCATGGCTAGACGAGCACCCGCTCGATGCCGCCGTTGTTGGCACGCTGCACGTACTCGGGCATCCAGTTTTCACCCAGGATCTCGCGCGCCATCTCGACCACGATGTAGTCGGCTTCCAGCAGGCCGTTGTTCAGGTCATCCTGGTAGCGGTTCAGGCCTTGCAGGCAGCTGGGGCAGCTGGTCAGGATCTTGACGTTCTCCTGCGTGCCCACGGCACCGCTGGCCCGCAGTTGCGCCTCGCCCTTCCTGATCTCTTCTTCCTTGCGAAAGCGCACCTGCGTCGAGATGTCCGGCCGGGTCACGCCCAGCGTGCCCGACTCGCCGCAGCAGCGCTCGCTCTTCAAGACCTGCTCGCCCACCAGCGCCTTCACGGTCTTCATCGAATCCTGCAGCTTCATCGGGTTGTGGCAGGGCTCGTGGTACAGGTACGCGCCCTTGCCTTGCAGGGCAATGCCCTTTTCCAGCAGGTATTCGTGGATGTCGATGATGCGGCTGCCCGGGAAGATCTTGTCAAACTCGTAGCCCTGCAACTGGTCGTAGCAGGTGCCGCAGCTCACCACCACGGTCTTGATGTCGAGGTAGTTCAGCGTGTTGGCCACGCGGTGAAAGAGCACCCGGTTGTCGGTGATCATCTTCTCGGCCTTGTCGAACTGGCCGCTGCCGCGCTGGGGGTAGCCGCAGCACAGGTAGCCCGGCGGCAGCACGGTTTGCACACCGGCGTGCCACAGCATGGCCTGGGTGGCCAGGCCCACCTGGCTGAACAGGCGCTCCGACCCGCAGCCGGGGAAGTAAAACACCGCCTCGGTCTCGGCCGTGGTGGCCTGCGGGTTGCGGATGATCGGGACGTAGTCCTTGTCTTCGATATCGAGCAGCGCACGCGCCGTCTTCTTGGGCAGGCCGCCGGGCAGCTTCTTGTTGATGAAGTGGACCACCTGCTCCTTGATGGGCGCGGTGCCCACCGTGGCCGGTGGTTTGGCCGTCTGCTTGCGGCCCACCTTGCGCAGGATGTCCACCGCCATGCGCTGCGCCTTGAAACCCACACCCACCATGGCCGAACGCAGCAGCTTGATGGTGTCGGGGTTGGTGGCGTTGAGCATGGTCATTGCCAGCGCGTTGCCGGGGCGGAAGCTCTTCTTGCCCATCTTGCGCAGCAGGTTGCGCATGTTCATGGTCACGTCGCCGAAGTCGATCTTGACCGGGCATGGCGTGTAGCACTTGTGGCACACCGTGCAGTGGTCGGCCACGTCCTCAAACTCTTGCCAGTGCTTGATGGACACACCGCGGCGTGTCTGCTCCTCGTACAAAAACGCCTCGACCAGCAGCGAGGTCGCCAGGATCTTGTTGCGCGGGCTGTACAGCAGGCTGGCGCGCGGCACATGGGTGGCGCACACCGGTTTGCACTTGCCGCAGCGCAGGCAGTCCTTGACCGAATCGGCAATCGCGCCGATGTCGCTTTGCTGCATGATCAGCGACTCGTGCCCCATCAAACCGAAGCTCGGGGTGTAGGCGTTGGTCAGGTCGGCATGCACCACAGGCAAATTCGAGGCATTTTTGGCCCCTAGCGCTTGCCCTGATTGCCCTGATAGCTCCTGATTTCGTAGCAGCTTGCCCTTGTTGAAGCGGCCTTCCGGGTCTACCTTCTGCTTGTATTCGGCAAACGGGCGCAGCTCTTCGTCGGTCAAGAATTCGAGCTTGGTGATGCCGATGCCGTGCTCGCCCGAGATCACGCCGTCCAGGCTGCGCGCCAGCACCATGATGCGGTCCACCGCCTCGTGCGCGGTTTGCAGCATTTCGTAGTCGTCGCTGTTGACGGGCAGGTTGGTGTGCACGTTGCCGTCGCCGGCATGCATGTGCAGCGCCACCCACACGCGGCCCTTGAGCACGCGCTTGTGGATGGCGGTGGCTTCATCCAGGATGGGCTTGAAGGGCGCACCGGCAAAGATCGTTTGCAGCGGCGCACGCAGCTGCGTCTTCCAGCTGGCGCGCAGGGTGTGGTCCTGCAGCTGCGGGAACAGCGTGGCCACGTTGGCCAGCCAGTCGGCCCACAGCGCCCGCACCTCGGCCACCAGTGCAATGGCCTGACCCACGCGGTCTTCCAGCAGCTCGGCCGACGGGATCTCGCTGGCGTCGTCCTGCTTGCCCAGCGGCAGATTGCCGCGCTCGAAGAAGTCCGCCAGCGCATCGCACAGCTTGATCTTGTTGCGCAGGCTCAATTCAATGTTGATGCGCTCGATGCCGTCGGTGTACTCGGCCATGCGCGGCAGCGGGATCACCACGTCTTCGTTGATCTTGAAGGCGTTGGTGTGGCGGCTGATGGCGGCTGTGCGCTTGCGGTCCAGCCAGAATTTCTTGCGCGCCTCGGCGCTGATCGCAATGAAGCCCTCGCCGCTGCGCGAATTGGCAATGCGCACCACCTCGCTGGTCACGCGGGCCACGTCGTCGGCGTTGTCGCCGGCGATGTCGCCAAACAGCACCATCTTGGGCAGGCCACCGCCGTGCTTCTTGCTCTTGGTGGCGTAGCCCACCGCCTTGAGGTAGCGGTCGTCCAGGTGCTCCAGGCCAGCCAGCAACACGCCGCTGCGCTTTTGCTCGGCGAACATGAAGTCCTTGATCTCGACGATGCTGGGCACGGCGTCCTTGGCATTGCCAAAGAATTCCAGGCACACGGTGCGTGTGTGCTCGGGCATGCGGTGCACCACCCAGCGCGCGCTGGTGATGAGGCCGTCGCAGCCTTCCTTCTGGATGCCCGGCAGGCCCGCCAGGAACTTGTCGGTCACGTCCTTGCCCAGGCCCTCCTTGCGAAAGGTCTTGCCCGGAATGCTCAGGCGCTCGCTGCGCACCGGCGTCTTGCCGTCGGCCTCGAAATACTGAAGCTCGAAGGTGGCCATTTCCACGTCATGGATCTTGCCCATGTTGTGGTCCAGGCGCGTCACTTCGAGCCACTGGGCGTCGGGCGTCACCATGCGCCAGCTGGCCAGGTTATCCAGCGCCGTGCCCCACAGCACGGCCTTCTTGCCACCGGCGTTCATGGCGATGTTGCCGCCAATGCACGACGCCTCGGCGCTGGTCGGGTCCACCGCAAACACAAAGCCTGCGCGCTCGGCGGCATCGGCCACGCGCTGGGTGACCACGCCGGCTTCGGTCCACACCGTGCCCACCTCGCTGTCCATGCCCGGCAGGCGGCGCATTTCCACCTCGGTCATGGCTTCGAGCTTTTCGGTGTTGATGACCACGCTCTTCCACGTCAGCGGAATGGCGCCGCCGGTGTAGCCCGTGCCGCCCCCGCGCGGGATGATGGTCAGGCCCAGCTCGATGCAGCCCTTGACCAGGCGCGCCATCTCGGCCTCGGTGTCGGGGGTCAGCACCACAAAGGGGTATTCCACACGCCAGTCGGTGGCGTCGGTCACGTGGCTCACGCGCGAGAGGCCGTCGAACTTGATGTTGTCCTTGGCCGTGAGGCGGCCCAGCGTCTTTTGCACCTGGCGGCGCAGCTGCGTGGCCTGCTCGAAGGTGGCGTTGAACTCGGCCACCGCACGGCTGGCGGCGGTGACCAGCTCGCCCACCAGGCGGTCACGCCCGGCATCGTCGGCGGGGGTGCGGCGCTTTTCGATCTCGCCCAGGCGGTGCTGCAGGGCATCGACCAGCATCTTGCGGCGGGCGGGGTTGTCCAGCAGGTCGTCCTGCAGGTACGGGTTGCGCTGCACCACCCAGATGTCGCCCAGCACCTCGTACAGCATGCGGGCGGATCGGCCAGTGCGGCGCTCCTTGCGCAACTGGTCCAGCAGGTCCCATGCGGGCATTCCCAGCAGCCGGATCACGATCTCCCGGTCGGAGAATGACGTGTAGTTGTAGGGAATCTCGCGCAGACGCACGGGCTCGGCGGCCTGCGTTTTCAGGGCAGCCAACGCTATCGGAACATTCATGGGATCAACCTGGGTCGGCGCGAAGCGCCCTCGTGCCTTGGGGCCGAAATTTTATGCCACGCCCCCCGCAGCCGCTCCCCGGACGCGGGTGCCAGTCCAGCTCGCAGGGCCTTGGACGCAGAACTTCACACAAAACAGGGCTCCAGCGCTTGCTGCGCCAATGCCCGCAGCTACCATTTCAGGAGCAAATTAAAACAGTACACGGCTGCGCAGCGTGCCCGCCACCTGCGCGAGCTTGTCCAGCGCCAGGTCGGACGAGGCGGCGTCAATGTCGATCACCACGTAGCCTATCTTCTCGTTGGTCTGCAGGTACTGGGCCGAGATATTGATGGCGTTGTCCGAAAAGATGCGGTTGATCTCGGACAGCACGCCCGGCACGTTGCGGTGGATGTGCAGCAGGCGGTGCTTGCCCGGGTGGGCCGGCAGCGCCACCTCGGGGAAGTTGACCGACGACGTGCTGGTGCCGTTGTCGCTGTACTTCACCAGCTTTTCCGCCACTTCAAGGCCAATGTTGGCCTGCGCCTCCATGGTGGAGCCGCCAATGTGCGGCGTGAGGATGACGTTGTCGAGCCCGCGCAGCGGCGAGATGAACTCGTCCTTGTTGGTGCGGGGCTCCACGGGAAAGACATCGATGGCCGCCCCCAGCAGCTTGCCCGCGCGCAGGGCTTCGGCCAGCGGGTCGATCTCGACCACCGTGCCGCGTGCGGCATTGATGAGGATGCCGCCCGGCTTCATGGCGGCAATCTCGGCCGCGCCGATCATCCACTGGGTGGACGGCAGCTCGGGCACATGCAGGCTGACCACATCGCTCTGGCCCAGCAGGTCGTGCAGGCTGTGCACCTGCCGCGCATTGCCCAGCGGCAGCTTGTTGACCACATCAAAAAACGCCACATGCATGCCCATGGCTTCAGCCAGCACCGACAACTGGGTGCCGATGGAGCCGTAGCCGACGATGCCCAGCGTCTTGCCGCGGATCTCGTACGCGTTGTCGGCCGACTTGAGCCAGCCGCCACGGTGCGCCACGGCGTTCTTTTCGGGTATGCCGCGCATCAGCAGGATGGCTTCGGCCAGCACGAGTTCGGCCACCGAGCGGGTGTTGGAGTACGGCGCGTTGAAGACGGCGATGCCGCGCTCGCGCGCCGCGTTCAGGTCCACCTGGTTGGTGCCGATGCAAAAGCAGCCGACGGCCACCAGCTTGCCGGCGTGCGCAAACACGTCTTCGGTCAGCTGGGTGCGCGAGCGGATGCCCACGAAATGCACATCGGCAATCTTGCGCTTGAGTTCGTCGTCGGGCAGCGCACCGGCCACCGTCTCGATCTGCGTGTAACCCGCAGATCGGATCACATCGACGGCGGACGGGTGGATGCCCTCCAGCAGCAGAAACTTGATCTTGTTCTTGTCCAGCGAATTGGTGGCCATGCTTGCTCGCGTTGGTAAGGAATGAACACGGCCGTCGCGCAGGCGACAGCCGTCAGGAGTCATCCTTCACTATGCACCAAGATTGGTGCAATGCACCAAAACCTTGCAGGTTTGGGTGAATGGCTCAAGACAGTCACAAAAGCGTCACAATCGCACCCCCTGCAGGTACCCCAAGGGGTTTTCCCCGGTTGTGACTCTGCCGGTGCCATGCGACAACGACACACCACTGTCACACGGGCTGCCCAACATGCGGCCTTTGTGCTTTTCGTCATCCTCGAAGGAAACATTCATGCAATTCAAGCATCTGGCGCTCTCGGCCGCCGTCGCACTCTCCGTCTGCGCCCCCGTGCAGGCACAGCAGGTAGAAATCCAGTGGTGGCACTCGATGAGCGCCGCCCTGGGCGACTGGGTCAACGACCTGGCCAAGCAATACAACGCCAGCCAGACCCAGTACAAGGTCGTGCCCACGTACAAGGGCACCTATGACGAATCCATGACCGGTGCCATCGCCGCGTTCCGCGCCGGCAATGCGCCGCACATCCTGCAGGTCTACGAAGTGGGCACCGCCACCATGATGGCCAGCAAGGGCGCCATCGTGCCCGTGGCCAAGGTGCTCAACGACGGTGGGTTCAAGTTCGACCCCACCGAGTACGTCTCGGCCGTGGCCGGTTACTACACGGCCCCCAACGGCCAGATGCTGAGCTACCCGCTCAACAGCTCCACCACCATCTTCTATTACAACAAGGACGCCTTCAAGAAGGCTGGCCTGGACGCCGAAAAGCCCCCCACCACCTGGCCCGAAGTGTTCGCGGCCGCCTCCAAGCTCAAGGCCAGCGGCCACAGCTGCCCGTTCACCACCAGCTGGATCAGCTGGACGCAGCTGGAAAGCTTCTCGCTGTGGCACAACACGCTGTTCGCGTCCAAGAACAACGGTTTTGACGGTGCCGATGCCCAGCTGCAGATCAACACCCCGCTGCACGTGCGCCACTTCGAGAACCTGGCCAAGGCTTCCAAGGAAGGCAGCTTTGTGTACAAGGGCCGCGGCAACGCAGCCGACGCATCGTTCCCGTCGGGCGAATGCGCCATGATCACGGGCTCGTCGGGCCTGTATGCCCGCGTGGCCAAGGAAGCCAAGTTTGCCTACGGCATCTCCACGCTGCCGTACTACCAGGACGTGAAGGGTGCGCCGCAGAACACCGCCATCGGTGGTGCCAGCCTGTGGGTGATGGCCGGCAAGAAGCCCGCCGAGTACAAGGGCGTGGCCGACTTCCTGAACTTCCTGAACGACACCAAGGTGCAGGCCGCCAGCCACCAGCGCACCGGCTACCTGCCTGTGACCACCGGCGCCTTCAAGCTGACCGATGCGTCGGGCTTCTACCAGAAGAACCCCGGCACCGACGTGGCCGTGACGCAGATGATCCGCAAGGCCACCGACAAGTCGCGCGGCATCCGCCTGGGCAACTTCGTGCAGATCCGCTCGATCATCGACGAGGAAACCGAACAGATCTGGGCTGGCAAGAAGTCGCCCAAGGAAGCGCTGGACACGGCCGTGACCCGCGGTAACGAGCAACTGGCCCGTTTCGCCCGCGCCAACAAGTAAGCAGACCACCGCAGTGCCTGCGGGTGCTGACAGGCCTTGAAGCCGGTCAGCACCAAAAGCCCGCCGCCCCGTCAGCCAACATGGTTCACGGGCGGCGGGTTGTCTTTTTTGCCACAGGGCCGCCGGGGTAACCCACCCCGGCCCGCCGTTGGCAACGGCCCCGGTGAGGACTGGCATGCGCAGGGGCTTTTTTTGAGAGTGTGGACATGGAAAAACGCGTTCTATTTCGCTCGGCATGGCTGCCGTGGGTGCTTCTGGCACCCCAGCTGGTCATCATCAGCGTCTTCTTTTTCTGGCCGGCAGGCCAGGCCCTGGTGCAGTCGTTCCAGATGCAGGACTCCTTCGGCTTCTCGCGGGAATGGGTGGGGTTTGCCAACTTCCGCGACCTGTTCCAGGACCCGGGCTACCTCGCATCCTTCAAGACCACGGCGTTCTTCTCGATCCTGGTGGCGGTGAGCGGTATTTCGCTGTCGCTTTTCCTGGCCATCTTTGCCGACCGCATCATCAAGGGCGCGCTGGTCTACAAGACCGCGCTGCTGCTGCCCTACGCGGTGGCCCCTGCGGTGGCCGGTGTGCTGTGGATGTTCATGTTCTCGCCATCGCTCGGTGTGGTGGCCTACATGCTGCGCCAGACCGGATTTGACTGGAACCACATGCTCAACTCCGACCACGCCATGGCGCTGATCGTGATTGCTGCCGTGTGGAAGCAGATCTCGTACAACTTCCTGTTCTTCCTGGCGGGCCTGCAGTCCATCCCCAAGTCGCTCATCGAAGCCGCCGCGATTGACGGCGCCGGCCCCTGGCGCCGGTTCTGGAGCATCCAGTTCCCGCTGCTGTCGCCCACCACGTTCTTCCTGCTGGTGATCAACGTGGTGTATGCCTTCTTTGACACGTTTGCCATCGTGGATGCCACCACGCAGGGCGGCCCGGGGCGCGACACCGCCATCCTGGTCTACAAGGTCTACCACGACGGTTTCAAGGCCATGGACATGGGCGGATCGGCCGCGCAGTCGGTGGTGCTGATGGCCATCGTGGTCGTGCTCACGGTGATCCAGTTCCGCTACGTTGAGAAGAAAGTCCAATATTGATGCACCCCCTGAGTCGCTTCGCGCCTTCCCCCTCCAGGGGGACGCCGCCCTCACTGCGGGGCGGCCCTTGCTTGGCGGCCCTCGCCTATGGCGCGCCCTTTCCAAGCGCCTGGGGCCATGCAACGTTCCTGAAAGAGTCCAATGGTTGAACGTAGTCCGTATCTCACCGCGTTCTCGCACCTCATCATGGTGCTGGGCGTGATCATCGTCGGCTTCCCGCTGTACCTGGCGTTCGTGGCGTCCACCCACACCGCGCAGGACATCGTGCAGGCCCCCATGCCGCTGCTGCCGGGCAGCAACTTCTGGCAGACCTACCGCGACACGCTGTTTGGTGGCGGCGCGGGCGCTGGCTCCACTGCGCCGGTGGCGCACATGATGTGGGTGAGCTTTGTCACCGCCATGGTCATCACCATCGGCAAGATCGCGATCTCGCTGCTGTCGGCGTTTGCCATCGTGTACTTTCGCTTTCCGTTCAAGGGCATCTGCTTCTGGCTCATCTTCATCACCCTGATGCTGCCGGTGGAAGTGCGCATTGGGCCCACCTACCAGGTGGTGTCCGACCTGGGCATGCTCAACAGCTACGCGGGCCTCACGGTGCCGCTGATCGCATCGGCCACGGCCACGTTTTTGTTCCGGCAGTTTTTCCTCACGGTGCCGGACGAACTGGTGGAAGCCGCCCGCGTGGACGGCGCAGGCCCCATGCGCTTTTTCAAGGACATTCTGGTGCCGCTGTCGCGCACGTCGATTGCCGCGCTGTTCGTCATCCAGTTCATCTACGGCTGGAACCAGTACCTGTGGCCGCTGCTGGTGACCACGTCGGAGGACATGTACCCCGTGGTGATCGGCATCAAGCGGATGATTGCTGGCGGTGATTCGGGCAACGAATGGAACATCGTCATGGCAACCGCCCTGCTGGCCATGCTGCCGCCCGCCCTGGTGGTGGTGCTGATGCAGCGCTGGTTCGTCAAGGGCCTGGTCGATACCGAGAAATAAGCATCAAAACAGCCTTCAACGCTTGATTCATAAGCGTTTATTGCTATCAAATTAATACCTACCGTGCACACCAGCCCTCTGAACAACGCCCTGCCCTGCGCCGCCTGGCGTGGCACCGCCGGGCTGGCTGCCACGGTCCACACCCTCTGAAATCATGGCATCCATCTCCTTACGCAACATCGTCAAGCGCTATGGCACGGGCCCCAAGGCCAACCAGGTGATCCACGGCGTTAACGCCGAAGTGCAGGACGGCGAATTCATCGTCATCGTCGGCCCCTCGGGCTGCGGCAAGTCCACCCTGCTGCGCATGGTCGCGGGCCTGGAAGAAATCTCCGGCGGCGAGCTGCGCATCGGCGACCGCGTGGTGAACAACCTGGAACCGGCCCAGCGCGACATCGCCATGGTGTTCCAGAACTACGCGCTGTACCCGCACATGACGAACTT
>Ga0210247_101247_pt1 | contig 20950 bp, 18 predicted proteins | sample ChrtobMetP3_16mM_FD_155449 | JGI IMG/M metagenome (GOLD analysis project Ga0210247, IMG submission 155449) | Chrysochromulina tobin associated microbial communities from unialgal haptophyte culture, Seattle, Washington, United States - P3_16mM | ecosystem: Host-associated > Algae > Haptophytes >... | reverse complement strand
GGGCACGGCTCGGGCGATGGTGGCGGCGGCGGCGGCGGCGAAGGTGGAGGAGGCGGTGATGGTTCGGGCGGCTGGGGGGAAGGTGGTGGCGGCGAGAAAGGAGGCCGAGGCGGAGATGGAGGCGGCGAGGGCGAGGGCGGAGGCGGCGAGGGCGGAGGCGTGGGAGATGGCGGCGGCGAGGGCGGCGGCGACGGCGGCGGCGCTGCCCCGCACCACGTGCGCATCATCGAGATGAGCGGCGCTGGCGTGCTCGGCAGGCCGCCGCCGAGCCGCACGCCATCCAGCTGCGCCAGGCTGAGGGCGGCGTCCCACACCAGCAGGTCCTTCATCTGGCCCGTGAACGTTCCATCGCCGGCCCAGTTGCTCTTGCCCACGTAGAGGTTTGAGCGGCTCACCGGCAGCGGGAAGCGCATCGACGACGTCGTCGCGACGCTCGCACCGTTCCAGTAGATCTGGGCGGGCCCGTGGGTGTCGGCGAGGCTCGCACGCGACTGCACGACCGCGACGTGAGTCCACACGTTTGCGGGGAATGATGGCGCCGAGCTTGCAGAGAGTGAGGAGTCAGAACTCCCATGAGTCACGTAGTACTGCATTGGGGACCAGAAATGCAGTACGACGCTGTCTGCAGCAGGACCGTTGCCAAAATCGATGAGGCGATCCCAATAAGAATCTATCCGCGTGCGGTAGACCCACGCGCTGAGCGTGAAGCCAAGCCCCCCGCCGACGATTCCGGTGCGCGACGTGGCCGTCAAGAAGGAGGTCGCCGCCCCGGTGAAGGTGTATGCGCCGTCTACGGCGCACGGAGTAGCCGGCGGCATGGGCGGGGGCGGCGGCGGCGACGGCGGCGGCGGCGACGGCGGTGGCGGCGAGGGCGGTGGCGAGGGTCTACGGCACACGGCGCCATGATACGGAACAGGACAGTGCCCATCGGTCCAGGCCCCACTCGCTGACATGAGGGCACAATTCTCACCGGTCCAGCCGTTTGGCTCACCAGGGGCCCAGTTCGAGTAGTCCCATTGAGTGCCGTCGGACCATCTCCAGGCGCCCTCGCTCACCGCATCAGTCGCGCCTATCCAAGGAGCGGCGGATTGAGGGACGATGGCCCGCACAGCGGCGTTCTCCGCGGCGCTATGGATGCTTGCGAGATCGAGGCCGAGAGACTGGCACGCAGCGCGTCCAGCCGCCCACGAGCCGACGTTTGATATGTAAATGAAGGGCGAGGGCGGAGGCGGGGGAGATGGCGGCGGCGAGGGCGGCGGCGGCGAGGGCGAAGGCGGCGGCGGCGACGGCGGCGGCGGCGGCGACGGCGGCGACGGCGGCGACGGCGGCGAGGGTGGGGGAGGTGGCGCGCGGCACACGGCGCCGAAGCTCCCCGAACAAACCCCATCGTTCCAGAGGCCTGACTCATAAGTGATGGCACAATCTTCGATCCCGCCCCCGTCGTTTGGCTCACCAGGGGACCAGCTGGAATAGTCCCACGCAGTGCCGTCGGACCACCTCCAGGCGCCCTCGCTTGCCAGGTCATTTGCACCGATCCACGCAAGGGTGGTGGGTTGAGGGACGATGGCCCGCACAGCGGCGTTCTCCGCGGCGCTATGGATGCTTGCGAGATCGAGGCCGAGAGACTGGCACGCAGCGCGTCCAGCCGCCCACGAGCCGACGGTTGGTACGTACGTGAAGGGCGAGGGCGGAGGCGGGGGAGATGGCGGCGGCGAGGGCGGCGGCGGCGAGGGCGAAGGCGGCGGCGGCGACGGCGGCGGCGGCGGCGACGGCGGCGACGGCGGCGACGGCGGCGAGGGTGGGGGAGGTGGCGCGCGGCACACGGCGCCCAAGCTCCCCGAACAAACCCCATCGTTCCAGAGGCCTGACTCATAAGTGATGGCACAATCTTCGATCCCGCCCCCGTCGTTTGGCTCACCAGGAGACCAGCTGGAATAGTCCCACGCAGTGCCGTCGGACCACCTCCAGGCGCCCTCGCTTGCCAGGTCATTTGCACCGATCCACGCAAGGGTGGTGGGTTGAGGGACGATGGCCCGCACAGCGGCGTTCTCCGCGGCGCTATGGATGCTTGCGAGATCGAGGCCGCGAGACTGGCACGCAGCGCGTCCAGCCGCCCACGAGCCGACGTTTGGTACGTAAGTGAAGGGCGAGGGCGGAGGCGGGGGAGATGGCGGCGGCGAGGGCGGCGGCGGCGAGGGCGGCGGCGGCGGCGGCGACGGCGGCGGCGGCGGCGACGGCGGCGACGGCGGCGATGCCGGCGGTTGCGGCGGCGGCGGCGATGGTGGCGGCGCTGCCCCGCACCACGTGCGCATCATCGAGATGAGCGGCGCTGGCGTGCTCGGCAGGCCGCCGCCGAGCCGCACGCCATCCAGCTGCGCCGGGCTGAGGGCGGCGTCCCACACCAGCAGGTCCTTCATCTGGCCCATGAACATGGGATTATCGCCCCAGTGGCTTTTGCCCACGTACAGGTTGGAGCGGCTCACCGGCAGCGGGAAGCGCATCGACGCGCTCGTTGCGACGCTCGCTCCGTTCCAGTAGATCTGGGCGGGCCCATAGGTATCGGTGAGGCTCGCACGCGACTGGACGACCGCGACGTGAGTCCACACATTTGCAGGGAACGACGTCGGGTTTGCTTGGAGGTGGTCTGGCAAACTGCCACCATGAAGCACACCGTATGCCATCGAGTTGTGCGAGTGTCCCACGATGATATTATCCCCCCCCGCACCATTTCCAAAATCGATGACGCGATCATAGTGATCGTTGGTCCGCGAGCGGTAGACCCACGTGCAGAGCGTGAAGCCGAGCCCCCCGCCCACGATTCCGGTGCGCGACGTGGCCGTCAAGTAGGAGGTCGACGCCCCGGTGAAGGTGTACGCGCCGTCGACGGCGCACGGAGAAGCCGGCGGCAGCAACGGGGGCGGCAGCAACGGGGGCGGCGACGGTGGCGACGGCGGCGACGGCGGCGACGGCGGCGGCGATGGCGGTGATGGCGGCGAAAATGGGCAGAATTGTGGACACGGCGGCGACGATCCCGGCGGACACGGGCAGGTTCCCCCCCACATTGAAGCACCCATACATGACCAACATCCCGAAAACGACCAGCAGGTGCAATATTGCCCTGGTGCACATGTCTGCCCACCGCAGTTGGAGCACGTATTTGGTACACCACAGCACTCACCGCTTGCCATCCTGTTGAAGCTGAGGAGAACAACCAGCCAGACTCTCCAGGGAGCACCTCCTGGCTGCGACAGCCCCCGAATGCCCCCACTTGCGTCTTGCACCCCCTCTCGCATCGTGCTCCAAAGCTGTTCTCCAAAGAGTCCCATCGACCGTACGACGAGGCCAGCCGTCGCCAAGAAGACTCCAATCGAGAGTAGGCTACCTACGTCTTTGCTGCAAGGACCCTCGGCGGCAAAAAAGGTCTGTGCGTCGTCGGTGATGCCCAACATCGTGTCGGGGAAGAAGGAGCCCACCATCAGACCGAGGATGGCGAGGGCGCCGGCGTTCGAGCGCGCCGTGGCGAGGGTGGTCGGTTGGGGGTCGGGCACGGGGCGTGCCTTGCACAGAGAGCTTTGGGCCACTTGCCCGAGGGTAAACGAAATTGATTTTCGGCCCGAAAGAGCACGTAAACTTCGACAAAAAGCTGGTCATTTTCAAGTTCAAAGTGGTCCGGCAATACTGACATGATACAAAGAGGTTCAAAGTGAATGGGCTGGATATGAAAATTGCAGTCATGCAGTCATTCGCAATACAATTGTACGCAATACAGTACGCAATATCCGGATACGTACCGGTAAAAAGCGGGACAAGAATACTGAAAAATACGCTGTTGCTCAATACGGTGCGTATGGCGTTAGTTGCACTGATGCCGGGCCGTCCGTCGCCACGCTGCTTCACGGAGGGCCAAACTCGATGACGACAGCAATCAAATCTTTTGGCGCCGTCTCGATGCTGAAGGTGAAGGCGGACCTCAAGGCGGAGCTGCTCAAGCCGCGCTACCGCGACGCCTTTGGGCCGGCGTTGAGCGCGGTGCTCATCGAGCAGGGCCTCGCCGCGCAGTTGTGCAACAGCCTGTACGAGCAGGAGAAGAAGCTCGAGCGCGAGCTCGCCGCCGAAGGCGCTCAGCTAGGCCGCTCACTCGCCCGTCCGCCGGCCGCGAGCTCGCTCCGCGCGAGCTCGTCGCCGCTGCCCGAGCCGGAGCCCACGCGCGAGGAGCTCAGCGTCGTGAGCGCGATCCGCGACCGGTGGGCGGCGCAGCTGCACGCGACGCTGCTACACCACTGCGAGCAGACGGGCCAGCCGCTGATGCGCGTGAACCGCGACGGCGAGAGCGGCGGCGGCGGGCGACAAAAGGACAAGGGGTGCAAGTGCCTCTTCAGCACCGACGACCTGATCATGCTGCTCGAGCTCACTCCGCATCCGAACCTCGCAAAGGCGCGCAGCGGCGCACGCAGCTGGTGCCTTACCCCACTTGAGCTGTCGACGTCGAAGCTGCCGCAGCTGCGCGAGCGGTTCGCGGAGCTGGCGCCCTCGGTGCGGCAGAGCGGGCTCGACGACGAGCTACGTGGCTGGTTTGCGGAGGAACGCAACGCCGTCGGCCGGCGGCTGCTGAGCATAGGGTACGCACCGCTCCTGGTGCAGTTCGCGCGGCAGGGCGTTCCGGCGGGGCTGCGCGCGCGGGTGTGGCTCGCGGCGCTGCGCGTGGGCACGGTGACGGAGCGCGACTACCTCTACTTTGGGGCACTGCAGCGCGAGATCCACCGCGTCACCCTCGCCACCGACGACATGGTACGTCAGGAGTTGCTTCGCAGTTGGCTTCTTGATGGCTTCTTGATGGCTTCTTGATGGCCTCTTGATGGCCTCTTGATGGCCTCTTGATGGCCTCTTGATGGCCTCTTGATGGCCTCTGGATGGCCTCGTGATGGCCTCGTGATGGCCTCGTGATGGCCTCTTGATGGCCTCTTGATTGTCTGCACCCCTCGCACAGATCCGCAAGGACGCGGCGTCGCCCGACTTCGAGGAAGACTACTTCGTCTTCTCCGAGCTCGTCGAGGAGATTCTGCTTGCCTTCTGCCGCGACCCAGTGGTGGCGCGCCGCTGTGCCCATCCGAAGCCGCAGCCCGTGATTGCACGCAATCGGGCGGGACAGCGCGCCGCCTTCCCGCCAAACGAGATGCCGCCGGGCAAAGGGCTCGCCAACTACGTCTGCCCTCTCTGCTTTGTGTACGCGCAGCCGCCCGAGCTCTACTTTTGCTTCCGCGAGATGTGGGCGCGTTACTGGTGCAAGCTGCAGACGATCTCGTCGGCACCTGGCACGCTGCTGCCGCTGCTTCGCCTCTTTGAGGATTTACTGCAGGTGAGAGCCTGATGGCCTCTGATGGCCTCTGATGGCCTCTGATGGCCTCTGATGGCCTCTGATGGCCTCTGATGGCCTCTGATGGCCTCTGATGGCCTCCGATTGGCTCTCATGACCGCTGCTTGCGCCTCATCGAGGACTTGTCGCAGGAGTGCGCGCCCGCCGTGTGTCTGCATCTCTTGCGACTCGAGCTCAGTCCGGGGCGTGTCGCTCTGCCTTGGATCTACTCGGGCTTCTCGACATACCTGCCTGCCGAGCAGGTACACCTGATGGAGCGGCCGATGGCCTCTGATTGCCTCCGAGTGCGTCTGATTGCGTCTGACGACCTTTGGCTTTTTCGCGTCGCACGTGCCCGTCGAGCGTCGTGTCGAGCAGACGCTACTGCTGTGGGATCGCATCATCGGATTCGATGACCTCGAGCTGCTGCCCATCCTCGCCGCCGCGATCTTTGTCTACCGCGCCAAGTGGCTGCTCCAAGCCAACGAGCCCGCGCACGTCAAGCGGCTGCTCGCCGAAGCCGGGCCGAGCCTCAAGGTGGTGCCGTTGCTCCAGCTCTTCCTGCACGACCATGGGCGGCTCGTGGTACTCGATGCGGAGTAGGGTTCGGGGTAGGGTGGCCAAACGCGTCGTGTTGGGCACGACCATGGGCGGCTCGTGGTGCTCGATGCGGAGTAGGGTTCGGGGTAGGGTGGCCAAACGCGTCGTGTTGGGCACGACCATGGGCGGCTCGTGGTGCTCGATGCGGAGTAGGGCCGGGGTAGGGTGGCCAAACGCGTCGTGTTGGGCACGACCATGGGCGGCTCGTGGTGCTCGATGCGGAGTAGGGTTCGGGGCCCTCTGCGACCTCGAGGTACTGTTGTAGAGTTGCTGGTGCTGGCCTGTGATGGTGGTGCGGCTCACGGGAGAACCCGGTTCCGCTTTAGGCTTTTCGTTTCGTTCTTGTCGAAGACCAGGACCCGGACAGCGGAGCCCGGAGTCGAGCCCGCGGAGGTTCCGGTTCCGACAGTCCGGGAGACGGTTCACACGGGAACCGGATCACAACACGAATACGGAAAGTAGCGCGCTTTTCCGTCCGCGCTTCCGCGCGCGCACGCGCGCACTGTAAGCGCGCACACCGCCGGCGGGGGTCTCCCAGCACGCAGATCTACACCACGCGGGTCCACGGACCACGCGGTCGCGGAACGCCGGACGAGTGATTATTTTCTCCGGTTCTCTCCGCACGAGATCGAGATGCGGCGTGCAGCGGCTCCGCGGCGATTTTACCCAAAGGGGTAGGGGAGGGATTTGTAAGGGATTTGTACAGTCACAATCCTCATCCCCAGTCATCCCCAGCCCCCAGGCGCCCGGAGCTGGGATTTCAACTGAGTCCCTGAGTGGCGTCTGGCGTGGGAGAGGGGAGAGCTGACTGGGAATTTGTGACCTGAGTCCCTCTGTGACATTTGTGGAATTGTGTGAAGTTGGCGAGATGCATCATGGCGAGCTGCGTCAAATGTCTTGTGGATGATTACAAACAAAATCCCGTAAACTCGGAGGGAGCACACGCGAGCACATCTCAAAGAGTGCCGCTTCAAGGAGCCGCCTTGTGATCACTCGCGTCGCGTGGGCTGCAAGTGGGGCGTCGGGTCGGCCTTTCGAATGCTCGTCAGGAAAGTCCCCAGCTTTGCGCGCCATGCCGGCCGCGCCAAGCAGCAGTTCAGCTTCGAATTGTCGCAGATGACTGTCGAAAGCGGCCTTCCTGCCTCGCCGTCCGGCTTCCTCACGGTATCGACGATCGTCGTTCAGTGCGGCCGTGGGCCCAAGTTGTACACTTCGAAAGAGGTTGAGACGCCCAAGTCTGCGGCTTCCGGTGTCTCGCTGGGCCACCAGAAGCTCTCGTTCCGCGCGACGCTCTTCGAGAGCAAGAAGGGCAAGGCGTCCGGGTACTCGGAGAAGAAGTACAAGATTGCGGTGCTCGCCGTGAAGCCTGACTTTGGCACGACCAAGACCGTGTTCAAGGAGGTGGCCGCACTGGAGATCAACGTGGCCGACTATTTGCTCGACACCGAGCCGCGCCGGATGACGCTCTCCCTCGCATCCACCAGGCGTGGTGGCGCGCCCGTTGTGCTTGACTTATGCATCTGTGCGCGGAAGGTCGATGGTGGCGCTGGTGACGAGAGCGACGACGAGGAGGAGGGGCCCAAGGCAGCAGCGCGCCTCGAGGGCGAGCGGGTCGCCACCAGTGAGGTGCCCTCCCCCCCCGCACGCGCACCGCCCTCGGGGCAAGAACCCAGCCCAAGCGCGGGCGTCAGGACCACCGGCGTTCCGAAGCTCGCTCCGAAGATCGAGAGCTCGACCCTCGGCTTCGATGGAGATGCCGATCTCGGCGATTTTGGAGAGGAGCTACCGATGCCGAGCGAGCCGCCACCACGGGCCAACTTCCAAAAGACCCGCCGAGCTCCGGAAGCCATCGCGCCCGCTCCCGATTCGCTCTCCCCCGCGGACGAAGTCCTCCGTGGCGGCAAGACGCCCGCTCGAGACGACGGCACGTCGGAGTCGTCGAGTGCCGTGCCCAAGGCAGCGCGTGGCGCCTTTGACTCGCCCAGCGCGGACGACGCCGGTGCGACTGGCAGCCGTCGATCGTCCGACAGCCCGTACGTTCCGATCGACGGGCTGCGAGAGGAGATGGCGCGGACGAAGGCGGAGCTGGAAGAGGCGCTCGCGGCCAAGGCTGAGCTGGAGGAGGCGCTCGCGGCCAAGGCGGAGTTGAGTGCGGAGCGAGGGGAGTTGGACGGTGCGATGGCGAAGCTCGCGGAGGAGAATGAGGCTTTGCGAGCGGCAGTCGAAAAGGCCGAGTCCGATCGAGAGAAGGCGCTGGCCGCGACGCGTCTCATCATGCGTGAGAAGGATAAGGCCGAGGCCGAGCGGGCGGAGGCGCTGGCGGCTTTGGCCAAGGTCGAGGCCTCGAGTGCGGAGGCGGCGGCCTCTCAGGACGACGTGCTTTGGACGGAGGTCGATCGTGTCAAGAGGGAGAAGGAGAAGGAGATGGAGGAGGCGCTCGAGGCAGCCCACGCGGAGGCGGAGAAGGAGAAGGAGGAGGCGGTAGCTGACGCGCTGTCAGCCGCCAAGAGCAAGTTCAAGGCGTCGATGGCCTCGGCGGTGGACGCGGCAAAGGACGCGGGGAAGACGGAGGCGGAGGAGGCGATGGCGGGCCGGTGGGATGCGGCCATGGACGAGCACAAGGCGGAGGCGGCGGCGGCGCAAGCGGCGGCGGTGGCGGCAGCCTTGGAGGCGGCGAAGGCTGAGGCGGAGGAGGCGCAAGCGGCGGCGGTGGCGGCGGCGGTGGCGGCAGCGGTGGCGGCGGCACGGGAGGAGACGACGAGGGCCAACGCGGAGGTCGCGGCGAAGGCGGCAAAGACGGAGGCCTCGAAGGTCAAGGAGGCTGCCAAGGCGGCGAGCGATGAGGCGCTCGCCGAGATGGCGCTGCTCGCTCAGCGTGCAAACTTGCGCGCGGGCGAGCTCGAGTCGGTGCAGGAGGAGCTCGAGACGGCGCGCGAGGAGCTGGACGCTGCGAGGGAGGAGCTGTGTGAGCTCAGGGCCCAGGTGGGCACCAAGTCCGTCAGTGCTTTAGAGGACGCGCTGGTCGAGGCGAAGATGCAGGCGGCGCAGTACGCGATGGAGCTCGACGAGGCGAGGCAGCAGCTCAAGTCGAATTCCAAATCAGCGTCGGCGGCGACGAGCCCGGTCATCAAGCGAAATGCCCGCGCCGAGGCCGAGGAAGGGAAGCTTGCTGAAGGCGACGACGACGACTTACCGGTACAAGTCTCCGATTCCGAGGCGGAGAAGAACGTGGAGCGCGCGTCCGAGATGGAGGCGGAGCTCGTGGAACTGCGTGACGAGCTGGCTCGCTTGCAGTCCGAACTGGAGGAGGCGCGAGGCCGGATCACACTCGCAGAGGTCGAGACGGACGACGATGAGGACGAGGGTGAGGACGACTACGATCACGATGTGAGGCTCAAGGACACCGAAGACGATACGGACGCGCCAGTGTCATCGACGGCCGAAGATCAATTCCACCCAGCCACTTCGAAGAAGATGAGCTCGTCCATCGAGATTGCGCTACGGGGCGGGCTGAACCCGAAGACGGGTCTCTTCCTCAAGGCGACGACCAAGAAGCTCAAGCGGCAACAAGCGGCCGAGACGATGGCCAAAAAGGGGCCAGGGCCCGCATCCGCCGCCGCACAGCCGGCGCCGGCGGCCGCGGCCGCGACCGTTGGTGCGTCGAAGGCGACCAACGCGGCGCTCGAGGCGAGGGTGGCGCAGCTCAAGAAGGCGGAGACGGCGGCGCTCGAGGCGGCGCTCGAGGCGGCCGCGGAGACGGAAGCCGCGCTGCGGAACGCATTGGAGGAAGCTGGTGCGGAGCTCGAGTCCACTTGCAGGCGGTTGGAGGCCACGGAAGAAGCGAACGCGGTGCTGCAGGCCGAGCTTCGAGAGACGAGGCATCGGCTGAGCGCCCTTGCTGACGAGGGCGAGGCGCAGTCGCCGGGAGAATCGACGCCCACTCATCACCTGCCCGTGGGAAGGCCAGTGATAGGAAGCCCAGTGGCGCGCGCGGAGCTGCAGGAGGAGATCGCGGAGCTGCGCGACGAGATCGCGACTCTGCGCGATGAGATCACGAATCTCGAGGCGAAGCTCGCGAGGAGGTCGGGCGATCTCCGCGCAGCTCACGACGAGATCGCGGAGCTCAAGGCGCAGGTGGAGAAGGCCCCCGAGGCGGGCTTCAAAGAGGCCGCGATCCTCGAGCTCGACCGTGTCTCGGACGCGCTGGTCGAGGCGAAGATGCAGTCGGCGCAGTACGCGATGGAGCTCGAGGATCTGAAACACAAGCTCAAGGCCCTCAAGGCGGAGGAGCAGGCGGCACCCTTGGCGGAGGAGAAGGGGAAGAAGAAGAAGGGCAAGCCGGAGGAGGAGCTCGAGCACCTGCGTGCGGAGGTGGCCAAGGCGGCGAAGGAGAAGGCGGAGGCCGTCGCTGGGAAGGCCAAGGCGGAGGCCGACTTGAAATCAGCCAAGGCCTCGGTGGCGGACTTGTCCAGCGGGCTTGCGAGTGCCTCGATGCGGGCGACCTTGGCCGAGGCGCGAATGGAGGAGATCCAGAACCACGAAGGGGAGGCGGGGAGCGATTCGGGCGATTCGGGCTCCGTGGAGAGGCCGGCCGCCTTTGCGGCGCTCGCCGACCTCCAGGAGGAGGTTGCGAATCTGCGCGAGGAGATCGCTGAGCGGCAGCAAGAGCTGGCCAAGGCGGTGGAGAAGGGGGTGTCCGCCGCCAAACGTGCGGAGCGCCTCGACCTCTTGCTGGCGAGCAAGTTTGAGGAGCTCGAGGGAGCTCAGGCGGAGATTGCGAATCTGCAGGCCGAGATTGCGGAGCTCAGGGCGCAGCTGGAGCTCGCCGGCGAGGCGAGCGTGGGCGAGGACGCGCTGGTCGAGGCGAAGATGCAGTCGGCGCAGTACGCGATGGAGCTCGAGGATCTGAAACACCAGCTCAAGGCCCTCAAGGCGGGCGGCGGTAGCAAAGCGGCGGGCAGCCAGGCGCCGCCAGCGAAGGCTGGGGGTGCACGGGCAAAGGCTGAGGAGGAGGAGGAGGAGGAGGAGGAGGAGGAGGAGGAGGAGGAGGCTACGTCGCATCGAGTCGCCGCGGCCAAGGCGAAGCCGGGCTTCGTCAACCCCTTCCAAAAGGAGCCGAAGGCGAAGCCAGCCAAGGCGGAGGAGGACAAGGCAAAGGAGAAGGCGAAGGCGGCTAACAAGGCGGCCCCCTCCAAGGCGCCCCCCAAGGCAGAGGAGAAGAAGAAGAAGCTACCGTGGGAGAAGAGTTCCACAGCCGCTGCCCCTTCGGCGGAGGACGAGGAGGAGCGGTTGGCGCTCGCGGAGCTGAGCAAGGTCAAGGCTGAGCTGGCGAAGGCGAAGGCTGAGGAGGAGGAGAAGAGTAAGAAGAAGAGGTTGCCTTGGGAGAAGGATCACGCCGTGCCACCGAAGGCCGAGCCGAAGCCTCAGGCAGCGCCGAGTGCGAACAGAAAAGGCTTTGCCGAGGAGGACGACGATCTCACATAGCCCAGCCTCATGCAGCCCAGCCTCAAGTAGCCTAGCCTGTGTCGCCGCATTGGCTGCACGGGCTGGTGCGCAACTGGCCTTGATGATCTCGGCTAGATCTCGGCCGCACGGGGAACGGGGCGTACAGGGCTCGTGCGTTGATGGGCAGCATGTGTGGGGGGCGACCATTTGGGCACGCGCGGCGTGTGGGGACTGCTGGGAGTTTGACTCTTCGGCTGAGTACGCCAACTCATCATGGAAGTTGTGGCAGGCAGGCAGACCGGCGATGCTGGTGTAGGCACCGCGGAGGGGCGTTGTAATCACGTGGGCCCTCCCAGGTTGCACCGTGCGTTTCACGATTTCTCTGAACTGTGAAGTTATACGCAAATCGCCGTGAACGCGCGCTCCCGAGTTCTGTTGTTCCGTCTTCTTCGTCGGGTCAAAAATGCCGGCGTCCGAGCAGCCAGTGTACACTGGCGAGCGCAAGAATGGGCGCATGGAGGGGTACGGCACCTACCGCTTCCCGTCGGGTACCGTCTACACTGGCGAATTCCTCGACGGTGAGTTCCACGGCGAGGGCACGCTGCAGTTTGCAGAGGCGGGCAAGTACCATGCGGTTTGGGAGCGCGGCGTGGCCGTCAAGGGCCGCTACGTCTTCGCCGATGGCCTCGCATACACCGAACCAAAGGATGGCCAATGTGCGCTCGTCGGCTCTCACTGCCTCTGCCTCCGCCTCTCTCTCTTTCACCTCACGTTGTGCGCCTCCTTCCCGTCTCGCAGGGGCCTACTGCCGTGAGGACGGCGACCGCCGCTTCTACAGTGAGCTCGTCGAGGGCCTGCGTCCATCGGGCGACTGCCAGCTCACCAACCAGCATCCGCCGCCTGCCCTTCCGCTCGACACCTACGACGTCGGGGATGGCTATCTTGCCCACGATGGCAAGGTGTACTCGTACGACGGCAGCACCGTGCTGCGCGACGTGGGCGGGAAGGATGAGGAGGCGTGGGCCAAGAAGATGTGCAGGCGAGGGCCCGACCCGACCTCCTATTGAATAGGAGGCGGCGCGCATGCATAAGCGAGACAGCTTGAGAGAGTTGAGATACTGAAATCGCGACCGATTCTCCGAGCAACGACGTAATCCTTAGGCGCAGACTTCAATAATTCGAAGTGAGCAGGAAGATCATACGTATGCTTTCTCCCGCTCCGTGCGAGCGCATGACCACATGTTTCTAACACTGAACATTAAACAGTAGGAGATCCCGTTGACGTCCAGGGGCAGGGCCGCCGCATGTCTCTCGTGAGCACTTTCTTTTCCATGTTCTTTTCATCTCCTCCTCCCTTTGAGCCTTGGCCCTTCCCCAACGCTTTGGTCGTCCTGGCCCATGGGCAGCGCCCCTCGGGCCTTTCCGTCATCCGAGATCTAACCGTCATCCGTCCATGATCTCATCCGTCATTGGCCCTCCCGCGCCCTCATCGCGCTCGTGCGGCCAGCGGCACGTCATCGTCGTCATCGCTCCCCTGCGCCGCCGCCGCGCGCGCCGCCGCGGGCGCCACCGCGCGCGCCGCCGCGGGCGCCGCCGCGGGCGCCGCCGCCGCGGCACCTGGCTTCTGCCACGGCTGGGGTGGCAGTGTGGGCTCGGCGGGCTTTTGCCAGGCGCTCGCCGGTCGCGCTGTGGATGCGGCCGGCTTCGGCGCGGGCTTCAGCGCGGGCGGCGGCGCGGGCGGCGGCGCGGGCGGCGGCGTGCTCGCCACCCCTGCTGTGCTCGCCGCCGCCGTCGCCGCCTTGTTCTTGGGCTTGGCACCTTCTGGTGTGGGCTTGGCACCTTCTGGTGTGGGCTTATGGGAGCGGCTGCTCTCAAGTGCATCGCTCAGAGGCACTCCGACCCTCGAGAGCGACGAGAGAGTCGCGACGGTCACCGGTCCGCTGGGCGCCGTCGTGGGCGCCGCCGCCGGCCCAGCGCTCGAGCCGCCCGCCGCGGCGGCAGGCGCCGCCGCTCCTCCGCCCGACACGCCGGTCGCGCCGGCGTCGGCGGCCTCCTTGGCCGCCAGTGCGGCCGCGGCGGCGGCGGCCGCTTCCTTGGCAGCTCTCTGCGCCGCTGCGGAGGCGGGGGGCGGCGCGAGCATCCACGCGGGCGGCTGCTTGAGAGCCTTGGGCGCCGTCTTGGGCGCGGCTGCCTTTGACGGCGTCATGGCGAGATGGATGCGCTTGAGCCGCTTGAGAGAGGCCATCTTGGACGGCGGACTCGCCTTGGCCGCGGGCGACGCGAAGACCTCAAGGTCGGAGTAGATGGCCTTCCATCCCTCGTTCCCTTTGGGGAACCCATGCTTGAGCACGCCGTGCACCAGAGCTGCGTCGTGGGTAGGTGGCTGCCACCAGGAGGGCATCGGGTCCTCCTTTTCCAAGGATGGAGCGCCCACGTCGGGTCGCGGGTTGCGATCGATGAAGCGGCGGAGCGTGGCGACGATGTCGAGGCGAGTGAGCCGCTGCTTCGCCTCTCTCGACGTCTCCTCATTCTTGGACTTGGCATCGAGCTCCCACTCCTTGGCCAAACGCTCGCCGCCCTTGCGCAGTGCCTCGGCTGGGCTCTTCTTGAGCGAGGCCGTAGTCGCGTGCTGGCGTACTCTCTCCCAATCGTCATCCGACGTCGGCAGCCCGAAGGCAAGCAGCAGCTCGGTCAGGTCCTTTCGCGCCGCCTCGCGCTCCGATGCAATCTCCTCCCGGGTCGGCTCCCGAGTCGGCGCCTTGCCGCCACCGGCTGCGCCACCAGCGCCGGCGCGCTCGCTGCGCTCGCCAGCGCCATTGCTGCTAGCGCCGCTCGCGCCGCCAGTCGCCTTCTTGGCGCCTGCGGCCTTCTTGAGCGAGGGCTCCTTCTTGACCGAGCCCTTCTTCATGGGCTTATAGGGACGATCCTCATCCTCCTCGTCCTCGTCCTCGTCCTCCTCTTCCTCGTCGTCGTCGTCGTCCGGCTGCACCTTCTCCACTTTCCGTTTGCGCTTCGCCCCCCCGCCGGCGCTGCCATCCTTCGCGTCCGCGCGGGAAGACGCTCCCTCGCCACCCTCGCCGCCGCCACCGCCGCCGCTGCCGAGCTCTTTAGGCGGCGCCGCGCCGGGCACCCTTTTGAACAGCGCGTTCACGCGCCTCTCGAGCACTTTGGTCTCGGGCCACGCGCCGCCGCCCCATGCTCCGCCCGCCGCCGCCGCGTCCGCGTCGGCACCCTCCTCCAGCGCCGTTGCAAACTGCCATAGCGCATCGTGCTTGCGAAGGAGGTCGTAGTGGCCCCAGCCATGCACGTACACGCCAATGAGCAGCCTCGCATCGTGCTGGGCGCCCCACGCCGGCGCAGGCGGGGCGCCCTTGACGTCGTCTAGCAGCGGCTGCAGCGCCGCACACGCCCGGCCCAGCAGCGAAGAGCCCCAACCCGCCGCCGTCGACGCACTCTCGGAGTCGAGCAGCAGCTGAACGCACCTCGCCTCCGCCTCACGGGCGCTGCCACCAAGGGCGCTGCTGCTACCCACGCCGCCCACGCCGCCCTCGTCCCCAACGTCGCCCGGGACGGCGCACGCGGCGGCCATCGCGGGTTGGCGCAGGACGAACGCATGCAGGGCGTGCAGCTGGTGTAAGCGCAGCAGGTCATGCCGAGCCTTCTTCTCTATGCGCTCGCGCACCCGCAACGATTGCATCGGTTTCGGAGGCTTGCTCCCGCCGGCTGTAACCACCGCGCTCGCCGCGAGCACCACGGGCCACTTGTCAGCCACCGGAGCTACCTGTGCTGCGCATTGGCACAGGTAGTGGGCGCTCAGCTTGATCGCATCCTCGGACGAGTGCGGATGCACGCGCGCGATCGAGGGCAGCTCGGCTGCACGATGCCAACCAAAACGGCACAGCGCTGTGAACATTCGGTCCGCCTGGATGTTGGCGCTCGCCTCGTCCTCTTCGTCATCAAAGAGGGCGCCGTCCATCCCGAGGCGAGCCACCTGATGAGGGAGGCAATCAGCATGCACTCAGCGAGGCACTCAGAGAATAGCCCGTCCACCCCGAGGCGCGCCCCACCTGAATGAGGGAGGCAATCAGCATGCACTCAGCGCACCTGCTTGCGCTTGCGCTCTCCCAAATTCGTCACCTTCTGCTGGCTCTCGTCCGCCTGCTGGTTGACGAACCCCACCTTGGTCCAGAACTCGGGATCGTCCACGGAGACGTCCGTCCCTCCCACCGCGACCGCAAAGTGCGCGTGCGAGAAAGTGGACTTTCCCTCGGCCTGCTTGGCGTCGTGCACGACCGTCTTGGACGATCTCGACAGGATCTCGTCAATCGACGCCTCGGTGAATTGCGTCGCGTCCTCTTCGTTCGCCAGCGCGCCGTACGCGCCATGTCGGAGCAGCGCTGAGATCTCCTTGCCGCTCAACTTCTTGGCGCCAGCGGACTCGATGCCCGACAGGACCGCCTGGTCGAGGCCCAGCTTGAGCGACGCCTTCTCGAACATGATCTCCTCGTACGAGTTGCGCGTCACGAGCCGGTAGACCTGGGCGGGGCCATCAGGGGCCATCAGGTGCCATCAGGGGTCATAAGGGCCATCAGGGGCAGTCAGGGGCCATCGATGCTCGATAGTGGACTCACCTGCACGGGACGCGTCTGTCCGATGCGGTGGCAGCGAGCCTGCGCTTGCAGATCGTTCTGCGGGTTCCAATCGGAGTCGTAGATGATGACCGTATCGGCGGCGGTCAGATTGATCCCCACGCCGCCCGCTTTGGTGCACAGCAAGAAGACAAACCGATCCGATTCGGGTCGCGAGAAGCGGTCGATGGCCGCTTGCCGATCGTTGCCTTTGACGCAACCGTCGATGCGCTCGTATGGATATGCTTGCCAGCGGAGGTAATCCTCGAGGATGTTGAGCACCATCGTCATCTGCGAGTAGAGGAGCACCTTCTCATCAGAGTCTCATCAGAGGGTCATCATAGGGCAATCTGATGATTGTCATCAGAGGGCAATCTGATGATTTTCATCAGAGGGCACTCTGATGATTGTCATCAGAGGGCACTCTCCCCTATGAGAAGAGAAGAGGAGCACCCTTCCCAGAGAGGTCATCTACTGGAAATCAAACGTCATCAGGGAGCCATCTCACCTGCTGTGAAATCAGGGAGCCATCTGTGAAATCAGGGAGCCATCTCACCTGCGAGAAGATGAGGACCTTGCGCCCTTGCTTGCGCAGCTTGGGCAGCAGCTTGTTGACGAGCACCATCTTGCCTGCCGAAGAGACGAGCACGTCGCCTACCGAACCGCCCGGTACGACGCCCGTCTGGCGCAGAATCTGCGCCTCAGCACCTTCGATGAGGAAAGGGTGGTTGCAGCACTTGCGCAGCTCCATGACGATGTTCATAAGCGAGGGCCCGTGCGCGGGGCCGTTGGGCGTCGCCTGGGTCTTGAGGAAGGTAAGGTTCCGCTCGTAGATGGCACGGTACCTGATGAGGGAGGTCATTAAGGAGGCGCTCAGACGCGGTCCTCGGAGGGGTCCTCAGAGGGCCATCAGAGGGTCCTCAGAGGGCCATCAGAGGGTCATCAGAGGGTCATCAGAGGGTCATCAGAGGGTCCTCGGAGGGTCATCAGAGGGTCATCAGGGTCATCCGGAGGACACCCCCAAGATTCACTCCGAGATTCACTCCGAGATTCGGCTCACCACTGCTTCTGCGTCGACGTGAGCTCGACTTGCACCACGATCTCCTCCTTCGGAGGCACCGACTTCTCAACGTCCGCCTTCATGCGGCGCAGAAAGTACGGGCGCATGGCCGCATGGAGCTTCTCCACGTTCTTCTTCGTCGACAGGTCGCCGAAGCGCCCTTCGAAGGCTTCGAACGAGGGGAACTCGGCCGGTGACGCTACGTGCAGCAGACTATACAGCTCAGTCGGGTTGTTCTGCAGCGGGGTGCCGGTGAGCAGCAGCATATGGTCAGTCGTGAACTTTTCGAGTTCTTGATTGAGCTTGGAGTCCGAGTTCTTCAGTCGATGAGCTTCGTCGACGACGAGGCAGCGCCAGTGCGTCGAGGCGAGGTGAGGCTCGCCGGGCGCGTACGGCAGGTTGACCATCTCATACCTGATGAGCGAGGCGATTGGAGGTCATCGGCGGTCATCGGCGGTCATCGGCGGTCATCGGAGGTCATCGGAGGTCATCGGAGGTCATCGGAGGTCATCGGAGGTCATCGGAGGTCATAGGGGGTCATCAGAGGCGACGTACGTGGTCAAGAGCACATTGAACTTGTGCAGCTGCGCCCCCTTCTTGGAACGGCCACCGGTCGCATCGTCCTCAAACCACCACTCGTGCTGCAGGATCGCTTGGCGTGCTTCCTTCGAACCATGGTAGATGACCGTGTTCAGCTTGGTCCAGCTCTCGAGCTCGCGCTGATGAGGGAGGCAATCAGAGCTCATTCGAGGCGAATCCGAGTCATTAGAGGCCATCAGCTCTCGAGCTCGCGCTGCCGTTGCGGAAGTGGCAAGCGTCACTCAGCGTCACTCAGCGTCACTCAGCAGCACTCAGCGTCACTCAGCAGCACTCAGCGGCACTCAGCGACACACACCTGCCAGTGCGGCAGCGTGGAGAGCGGCGCCACCACCAGATACGGTCCCCACACACCCTGCTTCTCAAACAGATAATTGAGGAGCGAGACCGATTGGATCGTCTTGCCCAGCCCCATCTCATCCGCCAGGATCGAGTTGACTTTCGTGTGCCAGCAGAAGGAGAGCCAATTGAGACCTTCGAGCTGATACTCGCGCAGCGTGTTGCTGCCCTTGTAGGCGGGTGACGAAGCGCATTTCGCCCACGGGGTACGCTCCTTCCGGCCCGACGCGAGCGGCTTGGTGTACCATTCATGTGTCGGCCTCTGCTGCCGTTGCTCGAAGGCTGTGATCGCGTCGTCGTCGTGCACATCCTGATGGTGGAGGCCATTAGACGGCCCTCAGATGGCACGCAGATGGGCCTCAGATGGAAATCAGATGGCAATCACACCTCGGCCAGCTCCCAGCTCGCATCTGCATAGGTGAGTTGCCGCCACTTGATGAGGTATTCAATCTCGCCCGGCGCCTCGCATCGCTGTGCCACCACGCGCTCGACTTGTTCCCATTCCTGAGGGTAGGGCTCCCACTCGGCCGCCTTGAGTGCATCGTACCTGCATGCACACGCCATCGGTGTCGCCATCAGACGCACTCGGATGCAAATGAGTGTCGTCATCAGAGGCACTCCGAGTGAGTACGCTCGTCAGTCATCAGAGGCACTCCGAGTGAGTACGCTCGTCAGTCATCAGAGGCACTCCGAGTGAGTATGCCGTACCGGAACTCTTCCTGCAGCATGGACCATTGCTTCTGCCAGCGGCGCAGGCGTGCGAGGCCTTGATGGTCGGCGAGGACCTGCAGCCATCGGAGAGGTCATCCGAGAGTCATCAGCCAGGCGTCATCAGGCGTCATCAGGTGTCATCAGGTGCCATCAGGTGTCATCAGGTGTGTCTTCAAGCACCTGCTCTTCTGGGATCCACACGCAATGTATGTACGACCTGGGTGGAGGGGGGGAGGACGCGAGAGGAATGGAGCGGTGGCGATGAGAGGGTGCAGTGGGCATGGTGTGGGGAAAGGGGCCGAGATAGGCGCCGAGACGGGCGCCGGACACGCGTGCGCTCGTGTCGCAACCGAGACACAGTCTGCCAGTCAGTCAGACAGACAGCCAGGCAGGACTGCCAGACAGACTGCCAGGCAGCCACGTGCAGAGAGAGGCACAGCCAGCCAGCCACAGCTCGCCAGCCAAGCAGCCAAGCAGCCAAGCAGCCAGCCAGCGCTGCACAGCCAGACGGGCAGTCCTCAGGTATTCTCAAACTGAAGCTTCGTTGGATCATCAGAGAAGAGAGGCACGCCCCAATAAAGGGGGGTGGCTCACTATGTGATGAGCGCTCTCATCACAGGACGACGGCGGCCAAGGCGCAGGCAGAGAGGAAATGGCAGACAACCAGGCAACACGAGCGCACGGAATCGAATCATCGTTGGAAGCCGGCGGCGGCAGGGGCAGGTGAGCAGCGGCAGGTGGGCAGCGGCAGGTGGGCAGCGGCAGGGCCGGGTGCAGTGCACACGAGCCATCGCGGGGCGCAGACCAACGGGCTGGCGACGGCACGGCGAGACGCGCACGGCACGCAGCGGCGGCGGCGCAGACGCACTTGCCGCGCGGCTTGGCGAGGTACTCGGTGCTGTCCGATGGCTCCACCTCGCCCTCCTCCTCGCCTGCTTTCTCCGCCGGGCGCTGCGAGAGGATCTTGTCGTAGATCGACTGCACGGCGGCCACCGCGGCCGCACCGCCACGGCGCTCGTCGCCGTCGTCGCTGTGGAAGTCGTCGTCATCGTCGCTCGGCTCCTTGTACTTGCCGCGCGGCTCCGAGCGCACGCTCTGCCTCGGGGCGGCCTTCGAGCCACGACCTTTGGCCTTGCGCTGCGGCGGCTCGTCCTCGCTAAAGTCCTCGTCCTCATCGTCCTCATCGTCATCGTCGTCGTCATCATCCGAGTCGGCGCCACGCGTTCGGCGCTTGCGCGCGCTGCTGGCCGCTGGCTTGCGCGCGCCGCTCCGAGAGGAGCCTTCGCCCGCGGCGGTTCCGCCCGCTCGGCGCTTTTTCGGAGGCTCTGGCTCGTCTTCGTGCACGAGCTCCTGCGTGTAGTTGACGGCGCCGCGACGGCGAAGACCGAGCGCCTCTCGCATCAAGGCGTCATCCAGCATCGCCTCGGCCATGTCTCCTGCGGCGCGAGCGTCGGCAAGCGTCGCAGTCGACCTCGGAAATTCCACAGACCAGAACTGTGGAATTGTCACGTCACTTCTCTCTGACACCTACTCTGAAGCTCGCTACGCCACGGGGCCCTGGGGGTTGGCTGGGGCACGCGAAGGTTGTGGATCCGACGGTGATTACGAACTGATTTTACGAAACCAAGACCCGTCGTAGAGCATACAGGATGGACCACGTCACCAAGCCGCCCAAGCACCATTCGAAGCGCCACTGGTTCGACTGCCAGTGCTCGAGCTCCCGTGCGATATTTCGTAGCGCCTCGGCCTCGTACTGCTCTTTGTACACCGAGGTACTGAAGGGAGCCTTCGCGCCCAGTAAGAATCGTGCTCGCCCATAACTCCAAACTGAGTGCTCGAAGAGACGCGTGAAGACCTGAGGAGGGGGCCATCAGGGGCCCGATGAGAGGGGCCATCAGGGGGCTGATGGGAGGAGCCATCAGGGCGGCTATCTTGGTATCAGGGAGGTCATCTGGGAGGCGATCAGGGCGGCCATCAGAGAGGCCATCGGGGAGGCGATCAGGGAGGTCATCAGGGCGGCCATCAGAAAGGCCATCGGGGAGGCGATCCGTGGCAATCAGCGGTACTCAGCGGCACTCAGCGGCACTCAGCGGCACTCAGCAGCAATCAGCGTCACTCAGCGGTACTCAGCGGCACTCAGCGGCACTCAGCGGCACTCAGCGGCACTCAGCGGCACTCAGCGGCACTCAGCGGCACTCAGCGGCAATCAGCGGCACA
>Ga0210247_101243_pt1 | contig 21014 bp, 16 predicted proteins | sample ChrtobMetP3_16mM_FD_155449 | JGI IMG/M metagenome (GOLD analysis project Ga0210247, IMG submission 155449) | Chrysochromulina tobin associated microbial communities from unialgal haptophyte culture, Seattle, Washington, United States - P3_16mM | ecosystem: Host-associated > Algae > Haptophytes >... | reverse complement strand
GAAGCCGCGGCCGCCGCCGCCGCCGCCGCCGCCGCCCGTGGTCGAGCTGCCAGAGGTGGGGCCGGAGGAGAATGACTCGGAGGAGGAGGAGGAGGAGGAGGAGGAGGAGGAGGAGGAGGAGGAGGGCGATGGCTCTGAGGAGGAGGAGGAGGAGGAGGGCGCTCGCGACGGCGCCTCCGAGGCCGTTGCCCGTGACTCGAACCCCAAAAGTGAGTTGACGAACCCCAAAAGGGACTTGGGGCGCGCCGGATCGATGTTTGGGAGCGTCGTCCCGAGCGCTGAGCAGCGCCTCTCGAATGACGCCCGGGACGACGCCCCTTTAGCCGCTCGGGACGACGCTCGCGTGCCCCTCGAGCGCCGCCCGTCCTTCAGCAGCGCCCGGGACGACGCCCTCGGGCGCCGTCCGTCCTTCAGCAGCGCCCGGGACGACGCCCCTTTAGCCGCCCGGGACGACGCCCTCGGGCGCCGTCCGTCCTTCAGCAGCGCCCGGGACGACGCCCCTTTAGCCGCCCGGGACGACGCCCTCGGGCGCCGTCCGTCGGTATTGAGTCGCTGCAGCAGCGATCGACTGGACGTGCCCAACGCTTCCGCCACCTCTGCCGGCACTACTAGCGCCGCCCCGGGCACCTCCTTCTCCGGCGATGCCAGCGCCAGCGCCGCCCCAGCCCCCTGGCTCGCTTGGCTCTCGATTTCGTCAAGTGCGCCCGAGCTCGCGCCCGCCCAACACGGCGCCGTCGAGCAAGACCCTCTGAAGGGGAAAGCGCCCGAGACGGCGCTCGCGACGAAGCCCCAAACTAGGCAGGTGGCGCTCGATACGGCGCTCGGGTCGCCAGCGCGCGCGCCACCCGACGCGCCGTCTCGAGCGCCACCGGACGGTGCGAAGCTGTCGGCGATGGCGCGCCGTAGCTTCGTGGTCGACGGCCCTCTCCTGTTGAGCGCTCGATGTCATCTGGTGCGTGATTGCACGTGATTGCACTTGAGTGCACTTGAGTGCACTTGATTGCACTTGATTGCACTCGATTGCACTTGATTGCACTCGAGTGCACTTGATTGCACTTGATTGCACTGTATGGCTAACTACATCGCACGCCCCGCCGTGCTACAGGTGCGTGGTCTGAGCCGCCAGTCGGGGTTGCTGCTGCTCTCACCTCAATGGATCTTATTTGAGCCCGAGGCGGAGGAGCTGCCTAATAAGGAAGAGGAACTCGCGCCATCTGGCTTCACCTCGTGGGCACGTGATGGCGAGCCAGATGCATCCGAGGTGGGACTGATTGCCACTGATTGCCACTGATTGCCTCCCTAATGAGCCAGATGCATCCGAGGTGCGACTGATTGCCACCGATTGCCACTGATTGCCTCCCTAATGAGCCAGATGCATCCGAGGTGCGACGCCCACGACGACGCCCATATGTGTGTGGAAGGTCTGATGACTTCCGATGACCTCTGATGACCTCGGATGACCTCCGATGATCTCGGATGACCTCTGATGACGTCTGACTGCCTCCGTCCTCAGGTACCACGTCCACGCGCGTGGAAGGTCGAGGCGCTGCGAGAGGTACGACCCCGACGCTACCTCCTCCGATGACCTCTGATGACGTCTGATGACGTCTGATGACGTCTGATTGCCTCCGTCATCAGGTACTCCCCCGCCGCTACCTCCTCCGCCGGATTGCCCTCGAGTTCTTCTTCGGCGGGGGGGCGGCCTACTTCTTCACGTTCACAGATCGCGAGACGCGCCGTCGTGTGCACCAGCGGCTCGTCGCCCTCCGCCCGCCCTCCCTCTCGGCGGCTTCCCACAACGTCCACTTCGTTCGCGATGCGCTCGAGACGCGTCACCAGCAGTTGCTCGACGACTGGCAGTGCTGGCGCATCACCAACTTCGACTACCTCATGCGGCTCAACACGCTCGCCGGCCGCTCATTCAACGATCTCACGCAGTACCCAGTCGTCCCGTGGGTCATCAAGGACTATGCGAGCTCGAATCTCGATCTGACGAACCCAGCCTCCTTTCGAGATCTGACGAAGCCCATCGGCGCGCAGGAGCCCGCCCAGGCCGCGCGCTTCGCCGAGCGGTACGCGGAGGGCCGCGGAGGGCCTCGAGTGCCGCGGAGTGCCGCGGAGTGCCGCGGAGTGCCTCTGAGTGCCTCTGAGTGTCGTGCTCGCCTGCCGCTGATTGCCACTGATTGCCACTGATTGCCACTGATTGCCACTGATTGCCGCTGATCGCCACTGATTGCCTCCGCTGATCGCAGGTACGACTCCTCCGAGGACGCGGTGCTAATGACTTCCAATGGCCTCCCTCTGATGACGTCTGATTGCCTCCCTCATCAGGTACCACTCCTCCGAGGACGCGGGCATGGGCTCGAAGCCATTCCACTACGGCTCGCACTACTCCTCCTCGGGCATCGTGCTGCACTACCTGCTGCGCCTCGAGCCGTTCACGACGGAGCACATCAAGCTGCAGGTGAGTGTCGTTGATTGCCTCTTGATGGCCCCCGGTGGCCCCCGGTGGCCTTTGATGGCCTCTCTGACGGAGCTCATTAAGTTGCATAGGGGGCGCTTCGACGTGGCCACTGATTGCCACTGATGGCCACTGATTGCCACTGATTGCCACTGATTGCCACTGATTGCCACTGCTCTCAGGGGGGGCGCTTCGACGTGGCCGACCGTCTCTTCCATTCCATCGGAGACACGTGGCGCACATGCCTGACCAACATGTCCGACGTCAAGGAGCTCATCCCCGAGTTCTTCACCAACCCCGAGTTTCTACGGAACGCGAATGCGCTGCCGCTCGGCACCATGCAAAAGGGGCACAAGCTCGGCGACGTCGAGCTACCGCCGTGGGCCTCCTCCCCAGAGGACTTTATCCGAAAGCACCGCGCAGCCCTCGAGTCCGATTTCGTCTCGCAGCACCTGCACCACTGGATCGACCTCATCTTTGGGTACTGATTGCTACTGATTGCCTCCCTAATGAGCCAGATGCATCCGAGCACCACTGGATCGACCTCATCTTTGGGTACAAGCAGGCCACTGATTGCCACTGATTGCCACTGATCGACCTCATCTTTGGGTACAAGCAGCCCGGCGCGGCGCCCGTCGAGGCTCAACGTCTTCTATGACCTCTGATGACGTCTGATTGCCTCCGTCATCAGGTACAAGCAGCGCGGCGCGGCCGCCGTCGAGGCTCTCAACGTCTTCTATTACCTCACGTACGAGGGTGCTGTCGACCTTGATAAGCTCGACTCGACGACGCGCGCCGCCTTTGAGTCGCAGGTGTTCGTTGATGGCCACTGATGAGCTGCCTTGCATGCAAGTGCTCACCGCAGCGCTCGTACATGCCGCCGTTGGGTCTCAGATCCTCTTCTTTTGACACCCCCCCTGCCTTGCATGCAAGTGCTCACCGCAGCGCTCCCCCCTGCCGCATTTGGTCTCAGATCCTCTTCTTCGGACAGACCCCCGCGCAGCTGCTCACGCGACCGCACCCAAAGCGCCGACCGCGCTCAGCGGGCGCTGTCCTGCACGGGCCACGTCAGATGTTCGAGCGCCCCGAGGCTGTGCGCTCGCACGGACCGTTTTGGGTGGGCGCGGCGCCTGCGGGGGGCTCGGGGTGGACGCGGCGAGGGGGGTTTGCAATCGGGGGGGGCGCTGCTGACCCCAGCGCTGCACCCGACCCGATTGAGTTTATCGCCGCTGGTCCACTTGAGGATAGATTGCTCACGATCTCGCGCGCGGGCAAGCTGCACATCCATCGATGGTTCCCGCTCAAGCCCAACGGCTCTGGCCGCCCGTTCACATTCACGCTCTCTTCCACGCCTCAGCTCACGCTGCCCGAGGCATCGGAAGCCGCGCGTCTGAATGCGAGCGCTCTTCTCAATGCGAGCGCTCTTCTGAATGCGCGCACTCTTCTGAATGCGAGCACTCTTCTGAATGCGAGCACTCTTGGCCCGGGCGGCGCTCGCTGCGACGGGGCGGCGGCGGCGGGCGGTGGCGCGGGCGGCCTAGCGGGTGCGGCCGGCGTGGCCGAGGCCGCCTCAGCGGCGGTGCCGCCGCTCGTGGTGGATGTTCCCGCAGATCCGGCCTGTGGTTCGTCAGGTTCGTCAACGGCCGTGGGTTCGTCAGGTTCGTCAGGTTCGTCCGTCGTGGGCCCCTCGTACGCCGTCTCCGCCGACGGTCGATGGCTGCTCTCGGGCGGCCATTGGGATGGCTCGCTCCGATGCACGAGCCTCTTGCCGGGCGTCGATGTGAGCGTGCATGCGCAGCAGCATGCAGGGGTGATCACGTGCCTCTCAGTCGGCGCTGATGGGCACACAGTCGTGACGGGCTCAGCGGACTGCACGCTCGTCGTGTGGAACCTGTACCGCACGCCCGGCGGCGGCGCCTCGGGCGGCAGCGCCGTACCGAGCGCCTCGCCCTGTCCTGTGCACGTGCTCTCTGCCCATGCGAGCCCCGTGCTCTGCGCCGCACTGTCCACTCAATTGGACGTCGTCCTCTCGGGAGCGACCGTTACCGTGCCTCTCTCCCCCGGTAACGGTAACCGTTACCGTTACCGTGCGACCGTCACCATGCCTCCCTCCCCCGCCGAGGCAGCGAGCGATGGTGGTGGTGGTGGTGGTGGTCGTCGCGCGAGTAGCGGGAGCCGTTACAAGCGAGGCGTCGGCGCCGACAGCGACGGTGGCGGCGGCGGTGCCGCGCGCGAGTTGTGCGCCATGTGGTGCGCCGATGACCTCTGATGACCGCTGATGGCCTCTGATGGCCTCTGATAGCCTCTGATTGCCTCCCTCATCAGGTGCGCGTCGCGTGGCACGTTTGTGCGCTGGCTGCCGCTCGAGGGAACAGCCCCACGCGCCCTCGCCATCTCGCATACAGGCTCGGGGATCCTCGTCGCCACCGACCTCTGTGGGGATTCTCGTCGCCGGCCTGTGGGGAATCTCGTCGCCACCGACCAGCCGACCGCGGCGGCAGCCCAACACGACGCCCATCGCTCGGGTGCCTCGCCCGCGCTCGACACGACGCCCCCGCAGCAGCAGCTCGACACGACGCCCCCGCAGCAGCAGCTCGAGCTCTTTTCGCTCAACGGCCGGCCGATGTGCCGTGTGCCGCTGCGTGCGCCGCTGGGCCACTTGCTGTGCACACGCGACGGCGAGATGGTGGTGGCGAGCGAGGGCGCGTTGGTCACCGTGCGCCGCCTGCACGACCTGCAGCTGCTTCATTGCTATCCGGAGGCGGCCAGCGCCGTCCCGGTGCCGCCCCGCGTGTGCGCGCTCTCGCTGTGCGCCGAGAACCACCACACGTTCGTCGGCACCGAGGATGGCGGGCTGTGCATCCTCGCCAACCCGATAGTCAACATCCAAGTGCTCGAGGCGATCGCCGGGGAGCTCCTCAACCTCTGATGACCTCTGAACGTAAAGTAAGCACGCGGAGTCTCCCGCGCGCGAAGCGAAGAATTTTGTCCGGTGAGCGCCGGTGTGACGGATCAAGAACCTCTTTCTACTTTCAGTCTTCAACCTGTCCCGGATGTTGGACCAGGACTATCGTCTATCCCGTCCGGACTCCTCTCGGACCGGACGCGACTGACCCTCTCGTGGTCTCGACGGACGCGGGTCGCGGCTAGACAAGCGGGCAGCTGCGCAGCGTCCAGCGAACCAGCGTCGTGCGTCGAGCGTGCCGCCGGAAGCCGGGGCGTCCCGGGTTGCCAATACATCATGTAAACAAGTAACTCACGACCACAAAGTAACTCACAACCACACGTGCCACTCACGGCCGACACTCCAGCCACGACGACGCTCTCGAGAGCCCTTCGCCCCAGCACGCATCCGCACGCACACACCTCTCACAGCCCACAGCCTGCCACTGCCACCTCAGCCTGCCGCCATGACAAGGTACGCCGAGGCGGGCCGCGCGCTCACGCAAAGCTCTCCTCCTCCTGCGGGTTGTTCTTGAAGAGGTACTCGGCGATGTAGTCCACGGGGTCCTCGGGCTTCACCTTGCACACCTCGATGAGCCCCTCGGTGAGCGTCGGGATGACGTTGGCCATCAAGTAGTTGCGCAGCGGGATGGAGCGCACCTCGAGCAGCTCGCTCTCCTGCTGCTTCACCTCGGCCGCCCGGGTCGACTCGTGCTCCTCGCGCCGCTTGCGCTCCGCAGCGTCGGCCCGCGCCTGCGCAGCCTTCTGCTCGTCCGCATGGCGCTTCGCTTCGGCCGCCTCGGCCTCCTCGAGCGCCTTCTTCGCCGCGATCTCCTCCTCCGTCGGCCCGTAGTTACGCGGCTGCCCAAGGTAGACGCGTGCCTTCGAGAGCAGCGCGTCCGCGGCCGTGGTCGCCTTCACCTGGAGCGGCCCGAGCACTTCGACGCCCTTGAGCGCCGGCAGCGCGAGCACAGAGCTCGGCGAGTCTTCCGCGTTGGTCGCGGCATACTCGGCGAGCATGGCACCGAGCTGCTCCTCGGTCATCGCGGGCGTGCTGAGCGCGAGCTGCTTCTCCTTGATGACCGCCTCGTCCGCCTCGAGCGTGATCACAAACTCGGGCGCCGCGGCAGCCAGGGGGGGCGGCGGCGCCCCCTCCTCGGGAGGCGGAGGCGGCTCCTCCCCCTCAGCCCCCGCCGGCTTGGTCGGGAAGATGAGGGCGGCCTGCGCTAGGTTCTTCGGGAAGCCCTGCAGGACGTAGCCCTGGTTGCGGCAGGTCGTCGTGGTCAGCGCCGCGGTGAGCACCTTGCCCATGAGCTCGTCGGACACGTTGCCGCCCGCCGCAGCCACCTCGGCGGCCAGCGCATCGCCCTTGCCAGCCGCCTCGGCGACCGCCGCCGACGCGTGCACATACGGAAGCTTGTACTCGGCGACGAGCGCGGCCGCGAGCTCAGACTTGGCGAGCTCGTCGTTCCCGTGCACGAGCAGGCGCAGCGGCTGCAGCCCGCGCGACGATCGGAACTCCTCGACCACCTTGGGCATGTGCGCGAGCATCCCCTCTTTCGAGTGCCACTCGATGCCCAGGTCGTTGATCGCCGCCGCCGCCAGCTTGAGCCCGGGCGTATCGCCGATGGGCGCACCCACCTGAAAGAACTCGTAGTCGGGCATGAGCAGCAGGCTGTCGCGCGCGGGCGGCGCGAGCACCTCGCCTGTGCCCAGCTCCTTGCTCAGCGCGCTCACCACACCGGCGAGAGTCTGCGGCGCCTCCGGGCTGTCCACGGCGATGAGGTACGGCAGCGAGTCGCTCTCGAGGAGCTTGAGCACCACACTGCACAGGTCGGTCACGTGGATCGTCGGCAGCACGTTCGAGCCGTCGCTCATGCTCAGCAGGGGCAGCGCGGCGTTGCTCCACGCCGTCTTGAACAGCGTGTGGAACACGTCCTCCTCCTCTCCGTATGTGAGGCCCGCGGCGACCACGTGCGCGCGCAGCCCCTCACGCTTCGATTTGGTGACGAGCTTCTCGAGGGAAACAAGCTCCTTGTAGTTGCCGTGCGGGCGGCGCGTCTTGTAGTCCGACTCCGTGAGCGGCCTCTCGGGCTCGTCCGCATTCGGCGACGTGCGCGCCCACGCCATGATGCTCGAGACGCCCACGAGCACCTTCGGAGTCTCGAGCTGCCCCGCCTGCGAAATGGCGGCGAGGATGGCCTCCGACATCTCCATGTCACCGAGGCAGTCGAGCACGGTGATCTCCGACTCGAGGAACGCAGCCACGAGCGACGCCGGCTTCGTATCTACCACCCGAGACACGGCGAGCGGCTTTGGCGCAGAGGCGTTCAAGGTGCCGAGAACCTCAAAGCCGGCGGCCGCGAAGCGTTTGCTCAGGTTGCGACCGACGAAGCCCGAGCAATTGGCCACGAAGACCTTCTTCGGCGGAATGTAAGGCTCGACCTCCTCGTCAGCCATCGTGTCAACGGTAAACAATGTGTCTCAACGGCGGGCCATCAATTGTCGTTTTTCCTCTGTCTTGTCGGATATCATCGAGAATTGATGGCTGAATTGATGGCTAAGAAACACTCATACACATTGTCGACGTCATCGAGGAGCAGCCAGAGAAGGCGTGCTCACTGATGCTCATGAGGCCGATGGGTAGGGTGATCGACGTCAGCGACGTGTCCCCACGGCCTCTCTCTTCCTCTTTGCGGCCTCTCTCTTTCCCCTCTCTTCGGCCGCTTCCCAAGCCAGGGCCAGTGCATCAAGCTCGGGCCCGAGCTCGAGCTCCACAGCTCTGCCCAGCCGGCAGGTGGCGCCGAGCATCGCGAGCATATTTGTGGGCTCAAGGACAAGCTCGGATATGCTGGAGCTGGCCGAGGGCATCCCCAGGGGTGCTGGTGGCGACGGTTGAGACCATGGCAATGGCGGTGGTGGCGGTGGTGGCGATGGTGGCGACGGTGGCGACGGTGGAGGTGAAGGTGCTGGGGGTACAGGGGGTGATATCTGGCGAATCACCCGGTAGAGGAGATCACCGGGTAAATGGAAGAGGAGGCACTCAGGTTGTGATTGGTTCAGCGCAGACCTTGTCTCCCTTGCTGCCGACGACGGCTCCGGCTCTGGCTCCACCACCCTCTCACCCTCCTCCTCATCATCCGTCATCGGCATCATATCCGCCGCCTCGTCGTCTGCCGCCTCGTCGTCCACCGCCCTTTCGGCCGCGGCCGCCTTGACGGCCGCCGCTTTGTCGACCTCTGTCTTGTCGGATGCTGCCCTTTCGGACGCTGCCTTCTCGGCCGCCGCCCATTCGGCGGCCGCCTTCCCGGCCGCCGCCTTCCCGGCTGCTGCCGCCCATTCGGCGGCCGCCTTCCCGGCCGCTGCCCTTTCGGCCGCCGCCTCCTTGTCGGCCGCCTCCTTGTCGGCCGCCGCCTTGTCGGCCTCTGTCTTGTCCGATGCTGCCCTTTCGGCCGCCGCCTTCTCGGCCGCTGCCCATTCGTCGGCCGCCGCCTTCTCGGCCGCTGCCCATTCGGCCGCCGCCCTCTCGGCCGCCGCCCATTCGGCCGCCGCCTTCTCGGCCGCTGTCTTCTCGGTCGCTGACAAGGCGGCGGCCTTGTCGGCCTCTGTCTTGCCGGATGCTGCCCTTTCGGCCGCCGCCTTGTCGGCCGCCGCTTTGTCGGCCGCTGCCCATTCGGCCGCTGCCCTCTCGGCCGCCGACCATTCGGCCGCCGCCTTCTCGGCCGCTGCCTTCTCGGTCGCTGCCCTTTTGGCCGCCTCCTTGTCGGCCGCCGCCTTGTCAGCCGCTGCCCTCTCCATCCCAGCCCCCTCAGAGCCCAGTTGACGAAGCTGGGCGCGCGCCCACCCAGCGGGTGGCTTCGTCATGATGCTCGGGATCGCGCACGCTAGCTGCAGCGCCTGTTCGAGATTGGTAGGAGGATGGCTCGCGTCTCCGCCATGGTGGAGCGTGGGCGCTTGCTGGAACTCGCGCCCTTGCATTTCGAGCCGCCGAAGCACGTCGAGGTTCTGCAGAATGTACGCGAGCTTGGCAGTGACGCTCGTGCAGTCCGCCTGCCACAAACGGTGGTATTCTTGCACTGCGTGCATCAGCTCCCGGCGGCGCAGGTGGCACTGTCGGAACCACATCTGGTCGCCGGCGCACTGGGCCTGGTACGTCTCTTGCTGTAGCTGCAGCTGTTGCCACTCGTAGAAGATTGTCGCCGACTGCATCTGCCCATGCAGCAGCTGCTCGTGCATCGTCAGGTGACGAAGTTCAGCCAGACTAACGAGATCACGATCACGTCAAAGCTCGGTACCAGCCTCTATCCCGGATGGGAGGGAGCCGAGCTGCGCGCCGTGCTGGTGCGCAAGGCTGCGGGCGTCGCGGCGAAGGACGACAAGGAAGACGAGGAAGACGACGCTTGAACCTCCAATCGCGTTCGTTTGGCCGCCGCCCCCCCTGCTGCCGCGCCGCCCGGACCGGACGAGCGAGCAGAAGTGCATGAGTGCCCCCGGGTGGGAGAGCACAGTGATGAGAGCAGCGATGAAGAGAGTACTGAGATACAGTGTTAACATTCACACACACGCATGGCTGGCCGAGCTCAAGTGTTAACATTCACACATGGTCGCATGAGGTCGCAACCGTCTCCATTGGGAGGGCGCTCAACACAACGCTCCCGATTTTACTTTGGTACCCTGTGTAGGGCGCTACGTAACTCCTTTCACGCAGCGGCGGCGTCCACGGAGAATGACGAGCGCAGCAGCCGCAGTGCGGTGCCTGCGCGCTTCCACTGGTCAGGGCTGGCGTCGACTCGCACCACGTGGAGCTGGCCAGCGCGCACGCCGCAGGAGAGCAGGATGACCTTGTTTGGGAGGCACGCCGTCGCCATCTCCGTGTCGCACTTGCTGGGCGACAGCGCAAGGTCGAAGTCGTAGAACGTGACGCCGTTGCTCTTGCGCACCGCAGCCGCGACGAGGTCGGCGCGCACCAGCTCGGGCTCGAGCTCGAGCGTGCGGACGAGGTCGATCTGCTCGGGGCGGCCGAGCGCTGCCGTCTCGGGCCGGTCCGTCACGATCGTGCGCATCACGACGCCGGTCGCAGCGCTGCCGAGCGTCGGGTCCTCGTACGAGCCATCCTCACGCAGCTTCCAGGCGGCGAGGATCTGCAGTGAAGCAGCGCCCTGACGCAACGTGCGGAACTGCGTCTCGCCCGAGTAGTCATCTAGCAGCTTGCCGTCGCCGTCAAACTTGAGGATCTGCGAGGCGACATCCGCATGCGCAGGCAGCGGCGGCGCTGCGACCGAGAGCAAGCCCGCCGCGGAAGCGGCGCGAACGCCGCAGGCGGCGGCCGCACGCACGAGCACGCCTCGGCGGTCGCAACTTGTGCCATGGGGCGCCTCAGCGACGAGGAGCGCTAGGAAGGGAGCAAGCAAGGCGAACATTCTCGATGTGCCAAACTTTCTCGACTTTCCTGTGCAAATCCCCGACGAACGCGAGTTGGTACAGAAAGCTTATCACACCCCGTCGTTACGAATCAGGGCTCTCTTCACACAACCCCGTGGGCGTCGCCATGGACTCTTTCCTCGCCGCGGCCGCCGCGCGGCAGCCACCTGCAGCGGTGGACGTGGATTCCCTTTCGATCAGTGAATTGAAAGAGCTCATTTCGAAGGCGCGCATGAGCTTTGCCGACTGCATCGACAAGGCAGAGCTCCGATCGCGAGCACGAGAAGCGGCGGCTGCACTGGCACAGGCACCACCATCCCAACCACCAAGCACTGTGTCCTACACGCAGGACGACTGCCTCGAGCTGCTCGAGTGCGCGCGGTATGGGGAGGACGATGATATCGAGACGTTGCGCGCTCTACTGCACCAGGGTGTGCCCGTCGACTTTGCAGACGACGGCGGCAACACGGCGTTGCACAAGGCGAGCGCAAACGGCCACGTGGCGATCGTCAAGCTGCTCGCCGCTGCCGGCGCCGCGCACAAACCAAACGCCTCGGGCAACTATCCATTGCACTGGGCCGTCCAACAAGGACAGTACGAAGCCACGAAGGCGCTGCTCGAGGCCTATCAGGATATCGACGTCCTGGCCCAGAACGGTTTCGGCCGTTCGGTGTCCTCCGAGGCGTTCGCCAAGAATGACGCGCGCCTGGTGGAGCTCGTGCTGCAACACCCATCGGCCGAGAAGCTCGAGCCGGCTGGCGACGGCGCGGACGGCGACGAGGACGGCGACGGCGACGGCGACGGCGGCATGGCCGACGTGGAGGCAGAGGAGACGCATGCATTCGAGTTCGTGCGCGGCAGTCCGTCCGTCCACTTGCGCGAGCTCGCGCACCTCGGATCTGACGAAGCCTCGCGCGTGCTCGGCGCGTCTCCCGACGAAGACAAGACGGGGTTGCAGCTCTGGGCGGCCTCGATCGTCCTCTCGCACTGGCTGCTCGAGATGCGCGAGAAGCTTCGAGGGCGCGAGGTGCTCGAGCTCGGGGCTGGTTGCGGCCTATGCGGCATCGTGGCCGCGAAGCTGTGCGCCACTGGCCCGGTGCTCCTCACCGACCTCGCACCGCCGACGATCGCCAACATGGAGCACAACCTCGCCATCAACAGCCTGCCACCGACCGCAGCGCGCGCTGCTTCACTCGACTGGCGGGAGCCAAAGACTTGGCCTCCCGCACACTCCGTCGTCATCGGCGCCGACCTGGCGTATGCACGCGAGGCAGTGCCCGACTTGCTGCGCGTCGTGCGCGCGCTCGTCGCACCGGGCGGCTCCTTTCTCTACGTGGCGCCCGATTGTCGCGAAGGCGAGCCCGACTTTTTGCAAGGACTCACCGCAGCTGGCTTCGAGTGCCAGGCATCAGCCATGCCCGCCGACTACCTGCGATGCGTGCTGCCCGAGCGCTCCGACGAAGACTTCGAGATCCTCTTCGCGGAGCTGCGCGAGCGCACGTACTCTCTGTGCGCTGATTGCATGCTGATTGCATAATGATGGCATACTGATGGCATACTGATGGCATACTGATGGCATACTGATTGCGAGCGCACGTACTCTCTGTGCGCGCGCCGCCGCCCGTCGAACGCACGCACCGCCAGTGCCGCCTTGGGATGCTCAGCACGACGCGCAGCGCACCTTGGGACCTTGGGTGGGCCTCTGCTCTGACCACGTGCGTGCCCGCCACTGTTGCCTCTCAGCTATTGCTTCACCTCTCCTCTGAGCGCCGCGGCCGAGGGCACTGTCCCGCTCTCTCAAGTGACGGCGCAAGTGCACGCCATGGATCTGTCGTGACAGACGGGTGCGACTCGAGCCGGCAGCCGCCGCCACGGGGGCCGTCCGCGAGAGACTGCTTCACAGCGGGGGCCGTCCGCGAGAGACTGCTTCACAGCGGGGGCCGTCCGCGAGAGACTGCTTCACAGCGGGGGCCGTCCGCGAGAGACTGCTTCACAGCGGGGGCCGTCCGCGAGAGACTGCTTCACAGCGGGGGCCGTCCGCGAGAGACTGCTTCACACCGACCAACAGCAACATACACAGCGGATACTCGATAGCGGATTGGTGCACACGGCGTCAGTTGTCACGTACCCGCACGTGAGACGGGTCGCGGCATGCTGGGGGATGACCTGGGCGGCGAGATCGATGTGCGATGGCCGATGCTGGGTATCGTCGTGGATGGACCGGCCGGGCGCCGGGCCCGAACCGCGATGATCATCACGCGCTTCGACGGCCACGCGACGGTTCACGCATCACGGTAGTCGCAAGTCGGCCGGGCGCGTATCTCGTTATAAGGTTATATACATTATATCGCATTTGACAGTTACATTTTCCTCATCGTCCACTGTGGGCGCGACGCCGCGTACCCGCGACCCGGCGAGGCTGCAGGTTCGTTAACGTTTCGCGGTTATCGATACTGTCTCGACGTCGACTCTCTTGCCCCGGCGGTAAACTGATGACCGGACAGCATCGGCAACCCAAGGCGCGCACGACTCCCCGTCGTCCGGGGACGCCGATGTACACGGATCAATGCTGTGAGGACATGCTCAAGGCCCGGACTCCTCACACCACCATGCAGAATGCACCAAAAGCAAAACGCGGAGAACGCTGCTGACCAGAGCATGCCGAAGCGCGGCCTCTGGGAATCAAACGAAGCCGCGATATCTCCTGAGACGATGCGGAGAGGTTGCCAATGCGAGCGCACACAGCGCTGCCCGCGCAGTGCGTCTCGTTGGGCCGAGGTTCCATTCCGCATCTCAGGGCCTGAACGCGCCCGGGGGCTAACCCCGAGCGCACGGAGAGTTCTGTCAGCCAGCAGCCCCTCAGATATTCGCAGGGGTAGGGTCGCGCAGCACGCCGGTGCTGCGGAAGAAGCTGTCGCGGATGATCGGCTGGCGCGCAAACTCGGGCTTCGACCAGTCTGAGTAGCCAATCAGGTTGTCACCGACCGCATGCGAGGAGAGCACGACGCCGCCGCAGTTACGCTGCCCGCCGTCGAGCTTCTTGATGCGCTGCTTCGAGTACCACGTTTCGCGAGCGTCCTTCATCTCGTACGGCGTCACGCCGCCGGTCGCCTCCTTGCCGAGGTCGAAGAGGAAGTCGGGGCCGTGCGTCCACCGCCGCTCCTTGCCGCGCGCCTCGAGCTCAGCCATCCTCGCCTTATCCTCCTCCGTCAGGCTCGCCGCGGCACGCGCCGCGAACTTCTCCGCGAATGCCATCTCTGTCCGAATGGTCTGGCGGTACTTCTCCGTCTGCGGGGCACAGCGGCAGCGACGGCGGCGCAGCGTTCAGCACAGCATTTGGGTACCCCGGATGGGTCTACCCAGCGGTGGTAGCGCGCTGCGGAAAAGCGCGCAGCGGGTGCGCGGCGGCGCGCACGCACCTCGATGTCGATCGACATCTGGTCACGCCTGGCCTCGTCCTTAGACAAAAAGCCCAACTTCTGATTTTCTGGCGCTATGCCGTTGGGGTTGATCTTCGTCTGGATGTACCCTGTTTTGTCGATGTACCTGCACGGGAGGGTGGCGATAGTGAGCCGTCGCTGCCACACGTGACAGAAGCGCACGCCCGAAGGTGGCAGGGCAACCGCCGCGGGCGCGGCGGTGTGCAGACAGACTCCTCCGCTGGCAGGATCCTACGCACGCGCTCCCCGCGGCGCCTGCGAGGAGCCTCAGCAACTCCAGGCGAGCTCTGGTGCGTGCTGCAGGCTCCTGAGCTGAGGCCATCGCGCTCTGCCTGCCTGCAGTCGATCCGGGCGCCAGGCAAGGTCGCGATGCGCACTTTTCGCCGTTGAAGAGCCACTTGTGCTCGCGATCGAACATCGAGTTGTTGGGTCGCGCACCCGCAATGCCCTGCTTCGGCACAGCCATCGAGAACTGCTTGCCCAGCAGACGCGGATCCCTTTCCTTTGGCTTCGTGCCATACGGGTCGCCGATGTTGATGTACGAGGCGGTGCTGAAGACGCCCAGATGGGCGCGCTCCGAGTTCACGTTGTTGTTCATCTTGCCACCCCGCTCTGGAGCCGGCTGGCTGCTGCGCTTGCGCAACTGGTCCTTTGCGGACCGTCGAAGAAACGACCGCCGACACAGCGCCACGAGGAGAACGGGGCGGGGAGTTAGTAAGTTCAGTCAAGGGTTAGTAAGTTCAGTCATAGTAGAGCTGTGGCCTGTAAAAAGACACCGGGGGGAGCCGGGACACACACGGGACACACGGGGACACACGGTGACACGGAACACACGGACGAACCCGCGCACGGGCGGGCGCATCCAGAGTGGCCATCGCATGAGAGTGGGCAGCTCGCAACTACCGCCTCCGCACTCGGCCCCGCGTGGTAGCGTGGGGGGGGGCGAGTGCACCCAAGGGGGGCTACTCTTCCCTTACGCTGCTGAAGGCCACCCTCGCCGCCGCAGGCGTCCACTGATAGTAAGGCGGAGCGCGAAGCCCGGCCATGAGCTGATGGCTCACCCTTCCAACATCCAAGTCCCATCCCGGCCAAGGGTCATCCCAGCCCGGCGGGAGGTCTAGCGAAGCCATCAGGTCCTTGTAATGACTCGCGGAGGCGCCCCCACCACGGGACCCGCGATCTCGGAGGCCCCGAGCGTGCGGGGGGATAATTAAGGTCCAAGTTCGTTTCAAACCTCAGACGTTCATTCTTTTTATGATGTCATGCAAGCGGCGTGCGACTCACCGCAAGCCACTCATTCAGATCGATCTTGCCGTTGCCGTCGCAGTCAACAAGCGCGAGGAGCCGTTGAACTGTGTCCGCATCTACGCTGCGCCCAGCGTGTTGCGCGAGCGAGTTGACGACGAGGGCAAACTCTTCGGCACCGACCACACCATCACGATCCAGATCCCAGTGGCTGAACATGGTCGCGCCCGCGTGTACTTCGGAGGAGGACGCCCCTTCAAACCCGTTGACCGCTGATTGACTCTGTACTCGGGCGCGCAGAAGCTCGTGGTAGTCGTTTCCGCGCCACCATGCGGCGTCTGGTGCGGCTGAGCCCTTGGCCGAGGCAAGGGGCCCCGCACTAGCGTGCATCGCTGTGCTCGGGTCGGCGCGGGATGGCAGCTTGACATCCTCCAGAGATCCTCTGTCGGCACCGCTCTGTGCCAACGAGGGCTCGTCGCCCCTCAACTGCTGCTGCCAACGCCCAAACTCGCTGCTCGCTCCGTGGTCCGCATCAGTCGGCTTGCGCCCGTTGGTCTTCTCAAACTCTTTATCCCATCGCCGCATGCGTGCCCTGCGCCGGTGGTGAATGCGGTGGTGAGTAGGGCAGAAGACGGGGAGCTCACGCTCGTGACACACAAGGAGCATAACGGCAGGCCGCGCACTTGATCCGTCCACGCTCGGCCCTCTTCTCGATGTCGCGCGGCGCGTTGCTGTCGCGATCGAGGGCACCACTGCCGCCCTCGAGGGAATCAACCAATGCGTCAATGTCGTCGAGCAGACGTCGCAGCTCGCGATGCTGTTTGCTGTGCTGGCGATCGGCGTCGCTGGCGTCGTGATTGTGTATGCGCGTGAACTGCTGCTCCCACTCGTCGAGCCGTCCCTGCACCTGCAGCCGCTGCGTTTTGAGCTGCAGCACACGGTCAACTCCCGACATTGTCCGTGTTTGGACTGGCGAAATATGCTGTGAACTAGGAGAGATTCACAGTTCCCCGTTCTGACCGGCGAGGGCAGGAAAGATAACTTTTACAAACAACCCGTTTCGATTTCTTTCTCAGTAAAGGGGTGGCCTAAACTGGTCACAAGTGGAAACGCGCGGCTTCTCACCGTGACCCTCTCCTACTGTTACAGTCGGCCGGCCTCCTTGACGCCCCTAGGCGAGCACTCGTATGGACTTGATACTATATGCATCGTGCATCATAATCATGTGAAACGACTGTATGTGCTCTCACGAGCAAACTCGCGCTGCCTTCTTATTTGCTATGCACGTCACGCATCGTCATCGACGTTTCCAGACAGGAACTCCACCAGCGCGGCCGTGAACTCCGGTACGCGATTGGAGATGCAGCGTGCGACGACGTCAAAGTGCTCGCCCTCCACCAGGATCGGCGCCACCGTGGGGCCATACTGGCCAAGCGCATCCTCGAGGCTCGGATGGCCGTACACCTCCTTGTAGAAAGCCATGCGCTCGCTCGAGAGCACCATCATCACCGCAGCTTGGCCGGACTGGAACGGGGCTGTGAACGGGGCTGTGAACGGGGCGATGGTCTCGACCAGATCGAGGATGGTGGGGGCGATGCTCGACACGGTCCGGATTCTCCTGTGCTCCTTGAGCGCCTGGACGAATAGTTCTGGTGTGGACGCCTCTGGCAAGGCTTGCGCAGCTAAGAAGAGGTGCACGGCATCGCTCGGGACGGCGCTCATGGCTTCCACAAGCGTCTGGAGTCGCGCCTCCCCCTCCTCAGTGCCGTACTGAGCGTTCAGGCGCAGCCTCAGGATGAAGTGGGCCGCCGAGCGCGCGTCACTCTCTCTCGACGAGAGGAGCGCCGAGTCGGGCGCCGTCTCGCGGATGCGGGCCCACGATGGGAAGGGGTCGACGAGGACCACTTTTCGTGGGCACGCCCCGGCAGCGCGAGCGGCGCGCGCGACATGATGCGTCACGAGGGATCCGTACGAAGCGCCGATAAGGTCGAACGGAGTCTTGCCAAACGTGGCGACCAGTGCAGCTGTGTACTGTGAGATCATCGAGGCCGACGTGATGGGGAGGGCGTCGGCGTCGCTGCTCACGAGGTATGGATGCCGGATGGCAAAGATGGCGCGATCGCCAAAGTGCATCTTCCACAGGCGCTCGTAGCCCAGCTCGTCGCCCAGGAAGCTGTGCATGATGACCAGGCTGATGCCAGCGGCTTCGTCACTCTTGGCCGCACGGAGCCGGACCAGCGACGCATGCTCGTCGGAGGTCTCAAACATGCCACCAAGGTGGCTGCTCAGCGCCGCCAGGTCGAGTGCGGATGTCGGTGCGGGAGTGCAGCTGACCGCTGCAGCAGGGTCGCACTCCTCGGCCACGCTGTGAACGTGAAGGAAGGCAGCGAGGCTTCGGGCCGTTGGGTAATCAAGCACGAGCGAGCTTGGTAGAGCTGCCTCCTTGCCCACCGCCTGCTGTATCATGTTTTGAAGCTCCACAGCCCCGAGCGAGTCCAGCCCTGCATCCATCAGTGGTGTATCGGCATCCACTGCGGCGCCCGTTGTGCGGCTTGCCATCTCGAGCACCACGTCGACGTCGACGCGAACGGCGCGGCAGGAGACCACTGAGGCCGTGTCCACGCGTGGCGTCTGTTCGGCCGCGGAGACGCGCGGAGCAAGCTCCCTCAACATAGCTGGAGCGCTCTCTCGACCTTGGGCCAGCAACACGTCCCATCGAACCAGCCAGAAGGCGAAGACGGCGGGGCGGTTGGGACGGATGGCTTCTTGAAGGGCAGCCAGCCCTTGCCATGGATCGATCAGCCCAAGCCCCATCGCACCCATCCTCGAGTTCACCGTCGAGCTTGCCGCCATACCCACTTCCGCCCACGGCCCCCAATCGATGCTCACAGCGGGAGAGCCTCGGGAGCGACGCCACGTGGCGAGGGCGTCCAGGCACGTATTCGCACTCGCGTAATTGGCCTGCGCCGGCCCGCCGACGAGGCCAGCAATCGACGAAAAGTAGACGCACGCCTCGAGCGGCTCGCTGGCATGGCCTCGGTGCAGATGGCTGGCACCATGCGATTTGGGGCCGTGAGAGCGACTCATGTGGCTAGCGTCCTGGTTGGCGAGGAGCGCATCGGCAAGTAACCCTGCGGTATGCCAGAGCCCTCTGAGCGGTGGCAATGTGCAGCGCATGCGCGCAATGAGTGCACGTGTCTCAACGACCTCCGAGGCGTCGCACCGGTAGACCACACGCCTTGCCGTCCTCGTGCTGGCTCCACCACGAGAACCACTGCTGTCGGGCGCGGCTAGCCGTCCCGAGCGAGAGATGAGCACCAGCCAGGCCTCGCTGATCGAACTCTGAGCGAGCCAGCTCGCTGTCAAGAGTCCAAGCCCCCCCGTCCCTCCCGTGACCAAGTGAGTGTGAGGCTCTGCTGGTGGGCCTGCCGCTGGCTCCGAGATGGAGTTCAGAGGGTGCCCGGCGAGAGCCAGCCGCGGCACGTGCATCAACCCGCCACGGGCCAGTGCCATCTCGGGCTCATCTCGGACTTGATGCAGAGCGCGTGCCGTGGCGACGATCAGCTCGTAGTGCGGGGCGCGCCACTCGCCTGCACCCACGTCGGCGCACCGGACGTTGAGTGAAGGTGCCTCGGCTCTCGCGGCGCGGCTCAGGCCCCAGGCTCCAGCGTGCTGCGGTTGTACGCGCCCAGAGGTCACCTTGTGCACGTTGTGCGTGAGCACGTAGACGTCCGCCACAGACGCCTGGGGGCTCGCACAGCTCTGGAGGAGAGACAGGTGGGAGATCAATGCCACCAAGGGCGTACTCGCAGAGGGCAACACCACCAGCACGGTCGGCGTGCCCGATTTCTGTAACGTCCACGTCGGCCCGTCGGCTGGTCGTCGATGGAGAGCCGAGCCCAGAGCCAGAATCTGGATCTTCTGGTTCGGGCCTGAACTCGCATTCCGCCTCCATTGCAGCTGGTACGTGTGGCGCCGTGTGCGTCGTTCTTCCAGCCAGCCAACCGCAAAGTAGCCAGACGCGCCGCCCTCTGTGTGGACGATGCATTCACAGTCGCTGTTGAAGAGACGATAACCGCCTGGATCGTCGTCTACGGCTGCACTCATCGTACTCCAAAGCACGTGGTTCTTGGATCGAGACGCGGAGTTCACATGGTATGAGCCGACGCCAGCGGCAAAGAATGGGCGGCGCTGATGATCTTGCCACCACAAGTAGGCGTGCGCGCACGCGTCTAAGAAGGCACATGCTCGCAGGTGCACCTCTGTTTGCGCAAGGGTTTCGCGCTCATACTGCACGAGCGATAAGCACATCGAATACCCTGCCCACCCCTCCTTCAGGCCTCGGAATTCACCGCGATAGTCATTGCCTGTGGCCGCGTAAAACTCTTGGCCAGTCACCCCATCGGAGCATAGCGCGCGTGCCTCGGCGGGATTCAACCGAGCGGGACACGTCGAGCTCGTGCGCAGCCGAAGCTTCATGTCTGCGTGGGTCGTCCACGTACCATCTGGAGATCTCGACGAGATGCTGATCGCCGACGCGGACTGGTCGAGCTGCATCTTGATCAGAGGAGATCCTAGACTTGAGTCGTCCAGGAACATGATGTTTTGGAAATTGACGTCGTCGAGTGAATACAGCGTCGGCCCGTGAACGGCCATGACCACCACACGAACGAACTCGATGTAGCACGTCCCAGGAAGCAATGGGACCTTCCCAACGCGATGGCCACGGAGGAAGCTCAACTCGCGCGGCTCGAAGGAGTGCTCCCAGCTGAGCTCAGATGGACCCGTCGCAAGCAACCTCCCAATGGAGGGCGTGGCGAGGGAGCCTCGCGTGGATCCTGGAGGCGCCCAAGAAAACCTGCGGCCCTTTGTAAGAAAGCGGGGAGGCGGCGCCTCGAGAGCGCTCACGAGAGCGCTCTGCGGGGTGAAGCTCACTGCCGCGTGAGCAATCGTGCCGCTGAAGCCGAACGAGCTTACGCTACAACGCCTCAAGTCATGTGCTATCTGGGCTTGCGCTGGTAGCAGCGGCATCCGCACCTGAGGCTGGCTGTAATGCTGGTTGATCAGGGGATTCAGCACGCGCAGATGAGCGTTGCCCGTGGCAGCCGCGCTGTCGAGTGCCCGGCGGAGTTTGAGAAGCCCGACCTGACCAGATGCGGCCTCGCTGTGCCCCACGTTGGCCTTCGCTGCGCCCACGGTCAGCGGCGTCGCGCGACCGGCCGAGCCGTACACCGCCGCAAGCGCGCCCGCCTCCGTCGGGTCGCCGAGCGCCGTGCCCGTGCCGTGAGCCTCCGCGTACTCCACCATGTCTGCCGTGAGCGCCGCGCGCCCGAGGGTAGCTTGCAGTAGCATGCGCTGCGCCGAGCCGTTGGGCGCAGTCAAGCTCGCCGATCGACCATCCTGACGCACCGCACTGCCGCTCAGACAAAGCGCCGAGGTTGTCACGTCCTCGCACGCGCGCAGCACGAGCGCACCCACAGCCTCGGAGCGCGCGTACCCGTTCG
>Ga0210247_101230_pt1 | contig 21214 bp, 8 predicted proteins | sample ChrtobMetP3_16mM_FD_155449 | JGI IMG/M metagenome (GOLD analysis project Ga0210247, IMG submission 155449) | Chrysochromulina tobin associated microbial communities from unialgal haptophyte culture, Seattle, Washington, United States - P3_16mM | ecosystem: Host-associated > Algae > Haptophytes >... | reverse complement strand
ACGTTTCACAAACATCGCAAAGAGTGCATGAACCTGCTCTGACGGGATGGGCGCATGTACGGGGGCTCGGTACGTGTACTACCGAGCCGGGGGGGTGTAGCGCCATATCGGTGCCTACCCGTCTCCTGAGAGACAGTTGCATGCAAGCCGACACATTAACCAATTAGGGAACACCTAGAATTGTGTGACCCGATTTAGGTTGAATCGAACTGAGACCAAGGCAGATCGTCCTCACCGACTCGTCCCAACTCGGCGCTATTTCCAGCCGGTTCTCCATCGGTACAATGACGCCAAGTACGTATGGGATGATAAGACTGCCCGCGGCTGGCTCGATGGGTTCGTTCGCGCGAATGGCGGCCGGCCGCACGTCATTGACCTGGACGCCACAGAAGGATCGGCAGACAACCCTGTGGCCGTCGAGTGAGGCTCTCGGTTCGTAAGGGTGATTCCCACGGGAATATTTTACAGCGCGCCGGTCTCGGGAAACGCGCGGACGAGGCACCCATCTTGTCGAGCGACGCCATGTAGATTCCCGCATCCGCCGCGAGAATCACCTCATGCTTGCAGGAGGCGCATCGACCCTGCTGCTCGACGAGCAGTGTCGTGATCAGATTGGTGCACTCGCGCGCCGCGAGCGGCGCGCCCTTGTAGCGGGAACGCTTTGTCCGTGCCGCCGCGTCAGCGCCCATCTGAACCAGCTTGGCCGCCGGATCGTCGCGCAGCCGCTTGCACACCTTGACCGAGCGGCACGTGTCGCACACTGCGTAGTGGAAGGTCAAGCGCGTCTTTGCTTGATCGCTCCAGATCACAGATGTGTTGAGGGCCGTGCGCGGGACCTCACAGTCGACACACGGCGTCCCTGTGCCGTTGGGCTCACCTCCAGCCTCAAGCAGGGCGAGGCGCCGTTCGAGCTTGGTGCTTGCACGAGCACCGGACATGTTTTTAGGTACAGCGAATGTCGAGCTCGTGCTCTACTTTGGAAGCTCGGATTCTCAACTTCCACAATGCTCAGTGGGATCTATAACGAACCGCCCCTCGCCAGTGGGGGAGTTCTAGCTGCCCGATGGTCGCCCGCCTCAGGTACGGTCCGGTGAGACAAAAGACAAATCGCGGACTTTCGAGATTTACGTGTTGTTACTAGTTGTAAAAAAACTTCAACAGAGTTTGGTCAACTCATCACGGCCGTTAGGGTGTTTTAAGCACCATACACGACCCATGTGGGTCAGTCATTCACTCACTCCAGTCTCCACTCTCAGAACTCACACATGCACAGTCGTGACGCATCCGACCCTGCAACTGTGCATGGCGCGGCGCATCTCCAAGCTCCCACCCTCTGCAATGCATTCATCGACATCGTTCCCAACGTGTACGTCGATTGCGCATGGACAGCGCAGAGCACACGGAACGCCCATACACTGCTCTCACATCATCACCTCAAGGTGGTACAGCTCCCCTGACTGCGCGCCGGCAGCAATCCTGGGCCAACTCACAGCCACACACGAGATCGGGCTCGGCGCATAGAATGCACCACCCCCGTCCTTCATGCGAATCGTCGCACCATCGCGCACCACACCCTCGGCCTCTTTGCTGAAGGCCATGGCCTCACCTGGACGCGTTTCTAGCAGGTTGAACGAATCTGCATCCCAGACTTTGATCGTCCCGCCATTGCATGCGGACACGATCTTGGTCCCGTCCGGGGAGAACGCCACCGACCTGATGCTGCTGCTGTGGGCGTTCGTCTTCTCGCTCAGCAGCCCCAGCGCGTCTGTCAGACAAGCCAGCAGGCGTCAGTTTTGGCCAAGGAGGGGCGATTTTGAGGGCAAACGCGCACCCGAATCCCAGACTTTGATCGTCTTGTCCCACGATCCCGACACAATCTTGGTCCCGTCCGGGGAAAACGCCACCGACGCGACTGCCTCGCTGTGGGCGTTCGTCTTCTCGCTCAGCATCTCCAGCTTGACTGCCAGACAAGCCAACAAGCGTTAGTTTGGGCCGAGGAAGGGCGATTTTGAGGCCAAAAGCGCACCAGAATCCCAGACTTTGATTGTCTTGTCCGCCGATCCGGACACAATCTTGGTCCCGTCCGGGGAAAACGCCACCGACATGACGTAGCTGCTGTGCGCGTTCATCTTCTCGTTAAACAGCTCCAGCCCGCCTGCCAGACAAGCCAGCAGGCGTCAGATTTGGCCAAGGAGGCGCGATTTGAGAGCTCGCGGCGCACCCGAATCCCAGACTTTGATCGTCCCGTCCTCAAAGCCAGCCACGATGAGCGATTTGGACTGGTTAGTGACCTTGTCACCATCCTTGCCATCGTCCCAGATGGCGACGCTCTGAACCCTACTTGTGCCCTGGATCTCCTCGATCAGCTCCTGGCTCTCGGTGTCGTACACGAAGATGGAATTGCCTGAGCCGCTGACGATGCGTGTGGAGCCGACCGCCACAGAGCTGACTTCCTCCTTATGCGACAGTGTGCCGATGCACGCGTCCTTCTCTTGAGATTTGTTACGCCACATGAGTACACGCGTCGGCTGCTTGGACGATAGTTGCAAAGCTGCTGCACGAAACACCGCGCTTGCATCTGGCTGCTGCAGGGCGAGCTGCATCACCGCCGCGCCCTTGTCACGCTGCAGCACGTCCATGTACTTGCCCACAAATTGGCGCATCTCGGTCGCGTCTGCCAGGTCCACATTGTCCACACCTCGCAGCTCGAGGTAGTCCTTAGCCACGCTCGAGAGAAGGCCTCTATCGACGCGATCACGGAGTAGTGCGAGGTCGGTCGCATACACTTGGGCAGCTTGGGCAGCGAAGGCAGCTTTTGCGCCCTGGCCATCGGCGCGACAGAGGTGCAAAATGCCGTGTCGCAGCCAGTAGTACGTCGCCACATCATCCGGTGCACGGCCTTCGGTTGGACGTGTCGTGGTGCGCCACGCGATGAACCCCTCGGCGAGCATCGCGTGCCCATCCTTGCGCTGCACCTTGAACTCCGCCGACGGCTCTCTGATCGAGCTGCCTTCTGAGATCTCGCCCGTCAGCCAGTCGACGATGGTCTTGTGAAAGACATGAAACTTGCCATCGCGCACCGGAAAGAGGTGCGCCGTCGTCTCAAGCGCGCGCTCCTGCTGCCCATCGTCCCACCGAAGGAGCGCCGCCGCCATTGCCACCGTGATCGGCTCGCGCGCTGCCGCAATCAGCTCCACAAGGGGCTTCGCCGCGGTCCACGCGGGGTCCACTTGACCCTCGGGAAAGGCGCGCTTGAAGTTGACGGCGTACACCTCGCCCAGGCCGGCTGGGAGCGAGTCGAGGTTCTCAAAGTGAATCTCGTGGCCTTTCTTGGCCTCGCTCTCGAGGTGCTGGCCGAGCATGTAGGCGTACAAGAAGAGCCCTTCCGCCTTGGCCGAGAGTGCCTCGACTGCTGCGTCCAAGGAGGACGTGCTCAGGCGGCCAACGATGAAAGCCTCGAGCTCCCCGGCATCAACCATTGTGCCCTGGCAGAGAGCCGGCAGCTCCTCGCGGACCTTCTCATAATGTACGTGCGCCTCCTTCTTTGCCGCGAGCATGTCTACGTGGTTGAGCTGGATCTCGCACACGTACGTGGTGCCATCCGAAAGCACAACGCCAGCACACGAGTTGAAGTCGGAGTAGCCCATCGGCGTTGGCGACGCGTACTTATTCTTGAGCGTGAGCACTTCGATGCCCGCCCCCTTGAGCCCCTCGGCAAGCGCGTGTGCCATGCGCGAGCAGCTGCTGAAGCGCAGGGTAAGCCGCGCGAGGTCCTTGAGCTTGTTGGCATGGCCACCGTAGTCGTTCTTCATCTTTTCAGACACCCTTGGCTCAGACTTGACACCAGGTGAGTCAGCGAACTCGACCCACGCTCTTGCCTTCCCCTGGACTGGATGGCGGAGCGTTGCCTTGTTTGGGTCCGCCTCCCATTTGTCCGCGATGAGCAACTCGAGCTTCTCCTGCGCCTCGGGCGCCTGCTTCACATGGACGGTGTGTAAATCGTCCGACACTTGCACGAGGTCGGCGTTGCGCTTCTCCGGCACTGCGATGAGCTTCTTGTAGCCCTCCTCGGCACTCACCTTCTCGCGCACCTTGGCGTAGATGGCCTTGGACATCTCCATGGGCTTCTGCAGGACTGCAAGCTTGCCCTTCATGTCAATACCATACGTTCGCTTGACATCAGCCTCAATATCGGCGATGCTCGCCTCGCCTTTGATGTGCTGACGCGCAATCGTGCGCAGGTACACCTCGACGTCGGCCCTGTTCTTCGCCTCGTCGGCGCGCAGCTCTTTGGGTGTGAAGCTGCTGAGCACCCGCCTGATCTGGGGCTCCTCGCGCGAAGTCACGAAGAGCTTGAGCCACGGCGGCAGCCGAGAGAGCTGGCTGGCGATGACGGCAAGCAGCGGTTTTTGCGACTCCTTGGGCAGCTCGTCGAGCGCGTCGAGGATGATGAGCAGCGGCCTCTCGGGCGCCTGGACCTTCGAGACGAGCAGCGGCGTCTCGAAGAGCGCCGTGAAGAGCTCCGCGGGGTCGTCCACCGCTTCCCCTGGTAACCCCGTGGCCTCAAGCTTCTCCTTGTAGCCCGGGAGCCGGTGTGCGAGCATGGCGGCCAGGCTGCGGAGCAGCGAGCCGGGCGCCGACTGCGCCGGGTTGTCATGGCGGCAAAAGTGCCAGGCGACGGTACGGTTGATGACACGGTCTAGGAGCTCGGCCGTGAGCACCGACTTCCCGGTGCCACCGCCACCCATCAGCCAGAAGAGCTGCGGCGACGCCGGGTCGTCGAGCCACTTGAGGATCTCGGCAAAGGCCCACTCGCGCGTGCCTTGGAGATGCGCGCTCTTCTTCTCGCGCCACAGCTCGCGAAAGTCATGAGGCTTCAGATCGAGCGTCGGCGGCACGCTCAGCTGTCCTAGCGTATGGCTCTCGGACAGGGCAGAAGCACCAGGCGTCAGCCCAGATGGAGCTGCCACCGGCACGTCAAGGCCAAGACTCACTAGCTTCCTCTTTTCTTGTTCGCCCACTTCGACGAGGAACACCGATCGCTCCTGCGCCGATGCACCTTCGTAGGCGGCCTTGATGTCCGCGTCTGAGCTCTCGACGGTCAAAGCAGAGGCACCCGCACCCATGCCGCCTCGGACGCGCATCATCCCCGCAAGTCGCTCCCCTGATGATTTCGCCTCCGCCTCCGCCTCCGCTACCTGAGCCGCTTGCGCCGCCACTGCAACGTTGTCGTCGATGCCGTCGAGGTTGGTGTCGTCCCCGTCGTCGAGGAAGGCATTTTCTTGCGCGGGGCCCATTGCGGTACGGTGCGGCGGCTGCAGCGCTGCCTCGTCGAAGAGCTCGCGCTTCATCTCGGGTGGAGCTGATCGCAGGGGCCCCGCAGCAGGCTTTGGCATCCCAATCTTATTGGGCCTTTCTGAGACCGTCTGTTTCGCTGCCGCCCGTACACCGCGGGCGCTCCACGCATTCGCGCGTGCGCTCGACGGTCCCGATGAAAACAGCCGTTGCAGTTCTGCCACCTCGGATGCCTCGTTGACAGCAGAAGCAAGCGGCAGAAGCTCACTCAACTCCTTCCAAAGAGTCGCTCCGCCGTCCTTGGGCTGCACACGAATGTGTGGACCGGAGCGCTTGATGACAGTGCCGGTAGTTTCGACTCCAATATGCTTGAAGCGCACGTAGTCGCCCTCCTTCGGGTCCATGAGAGATGCTCGGGGTGAGCGTCTGGGGGACAGTTCCGCCGACGTCGCCAACGCAGCAAACACAGGCAAGTTTTTGGTGATGCGCAATGGAAAAAGGCGAAATCTTGGTCTCAAGTCTTCGTCCATATTTGGTATCCTGATTGCTGTGCAAATTCTGTGCTTTAATTTTCACAGGAACCCACGTACCCGTCATCCCCTGGGTACATATAGTACAAGCAAGCAAGGGTTTTTCTGCGGCACTTCTGTGACGTGACACACAACCGTATACTTCGCCTGAGTCTCACTCTCTGCCACTGGCCACTGCCAACCGGAGCCCGTGGTCGCTCACTAGACGCGCGGCTGGCGGTGGTGCAGCAGCAGCAGCAGGTGCGGGAAGGGCGGCTGGTGGTTGAGGAGGAACTCGCGTACGCCATTCGAGAGCCAGAGGGTCGTCAGCTCATGCAGCCGATTCAGCGCCAGCTGCAGCGGCCGGCCGCGCTTCAAGCCACGATCCTCCTCGCCATGGCCATCGAGATAGGGGGAGCCCCACCAGCAGTGCTTGCGTCCGCGCACGAGAAGCACCTCCGTGCGCCGGACCACCAGAAAGGCCGCGATGCCGAGGTGCTTCTGCTGCGCATGCCGGCAGCACTCGTCGTCGCCGCCCTCACGGCAGCAGTCCGAGGCGGCGCACACGAGCTCGCCACAAAGCAGGCAGCACGCGGGCTGTAACGGCCGAGTGCCGCAGACCGTGCAGACGCGCCGCGTGGTCTGGTTGTACAGCTCGCTAAAGTGCTGCGGCAGCGTGACGAAGGGCGATGGCGCCGCCGCCGCCGCCATAGCGGCGCGGCGCCCGCCGAGCGCCCTGGCGAGCATCAATCTCCCTGGAAGGAGATTCACAGGAAGGAGGCGACGCGGTGGCGGCAGCAGCAACGTCGAGGAGGCTGGGCCCTTGGGCGAGAGCGACGACGAGGCCGACGGCGACGGCGACGGCGGCACGACGGCGGAGGTCGCGCTGTCCAGATGGAATGCGAGGGCACTGAGCAGCTCGGCATGCTGTGAATGACCGAAGGCATGCGCGAGCTCCGTCGGATGCGGCAGCTGCAGTGCGACGAGGAGAGCAGAGAGCTCATCGGGCATCGCAGCGGCGGCGGCGAGCTGCTCGGCGGGTGTGCTCGACAGGCAGCAGTGCGAGAAGAGCAGGGCGTGCCGTAGAAAGGGCAGCAGCCCTGACCAGTCGACGCTCGAGACGGCGCCGCGCGGCGCGTGGGCGCCCGACACGGCGCTCGGGAGCCGGCCATCCGCCCGTAACGGCGCGAGGGAGTCGCGGAGCGTGTCGGCCCATTCACACGGGCTCGCGCTCACTGACGAAGCGGAGGCAGCCGCGGCGCTCATTGACGAAGCGGACCCGGCAGGCATGGGTGCGACGCCCACCACGGCGCCCACGAACGTGGCATTCAGAGCTTGCGCAACCATCTGGGGCGTCGTGCTGGGCGTCGCCGCAGGCACCGCGGCCGACATGGACGTGCCGTTCGAGGGAGCGTCCTGCAGAGCGCCGAGTTGGGCGGCGGAGATCGCGTACAGCAGGGTGAGGAGCCGCCGCCACTCACCCTCGAGCTCCCAACGCGCGCGCGGCCAGAGCAGCGTCGTGAGCACGAGCAGCGCTGACGTGTCGAGCCCGAGCAGTGGCAGCGGCAGCGCCCGCCGTCGCGCCGCTGCCGAGGTGTGAACCGAGGTGTGATCCGAGGCCGACCCCGCCTCCGACTCCGATGCGCTGCTCGTGCTCGGGTATCCCCTCTCAGTCTGCGCGCGCAGCAGCTCGCTGAGGCGGTTGCGCAGGTCGCGCGCCGCCTCGCCGTCGAGCCTGCCCGAGTGCGCCCTCCACGTGCCGAGGCTTCCCCGGATTTCGTCACCTCGGCCGTTGGACGTCGGGTCGGGCGCCGAGGCGAGCGCGGTGGTGGCCGCCGCGAGATGCCGAAGCCCCTCAGCCTGCGTGAACCCGTTGGAGACGGCGGCGAGCACGGATCGGCCCGCGGCATGCAGGGAGGTGACTGTGATCGCGCAGGTGAGCGACACAGAGCCGCCGAGGAGCACCGCGCCCACCCCCGGCGCGGTCGAGGTGAAACCGCCCAACGGCTGCATCCCGAAGGGCGGCTTCGACAACTCGACACACACGAGCTTCTGAAGAGACTTGACGAGATCGGAGATCGCATCGAGGTGCATGGGGGAGCGACCGAGCGCCGCGGTAGAGGTTGCGACGCCACCCAAGCCACCCACGCCACCCACGCCACCGCCACCCTCGGCCACGTCGTCGAGCGCCGTGGTGGGCGAGCCCTGCTCCCGAAGGCTCCACGGCAGCCACTGAGCGCCGTGATGAGCAGCGGTGGCCGTCGTGAGGGAGCTCGGCAAAAGTACCGGTAGGGCGGCGGGCGTGGACCCGCGTAACCACACGTCGCTCCGCAGCCAACCGAACAGATCGAAGGGGGGCGCCCGCGCCGTATCGGGCGCCCCGAGCCACGGCGCGCTCAACACGGCGTCGGCGCTCAACCCGGCGGCACCCGAGACGGCGCCCCCACCTCCAGGCCCGTACGATGCTGCGGCGCTCAACACGGCGTCGGCGCTCAACACGGCGCGCGGGGCGAGGGCCGCACGGGCATGGGGGACCTTGGGGCTCCACTGAGAGAGCGCCGCGGCGGAGGGGACGGCGTGGCGTGGCGTGGCGTGGCGGGGCGGCGTGGGCGGCAGCGGCAGCCGCTCGGCCGCGTGCATGGGCATCATCGGGATGAGCACATTCGAGATACGCCGGCACACCGGGCACGTGAACTCGCCCTTCTCCAGAGAGCCCGCGTCCGGCTGGAGCGCTGCCATTGAGCGCGCCAAGCAGTCGGCGTGTACCTCATGCCCGCACGCGCGCACATGCAGACCCTGCGCCGGCCAGGCACCGCAGAGAACGTTCCACAGCGCCGAGACGCAGGGGGGCTGCTGAGGCTCGCGTGGGCCGCCCGGTGCGCGCTGTACCGGGCGCTCTTCACAGCGCTTATCCTCGGCCATCTGCTCGTGCATGATCGCGAGCACGCGTGCCAGTAACGGCTCCGCATTGGGCCCTCCTTGCAGGTCGTCCAATCGCGCAAAGTCCTCCGTCTCGCGAAGCAAATCCCCACCGGCCTCGTGCACCTGATGAGGGAGGCCATCCAATACAATCAGAGGCAATCAGCGGTCATCAGAGGATCAAATCCCCACCGGCGGCGGCGGCGGTGGCGGCGGCGCGTACGGCAATGCGCGCCGGCGGATGTGGCAGCGGTGGCACGACCATCGGGTTGCCGACGACGTTGGCATCCTCCTCGAGGTCGTCGACCTCCTCGGCGACGACCCCTTCCAGCTCGTCTTCCTCGACGGGCGTCTCGCCGTCCTCCATCCCCATCACATCCGCGTCGTCCATGGCGTCCACTAGCCGCGCACCTCCGTTCACACCTCCCGGCGCGGCGCCCGGCACGGCGCGCGGCTCAGCAGGGTCGTCGGCCAGCTCGTCGTCGTCGGCCATCTCGGTCTCGAGCTCAGCCTGGGTCGCATGCGCCACGAGAGCCGCGAGCTCAGCGGTGGCCGCCCACGCAGCCGATCCCTTGAGCGGCGCCGCTGCCGCCGTCGTGCCGGCCACGTCATCGCCGCCCCCCTCGGTTTCGTCATCCGCCGCCCCTCTCGGTTTCGTCGGTTTCGTCGGTTTCGTCGGTGCTCCCCCCTCGGTTTCGTCATCGCAAGGCTCGCAGGTAGGGGGGAGCACCGACGCCCCAGGCGGCGGCGCGCGGAACGAGATCGCCTTCTGCGCAAAGGCAATCATGCCGCACACGCTGCTCTCAGGGAGCAGCATCTCGTGGCACAGCGCGCAATAGCGCGTCACCGGCGGCAGTGCCTGCGCGCGGGCCTGCGGAGAGTACGGGGGCGTCGTCGTGGGCGCGCGGGCCTGCGGAGAGTACGGGGGCGTCGTCGTGGGCGCGCGGGCCTGCGGAGAGTACGGAGGCGTCGTCGTGGGCGTCGACGTGGCTTGGGTGGCGCCGGTCGGCGCGAGCGCGCGCGTGGGGCGGAGAGGGGAATGAGTGGCGAGAGGCCGACCCTGCTGCGCCGGCACGGGCGGAGGGGGCATGCGATCACGATCACTCAGCGCCCCCCCCTGTTGCCCTGCCGCCGCCGCCACCGGCATCATAGCCTCGGCCTCCGCCGCCTCTCCCCGCGCCGTCGCCACCTGCGCCGCCAGCCTCGGCGCGGCCGGCTCAGCAGCGGTATCGACCTCCATTAAGTCCTCGGCGGCGCTCGGCTCGGCGCTCGGCCGTTCCGCCGCCGGCTCCGCCACGGCGCTCGTGCCGGCGCTCGAGCCGGTACCGGTAGCGTCCACGCCCTCAAAGGCAGCTTGCTCCTTGGAGAATCGCTGCATGATGGCCGCCTGCCGCTCCTTGGCAAGCTGCTTGCGACGCAGCACCTCCTTCTGATCTCGGGGTGCCGCGCCACCCGCGCCCGCGCGTGCGGCGCCGCCCGCAGCGCCCGGAGCGGCGCCACCCAGGCTGCCCGGGACGGCGCTCACGTCCTCGGGCTGGGGGCGTAGGGCTGCTTCCACAGCCGCTGCGCACGCTGGCGACGTGGCCTCGAGGCTCGCGGTCAGCTGCTGCGCCAGCGCCCGGGCTGTGGGCATGCGCTCATCGCGCGACAGTTGGCACACGAGCTGAATGAGCGTCGGAGCGGCCTCAGCCACGAACGAAGGAGCGCTCTGCATGGCGCTCGTCAGGCTCGGGTTGGGCGCCGTGATGGGCGCCGGCGCCAGCAGGATGGGCGCCGTCCGCACATTCTCCTCAATCGAGGTGGCCGATGGCGGGAAGACGCGCGTGAGTGGCGCGAAGAAGCGCCGAGGATCCCCCGCGCCCGGCCCGCCCTCGAAGACCCACGTCTCCGAATGGAGCAGCGCTACCAAGACGACGCGCCGCTCCGCGTACGCGCCGTACTGGGCGCCATACAGCAGCGTGTGCTCGCGTGTCGCGGCGTCGAAGGCGCACACGACGGCCTTGCGCCAACGAGGCTTCGTATGTGGCCCTGCAGGCGGCGTAGGTGGCCCCGGAGGCGGCGTAGGCGGCCCCGGGCACGGCGAGAAGCCGTACACCCAGATGACTCGTCCTACACAGTCAGACCCAAAGATCTCGGCGGCAGTGCGCGGCGGCGGCGGCGGCGGCGGCGGCGCCTTCGCCGCAGCGGAGGCGGCGGCGGAAGCGGCGGCACCGGGCGGCGCTCGGGGCGGCGCGGCGAGCGCCAGCTGTAGCAGCCGCAGCGCGACACACAGCAGCCTCTCGGAGCCGCGCTCACCACGGCGCACGGCGGCGTATAAGACTGCGTAGAGGATGCCATGCACAGAGGCGCAGGAGAGGGCATGTGGCAGGCGCTCGAAGGCGGCACACGGCGGCGGCGGCGTGGGCAGCGGCGCGTCGGACGGCACGAAGCGCGCGGCACGCTCCTGCGCGCGGTGCACGTCCTGGGGCGAGTAGAGCGGGAAGAACGCATCGAAGCGGCTCCATGCCTCCTTGCGCAGCACGTAGCGACCCTGGGCCATACCGGTAGGCGCCACAAAGTTCGCGATGCGGTGGAGGGACTCTTCAAACTCGGGCAGCTCAGTGAGGCGCTTGGGCAGCGCATTGATGAGCTCCGAGTAGGTGCAGTGCTCAGAAAGCGCGAGGCGGTGGATCAACTGCCGTTCGAGTACCTGAGCATTGCGCCACGAGGCAGCGGCCCTTGCCGCGCCGCTGCCGCCGCTGCCGCTGCTGCCGCTGCTGCCGCTCGTGCGCTCGACGACGGATGGCGGCGCGGGCGGCGCGTCCGCGCTCGCGCAGGGCGAGCGCTCATTGACGAGCATCACGAGCAGCGTGAGGAAGTCTTCCGCGAGCGGCGTCGGGTCGCCTGGGGCGACGCCCGGGGCGAGCGGTCGGTCTGAATGGTCCACGGCCGGGTACGCGAGCGGCGGCTGACTCGCCGAGACGAGGCCTGGCAGAAAGGAGCGCAACGCGAAGGTGGCGAGGCCGAGGCCGACAAAGCGCGCAGTGCCCAGCCGTAACAGGCAGTACTGCAGCAACATCAGGTCCGGCATCATGAACAGCTCGCCGAAGGTAGGGGAGCGGTACAGGGTCGCGGGCTTGGAGGCCGCATGGCCGTTACGCACCCAGTACGAGGAGCGCGTCTGTGAGAGGAGCGTGAGCACGCGGAGCGGGTGCTTCGCCAACCGAAGGATAAAGTCCTCCTTGAGCGGCACCGCGCCGTCGAGGCACGGCGGCAGTAGGCTGTCCAAGGGCAGCTGCAGCGTGTGGGCGCCAAAGGAGACTAGGGTGGCCAGCAGCCGGTGCAGCGGCAGGTGGTACGAGAAGAGGCCACGCGTGCCGTCGCACCCGAGGCGTGCAGCCCGATGGCAGAGCAACCATGCACGCAGCGAGCGCGTCGTGTGCGTCACCGCGGCCACGTAGCGCGCCGCCACCTGCGCGCGCGCCGGCGTCGCACACGGCAAGCTCAAGGCCAACCCGATTTTGGCCGACGCGTCGGGGTCGGTCTCTGGAGCCGCGATGCCCGCGACCACGTGTGGGAAGAGCTGGGACATCTCTGTGCCGAGGGAGAAGGCGTCGGCCCACGTATTCTCCTCTCGGACGACATGCATCTGCGTGCGCCTCCGGATGGGGTACAGACCCTGGCAGAGCGAGAGGCAGCGCAGCAGCAGCGGCAGCAGCTCGCCTCGCCGCATGAAGGCATCGGCGAGCGGCAGATGGTTGAGCGTGTACCGCACATCGTAGCAGACCTGTGAATACAAGTGCGAGCTGACGATCGGCGACTTGGCGCTCACGACGAGCTCAGCGGCCTCTAACAGCTCCCCCGCCTTCTCCATAGCCGCCGCCGCCACGAGCGTCGACGTCCACTTGGAGCCATACTCCTCGACCGAGCCGAGGGTTAGTTCATCCTCCGCCGCCGTCCACTCATACCGTTCGACCAGGTTGCGAACTCCGCCCACACCCGAGGCCGAGCCAGCCAGAGGACTCGCCTCCACATCCATCATCTCGCTCGGCCCGCCCGCCACATCCGCCAGCCGCCAGCCCACATCCACCGCACCGTTGGGCGAAAGGGCGACGGGTTCGTCCGCGGGTTCGTCCGCTTCGTCCCGTGACGAAACTGCATGCCCCAAAAGCTCATCCGACCCCAGCTCAATGTCCGCCTCCTCCTCGGCGGCCTCCTCGTCCTCACCCTCCTCGAGCATTACGCCGCCCTCGGCGCGCGCCGCCTCGAGCAGCAGCGAGTGTAGCGTATCCAGCAGCATTCCGAGCAGACCGTCGGTCACCATGGTGACGACCAGGTTACCCTTGAACTGCACCGTGAACTTGCCAAAGGTGGTCGAGCCCGAGTCTTTTGGCGCCACCGAGGTCTTCGAGTCCGTAAGGGCGACGGAAGCTGCCTGGAGGATGAACGCGGGGTAGTGCCGGATGACATGCTGTAGCAGCGCCTGCTTGAAAGGCATGTCTCGCATCAGCTCAAAGTAAAGGGCGTGCAGCTCCTCACGTAACCCCTGTGAGGAGAGAAGAGGGGAGACGAGAATGAGCCGAGAGGGAGCCCTAGTGTCGCCGAGGCAACGGGGGAGCGAAGGCAAAGGGACAGCCAGGGCGAGGGCCGATGCGAGGCATGGGATGCGCGCTCAGGACGGCGCGAAGACAGCGCGCTCAGTACGGCACGCTCAGGACGGCGCGTTACCAGCCCGAGCTCGCCTTCCACACACAGTAGCATGTCGAGAATACTCCGACCGTGTGGGCCGCCGAAGAGGGTCGTTGTCTTGTCGACGCCGCCCGCGCCCGCGCTCGCCAGCGCGCCGCCGCCGCCCTTGCTCGAGCTGCGGTCGAGGATCTCGCGGATCCAATGGAGGTTAGCTCGCGTCGTCGAGATCGCACCGCTCGCCGCGGCGGAGGCCGCGCGATGGTTGAGCTCGGCCTCGCCCCGGCCGACGGCGAATGCGCCCGAGACGGCGCGATTCGCGGTCGCGGAAAGCGCGGGGGTGACGGTAATGCCCGAGCCGGCCGCGCCACTCGCCGCGCGGATGGCGGCGTCGGCGCGCTGGCGAGCGCGGGCGAGGGCCGCGCGGCTGGCGGCGTCGGCGGGTGCAGGCGCGCGCGCGGGCGCGTCCGCAGAGGGTGACTCGGTACGCGCGGACACGGATGCGGTGGTGGCGGTGCGCGGCTGACTCAGGTGAACGCCAACAAGCGAGCGGATCCGAAGTGAGGTGGAGGCGAGACGGGTGAGCCACGTGACGAGCAGCAGCCGCGGGTCGCAGCCGTGCCAGCCGTCGCTCAGCTCGCCGTCCGGCATCACGAGCAGGTGCGCGTGCAGGTACGCGGCCGTGATCGCGTCTAGCAGCGTCTCGAAGCACCGCCGTTCCCTTAGGTCCATGCTGTCGCATGCGTACTCATCGAGCGCAGTCGAGGGTGGGCCCGGGTGCTTCTTGCAGAAGCCCTCGCGCCGCCACGCCTCCACGTCGCCGCAGTCGCAGCACCCGCCGCCGCTGGAGAACATCCAGTAGTCGTGCCCCGTGTGGTCCGAGTTTATGAAGCAGTCATGGCAGATGGCGCAGCTCGGGTCCATGCCGCATGTGCGGCAGTGGTAGACGGTGTCGCCCGTCTTCCACACGAAGCCGCACATGCCAGTACATGCCGAGTCAGCAGATGAGGCAGTGGGCTGTGCGCTGCCGGTGATGATGTAGCTCACAAACTCCAGCACATGCTCGGGCTTGTGGCGCTCGATCAACGTGGAGATGAGCGTTTCGAGGTCGACGTGATCCGACGCGCGAACTCTAAGGGCGAGCTCGCGCAATTCGCCCATTTGGCAGCTTGCTGCGCTAGGGCGCAACCAGGAATGGCTCGAGCAGGAGGCGAGAAGTTGGTGTGACTGTAAATACTCGGCCGCCATACAATGTAGTGTGGGACCACCGCGTGTATGCTCGTGGCCGAGATTGAAATCGACTGTCACCAATACGGCGTTTCGCCGGTAAGCGTATGTTCCCAGGTCGTTCGCGACGTCAACAACCGGCCCTCTCCTTCCGGCCCTCTCCTTCCTTCCTCTCTCTGGGCATTGCCCTGGGCTGATCCCTTCGCACTGCACGCTGCGCTCTAGCTGCGCTCATCATGCTGTCGCCACGCGCCGCGCTCTACTCGACGCGCGTCTCGTCGTCACCGCGTGTCGCGCCGAAGTCGCGCCCCGACTCAGCGCGCGGCAGCGGTTCAGGTACTGGGACAACGCACGGTGCCGCGGCACGGGCGCTGCTGAAGACCATATACTCCTCCGGCCAACCCCCTGCCCCGCGCGTTACACCTGGGCTATCCTCCTGGACTTACTCTTCGGTCAAAGGCTCCGTTAAAGGCGGGCGCATCATTCCTGGACAATCGCTCGGCCTGCTTGATGGCCATGCCAGCTCGCCACGCAACAGCCGGCCTGGCACTTCGACGATGACCCCCCGATGCACCTCCGATCATGGCACCGAAGCATATCGCCGGGCCTACGGCGTGGTGCCGTTCCGAACGTGGACGACGCCCGAAGCCCTTTTCAGCATCATCGACGTGGACGGCTCCGGCAGCATCTCTTTGGGCGAGGTGCGCAGGTATTTCGAGAAGGCGTCCTTCTTCGACCCCGTCAAGATCGAGGAGCTCTTTGCGCTATTGGACGTGGACGGCTCCGGCTCGATCTCACGCGAAGAGTGGCGGCGCGGCTTTTACAAAGCGGGGTTTGACGGCAGCGGCGGTGTGGTTGGCCAGACGCCCGCGGGATTCGCGGTGCTTCAGGAGCTTGTTTCGCCCAGCACGATCAGCAATGCTGCGCTCGTTGAGCTTCACCTCAACCGCCCGCCTGTGCGCATCCCACGCTCCGAGGAGCGCGGCATGACGTTGCCCCAGCTTCGCCAGCTGTGGGCCCACGTTAGCGACCGCTGCCCAAGGGAGGGCTGGATGAACGTCCACGGAGAGCTACTCGAGCCCAAGACTGTAACCATGTACGAAGTCGTCCGCTACGTGATCAAACCCGCGACAGTCCAGTATCGGTGCAGCTATGTGGAGCGGTGCCTTGGCGATCGGGAACCGATTCCGCCCACGTGGACGGTCATCCACTGGTGGGAGGACACCTTGCTCAATCTGCTCCTTTGCATCGAGCAGCACGCGACGGACCGCGGCGTGAGCGAGGAGAGCTCAGCATATTGGATCGCAGCCTTCGCCCTCAACCAGCACGACCCGACATCCGACATTAAACTCGACAAACTCGCGCGCGAAGCCATCCCTCGTACCATCGCGTTATCCGTCACCATTGGCTGCCTGGTGGTCGTCGACCCTCGAGGCCTCCTTTTTCGGCGGCTGTGGATATTCTTTGAGGCCTTCGTCGCCTCGACCACCAAGATGTTCGGCCGGACGAAGCTGATCGACTTTTACACGCCATTCTTGCATCTGTCCAAGCGGCGGCTACCCCTTCCACCCACGGAAACATTCGCCGTCGGGTTGACTGACGGGTGCGCGTTGATCGACGCGGGGCCGGGTCCGAGCGGCGGTGGCGAGTCTGTCAACAAGGTTGAGCGAGAGGGGCATTTTCCAATCGCCAGAATCGAGAAGGTCTTGGCTTGCAGCATGTCGGAAGCCAACTGCTCCATGGAGTTGGACAGGCAATCCATCATCAAGCAGCTCGAGGCCCAGGGTGTGCAGCACAGCGTCGTCGATGCTACCGTTCGCGGCCGTGTCGCGCTGGCTTGCCTGCGCAGAGCCTTTGACGAGGGCGGTCAACTCCTCACAAAGTGCCTGGATGCCATCGGTGCCTCGCCGCTCACGCACATCACCGTCAACCTGAATGGTTCGAAGGGATTCAACTCGGAGAGTGCAGTGAAGCTGGCCAAATCGATACCGTCCACCGCCGTGCACCTGAGCGTGTTCTTCAACGACGTGCCGCCGAGTGTGGCGGACGTCTTCCTTTACGAGATGGCGGAGATATTGAAAGGCAAGAGCGACTTTGGGCCCTACGACGGAAAGACGCCGGTCCTCCATCGGCTCTGCCTGATCTCAAATGCCATCTCGGCCGAAGCCGGGTACGCCCTCGGCGGTGCACTGGGTAAACCGCCCAAGCTAGCTTCGGTCGACTTCGGGCTGCCCACGCCGTTTGACGACAAGGTGGCCAGCGCGATAGTCACCCCGCGCCACCTCGAGAAGAAGCTGAGCTACTATAGCTTCGATCGCTTTGCTGAGCATCCTGAAGAGCTCAACACCTGCGGCCTCTCGCTACCTCGCAAGGGCCTCACCTGCTCCGACGTCGTCCTAATCTGCGCCTCCGCCTCACGTGGTGCGCCCGAGTCGCTCACTGCTCTCAACCTCGCCAACAACAACATCCAGAAGGCTGGGTGCGAGGTCCTCGAGCAGATGATCACCTTGGGACTGTTGCCCAAACTAATGTGGCTAAACCTTTCATTTAACCCGCTTCCAGACGACTGCAAGAAATCGCTGTTGAACGCCATGAAAGAGAATCAGAGCGGTCGCTGTCGCTGTGGCTTCACCCTGACTCCGAGCCATGAAAAGGGTTCGTTTGATATCGTGCCGACCCGCCAAGCGCGCAAGTGAAGTCGAGCCAGGAGCCACCCCCCCCAAATCGGAAAATGGCATGAGCAAGCGCGAGCGGCACGCGTACGACGACGTGATTGCAAGATCCCGCAATCACAGGCTCTCAACGTCTCCATGTACCATGTACCATGAGCATGCCCGCGAACAAGTCGAGTCTCCATGGCATGGCACGAACGCGTGTCGCACCATGCCATGTGACTCGACTCACACGACACTGTGACTCGACTCGACTCACACGGACACTGTCCCGGACGGCGTCAGAAGTCCGGGTCGCTCGGTCGACGTCGAGGTGAGCTGATTGCTGCGCTGATCGTTCCACGTTAAATAAGTTACGTGTACCGTCTGGTCCACAGCTCTATTTTTGAGGATAGCGCGGTGCAGCTCATGCGATGCTCACACGCTCAGCCCCCCCCATCAGAGCGACAGATCTCTGCCAGCTCATCTGGCCACTCGCCCCCGGAGAGCGTGCTCGCGTCACTCCGCGCAGTCGCTCCCCCACCCGATGGGTCGCAAGCAGTCGCTGACGCCCACACGCCCCCAAGAGATGCCGCGTGCTGCTGCGCTGGCACAGGAGCCATGCGCTTGTGCTGGGAGGCGTGCACGAGCCCTGGTGGATGCGCCGGAGGGCGCCACGTGGACGTTGGCAGCGGCCGTGGAGCACCTCTCCTCATCGCGTCGGCCTCCACGTGCCCCCCAACGAGCTCGAGAGTCTCCAGGTGAGCCACTAGGCGCATCGTCTCTTGCTGCAGCGTCGTCATCTCGTCAGAGCGTTTCGCGAGGGCCTCGTGCAACCGAGTCACCTCTTGCTGTAAGCGATCGGCCCGGCCCCGCTCAATGTTGATGTGATCAGTGAGCTTGGCGAGCTCATTCGCGCGCGTTGCGAGCTCAGAGTCTTTCTTGAGCTGCTCGAGCCGATGGTTCTCGACGAGCTGCTCGAGCTCTCCAACGCGGCGCGTCTTGAGCGCAAGCTGGCGCAGAGCCTTCTCGAGGTCCGCCTCCGCAGTACGCAGCTGCTGCGCTACCTTCATCGTGTCGATCGCGCGCTTCTGATCACTAGCAGCGTCGGCGCCACTGCTGGTGAGCAGCAGGCCGATGCCGCCACTGCCGCCGCTGGTGCTACCGCCGCCGATGCTACTGCTGCTGAGGCTACCGCCGCTGCTCATGATCATCCCGCCGAGGCTACCGCCACTGCTGCTGCAGCTGCTGCCAGAGCCGCCACTGCTGCTCATGCTGGCGCCGCTGGCAGCCATCATCGCACTTTGTAGCTGCACTGCCGCGGTGCCTGATGCGTCGGAATAGATTGAAAGGCCTTCATAGCCCGCAAGCTTCGCTGGCAGCAATGGAGTACCGCCGCCTGCGCCGCCACTGCTGCTAGCTGTCGTCGCCGAGCCATCGGCCCCGGCCACCGGCGGCATACCGTGGCCAGTGATGGCTGCGAGCTTCGCTGTAAAGTCTTCGCAGAGCTCACCCTTCTCGGCGCGCAGTTGAGCAACCTGCCGTTGAAGGGCTCGTAGCTGGCCTCTGCCCTCGCGCCGCATCCTTTCGTTCTGCGCCCGGCTGCGCTCGACCGCCGCGCGAAGCTCCTCCACCTCCGCCTGCGCCGTCGCCGAACGCCTGTCGAGCGCATCGCGCGCGGCGCTCACGCTCTCGCGCAGTGCTCGCGCCTCTTCCTCCGCCGCCTTGCGCGCCAGTGCCGCGCCCTCGAGGTCGTGCTGGTGCGCCACGCGCTCCGACTGCCATGCGAGCTTGAAGGACTCGGCAGCGCGGTCTACCTCACGTCGAAGGCGATCACATTCGGTCTCGAGCTCCTTCTTTTGCCGCATGAGTATGTCGACGGCGTCGCGCTCGAGGCGCTCGCGCGCGTTCGCGAGGGCTTCGACCGTGCTGTCGCTGCTGCTGCTGCTGCTGCACCGAGCTGCTCCGCCCGTGGCATGCGCACTGAAAGCCTCCGGTGGCGGCGGCTTTTTCCTGCGTGGGGACCCATCCCGCTGCTTTGGCTTGCGCATGGGCGAGGCAGCGGAGCGTCGCGGCGACAAACCGGGTTGCGCACTTGGACGGGCCACAGGATAGTTTTCGTCTGACCGCATTTTCGAAGAAAATGCTCGCATCTGTGAATGATGGTGTGAATTCATAATGATTGAATGATAAATAAATCGAGTATTGTCGAACATCGGTATCCCAACGGTTCACATTGCAAATCGCTTCACACAACGGCTGTCGCGTCTGTCGTGTTAACGTTCACATCAGGATTCCAGGGTGGGAAGTTTGGAGGTGGACCCCTTGGTCGGCGTCCCCCAGCGAGGCTCCAGCGCGCATGGCTGGTTATCTGAGCCTCGCATCGGCGGCGAGCGGCTTGCTCCCTGAGTTTGCAGCCTTGCCGTTGCCGCTGTCCAACGTCAGCCTGCTCGGCACTTGGGCACGTCGCGAAGTTGCGAATCGCGAAGTGCTACTGAGCATCAACGAGACGCGATGGCTTTGCCACTTCACGACGGCGGCCAACCTCACGAAATGCGAGCCCGACTCCGCCGCGTGGCAGACGTACGTCAAGGACGCGTCCTCGAGCAAGTACACGCATAAGGCGGGCTTCCTCGCCAGTGGCGACGACGTCAAGCCATCTGAGACGACCAGCTTTGATGAATGTGAGGCGTTTTGCACTTCGACCTCGGCTTGCCTTGGCATCACCTTCCAGTCCGACGACGTGACGCCCGCGGCGCCGATCAAGTGCTATTGGAAGAGCGTCATCTCCTTCACGCCGGCAACGACCAACTGCATCGCTCCGGGCGGCAGCGGCCAACCTGTGTGTAGCCCCCTCCCCGGTGAGATGGGGCTGGGCGGCTACTATGGCCACTACCAGGGGCACTGGCTTTCGGCGACCGCGTTATTGGTGAATTCGTCCGGCAATGCGACCGTGCGTGCGAGCGCAAACAGGCTCATCAGTGGGCTTGGCAAAGTGATGGACGCTTGGCGGGCGGCCTACGGCGACGACTGGGGTGACGGGTACTTGTTCCCATACTCGTTCCCACCGTGGGAGAAGCTGCTTGACGCCCAGGGCGCAGGGCCGTACTACTCCGTGCCCTTCTACACGCTGCACAAGATCATGGCTGGGCTGCTGGACCAGGCGATGCTCGCGGGCTCCGAGCTCGCCTACGAGCTCGTGTCACGCATGGCCAGCTGGGTCCAGCGTCGAGTCGAAGCGACCATCGCAAAGGGCGGCATGAAGCTGTGGCAGCAAGTGCTGGAAGTCGAGTGGGGGGGCATGAATGACGTGCTGATGCACCTGTACGCGGTCTCGGGCGACGAGACGCACCTCGCGACCGCGCGCCGATTCAACGCCTTCGTCTTCACCGCGCCGCTCTCCGTCGGCCATGACGACCTCGCCGAATTGCCCTTCCCGCACGCGAACTTCCACCTGCCGGAGATAATCGGTAACGCGCGAGGGTACGAGCTCACGGGCAACGCGACGGACCGATCGGTGGTGCAAGCCTTTTACGACGCGCTGCTCGAGAACCACTCGTATGCCACTGGCGGCTCCAATGCGGGAGAGTGCTGGCAGGCTCCGCGCGATCTCGGAAACTTCCTCTCGACCCAAACCGAGGAGAGCTGCACCCAGTACAATGTGCTCAAGATCGCGAGGCACATGTTCACGTGGTCTGCCGAGCCGGCGCTGGCCGACTTTTACGAGCGCGCGATTGAGAACGGCATCGTGGGCAACCAGCGCCTCGATGACGCGGGCTCCCTCATGGCATCGTGCGGCACCCCGGCGGGCTGCGACAAGGCGGGCTGCCGCGGGCAGGGGCCCACGCGCGCCGCCTCGCCCGCAACGACCTCGTACATTTACATGCTGCCGCTCGGCGGCGCTACGCACAAGCCCTGGGGCAAGAGCGACTACGGGTTCCCGTGCTG